>Ga0209347_1004807_pt1 | contig 13587 bp, 8 predicted proteins | sample AutmiccommuBRH23_FD_187382 | JGI IMG/M metagenome (GOLD analysis project Ga0209347, IMG submission 187382) | Deep subsurface microbial communities from Mt. Terri, Switzerland - Autotrophic microbial communities BRH/23 (SPAdes) (version 2) | ecosystem: Environmental > Aquatic > Deep subsurface >... | reverse complement strand
ATCTTCGATGTCAACAGTGTAACCTTCAGCAATCTGAAGAACCGGGCCCAGGCCTTTCACAAGGTTAACGCGCGACATGGTTACAGGCATCTGCCCTGCTGTTTTAAACTGGCTCGAGTAGCCTCCGCCCCTGAAATACCCTTTATTGGCAGGACAAAACCTTGTGTTTTCAAGGCAACGCTGAACATCTTCCTGCGTGATCTCCCAATAAGGTTTCATAACAGGATTGCCGTCAACATCAAGCTGCTGTGCAGTGGCATCAAGGGTTGTTGCCCCTGAGTTGATAAGGTGAATGATGCCATCCTTCGCAACACCGCTGAGCTTTTTCCCTGTTACCCTTTTTACAGCCTCAGGGCTCCAGTAGGTGCGCACATCAGAAAATATCTGTGCTGTTCCTGTCAGCAGATGACCAAAGAGCATGGGAACTGCATTCAGGCTGTCATTTTCCGTAGCAAAAACAAATGCTTCGCGGATGCCGTTCCAGTCGAAGGAAGTATTCAGTATAACTTCCGGAAAGTCGCCGTTCGGATAATAATCGGTCCATTGCCGCTGCCCCTGGAACCCGCCGATCAGGGCATTCCTGCCTAATGCTTCTTCACCAAACCCTGCTTCCTTTAGTTTCGGATTGCCAATCATCAGGTCCCTGAAGATCAGCGTCATTTTTACAACGATTTCCCATTCCCAGTCCTTGCGGGCACGGTCGCTTTGATTATCAGGTGCATTGCGGTCTTCGCCCTCCCGGCAGTTTTCCTTAGTCCATGCCAGCGCCCTCTGATATTCTTCCTTATCATATATCTCCTCATCAAGCCGTCGTTTAACTTCAGTCATATCCACGAATTCCGTGCGCATTCCCAGGTAATCCTGGAAAAAATCAGGATTAACCATGGAACCTGCTATTCCCATCGATGTGTAACCCAGCGACAGGTATGACTTCCCCTTCATCTGAGCCACAGCCAGGGCAGATTTTACAAACCGGAGTATTTTTTCCCGTACATCATCGGGGATAGATTCATCTCCTGCATCCTGCACGTCGCGACCATAAATGCCGAAAGCCGGTAATCCTTTCTGGGTATAACCTGCCAGGGCTGCAGCCAGATAAACTGCACCCGGTCGTTCAGTCCCGTTAAAGCCCCATACAGCTTTTGGCAGCCAGGGATTTGAATCCATCACCTCTGTGCCGTAACACCAGCATGGCGTCACAGTAAGGGAAACCCCTACCCCTTCACGTTCAAACTGGTCGGCACACATGGCTGCTTCTGCAACCCCACCAATGGTGACAGCAGAAATTACACACTCCACTTTTTCTCCACCGGGAAAGCGAAGGTTCTCTTCAATAAGCTTTGCTGCTGCCTTTGCCATATTCATGGTCTGTACCTCCAATGATTCTCTCACACCGCGTTCACGTCCGTCAATTACAGGCCTGATTCCTACTTTAGGGTTCCTGCCGATTAATCTGTTTGCCATTATTATTTAAGTTGAATTTTACAATTTACAAGGTCCACAACTGTGCTGAACCGTGCTGCAATTTATAAAATACTTTCCATGTGAAAAAAATAATGAATAACATTTAAATGTTTTTTAACTCCTCCTGTGCCTTTACTTCCGATTAAAATATAAATTAGCCTTCAGGAAAAAAACAAGACGACTTATTTATGAAAAAACCTGGGCAATCTTTAAAAATATCCATTATTACAGAAAATGTCGTTGTTAGAAAAAGCTTCAGGTTACAGTTAAAATATCCAGTTAACTCCATCAAACAGGTTTTGCAAAATTTAGCCTTGAATCCGGGTCACAAACCCAACCAACTATCCAGCAACTGTGATCGTAATCTCTCCCAATTTTCAGGTAACTGTAATCACGACCCCTCCCATCCTCCCCGAAAGGGAGGGGTAAGACGCTCTGTAGCAAAATTATACCAAACTTGCACGGTTCTGAAGTCCCCCTTCGGGGGATTTAGGGGGTCGTATCTCACAGTCCGGAATTTTGTTTCTATTATGACTCCTTTCTCATCTATCTAAGCTAAATCAATCAAATCAAGTATACCATGATCCAATTATTTAAAGGCTTTATAAAAGTCATTCTCCCGGGGATTTTTACCCTTGCTTTATTCTTCCATGGATGCAACAAACCACAGCATGAATTATATGAAGCAGATGTCATTGTTTATGGAGGAACTTCTGCTGCCGTTATAGCTGCCATTGAGGTGGTGCAGTCAGGAAAAACAGTTATCATGGTTTCACCTGATACCCACCTGGGAGGGCTGACTGCAGGGGGCCTGGGCTGGACCGATACAGGCAGGAAGGAAACCATCGGCGGATTGTCACGCAACTTTTACCACCGGGTTTACAACCATTATCAGCAGGATGAGGCCTGGCGCTGGATGAAAAAAGATGAATATGGCAATACCGGACAAGGCACACCCGCAATTGATGGAAACATGCGCACCATGTGGATATTTGAACCGCGCATAGCAGAACAGGTCTTTGAAGAACTGATAGAGGAGCACCAGATCAGGTTGTACCGGAATGAATGGCTCAACCGGGAAACGGGGGTGGAAAAACAGGATGGCAACATCATTTCCATCACTACCCTTTCAGGGAAAACCTTCAGGGGAAAGATGTTCATGGATGCAACCTACGAAGGAGACCTGATGGCTGCATCCGGCATAAGCTATCATGTGGGCAGGGAAGGAACAGATGTTTATGGTGAAAACTGGAACGGTGTTCAAACGGGTGTCTATCATCACCGGCATCATTTCATGGTACTTGATCAGCCCATCGACCCTTATAAAATACCGGGCGACCCATCCAGCGGACTGCTGCCCCGCATCAGTGCTGAACACCCGGGAGAAAAAGGCCAGGGCGACCACCGTATTCAGGCCTACTGTTTCAGGGTATGCATGACCGATCACCCTGAAAACCGCATTCCATTTCCAAAACCCGAAGGCTATGACTCCACCCAATACGAACTGCTGGTGCGTATTTTTGATGCAGGCTGGCGCGAATGGTTCCATAAATTTGATGCCATTCCCAACCGCAAAACAGATACCAACAACCACGGGCCATTCAGCAGCGACAATATCGGCATGAACTACGATTACCCTGATGCCTCATATGAAAGGCGGAAGGAAATCATAAGGGAACATGAAAGATACCAGAAAGGTCTGCTGTGGTTCGTAGCCAATGATCCGCGTGTGCCGCAGGAAATCCAGTCAAGGATGAAAGAATGGGGACTGCCCAAAGATGAATTTACAGATAATGGCAACTGGCCGCACCAGATCTACGTCAGGGAGGCACGCCGTATGATTGGCAGTTTCATTATGACTGAAAACGAACTTCTGAAACGTAAGCCGACTCCCGAATCTGTAGGTATGGGATCATACACCATTGATTCGCACAATGTGCAGAGGTATGTTACCGAAGAAGGCCATGTGCACAACGAAGGGGATATAGGTGTCGGACTCCCCGGCCCCTATGAAATTGCCTATGGTGCCCTTGTTCCCAAAAAGGAAGAGTGCCGGAACCTGCTTGTCCCTGTATGTGCTTCAGCCAGTCACATTGCATTCGGATCGATCCGCATGGAACCAGTGTTTATGATACTCGGACAATCAGCTGCAGTGGCTGCCTGTATGGCCATCGACGAAGGAATTGCCGTGCAGGATGTGGAATACGAAAAGCTAAAAAACCTTTTGCTGGAGAAAGGTCAGGTATTAACAATGGAAACCGCAATCAAATAGACCATGAAACGACGCAACTTTATTAAAACTACGGCAGCCGGTTCGGCATTTATCATGGCTTCCGGTGCCTTTGCATTTGGCAATCCTTTACCTGCTGATCAAAAATATGGAAGACAGTCGGAAAGAAAAATACCCGTTGCCTACGATGTGGATGTAGTAGTAATTGGTGGTTCACTGGCTGCAGTGGCAGCAGCCGTAAAAGCATCACAATCGGGCGCCAGGGTATTCCTGGCAGCCCTGGAACCTTACCTGGGAGAGGACGTATGCGGGACTTTCCGTTTATGGACCGACCACGCGGCCTCCACCTCAACGGAACTGGGGAAAAACATTTTTGGGAATGGGTTGCCCACGCCCATGCATATCAAACGGACACTTGACAATGAGCTTATCAACAACAATGTTTCATTTCTTTATTCAAGCTATGTTACCGATATTCTGAATGATGAAAAGGGAAAGCCTGCAGGGGTGGTTATTTCCAACCGGTCGGGGCGACAGGCGGTGCTGGCCAGAATCATTATTGATGCAACACCACGGGCACTGGCAGCCCGGCTGGCAGGAGCCCGGTTCGGAAGTTATCCGGCAGGTATGCAATCGTTTCAATTTACAGTAATTGGAAACAATCTTAAAGAAGCACCCGGACTGTCGGGGAAAATCCACAGCAAGCCTGTTGAGGTTAAATTTGCCTCTTCGGGCGAAGCTCACGGCGATGCATTTTCAGAATCCAATACCCGTTACCCTGCAATAGAATACACCATCAACATTCATATGAAGGATGGAAGCTGGGCATCATTTGCCGAAGCCGAACAGGTGGCCCGTGACTTAACCTGGGATTCAGACCAGGTTGAATCGGCTGATCTGCTATTCCAGAACCCTCCTGACAAGATGGTTGGCATGAAAAGATGGAACCAGGCAACTGTTGATTCAGACCATATCCCCCTTAAGGTATTTCAGCCACGAAAGACCGAAAACATATTTGTGCTGAGCGGATGCGCCAGTTTAAGTGAAGCAGCAGCCGAAACCTTGCTCCGGCCGGGAGGGCTCATCCGGATAGGTGAACGAATTGGAAGGGAAGCTGCACTGGAAGCTTCAGGGAAACCTGCACCGGCGGAAGTGAAAATGAAAGGAAACATGCATCCAAACATAGTCAGGGGCGAAGTAGGTGAAATCCTTGAAGGGCTAAGGCCTTCCCTTAACATGGGAGAGGTTGTTGCTGAAGAAACCACCCTGCCGGTTTTAGGAAAATACGATGTAGTGGTGATGGGTGGAGGAACTGCCGGTGCTCCTGCAGCTGTTGGCGCTGCACAGCAGGGAGCATCAACGCTTGTGCTCGACTACATGCACGGACTGGGCGGAATGGGAACCCTTGGAATGATTGGCAAGTATTATCACGGATATCGAAAAGGTTATACCAATATTGTAGACCTGGGGGTTAAAAACATGGGGCCCGGCAGCCCGCGCCAGAAAAAATCATTGGCAGAATGGGTGTTCGACTGGAAAACGGAATACTTCAGAAAGGAAATCCGCACTGCAGGTGGAGATATCTGGTTCGGTGTTCTGGGCAGTGGTGCCTATGTTGAAAACGGGCAGGTAAAAGGCGTGGTGGTAGCCACTCCTGAAGGAAAAGGAATAGTACTTGCCCATACGGTTATCGATTCCACCGGAAGTGCCGACGTCGCCATTGCCGCGGGGGCTGAATACAGTTACACCGACGGACTTTCTGTTGCCATACAGGGTTCGGGGCTTCCGTTCAAAAATCCGGACGACTTTTATAACAACACCGACTGGACCTTCATCAACGATTCCGACATGCTTGATGTGTGGCGTGCTTTTGTCTTAGCCAAAGACAAGTTCAGTGAGCAGTATGACATCGGGAAAATCCCTCAGACCAGGGAGCGCCGGCGTATGATTGGTGATTTCACAGTTGGAGTACTCGATGTATACAATAGCCGGAAGTATCCCGATACCATATCGGCACATTTCAGCTCTTTCGACACGCATGGCTTTACTGAAGACCCGTTCTTTTCGCTAAAGCCGCCTGCACACAGCGGAGTGGATGTGCTGGCATTCATGCCGTTCAGGGCACTGCTCCCAAAAGGGCTGGAAGGAATTGCAGTAACCGGACTGGGAGCCAGCGCGCACCGCGATGCAATGCCTGTTTTACGCATGCAGCCCTGCCTGCAGAACCAGGGTTATGCCGTAGGTATAGCTGCAGCATGGGCAAGCTCCAACAATATTAAAATCCGGTATACCGACATCAGGAAACTTCAAAAAGAACTGGTGAAAATTGAAAGCCTGCCCGGGCATGTACTTACCGATGTGGATAATTATCCACCTGCATATGCAGAAATTCAGCTGGCAGCTCAATCTGTGATCAAGGATCTTGAAGGACTGGAAATTATCCTGTGGGATAAGGACAGAGGGATAACAGCATTGGAGGACCAGTTTCACATAACCCGCGAGGGGCAGCATAAGCTGGTATATGCAAGAATTCTGGGAATGCTTGGTGAGCCAACTGGATGGAAGGAACTGATTGCAGCCATCGATACTTATGAAGATTGGGATGAAGGATGGAACTTTACGGGTATGGGACAGTTCGGCAGAAGCATCAGTTATCTCGACAGCCTGATTATTGCAGCAGGGAGGACAAAAAAGGCAGAAGCGCTTCCAACTATTATCCGTCTGGCAGAAAAGCTCACCCCAAAAAGCCACTTCTCACATTTCAGGGCAGTAGCCATTGCACTTGAAACCATTGGGGATACCAAGGGAGCAGAACCCCTGTTTAAAATTCTCCAGATGCCGGGCGTGCGCGGGCACGTCATGCCTGATATTAAAACGGCAAGAAGCCTTACACCTGCCGATAAGAATGACGTAAGCACCCGTAACAATTCACTGCGCGAACTGATACTGGGGCGAGCCTTATATAAATGCGGCGATTTTAACGGCACAGGCAACCAGATCCTGAATGAATACTCCAAAGATTTGCGGGGACACTACTACAGGCACGCAAGCGGAGTGCTGAAACTCTTCCCTGAGCAAAAAAAGGTGGAGATAGAATTGTAGTATTTAAAAAGTATACGATTTTCATACTTTGGCTATACAAAGTGTATGTTTAATTGAATTTACTCTAGACTTGGTATAGCTTTGGGATAGGGAAAAAGTACAATCTTTTGGTTCAGGAAACTAGTTTTTTGTTTTCAATGCCGGACCTGGAAAGTCCGGCTCCCGGTCGCTGCTAAAAAAAAGACTGCTGCACCGGGTGGATTAACCAGTCCGGAACAGCAGGCTATTACATTGCCAGAATATTTAAACTATCCAATAAATTTATATCCCAGCTTATTTACAGTTTCCTTCACCTTTTCCAGATCGATATCAGAACCTGAAATTTTGACTGTTTCGTTTTGCCGGTTTGCTTCCACATTGGTAACTCCTTCCATGGCTTCCAGGTTTCTTTTAACGGTGCCTTCGCAATGAGAGCAGGTCATTCCGGCTACTTTTACTGTAATATCCCTTGTTGTATCCATATGCATAATTTTTTAAAAGATTTTTATCCTGAAACATTAACAATTTCAAATTACGCTTGTTTCAGATATCTTTTCTCAGTCACCGGAAATTTTTCAGTTATCAGGACGGTCGACATAGAGTTGGGCTGTTCCGACCTTTGAAACAACTATTTGTTCTCCCCTGTCAATAAAACCACTGGATGCCACTGCGTCGTAGATTTCTCCTTCAATCAGCACTTTGCCTCCCGGCCGAAGTACAGTCTGGGCGGTACCGCTTTTGCCTTTTAAAGCCAGGAATGACGGATCGACATTCAGATACCCTTCGCTGATGTTCTGAACCGTATTCAGGGCAAAATCCTTGAATACTCCGGTATGTGCGCTAAAGATACGTTTGCTGAGATAAAGGGAACCCAGGAAACCACCAAAGACACCGATTACTACAGTCATTAGGGCGACACCTACATTTTCCATTTCCACATGCTCAAAATCAAATCTGAAGTTGTTGATCATACTGAGTATGAGGCTGCCAAATACAAGCAGTATTCCTGTAATCCCTGCTACCCCAAATCCGGGGAGTACAAACAGTTCAACTGCAATTAAAATCAGTCCGACAATGAATACAATGATTTCCCAGTTTTCGGCAAGCCCTTCCAGATAAAGTGGCGCGAAATACAGAACAGCAGCCAGAACAGCCACCCCAAGCGGGAATCCCACACCGGGTGTTTGCATTTCAAAATAGATACCTCCTATAATAGCCATGATCAGCAGTCCCGAGAACACAGGGTGCACGAGGTACCCGATGATGCGTTCAATCCAGGAAGGTTCATATTCAACCAGCTCATATTCTTCAATCCCCACAAATTTCAGCACTTCAGGCACATTCTCGGCCAACCCTTCAGCATAACCATATTCAATGGCTTCACCTGCCGTAAATGTCAGAACTTTACCTGTATCGATAATCCCTTCTATGTAAACCGATTGATCCACCATAGCTTCTGCAATACGTGGATCACGCCTCCACTCATAAATTGTATCATTCCCGGTAACACGGGGTACCTTTCCCTGGGCTTCTGCAGTGGTACGCATGGTTGAACGCATGTAGCTCTGGTACTTATCGGGCATAGCCTCCCCGGTCTGGTTCACAACGGTTGCAGCACCAATGCTTCCACCCGGCCTCATATAAATGCTGTCGCTGGCAATGGATATCAGCGCTCCGGCAGAAGCGGCATTGTTATCGATAAACACATAAACAGGAATGGGGCTCTGGAGGATTTTAGTGCGGATTGAATCGGCATCGAGCACTGTACCCCCGTAAGTGTTCATATGAATCAGAATTACATCAGCTCCCAGAGTGTCAGCTTCCTCGAATGCTTTCCGGGTTTGCCTCCATGTTCCGGGTGTTATATTCTCCTTGATGTTCAGCTTGTAAACCAGTTTCTTGTTGTTTTCCTCTTCCTGTGAATACATAAGAACCGGCATAATCAGTAACAGGATTAAAAATTGTATCTTTTTCATCATCTTTTATCATTAATTAATTTTGTCCGGTAACATTGTTAATACAATGAATTTTGGGATCTCTCACTTCGTTCGAGATGACAATCAGTTAGTTATTTAGCTATGAAAACACCGTCATTTCGACCGTAGGGAGAAATCTCATATTTTAACCGGACACTAATAATATTTAATATACTTTCACCTAATTGGTTTATCAGCGAAGTTAAAAATAATTCCCTCAGGATAGTTCAAAATTAACCATATGACACAAAAATCCTAATCCGGTGAATTTACTACCTTTGCATGCACATAAAAATATCACATGAATCAATACTCTTTAACAGCCATTTCCCCCGTCGACGGCAGGTATAACAGCAAAGTAGAAAATTTATGGAAGTATTTCAGCGAATTTGCCCTGATCAGGTACAGGGTTTGGGTAGAAATAGAATACTTCATTGCCCTGTGTGAGTACCCTCTTCAGCAACTTAAAGAAATTCAGCCTGATCAGATTGAAATGCTCAGAGACATACACCGGAATTTTTCGGTTGAAAATGCACAGCAGGTGAAGGATATTGAAGGTGTAACCAATCATGATGTGAAAGCGGTTGAATATTTCATCAAGGAAAAGTTCGATGAAGCTGGATTGGGCAGGTACAAGGAGTTTATCCATTTCGGCCTTACTTCGCAGGATGCCAATAACACTGCATTGCCAAAATCGTTACATGACGCCCTTGATGAGGAATATTATCCTCTTCTGAAAGAGCTGACCGACAAGCTGGAAGAGATGGCCTTGCAGTGGAAAGATATCAGCATGCTTGCAAAAACACACGGACAGCCTGCCTCACCTACGAAGCTGGGCAAGGAAATTAAAGTTTTTATTGAAAGGATCCATGTGCAGGTGGAGCAACTGCGTAAAATTCCGTGTCATGCAAAATTCGGAGGGGCAACAGGCAACTTCAATGCACATTGTGTGGCTTATCCCGAAATTGACTGGCAGGAATTTGCAAACGACTTCTGCAAAAACAAACTTGGACTTGAACGTTCACAGTACACAACCCAGATTGCACATTACGATAATTATGCTGCCATTTTTGATGCACTGAGGCGTATCAACAACATTATTCTGGACCTTGATCGCGATATATGGATTTACATTTCAATGAACTACTTCAAACAAAAAATCAAAAAAGGAGAAGTTGGTTCATCCACCATGCCGCACAAGGTGAACCCGATCGATTTTGAGAATTCAGAAGGAAATATTGGGATTGCCAATGCAGGATTCGACCAGTTGTCGTCGAAATTACCTGTATCAAGGTTGCAGCGCGATCTGACTGATTCCACCGTTACACGGTTTATTGGTGTACCATTTGGCCATACCATCATTGCAATGAAATCAACAATCAAAGGATTAAATAAACTTCTGCTGAATGAGGAGGTCATCCTCCGCGATCTGGAGGATAATTGGGCAGTTGTTTCGGAAGCCGTTCAAACCATTCTCCGGCGCGAGTTCTTTCCCAATCCTTATGAAGCACTGAAGGATTTAACACGGAGCCATGAAAGAATCAGCAAAGAGTCGATCCACAATTTTATTGGCAATCTGAATGTTGATGAAAAAGTAAAACAGGAACTTAAAAAAATATCACCACAGAACTATACCGGAATATTTTAAATGAAAGATTTTATTCATCTTCTTCGCCGCTTCATTCCGCCTTACAAGTGGAAACTTATCTGGAATATCGTATACAATTTCCTGAGTGCCATTTTTGGTGCTTTCTCTTTTTTACTGCTGATCCCTTCACTCCAGATTCTTTTCGGGACTCAGGAACTGGTTAGTGTAAAGCCTGAAATGGATTTCAGCCTCTCCTCCTTTGCCGATTATGCAAATTATCTCATCAGCCAGGTCATCATCAGGTATGGCAGTGAGAAGGCATTGGTTTTTATAGGCATTTTCATCATCCTGACTGTTTTTCTGAAAGTGGGCTTTTATTACCTGGGCAATTATATCATTGTACTGATTCGGAATGGAGTGGTGAGAGATATCCGTTCACAGATATACAGGAAGATTCTTGGCCTTCCTCTTGGCTTTTTCTCAGATGAGCGCAAAGGCGACATCATGGCAAGGATGACGGGCGATGTTGCGGAAGTAGAGAATTCAATTATGAATTCTCTTGATATGATGATTAAAAATCCCATACTGATCCTGGTTTCTGTAGGGGTGATGGTTTATATGAGCTGGAGCCTCACCCTTTTTGTATTTGTAATGTTTCCCATTGCAGGTTACATTATCGGACGAATAGGCAAAAGCCTTAAAAAGGAGAGCCGCAAGGGGCAGCATAAAATGGGGGAAATCCTTTCGGTTATTGAAGAAGATTTATCAGGATTGAGAGTTATAAAGGCGTTTAACGCTGAAAAGGCAGCCACAGCACGGTTCGAAAGTGAGAATGAAAGTTATTTTCATATCATGAACCAGCTGATGTGGCGCAGGTTTCTGGCCCATCCCATGAGTGAATTCCTGGGGACTGCAGTCATAATTGTAGTGTTGTGGTATGGAGGGCAGCTTATCCTGAACAACAGAAGTTCGCTGGATGCCGCTGCATTTATTGGCTATCTTGTGTTTTTCTACAATATCATAAACCCTGCAAAGGCATTTTCAACTGCGCTCTATAGTGTTGAAAAGGGGCTGGCTTCCATGGAACGCATCGACCGGATATTAAATACAGAAGCAACCATTACTGAAAAACCGGATGCACAACCTGTAAGTGAATTCAAGTCCACAATAAAATATGAGAATGTTTCATTTTCATACAACTCCATACCGGTACTGAAGCAGGTTTCCCTGGAAATAAAGAAGGGAAAGACCATTGCCCTTGTGGGCAGATCGGGAAGCGGCAAAACAACGCTTGCCGACCTTCTTCCACGGTTCTGGGACGTTACTGACGGACTTATTACCATTGACGGGACAGATATACGGGATCTGAAGATTAAAGATCTTCGAAGTCTGATCGGCTATGTGAACCAGGAACCCATCCTCTTTAACGATACGTTTTTTAATAATATAGCTTTTGGGATAGAAAATGCTTCAGAGGAAAAAGTGATAAGGGCAGCAGAAATTGCCAATGCACATGAGTTTATCATGGCCACTGAAAAAGGATATTTTACAACCATAGGTGATCGGGGCAGCAAACTTTCGGGCGGGCAGAGACAGCGTTTATCCATAGCAAGGGCAGTGATGAAAAACCCTCCTATCCTCGTTCTGGATGAAGCCACTTCCTCATTGGATACTGAATCGGAGAAACTGGTACAGGATGCGTTGGAAAAATTAATGCAGAATCGTACTTCGCTTGTTATTGCCCACAGGCTTTCTACAATAAAAAATGCTGATTTGATTTGTGTGCTGCACAAAGGGCAGATTGTGGAACAGGGAACACATGAATCGCTTTTGAAATCAGAAGGGCGATATAGCAAGTTACATAAAATGCAGGTATTTTAAGAAAAGAAAAAAGCTGCCTGTCCGGCAGCTTTCGCACGGGAGGAGAGACTCGAACTCCCGACACCTGGTTTTGGAGACCAGTGCTCTACCAACTGAGCTACACCCGTTTCAATTTTGCGACTGCAAATATAGTAATTCATTCCAAAATACCTAATCCTTTTTCATGGGAACTATAAAAGTTTAAGGTGAAAAAAATCAGGTGAAAAAATGGTTAAATAGCATCAGAATTATTAGCTGCAGACTTCTACCAGTTAACCAGAAGAAAATTCAAAACAGACAAATTCTGATGTTTCCATGTAAAAAGCACAAGCTGATTCAGGAGAAAATCACTTCGAAAAGGTATTTTTTCGAATGCTTTTAACAGGAATTCCGGTATTTTTTTGCAAGAAAAGAGTAAAAAACCGACTGGGAAGGTAAAAACCACAGGAAAGAGAGCTATGGTTGAAAAAGTTATAAACAGCCATAAAAGAAGAAACCACCAGTTTAACCGGTGGTTTCATTTTGCGGAGAGAGAGGGATTCGAACCCCCGGAACCTCTCGGTTCAACGGTTTTCAAGACCGCCGCGATCGACCACTCTGCCATCTCTCCGGGCGCGACAAAAGTAGAACTTTTTTTATTTCTGTGAAATATCCTTATAAAATAATTTAGAAATACTGAAAAAAAAAAGGGTAATGGGTTGTTTATTTAAAACTTATTTCTGAATTTAGTAACTGTGAATTCTAGGTACTCTGAAACTATTGATTTTATTGGGTTTTCAATAAAGTGGTTTTGGAAAAAGCTCAGAATGAGACAGTAAGAAAACTACATAAATAGCTCATTTTAAATACTTTAGTTTTTCACTTAAATTTTTAGCTTATGAACAAAGCACAATTAATTGATGCAATTGCCGCAGGAGCTGGCTTATCGAAGGCTGACGCAAAAAAAGCGCTCGATGCTTTTATTAACGCTACAACCGACACCTTGAAAGGTGGCGACAGGGTTGCCCTAATCGGATTTGGTACTTTTTCAGTTAGTGAACGTGGTGCCCGTACAGGCAGAAATCCACAGACAGGGAAAGAAATTAAGATCCCGTCCAAAAAAGTAGTTAAATTCAAAGCAGGTGCCGACCTGGCTGATTCAGTTTCCTAGCTGAACTTATACAGGAAAAGCTTAAAGGGAGCACACCGCTCCCTTTTTTTTATTTTCAGAAAATGGAAAAAGAACTCATTAAATATCTGTCGGGGTTTATTACCACCGAAAGATTCGATCTGTTTCAAAAAATATTAAGTCAGCGTACCTCCTATCTTACAGTGGTGCTGGAGGATATTTTTCAGCCACAAAATGCAAGTGCGGTATTGAGAACCTGTGAATGTCTCGGAATACAAAA
>Ga0209347_1004806_pt1 | contig 13590 bp, 13 predicted proteins | sample AutmiccommuBRH23_FD_187382 | JGI IMG/M metagenome (GOLD analysis project Ga0209347, IMG submission 187382) | Deep subsurface microbial communities from Mt. Terri, Switzerland - Autotrophic microbial communities BRH/23 (SPAdes) (version 2) | ecosystem: Environmental > Aquatic > Deep subsurface >... | reverse complement strand
TTCTCCTCGGCGGACTGGAAGCGCCGGCGCGGGTCGGGATCGATCGTGCGGCGCAGCAGCCGGCCGAACGAGTCGTATTCGGCCAGAACGGGATCGTCCTCGGGCAGCCCGTCGACATAGCGTCCCTTGCGGGTGCGCAGGTGCAGCGTCAGCGAGGCCAGCGTCCGCCCGACCGTGTAGATGTCGGTGGCGACGGTGGGGCCGGTGCGCACGATCTCGGGAGCCTGGTAGCCGGGAGTGCCGTAGAGGTATCCGAACGAGTTGACGCGCGACACCGCGCCGAGGTCGATGAGCTTGAGCTGGTCCTCGGTGACCATGATGTTCTCGGGCTTGAGGTCGTTGTAGACCAGCCCGTTGGCGTGCAGATAGCCCAGTGCCGGCAGGATTTCGAGCATGAAGCCGATGGCCTCGGCGACCGGGAGCCGCGCGCCGTCGGTCTTCTTGTGGCGGGTGGCCTGCTTGAGCGACGACCCGCCCACGTACTCCATGACGATGTAGCCGACCGGGTTGCCGTGCTTGTCCTCGTGTTCGACGAAGTTGTAGATCTTGACGATCCCCGGGTGGGTCACCTCGGCGAGGAACTGGCGCTCCGCCATCGCGATCGCCTGGGCCTCGGCGTCACCGGAATGCACCAGGCCCTTCAGCACCACCGGACGGTCGTTGACGTTCTTGTCGAACGCCAGGTACACCCAGCCGAGTCCGCCATGGGCGATGCAGCCCTTGATCTCGTACTGGTCGGCGACGATGTCACCGACGGACAGTTGCGGCAGAAACGAATACGCGCTGCCGCAGTGCGGGCACCAGCCCTCCGACAGCGCGCGCCCGTCCGGCGTCGAGCGCCCGACAGGCCGTCCGCAGTTCCAGCAGAACCGCTTCGACTCGGCGACGACGGGGTCGGTCATCAGCGCGGCCAACGGGTCCACCGCAGGCACCCGCGGGATCTCGACCAGGCCACCGCCGAGGCGGCGGGTGGGTGACACCGTGCGCATCACCGTCGTCGAGTGGTCCTGCGGTTCGGTGTCGCCGGTCTGCAACGAGTCGTCGTCATCGTCGTCGAAGTTGGGTCGGTACACCGCCTGGGTGGCCATCGGCCGCATCGTCGACATCGAATCGTCGGACAGGTTGGCAAGGTCGGCGTAGCTCGCGGGCTGGGTGCCCGGGTCCTCGTCGTGCTCCTCGACGTCCTGACGTTCGTCGGCCATCAGTCCGTGTACCTCGCGACAGGTGGGGAGGGTGCCGGTCCCAGCACCGTCAACCACTTGCGGTACAACGTGTTCCACGTGCCGTCCCGGCGGATCCGTTCCAGCGTGCCGTTGACGAACCGCACCAACCCGGTGTTCTGCAGGTTGATGCCGACCCCGTACGGCTCCTCGTTGAGCGAGGAGCCCACGATGCGCAGGTAGGGATCCTGGGACACCAGCCCGGCCAGGATCGCGTCGTCGGTGCTGACCGCGTCGACCTGACGCTGCTGCAGCGCGACGAGGCAGTCGGCCCACGTCACCACGCCGACGATCAGCGGCGGCGGGGTGATCTGCTGGATCCGCTGCAACGACGTGGTGCCCTTCGCGACGCAGACCCGCTTGCCGGACAGGTCCGATGCTTCCCTGATCGTCGAGTCGCGCGGGGCCAGGATCCGCTGATTGGCCATCAGATACACCGTGGAGAAGTTCACCAGCTTCTTGCGTTCGCACGTGATCGTCATGGTCTTGACCACCACGTCGACCTGGTTGCTCTGCAGCGCCTCGATCCGGTCTGCCGACGACAGGATCCGGTACTCCACCTGAGACGGGGTTCCGAAGATGTCGCGGGCGATCTCGCCGGCGATGTCGACGTCGAAGCCGGTGATCTCACCGCTGATCGGATCGCGGAAGCTGAACAGATTGCTGCCGATGTCGAGCCCGACGAGCAGTCGCCCTCGCGCCTTGATGTTGGCGACCGCGTCGTCGGCCTCGGCCTCGGTCTCGAACGGCCGCAGGCTCGCCCGCCGGTTGCAGTCGTCGTCCACCGAGGTGGACGGCCGCGCAGGCTCCGGCGCCAGTTCCTCCATCCCCGACGGTGTCGGCGGCGCCAACGTGACAGCGGGGGTGGCGACCATCGGTGTCGCCTGCGCGCACCCGCCCAGCAGCAGTGCCGCCGCGAGAAGAGCTCCCAGTGTCCTGTTCATGTGTCCCCGTGTCCCCGCCTACCGATACTCACTGAGTCTCGGCCAGATCCCCAACGCCACCGCCACCGCCGCCGCGACGCTCAACAGGGCGGCGCCGACCGTGGCCCCCGACAGCACCCGGCGGGCGTTGACGATGTCGTTGCGCAACTGGCTGCGGCTCTGCTCGATGCCCTTGCTCAGCGCCTCGTCCAGCTTGTCGAACGCAGGCGTGGCGTCGTCTTCGCCGACTCCCAGCGCCACCTGGGTCGCGGCCTGGTAATTGCCGACCGCGATGTAGGCGGTGATCCGGTCGTCGGCGGCGCGCCACCGGTCGAGCAACTTGTTGGCGTCGGCCAGGTCGGTCTTGTCGATCGAGTCGTCGCGGGCGAGATACCGGGCCAGCTGTTCCTGCATCAGGTCGATCCGCTGATAGTAGGACTGCTTTCGCAGGTTCTCGTCGCCGCGACGGATCAGCGACAGGGTCTCGTCGGCGCGTGCCTGCTGAGCGGTGATCGCCAGGTTGGTGACCGTCTTGAGCGATTCGGCCGCCGTGTCCTTGGCGCTGCGGCTGTCGGCGGTCGAGATCACCAACGCGGTGCCCACCCACATCAACATGATCAGCACGGCCAATCCGCCCGCGACGAACCCGATGTTGACCCGTCTTCGGGTGCGCTTGGCCAGCCAGCGGTTGGCGAACGCGCCGAACAGCAGCGTCGCCAGCACCACCAGGATCACCGGGCCGGGAATCCGGGTCGACGCGGTGGTCTCGACGTCCACCTGCGCCGAGGTCTCCTCGTAGAGGCGCTGGGCGTCCGGCAGGATCTGCTGCTGCATCAGCGACGACGCCTCGGACAGATACGACGAGCCGACGGGGTTGCCCGCGCGGTTGTTGGTGCGTGCGGTCTCGACCAGCCCGGTGTACACCGCCAGCCTGGCGTTGATGCGCCCGAGCAGTTGCACCATCGGCTCGTCGGTCAGGCCGCTGGATGCCCGTGTCACCGCGACGGCGGCATCGGTGATGGCCTGCTCGTAGCGCTGGCGCACGGCGCGGGGCTCGGCGCCGGCGATGAACGCGGTGGCCGCGGCGGCGTCGGCGACCGACAGCGTGGTGTAGAGCTGCCCGGCCGCGAACGACAACGGCTCGGTGTGGTTGAGCACGGTGGTCAGCGCCTGCTGGCGATCGTTGATCGTCGTCGACGTCGCGAACGCGCTGGCGACCACGAGCGCGGCCAGCACGAAGCCGATGCTGAGGATGCGGCCCGGCGTCGTCCACATGAACCACCACCGCGGATGCGCCGGGGTCGACGGCGACCGCGACGCAAGAGGTTCCGTCGAGGGATGCGCCAACTCCACAGTCACGTGTGCGCGGACCTCATCTTGGTCTCGATCTCTCCGGCTGTCGTCCCGACTGACCCCACTCTATGAAAGAAGTCTAAGAGCTACCGGTCCGACGTGTGGGTATTCACGGACGGCGATTGGCGCCCACCACCCCGATTTCGTGGTCGGTTCCCTATCCTGAACGCGTGCGCGGGGACGGTGACGGCTGGGTGGTGTCGGCCAACGGTGCCGCCTACTGGGGCAGGCACGGCGCGGCGGGACTGCTGCTGCGGGCGCCCCGCCCCGACGGATCGGCCGCGGTGCTGCTTCAGCATCGGGCCGCGTGGAGTCATCAGGGAGGCACCTGGGGGTTGCCCGGCGGTGCCCGCGACAGCCACGAGACCGTCGAGCAGGCCGCGGTGCGCGAAGCCCACGAGGAGGCCGGGCTGCCCGCCGATCAACTGGTCGTGCGGACCACCATCGTCACCGCAGAAGTGTCCGGGTGGACGTACACGACCGTCATCGCCGACGCCGAGGAACAGCTGGACACCGTGCCCAACCGCGAAAGCGCGGAGTTGCGCTGGGTCGCCGAGGACGAGGTGGCCGACCTGCCGCTGCATCCCGGCTTCGCGGCGAGCTGGGAGCGGCTGCGCAGCGTGGCCGCGTCGATCCCGCTGATGGTCAACCGCGAGAGCTGAGCAGCCCGGTCAGTTGTTCGGCCGCCGCCTTCGGGTCCTCGGCGGCCGTGATCGCGCGGACCACCACGATGCGACGCGCGCCCGCGGCGACCACGTCCGGCACCCGGGCCGCGTCGATCCCGCCGATGGCGAACCACGGTTTGTCGGTGCCGAGCGCGTGAGCGGCGCGGACCAGGTCCAGTCCTGGTGCGGGGCGGCCGGGCTTGGTGGGCGTGGGCCAGCAGGGGCCGACGCAGAAATAGTCGGGCCCGTCGGGAGCGGCCTCGGCCACCGCGGCCTCGACCTGGTGGATGTCGTGGGTGGAGTGGCCGAGGATCATCTCGCCCACGATCCCGCGCGCCATCGGCAGCGGCAGGTCGTCCTGGCCGAGGTGAAGGATGTCGGCGCCGGCGGCCAGCGCGATGTCGGCGCGGTCGTTGACGGCCAGCAACGCACCGTGGCGCCGTGCCGCGTCGCCGATCGTGGCCAGCGCCTCGATCTCCTGGCGGGCCTCCAGCGGACCGAACCGCTGCTCACCTACCGACCCCTTGTCCCTGAGCTGGATGATGTCGACACCGCCGGCGAGCGCTGCGTCGGCGAACTCCGCCAGGTCACCGCGTTCGCGGCGGGCGTCGGTGCACAGGTACAGCGACGCCGCGCGCAATCTGGCCGTCGCGGGTGACTCACTCACACTGCGAACGCTAACCCCGTGTCGACGTAGGCTGGTAACCGACCACACGGGAGTCCCGGGCACGGGGACTGAGAGTGAGCGCGCCGCTCTTACCGTCACACCTGATCCGGATCATGCCGGCGAAGGGAGCAAATCATGCCGACGACCGGGAAGCACCTTGCCGTCATCGGCGGCGGCGTCATCGGCCTGGCCGTCGCGCGCCGCGCCGCCCAGGACGGCTGGACGGTCCGCGTGCACCGCACCGAGCAGCGCGGCGCCTCGTGGGTGGCAGGCGGGATGCTCGCACCGCACAGCGAGGGCTGGCCCGGCGAGGAACGCCTGCTCCGTCTCGGCCTGGCGTCCCTCGAGTTGTGGCACCGGGATTTCCTGGGCGGCCTGCCGCCCGAGGTGATCACCGCCCGCCAGTCGCTGGTCGTCGCCGTCGACCGCGCCGACGCGGCCGACCTGTCGACCGTCGGCGAGTGGCTGCGCGCCCAGGGACATCCGGTGACGCTGACGACTGCCGCCCGCGACGTCGAACCCCTTCTCGCCCAGGGCATCCGGCACGGTTTCATCGCCGAGACGGAGCTGGCGGTCGACAACAGGGCTCTCGTCGACGCGCTCGCCGCACACTGCGACCGCCTCGGCGTCCGGTGGGCGCCCCCGGTGCACGACCTCGCGGAGATCGGCGCCGATGCCGCGGACACCGTCGTGATCGCCAACGGGCTCGATGCGCCCGCATTGTGGCCGGGGCTGCCGATCCGTCCGGTGAAGGGCGAGGTCCTCCGGTTGCGCCGGCGGAAAGGGTGTATGCCCCTGCCGCAGCGCGTCATCCGCGCGCGGGTGCACGGCCGTCAGGTGTACCTGGTTCCCAGGGCCGACGGCGTGGTGGTCGGCGCGACGCAGTACGAACACGGCCGAGACACCGCTCCCGCGGTGACGGGGGTGCGTGAACTGCTCGACGACGCCTGCGCGGTGGTGCCCGCGCTCGGTGAGTACGAGTTCGCCGAGTGCGCCGCAGGCCTGCGACCGATGACCCCCGACAACCTGCCGCTGGTCGGCAGGCTCGATGCGCGCACACTGGTCGCGGCGGGTCACGGCCGTTCGGGTTTCCTGCTGGCGCCGTGGACCGCCGAGGCGATCGCCGCCGAGCTTCGCGGCGAGCCGCTGCCCGGAGCGAAGGACCTGATGAGCGTGGGGGTGAGATGAAGGTCGTGGTGAACGACGAAGCGGTCGAGGTCGACGAGCAGATCACCGTCGCGGGGCTGCTGGAATGGCTCGGATTCCCGGAGAAGGGTATCGCCGTGGCGGTCGACTGGTCGGTGCTCCCGAGGTCGCAGTGGGACACCGCTCTCACCGACGGAGCGAAGGTCGAGGTCGTGACGGCGGTGCAGGGTGGCTGATCCGACTTCCCCCGATCTGTCGGGCGAGCTGAGCATCGCGGGCCGGGAGTTCGGCTCGCGGTTGATCCTCGGCACCGGCGGGGCGGCCAACCTCGCGGTGCTCGAGGCGGCGTTGATCGCCTCGGAGACCGAGCTCACCACCGTCGCGATGCGCCGTGTCGACGCCGACAGCGGCTCGGGCGTGCTCGAACTGCTGGCCCGGATCGGTATCACGCCGTTGCCCAACACGGCCGGTTGCCGCGGAGCGGCGGAAGCCGTGATGACCGCCCAGTTGGCCCGCGAAGCCCTCCACACCAACTGGGTCAAGCTCGAGGTCATCGCCGACGAGCGGACCCTGCTGCCCGACGCCGTCGAACTGGTCAGGGCCGCAGAGCAACTGGTCGATGACGGGTTCGTCGTGTTGCCGTACACCAACGACGATCCCGTCCTGGCCCGCCGGCTGGAGGCCACCGGTTGCGCCGCGGTCATGCCGCTGGGGTCGCCGATCGGCACCGGGTTGGGCATCGCCAACCCGCACAACATCGAGATGATCGTCGAACAGGCCTCCGTGCCGGTGATCCTGGACGCGGGTATCGGCACCGCGAGCGACGCCGCGCTGGCGATGGAACTCGGCTGCGACGCCGTGCTGCTCGCTAGTGCGGTCACCCGGGCGGCCGATCCGGCGATGATGGCCGCGGCGATGGCCGCCGCGGTCAAGGGCGGCTACCTGGCCCGGCGGGCGGGCCGCATCCCGAAGAGGTTCTGGGCACAAGCCTCCAGTCCCAGCCTGTGATGAGCGCTTGCGCGAAGAACCGAAAACCATGAGTGTGAAACGCTATGTCGCGCTGGGAAGTTCGATGGCCGCAGGGCCGGGGATCCAGCCCAGGGCCGACGGGTCGCCGAGGGCTGCCGGGCGGTCGGCCCGCAACTACCCGCACCTCGTCGCGCAATCCCTCGGCCTCGACCTGGTCGACGTCACGTTCTCCGGCGCCACCACCGCGCACGTCCTCACCGACTCCCAGCGGGGTGCTCCGCCGCAGGTCGACGCCCTCGACGGCACCGAGACCCTGGTGACGGTGACGATCGGCGGGAACGACGTCGGCTATGTGCCGATGCTGTTCGCCGCGGGCCTGCCCCGGTTCACCCGATCGATCCCCGTCCTCGGGGCGAGGCTGCGCGCACTGCTGGACCCCGCGACCCGCGAGTCGGCGCTCTCCGAGGTCGGTGAATCACTCGTGGAGGTGGGACGGACGCTGCGCCGACGTTCGCCCGACGCGACCGTGCTCTTCGTGGACTACCTCACGCTGCTCCCGCCTCAGGGCGCACCGGCGCCTCCGCTGCGCGCACCGGATACCGCGCTCGGTCGCGAGGTGGCGACGGGCCTCGCGCGTCTGACGGCCGAGGCGGCCACGGCGACCGGGTGTGGCCTGGTCACCGCCGCCGACGCCAGCCGCGACCACCATGCGTGGTCGTCCCAGCCGTGGACGACCCGGTTCGGCTGGCCCGTGCCACGCCGTCCCGCTCCGCTGCACCCCAACGCGGAAGGAATGCGTGCGGTCGCCGCCATGGTCGTCGCCGCGGCCGGAACATGATCGAATTGACTTCTCTGACAAAGACATACGGAGCCGTCCGGGCCGTCGACGGGTTGACGTGCACGATCGAGTCCGGTGTGGTCACCGGGTTTCTCGGCCCCAACGGAGCCGGCAAGACCACCACGATGCGGATGATCCTCGGTCTCGACCGTCCGACGTCGGGCACCGCCACCATCGACGGCAGGGCCTACCGACAGCTGCGCGACCCGCTACGGACGGTCGGGGCGCTGCTGGACGCCCGGCAGGTCCACCCGAACCGGTCGGTCCGCAGTCACCTGCGCTGGATCGCCGCGACCAACCGCATCCCGGCCCGCCGCGTCGACGAGGTCCTCGGGATGGTCGGCCTCACCATCGTCGCGGACGCCCGCGCGGGCACGCTGTCACTGGGCATGAGCCAGCGCCTCGGCATCGCGGGCGCGCTGATCGGTGACCCCCCGGTTCTGCTGTTCGACGAACCGGTCAACGGACTGGACCCGGAGGGCATTCACTGGGTCCGCACGCAGATGCGCACGATGGCAGCCGAGGGGCGCACCGTGCTGGTCTCCAGCCACCTGCTCTCCGAGATGGCGAACACCGCCGACCGCCTCGTCGTCATCGGAAGAGGCAAGCTGATCGCATCCACCACGGTGAGCGAGTTCATCGCCCGCTCGGGCGGAGCCACCGTCCGGGTGCGCAGCCCGCAGCTGGACACGCTGCGCGACGTGCTCACCGGCGCCGGGCTGACGGTGCACGTGCAGCCCGACGCGCTCACGGTGCACGACGCCCCCACCGAAGCGGTCGGGGAGCTGGCGGCCCGGCACTCGATCGTCCTCCACGAACTGCGCGCCGAGCAGGTCTCGCTGGAGCAGGCCTACCTGTCGTCGACCGACGATGTGACCGAGTACCGGGGCGGGCGGACATGACCCGGCTGATGACGGCGGCCGCGGTGATGAACGCCGAGCGGATCAAGCTGACCACGATCCGGTCGCCACTGTGGGCGACGGGGGCGGCGGCGGCGCTGAGCTTCGGCATCGCCGCGCTCCAGGCAGCCACCACCTACGGCAACGAACGGCTGACGGTGCCTGCGGCGGCTCTCGGCGTCGCGGTGTTCGGGGTGCCCGTGCTGATGGTCGTCGCCGCGATGACGGTGACCGGGGAGTACCGCACCGCGATGGTGCGCACCACGTTCATGGCCATGCCGGACAGAACGCTGGTGCTCGTCGCCAAAGCCGTTGTCGCGGCCGTGTTCTCCGGTGTGGCGGCAGCGATCATGGTCGTCGGGTCGGTGCTGGTGGCGCGGGTGCCGCTCGCGGATGTGTGGCGAACCGCGGGCGCGATCGCGCTGTACTCGGCACTGGCGGCCGTCCTCGGTGTGGGTGTCGCCGCACTGCTGCGCCACACCGCCGGGGCGGTTGCGGTCCTTCTGCTGTGGCCGCTGCTCGTCGAACCGCTGCTGGGCAATCTGCCGGGCAGGGGTGCGCAGTTCGGCCCCTATCTGCCGTTCGCCAACGCCTTCAGGTTCCTCGAGGTGGAGTGGCTGTTCCCGGGATACGCGTGGCACTGGGGTGTCCCGGGTTCGGTCGGCTACTTCACCGCCGTCGTAGCCGCGGTGTTCGTCGCAGCGGTCGTCACGGTGAATCGTCGCGATGCCTGACCATTTCCCGCTGATGCGGGGGTAATCCCCGATTCCTGTGGTCGGAGTCCGGGCTAGCCTCGCCGGGTATGTGCGCGAGCGGTCTTGGTCCGGGTTACCTGGCCGAGTGGTACCGGGGGGATCTCACCGATGAGGCCGTTGCCGCCATGGTGGCGGCACTTCACTCGGCGACCGGGGGAACGGCGGGAGCCGCGCCGGCGGTCCGGTTGGTCGTGGTGCTCGCAATGCCTTCCGACGAGGTGGTCTACGGGTTGTTCACGGCGGCTTCGGAACTGGCCGTCACCGAGGCCTGCGGCCGTGCCGGGATGCTGCCCGACCGACTCACCGGCGACATCGGTGCCTGGGTCGTTAAGGTCAGCGCATGACATCGGTGGCGATACTGGGCGGGGGCGTCGGCGGTCTCAGCGCGGCCCACGAACTCGCGGAGCGCGGCTTCGAGGTGACCGTCTACGAGGCTCGCGACGTCTTCGGCGGCAAGGCCCGCTCCATGCCGGTCCCGGGGTCGGGGACGGATGGCCGCGCCGATCTCCCGGCCGAGCACGGATTTCGGTTCTTCCCCGGCTTCTACCGCCACGTCACCGACACGATGAAACGCATCCCCGGTGCCGGGGGGACCGTCTATGACCACCTGACGCCGTGCAGCGAGATCCTGATGGCCCAGGGCGGCGGGCGCAGTGAGCTCGTCGCCCCGATCAAGGTTCCCGGTTCGTTCACCGACCTCGCGGCCGGGCTGCGCTTCCTTCGTGACCTGACGTCGCAGGTCGGCATCCCGCTCGACGAGCTGGCCGTCTTCGTCGATCGTATTCTGACGATGATGACGTCGTGCGACGAACGGCGGCTTGCCGAGTTCGAGTCGATGAGCTGGTGGGACTTCGTCGAGGCAGAGCACAAGTCCGATGCCTACAAGAAGTTCCTCGCCACCGGGATGACCCGCACGCTGGTGGCCGCCAAAGCCGAGGAGATGTCCGCACGAACCGGCGCAACCATTCTGTGCCAACTGCTCTACGACATGTTGCGCCTCGACGGACGCCTCGACAACGTTCTCGACGGGCCGACCAGCGAGGTCTGGATCGACCCTTGGCTGGAGCACCTCGAACGCCGGGGCGTGACCCTGCAACCCGACTGCACCGTCGCCGGGATCCATTGCGAAGCGGGCCTCATCACCGGTGTCACCATCGTGACTCCAGAAGGTGACCGGCGTATCGAGGCGGACCACTACATCGCCGCGCTGCCGGTGGAGAGATTCTGCGACCTCGTCTCGCGGTCGATGCGTGCAGCAGACCCGCGGCTCGGGCTGATTCGCCACCTGGAGTACGACTGGATGAACGGGGTGATGTTCTACCTGGACACCGACGAGCCCCTCGAGCACGGCCATGCGATCTTCATCGACTCCGAGTGGGCGCTGACCGCGATCTCACAGAAGCAGTTCTGGCCCGCCGTCGATCTGACGCAGCGCGGCGATGGCCGGGTCGAGGGCATCCTCTCGGTGGACGTGTCGGCCTGGGACGTGCCCGGTCCCGTGACCGGCAAGGTGGCCTCCGCGTGCACGAAAGAGGAGATCCGGCAGGAGGTCTGGGCTCAGCTGGTCCGGCACATCGATGACGGCCGACTGGACGAATCGAACGTGCTGTCGTGGTTCCTCGACCCTGCGATCGAGTTCCCCAACCCGGGTAAGGCCACCAACGCCGAGCCACTGCTGATCAACGTGAAAAGCTCGTGGGCCTACCGGCCCGACGCGGTCACCGCCATCCCGAACCTCTTCCTGGCGGCCGACTTCGTCCGCACCAACACCGATCTCGCGACGATGGAGGCGGCCAATGAAGCGGCCCGCGCCGCCGTCAACGGTATCCTCGATGCGACAGAGTCCTCCCATTCCCGTTGCGCGATATACCAACTCGCCGAGCCCCGGATTCTGTGGCCGTTCCGCCAGCTGGACCGGTTGCTGTTCCGGCTCGGGCGCAAGGCCGCCAAACCCCCGTTCCGGTTGACCGCCGCAGGCGAACTGAAACCCACGGGCCCGTTGGCGCGGGCACGGCTGGCCACTCTTCGGGTGCGCGGAAAAGGCGCTCTTCTCGCTGAACCCCGCTCGCGCTGAACCCTGGCCTCTGCTATCGCAGTCGATCCAACCGCCTACCCAGCTCGGCGCGTGTCCGGATGCCGAGTTTCGCGTACACCCGGCTCAGATTGTGTTCCACCGTCTTGAGGCTGATGAACAACTTCGCTGCGATGTCGCGGTTCCTCAGGCCGGACGCAGCCAGTTCGGCGACGCGCTGCTCGGATGGCGTCAGCGGGGACTCGGCACTGCGGCCGGCATTGGTACGGGCCAGTTCGCCGCGAACCCGCTGTACCCACAGCGTCGAACCCATCACCTCGAAAGCCTCGAGCGCCTCCCGTAGCGTCCTTCCGGCAGCGTCTTTCGCGCGCCTGCGCCGCTGCAGCTGACCCAGCAACAGCGCAGAGCGGGATCGCTCGAACGGCATGGGCAGCCGTTCGTGCTCGGCCATCGACTCCTCGGCCTTGGCGAGCGCCTCGTCGAGAGAACCGCGCGCAGCCGACAACATTGCCCGACATCTGGCGCCGGTGGCCAGCATCCAGGCGCGATCGAATCGCCTGCCGTGTGTCTCCAGCAGAGCGATCACGTCTTCGGCGTCGTCCAGACGGCCGAGTGCCACCATCGCTTCGGCGGCGTCGGGGAGGAACCAGCCGTGCATCAACTCGATACCGGGAACCTGAGGTAGGCGGTCGACCAGAGGCTGCAGCGTTGACGCCGCTTCGGCATAGTCGCCACGCGAAACCTCGAGAAATCCCAGGGTCATCGTGGGCCAGTCGGCCATCCGTGCCGCACCGGATTCTGCGACCGTGTGCATGACCGCACCACAGTCCGCGCGCGCGACGGTCTCCTGCCCCTGGTACGCCGCAACCGCTGCCCTGACCGTCAGCGGGATCACCTCGACGTGGCTGCCGCCGAGTTGCTGTCCGCGTTCTACCGCCTCCTGAGCGAAAACCATTGCCTCACCGAGGTTTCCGCTCCACATGTCGATCAGTGCCTGGTAGGAGGCGATTCCCATCATGTTGCGGTCGTCGCCACGCTGCAGACAGCGTTGACGCACTGCCAGCAACTGTTTGCGGGCTACGGGGAGGTCTCCTGTCCACGCCGATACCATCGCCTGGATGACGCCGGCGCTGAAGGCCGTCGGCACGTCGTCGTCGACACACTCCAACTCGACCGCACGCGCCAAACTGTCCTCATCCACGCCGTAGCCGTGGATGAACCTCGTGTGTACCCACATCGTCAGCGCCTGCGACGTCATGGACGGGTGACCGAGTTCCTCGGCCAGCGTCACCGCCCGGCGAGCGGTGCCGACCATCTCGTCCACCCACCGGGAGGAGTCGGCGCCTTCCGAGTGAGATCCCATCCCGCGGGCCAGCGACAAAGACATGAGTGTCTGCACCAGGATCGGGGGCGTATCGCGGGCGTCCTCGGCAGCACGGTTCAGCAGCGCGATCGCTTCGGTGAAGCGGTTGTCGTAGATGTGGATGGCTGCGCGGAGATTCAACGCGATCGCGCGCAGCCAGCCCGGACGCAGATCGCCGAGGCACGCATCGAGCAGTGCCTGCGCCCTGGCGGTATCACCGGCCCGAAAGTGGTCACCGGCGGCGCGGACCCGGCGCAGCGGTTTGTCGCCGCCCAGTTGGATCGCCAGTTCCAGCAGCTCGGCGGCGGCCGCCGGGGCTCCCCGTTGCCGTGCGGCATCGGCGGCAGAGTCGAGCGCGCTCAGGGTGGCGTCGTCGGCGGACGTGCCGGCCAGGGCGAGGTGGCGCGCCTTGAGTTCGGGCTGCGTCTCGACGGCGGCGAGCGCACGGTGGATGACCCGTCGACTGGCCGGGGCGGCATCGGAGTACACCCCACGTGCAAGCAGCGGATGGGTGAATCTCACCTGGTTCCCGTTGATCGTGATGATCCCGTCGGTCTCGACGGCTTCGAGCAGCTCGACGATGTGGTCGGCGGTGGTGGCGTTGACGCGGGCCAACAGGTCGACGGTGGGTGCGGCGACCGAGGCCACCGCAAGCAACAGATGGCTCTCCTGACGTTCATGTGGATCGGGGAGTGTGTGGTATGGGCCGGGGATGGTGAGTGGGGGCGCACGGACGGTGATCTAGGTTCGAAGGCGCTTA
>Ga0209347_1004803_pt1 | contig 13600 bp, 11 predicted proteins | sample AutmiccommuBRH23_FD_187382 | JGI IMG/M metagenome (GOLD analysis project Ga0209347, IMG submission 187382) | Deep subsurface microbial communities from Mt. Terri, Switzerland - Autotrophic microbial communities BRH/23 (SPAdes) (version 2) | ecosystem: Environmental > Aquatic > Deep subsurface >... | reverse complement strand
GGGCGGCCGCCTCCCTCACGTCCGGGGCGGCCAGGGTCACCCCGGGCGCCAGCACCTGGGTCGACACCTGACCCCGCACCTCGTCGGCAACACACCCGCTTACCGCCCGGCCACCCCCGGTGCAGCCGGGGCCAGCACTCGGTAGGCGGGTGTGTTGCGGTCGGGGCGGACGGGAGGAGGCGGACCCCGCGGACGTCGGGGAGCCAGCTCAGCGGCATACGACAAGATGGGAGGCATGGCCCTGCACCTGGCGACGACCGACGAAGGCAACACCCTCCTCGAGCGCGACCCCCTCGCCCTCCTGCTCGGGATGCTGCTCGACCAGCAGATCACCATGGAGAAGGCGTTCACCTCCCCGAGCGTCCTCGCCCAGCGGATGGGGACCGACCACCTCGACGCGGAGACGATCGCGGCGCTGCCCCCCGACACCCTGCTCGAGCACTTCCGGACCCCACCGGCGCTGCACCGCTTCCCCGGCTCGATGGCGGCGCGGGCCCAGCAGCTCTGTCAGGCGGTCGTCGACGAGTGGGACGGCGACGCCGCCAGCCTCTGGACCGGCGTCGACTCCGGCAGCGAGCTCGTCCGGCGCATCGCCGGCCTCCCCGGCTTCGGCGACCAGAAGGCGCGGATCTTCGCCGCGCTCCTCGCCAAGCAGTTCGGCGTCACGCCGCCCGGCTGGGAGGAGGCGACCGGGGACTACGGGAAGCCGGGGCACCGGTCGATCGCGGACGTCGTCGACGACGACTCACGGGTCAAGGTGCGTGAGTACAAGAAGGCGCAGCTGTCCGAGCAGGGCTGACCACCAGCTGGGGTCAGTCGCCGAGGTGGCGTGCCAGGTGGCCCGCAGCGAGGTCCACTGCGGCGGCGGCCGCGTCGAAACGGGCGAGCCGGCGGACGAAGCCGTGCACCAGCCCTTGCACCCGGACGGTGACCGAGCTGACGCCGGCCTCGGCCAGGGCGGCGGCATAGGCCTCCGCCTCGACCGTGAGGATGTCGTGCTCGGCGGTGACGACGAGGGTCGGGGGCAGACCGCTCAGGTCGCCCAGCGCGGGTGACACATCCGGGCTGCTCCGGTCGACGCCGGGCGGGGCGAAGACGTCCCAGCACCACCTGAGGTTCGGCGCCTTGAGCCCGGGGAACACGGTGTCGCCCCATGTCGCGCCGGTGGGGTCGACCACGGGGTAGAAGAGCGCCTGGGCCCGCACCGGGACGCCCCGGTCCCGGCAGCGCCGCGAAGCGACCGCCGCGAGGTGCCCGCCGGACGAGTCACCGCTCAGCGCAAGGCGGCTCGCATCGAGGGACCGGAGCCGGGCCGCCGGGGAACGCAGCCAGTGGATCGCACGGTCGACGTCGTCCGAGGCGGCCGGACAGGGGTGCTCGGGCGCGAGGCGGTAGTCCACGGACAGCACGGCGGCCCCGGACCGCGCGGCGAGGAGGCGGCACAGCGGGTCGTGCGAGGCGAGCCCTCCGTCGACCCAGCCGCCGCCGTGGACGTAGACGACGACCGGCAGCCGGCCGTCAGCGGGTCGGTAGAGCCGGCAGGGCACCCCCTCGGCGTCGACGTCCTCGACGTACCGGACGGGCACGCCCTCCCCCGCCTCCACCGGTGTGTTGAGGGCGACGGCGCGCCGCTGCTCGTCGAGCCGAGCCGGGTCGATCGGCGCGGTGGTGTCGGGGAGCGCCCGCACCTGGGGGTGCAGCGCCTCCGGAGGCAGCAGCCGGCTCACGGGCGGACGCGGGTCGCGTCGACGAACCAGGACGTGATCGTCGCCGGGTGGGTGATGGCCGTCCCGACGACGACGGCATGGGCTCCCGCGTCCAGCGCGGCCCCGGCCTGGTCCGGCGTGTGGATCCGGCCCTCGGCGACGACCGGGAGGCCGAGCTCACGCACGAGAGCGGCGACGAGGTCGAGGTCCGGGCCGGGCATCCTGGGACTGTCCGGGGTGTAGCCGGAGAGCGTGGTGCCGATGAGGTCGGCACCCGCCTCGGCGGCGGCCACCCCGTCGGCCAGCGTCGCGCAGTCGGCCATGAGCAGGGCTCCCTCGCGGTGCACGGCCGCGACCGTCTCGGCGAGCGACGACCCGTCCGGGCGCGGACGCCGCGTGCCGTCGACGGCGACGATCTCGCAGCCCGTCCGGGCGACCTCGACGGCGTGGATCACGGTCGGGGTGATGAAGACGCCGCTGTCGCCGTCCTTCCAGAGGCCGATGAGGGGCAGGTCGATGACCGGGCGCATGGCGCGCAGGTCGTCGATGCCCTGGGCCCGGATGCCGGCCGCTCCGCCGCGGACGGCGGACTCGGCGACCCTGCGCATGGTGTCCGGGTGCCGCATGGGCTCCCCCGGGTAGGCCTGGACGGACACGACGAGTCCGCCTCTGATCCGCTCGATGGGATTCACGCGAGCTCCTTCCAGACGAGCCGGGCGGCGCCGACCAGGGCGGCAGCCGAGCCGAGCCGGGCCGGGAGCACCGGCAGCTCCGCGAGCGGCGGCAGCAGCTCGGCCCGCACGGCTTGCTCCATCGGCTCCCACCAGCGGGGGCCGATGCCGGGGACGCCTCCGCCGATGACCACGACCTCCGGGTCGAGCAGGTTGGCGGCCCCGCCGATGGCGCTGCCGAGCGCCCGCGCGCCGATGTCGATGGTCATCACGGCGAGGCGGTCGCCGGCGTCGGCGCGGCGGGCGACGTGGGCGAGCGACGTGAGGTCGGCTCCGGCCCGCCGGTTGTACGACCAGACCATGGCCGGCCCAGCCGCGACGGCCTCGAGGTGGCCAGATCCCCCGCAGACACAGGGCATCCCGCCGGCGTGGGGCACTGCGACGTGGCCGAAGTGCCCGGCGACGTCGCGGCGGCCGTGCCACACGGCCCCGTCGATGACGACGGACGCACCGATGCCGGTGCCGACCGCGACGAAGAAGGCGCTCGAGGCACCGGACGCGGCGCCGAGCCAGGTCTCGCCCAGGGCGTGGGCGTGGACGTCGTTGTCGACCACGACGTGCCGGATGCCGCTGAGCTCGCTCAGTGCGTCCCTGACCTCCGTGCCCGCCCAGTCCCGCAGGACCTCCGTGGCGGAGACGACGCGGCCGGTCGCGGTGTCGATGACCCCAGCGCTGCCGACACCGAGACCGACCACCTCGTGACCGCGGGCGGTCGCGGTCACGAGGAGGCCGGCTGCGAGGCCGGAGGCGACCCGGACGATGGCCTCCGGCCCCTGGTCACCCGGTGTGGGCGCCGTCGTCACGTCGGTGACGGCGCCGTCCGCGGTGACGAGTGCGGCGGCAGTCTTGGTGCCGCCGATGTCGAGGGCGACGACGGTCTGAGCCATGGGTCAGAGCAGTCCCACGGACTCGAGGACCTCGCGCACCCGGCCCGACTCGGCATCGTCGAGGGCACGCAGCGGCAGCGAGATCGCGTTGCTGTCGATGACGCCCAGGACGTGCAGCGCCGTCTTGAACGAGCCCGCGCCACGGGTCATGCCGGCCGAGGAGGACGGGTCGGCTGCGTCGACGATCCGGAACAGCTGGATGAGGCGCTCCTGCTCGGCGCGGGCCGCCGCGACGTCGCCGGCCGCGACCGCCGCGTGGAGGCGGGCGTAGCCGGCGGGGTCGACGTTGGCCAGCCCGGGCACGGAGCCGCTCGCGCCCGCGAGGAGCATCGAGTCGACCATCACCTCGTGGCCGGTCAGGGTGGCGAAGTCGGACAGCCCTTCCGCGGCCACCTGGACGAGGAGCTGCCGGAAGCCGACGTCGTCGCCGCTCGAGTCCTTGACACCCGCGATGACACCGTCGTGCGCGAGGCGCAGGACGAGGTCGTTCGAGAGCTTGGAGTGGACGCAGACCGGGATGTCGTAGGCGAACAACGGCACGTCGACGGCGGCCGCGACGGAGCGGAAGTGCCGCTCGATCTCGTGCGGGCCGACGATGACGTAGAAGGGCGCCGTGGCCACCACCGCCTGGGCGCCGAGCCGCTCGGCGGCGCGGGCGCGCTCGACCGACCGGGCCGTGCCCGGCTCGATGGCGCCGGCGATGACCGGCACCCGCCCGTCTGCGGTCTTGACGATGACCTCGAGGGCGAGGTCGCGCTGCGCGTCGTCGAGGAGGACGGTCTCGCCGCTGCTGCCGAGGGCGAAGAGCCCGTCGACGCCCGCGTCGATCATCCGGGCCACGAGGCGCTCGAGCGAGGCGACGTCGACGGTCAGGTCCTCGCCCAGCGGGGTGACGACCGGCGGCACGAGGCCATGGAAGGGGGTTGCGGTCGTCATGACGGCTCCTTGACGAGGTCGGCGGTGGCGGCGCGGGCCGACGCCGCGAGGTCCGCGGTCGTGATCCCGGCCGGCACGGGGTGGTGACAGCGGTAGGTGTGGCCCTCGGCGGCGAGCATCGGCCCCGGCATCAGCTCGGAGCAGACCTCGGTCGCCTTCCAGCAGCGGGTGCGGAAGGGGCAGCCCGAGGGCGGGTTCGCCGCGGACGGAACCGGCCCGACGAGCGGGATCGGGTCGATCGGGTCGAGCAGACCCGGCGTCGCGGAGAACAGCGCGCGGGTGTAGGGGTGGACCGCGAGGTCGGGCAACCGGTCGGCGGGGGTCTCCTCGACGATCCGGCCCAGGTACATCGTCACGACCCGGTCACTGACCCGCTTGACCGTCTGGATGTCGTGCGAGACGAAGACCATCGCGATGCCGAGCCGATCCTTGAGGTCGAGGAGCAGGTTGAGGATCTGCGCGCGCACCGAGACGTCGAGCGCGCTCGTCGGTTCGTCCGCGATGACGAGGGAAGGCTCCAGCGCGAGCGCGCGTGCTATCGACACGCGCTGCCGCTGGCCGCCGGACAGCTGGCTCGGGAGGACGTCCGCCGCCGAGCGGGGAAGGCCCACGAGGTCGAGCAGGTCGCGGACCCGGGCGGTGCGCTCCTTGGGCGTTCCGACGTCGTGGACGTCGAGGGGGTCGCGGACGACCTGGCTGATCGGCATGCGCCGGTTCAGCGAGGCGGCCGGATCCTGGAAGATCATCCCCACGCCCCGACCGAGGTGGCTGCGGCGCTCCCGGTCCTTGAGGGACCAGATGTCCCGGCCCTCGAAGATGATGGAGCCCGACGTGGGCCGTTGGAGGCCGACCATGGCCTTGGCCATCGTCGACTTCCCGCAGCCGGACTCACCGACGACACCAACGGTCTCCCCGGCGCGGATCTCGAGCGAGGCTCCGTTGAGGGCCTGGACGCTGCCGTGGCCGAAGAGTCCCGCGCCCTTGATCCGGTGGACCACCGACACGTCGTCGAGACGCATGATCGGCTCGCTCATGAGACCGCCCCTTCCGTGGCGTGGGTGGCCCCGGTCGCCGCCGGGAGCTCGTGGGCGGGATGGTGGCAGGCGACGACGTGGTGCCCCGGCTCGCCCACGAGCGGCGGCGCCTCGGTGCGGCACACCGCGGTGGACATGGGGCACCGGTCCGAGAACCGGCAGCCCGCCGGGAAGTCCGCCGGCGAGGGGACGACGCCCTTGATCTGGGTGAGCCGTTCAGCCCCCGACTCGAGGGAGAGCACCGATCCGAGCAGGCCCCGGGCGTAGTGGTGCGCCGGGGCGGCGACGACCTCGGCCGTGACGCCGCCCTCGACGATCTGGCCGCCGTACATGACGACGACGCGGTCGCTGATGTCGCTCACGAGGGCGAGGTCGTGGCTGACGAGGACCAGCGCGAAGCCGAGCCGCTTCTGCAGGTCGAGGAGCAGGGTCATGACCTGGGCCTGGACGGTGACGTCGAGGGCCGTCGTCGGCTCGTCGGCGATGATCAGCCTGGGGTCTCTCGACAGGGCCATGGCGATGACGACGCGCTGACGCTGGCCACCGGAGAGCTCGTGGGGGTAGGAGCCGAGGGTCCGGTCGGGGTCCAGTCCGACGAGGCCCATCAGCTCGTCGGCGGTCCGGGTGCCGCCGCGCTTCGTCAGCTGGTCGAGCTGCGCCTGGATCTGCATCGCGGGGTTGAGGGCCGAGAGGGCGTCCTGGTAGATCATCGCGATCTCGCGCCCCATCAGCGCCCGGCGACGGGCCGGCGACAACCGGAGCAGGTCGGTGCCGTTGAAGTCGACCGTCCCGCCCAGCCGCGCACCCTTGGGCTCGAGGCCCATGACGGCCAGGGCGGTGAGCGACTTGCCCGAGCCGGACTCTCCGACGAGGCCGAGCACCTCGCCGGGGCGCACCTCGAAGCTGATGCCGTCGACGATGTCGACGCCGTCGTGTCGTCCGTCGAAGCCGATCCGCAGGTCGGTGACCGTGAGGGTCGGGTCGCCCGGCGGCAGCGGGCGGGCCCGCTCACGCAGTCGCTGCCCTGCCTCGGCGAGGCCGGGGAGCGGCAGGACCTCACCGGTGCCCGGTTCGGAGGTCTCGAGGCGGTCGACGTCGTCGGGGGAGGTGACCTTGCGCTTCACCCGTCTGGCGGCCGGCGCGGCCCACGCGTCGGAGATGCCCTCGGAGAGGATGTTGAGGGACAGCACGGTGAGCAGGATGAGCAGCCCGGGGAAGAAGGTGGCCCACCACGAGCCGGCGAGGAGGACGTCCTTGCCGTAGGCGATGACCGAGCCCCACGACGACTCGGCGACGTGACCGGGCAGGCCACCTCCGATGAACGACAGCGAGGCCTCGAAGACGATGGCGTCGGCGACCATGACGGTGGCGAAGACCATCACCGGGGCGGCGGAGTTGCGGATCACGTGCCGACCGAGGATGTGGAGGCGGCCGGCGCCGATGACCTGCTCGGCCGCGACGTAGTCCTCGCTGTACTGCGTGAGCACGTTGGCGCGGACCACGCGGGCGATCGGCGGGGTGAAGACGAAGCCGATGGCGAGGATGAGGACGAGCAGGCTGTCCTTGCCGAAGGCGATGATCAGCACCGCGGACAGCGCGATGGCCGGGAACGCCATGACGACGTCGAGCAGCCGCATGACCAGCTCGTCGACCGCCTTGCGGCTGGTCGCGGCGAGCGCACCGAGGAGCGTGCCGAGCGCGAGGGCGATGCTCGCGGCGCCGAAGCCGACGACGAGCGAGCGGCGGGTGCCCGCGACGAGCCGCGAGAAGATGTCGCGTCCCGACCGGTCGACACCGAACCAGAAGTCAGAGCCGGGCCCGACGTTGACCGACGCGAGGCCGGTCGCGGTCGGGTCGTGCGGCGTGAGCCAGGGGGCGAGGATGGCCGTGAGGACGAGCACGCCGATGAAGGCCGCGGCGATCCGGGACAGCAGGGGCAGGCGGCGCAGGGCAGCGCGGCTGGCCACCTTGCGGTTCGCCGGGTCGGACAGCGTGGCGGTCAGTTCGGGGCGGATGGTCATCAGTGGCCTCCCCGCAGCCGCGGGTTCGCGAAGAGATAGAGGATGTCGACGAGCAGGTTGACCACGACGAAGGTGAAGGCGATGACGAGGATCGTGCCCTGCGCGAGGTTGGTGTCGTTGGTGCCGACGGCCTGCATGACGAGGGTGCCCATGCCGGGCATCGTGAAGATCGCCTCGATGATGATCGTGCCGCCGAGCAGGTAGCCGACCCGGAGCCCGAGCACGGTGAGGGGGTTGACCAGGGCGTTGCGCAGGACGTTGCGCCCGACGACGATGCTCGGTGGCAGGCCCGCGCCGTAGGCGGTGCGGACGTACTCCTTGTCGAGCTCCTCGACCATCGAGGTGCGCACGATCCGGGCGAGCGACGCCCCGACCGGCACGGCGAGCGCCATGGCCGGCATGGCCATCGACCGCAGCCAGCCGGTGAGGCTCTCTGCCGGGTTGGTGTAGCCGGCGTTGGGGAACCAGCCGAGCCCGAGGGACAGGTGCTGGATCATCAGCAGCGCCAGCCAGAAGCTGGGGACGGAGATTCCGGTCATGGACAGGACGCGGATGACCTGGTCGGGCCAGCGGTCCCGGAAGAGCGCGGCCGTGATCCCGAGGGCGAGGGCGATGACGAGGGCGAGTCCGACCCCGAGGAGGGTGAGCTGCATCGTCAAGGGCAGGGCCTCGGCGATGAGGCCGGCGACGGGCTTGGAGATGCCGATCGTCTCGCCGAAGTCGCCCTGGACGACGTTGCCGAGGAAGCGGACGAACTGGACCGGAGCGGGCTGGTCGAGCCCGCGGGACGCCTCGTACTCGGCGATCTGCTCGGGCGAGGCCTGGTCGCCGAGCGCAGCCACGGCGGAGTTGACCGGCGACAGCCGCATGATCACGAAGACGAAGAGGGCGATCCCGAGCATCAACGGCACGAGTGTCAGCAGTCGCCTGAGGATCATCTTCACGATCGACGACATCGGTCCTCCTTGCTTGCGGATGGAACCGGGCCGGCTCGCTCCCAGGGGGAGGGGGTGGGCGAGCCGGCCCGGGGATTGGAGCGGGTGGTCAGGCCGTGCGCTTGGCGTCGAGGAAGTACAGCCCCGTCGTCGCCGCCGGCTTGAAGCCGTCGAGCTTCTTCGAGTCCCACGCCGTGACGATCTTGGTATGCAGGACCGTGTAGATCGCGGCCTCGTCGGCGACGAGGTCGAGGACCTGCTTCCACAGGTCCTTCTGCTTGGCCGGGTCCTGCTCGGCGGCGGCCTGGTCGAGCAGCTGGGCGATCTGCGTCGGCGCGGCGCCCGTCCAACGGGCCCGGCCCTTCGGCCACGTGTCGCCGGCGAAGTACCAGCGCAGGAGCAGGTCGGCGTCAGGACCGAAGACCGTCGGGTCGCCCGAGGCGGCGAGGACCCGGAAGGAGTCCTTGGACACCAGGCCGTCGGGTGCCGGCGCGTAGACCGAGGCGGACGGCGCCGTGTTGAGCGACGCGTTGACGCCGATCTTCTTCCACTGGTCCACCATGAGCGGGGCGATGTCGACGATGAACTGGGTGTTCGTCGTCACGAGCTCGAAGGTCAGGTCCTTGACGCCGGCCTCGGCGAGGAGGGCCTTGGCCTTCTCCGGGTCGTAGCCGTAGACGGTCGAGGCCTCCTGGAAGTCCTTGTTCTCCGGGTCGAGGTAGGACTTCGCCGGGGTGCCGTAGCCCTGCAGCGCCGTGGTGACGATGGCGTCCTTGTCGAGCGCGTAGTGCAGCGCCTGACGGACCCGCTTGTCGTCGAACGGCTTGGCGGAGCAGTTGAAGAGGAGGAAGAGCTGGTTGAAGGCCTGGCGGGCCTCGACGTCGACCTTGCCCTCGAGCTGGGCGACGTTGATGTAGGGGACGGCCTCGACGGCCTGGACGCGGCCGCCCTGGATGTCGGCGATCCGGGTCGCGCCCTCGGTCGTCGTGTTCCAGACCATCTTCTTGGCCGCGGCCTTGCGCGGGCCGTTGTACTTGTCGTTGACCGAGAAGCGGAGACCGGTGGTCGCGTCGGCGCTGTCGAGCTTCCACGGGCCGGAGCCGACCGGCTTGGTGTCGAACGCCTTGGCGGCGGCGGCGTCGCCGGTGAGCTTCTTCGGCACCACCTTGATGACGGCGATCCGCTGCGGGAAGAGGGCGAACGGCGACTTCAGCGTGAACTCCACCGTCTTGGCGTCCTTGGCGGTGACCGAGTCGATGAACGGGAGGAAGGCGGCCATGAGGGCCTTGTTCGCCGGGTCGAGGGCGCGGGTGAAGGACCACGCGACGTCCTCGGCGGTGACCGGGGTGCCGTCGGAGAACATGGCGCCGTCGCGGAGCGTGGCCGTCCACGTGAGGCCGTCGGCCCCCGGCTCGGGCAGGGCCTTGGCCAGGGCGGGGTAGGGCTGCCGGGTGATCGGGTCGAGGTCGACGAGACCCTCGAAGAGGTGCTGGTTGGCGGCGGTACCGACGGCGCTCGAGGCGTTCATCGGGTCGAGCCCGCTCGACAAGGTGAACGCGAGGGTCGCCTCGATGGTGTCCGGGACGGTGCCGCCGGCCGCGGCGCCGTCGTTCGAGTTCGTCGAGCTGGGGCCACCACAGGCGGCGAGCGCCCCCGTGATGACGGCCGCGGCGCTGAGCGTGCCACTGAACTTGAGGAACTTGCGGCGGCTGACTCCGGACAGTCCGGCGGGGTCGAGCAGGGTCTTGGACGCCTGGTCGGGGTTCACTGGGGCCTCCCATGTGGTGCCTGTTGGTGAGTGGTGAGGCAGTCCGCCGATCACCTGGCAGCGCTGCACTGGCACGTAGTACATCATACGTCTTCCCCAAGAGGAAGGATGTCTAGTAGATTGTCCATAACAAATCGACGACGAGGGGTTCGAATGTCCGATGTCCCGCCCATTGCCCTGCGCAACGGCCTGCCGCCACGGTCCCGCAACCAGGACGTGATCGAACGCATCAAGACGTACATCCTCGAGAAGAACCTCCGCCCCGGCGACCTCCTGCCGACCGAGAACGAGCTCATCGCCGCGATCGGCGCGAGCCGCACCAGTATCCGTGAGGCGATCAAGAACCTCTCCGCGCTCGACATCGTGGAGGTGCGGCACGGGCACGGCTCCTACGTCGGGCGGATGTCGATGAACGCCCTCGTCGAGAGCCTCGCCTTCCGCGGTCTGCTCAGCACCGGCACCGACGGCAAGGTGATGACCGACCTCGTCAACATCCGCCAGATGCTCGAGCAGGGCCTCTCCCCCCTCATGATCGAGACGCTCGACGAGGTCGAGCTCGCCAACCTGCGCGAGCTCGCCGTCCGGATGCGCCGGCTCGCGATGGAGGGCCAGCCGTACGTCGAGGAGGACCGCGCCTTCCACATCCGGCTGATGAACGCCATCGGCAACAACCTCGTCAGCCAGCTGACCGAGGCGTTCTGGCAGGTGCAGGCCCGGGTCGCACCGACCCTCAAGGTCGAGCCCGCGGACTGGCTGCGCACCGCGGAGGCGCACGAGGCGATCGTCGACGCCATCGCGGCACGGGACCTCGAGCGCCTCCAGCACGCGTTCGCGACGCACTACGACCCGATCCGCGAGTCCATCGCGGCCCTCTTCGAGTCCCCCGCCGTCTCGCTGGGAGGGGCAGAGTGACCGGGGCGCTCATGCGGGCCGAGATCGGCGAGCAGCCGGCGGCCCTCTCGAGGCTCCTCGCGGCCCCGGGACCCGTGGAGGACATCGCCGCCCGGATCCGTGCCGCTGCTCCCCGCTTCGTCCTCCTCGCGGCCCGCGGCACGTCCGACCACGCGGCGCTCTACGCCAAGTACCTCGTCGAGACGACCCTCGGCCTGCCGTGCGGCCTCGCCTCGACGTCCGTCTACACGGCGTACGACCGGCAGCCGTCACTCGACGGCGTGCTGTGGGTGGCCGTCAGCCAGAGCGGTGGCTCCCCCGACCTCGTGGAGTCCACCGAGCGGGCCCGCGCCGGAGGTGCCCTGACCCTGTCGGTCACCAACACGAGCGACTCGCCCCTGGGCCGGGTCAGCGAGCTCGGCCTCGACATCCTCGCCGGCCCCGAGCGCTCGGTCGCCGCGACGAAGACCTACACCTCGAGCCTGCTCGCCCTCTGGCTCCTCGTCCGCGCGTGGGCCGAGCTCGACCGGCGGCCCACGGACCGGCTCGTCGACGACGTGGCTTCCGCCCTCACCGCCGACGTGGCGGAGGTCGCCTCCCGCTACCGCTTCGTCGACAAGCTCGTCACGACCTCACGCGGCTACGCCTACCCGACCGCGCGCGAGGCGGCGCTCAAGCTGATGGAGACCTGCTACCTGTCGGCGCACGCCTACTCCGGCGCCGACCTCCTCCACGGGCCGCTCGCCATGGTCGACCAGGACCGGCCCGTCATCGCCGTCGTCCCCGAGGGTCCGGGGGGCCGCGCCCTTCAGCCGGTCCTCGCCGCCCTGGAGGAGCGAGGCGCCGACATCTGCCTCGTCGCACCCCCGGCCATCGCGCACGAGACGCCCACCCGGATCGTCCTGCCCGCGGGGATGGACGAGCAGCTCGCCCCGATCGCACAGATCGTGCCGCTCCAACGCCTGGCCTGCGCCATGGCCGTCGGCCGGGGCTTCGACCCCGACCAGCCCCGGGGCCTCAAGAAGGTGACCCAGACCTTCTGACCGAGTGGGTGGCGTCCCCGGCGACCCCGAGGGCCCCACCCATGAGGTATGCCGCTGGGCTCGCCCTGCTCGGAACGCCACCACCCGCTCGGGTGGGCTTTCACGAGGAGCGAGCCCAGCGGCATACGGCCCTGGTGGGTCGGTCAGCCGTCAGCGAGGTCGGTCAGTAGTTCATCCCCGCGGTGTAGGAGCCCGAGCCCGAGTAGGACTCGACGATCAGGCGGTAGTAGCCCGAGGCGTTGCTGTAGGTGAACGACTCGTCAGCGCTCGACGAGATGCCCTGCGCGACGGTGGACCAGGCCGAGCCGTTCCACTTCTGCAGGTAGACGTCGAAGTCCGCGCCGGTCGGCCCGTCGAGGCACACCTGGATCGTGCCGGCGGTGGCGTCGTACACGTACGGCAGGGTCTGCGACGCGCCGCTCGAGAGCGACCCCGTCCAGGTCCCGCGCATGCCCGAGCACTGGCTGCCCGAGCCGCCGAGGAGGAACTCGGTGTTGAGGAGGCGGTTCGGGGTGCCGCTCGGGACCCCCGAGATGACGCCGCTGACGCTGTTGTTCACGATCGCGGAGTGGACCGCCGAGGACGAGGCGGTCGGGTTGGCGCCGAGGTAGAGCGCGACCGCGCCGGCGACGTGTGGGCTCGCCATCGAGGTGCCGGTGATGGTTCGCGTCGAGGTGCTCGTGTCGTACCACGCCGACGTGATGTTCGTGCCCGGGGCGAACAGGTCCTGGCAGGAGCCCCACGCGCTGCTCGACGCCTTGGCGTCCGAGCTGGTCGAGTTGCCGACCGTCAGGGCCTCGGAGACCCGCTGCGGGCTGTAGTAGCACGTGTCGTCGTTGCCGTTGCCGCCGGCCTGGACCCACATCACCCCGCTCGTCACCAGGGAGCGGACGGCGCTGTCCATCGTCGTGTCGGTGCACCGGGTGCTGCAGCCGATGCTGTAGTTGACGACTGCCGGCTTGACCGCGTTGGTCTTGATCCAGTTGACGCCGGCGATGATGTCGGCGTTCGAACCGGAGCCGGAGCAGCTGAGGACGCGGACCGCGTGGACGGTCGCCTTCTTGGCCACCCCGTAGCTCGTGCCGGCCGCGGTGCCGGCGACGTGGCTGCCGTGGCCGTTGCAGTCGGTCGGGTTGGTGTCGTTGTCGACGAAGTCGTAGCCGTTGCTCGTGCGCCCGGTGAACTCGGTGTGGCTGAGGTTCACACCGGTGTCCATGACGTAGACGTGGACGCCCTGACCGGCCTGGTCCGGGTAGCCGTAGCGGCTGTTGAGCGGCAGGGCCTGCTGGTCGATCCGGTCGAGGCCCCAGCTGGCCGGGTTGACCTGCTCGCCGACGATCTCGACCCGGTAGGCCTGCTCAACCCGCTCGACGGCCGGGTCGTTGGCGAGCCGGCGGGCCTGGCCCTCGTTCATCGTCGCGGCGAAGCCGTCGACGACGGCGCCATAGGCGTGCTTGACCCGACCGCCGTACTTCGCGGTCATCGCCTGGGCAGACTGCTTGGTGGCTGCGGCGCTCTGGGACTGGTTCTTGAAGATGACGACGTACTCCCCCGCGATCGCATCCGGGTTGTCGGTCCCGAGGATGGATCCGGTGGGGCTCGCGGACGGGCTGCCCGAGGCGGCCGGCGCCGCCGATGCGGTGGCGGG
>Ga0209347_1004801_pt1 | contig 13601 bp, 11 predicted proteins | sample AutmiccommuBRH23_FD_187382 | JGI IMG/M metagenome (GOLD analysis project Ga0209347, IMG submission 187382) | Deep subsurface microbial communities from Mt. Terri, Switzerland - Autotrophic microbial communities BRH/23 (SPAdes) (version 2) | ecosystem: Environmental > Aquatic > Deep subsurface >... | reverse complement strand
TCCGGGATGACGATCATTTTTTCCGGAGGGCCCCGGACTACGATCCGGGGCGGCTCCGGAACCCACCCGCCGCTCCGACCATTCCGCCGGCCGCGCCGACTAGATTGCCGCCATGGGGTCGACGCGGCGCCGCGGCTGGGCCAGCATCGCGCGAAACCGGCGGCCGGACCGCCTCCACGCTTCACAGGAGCCCCCCGCGTGACCTTCCTCTCCCGCTTCCAGCCGCAGCTGCTGTCCGTCCTGCGCATCATGTCGGCCCTGCTGCTGCTGCAGCACGGCACGACCAAGCACCTGGCGTTCCCGCCGAGTGCCATGAGCAACATCGAGACCTTCAGCCTCGGCGGCGTCGCCGGCCTGTTCGAGCTGGTCGGCGGCGCCCTGCTGGCGATCGGGCTGTGGTCGCGCCCCGTCGCCTTCGTGCTCTCGGGGCTGATGGCGGCGGCCTACTTCATCGGCCATGCCGGCCGCGGCTTCTACCCGCTGCTGAACGGCGGCGAGCTGGCCGCGCTGTACTGCTTCGTCTTCCTGTACCTGGCGGCGGCCGGCCCCGGCCCGCTGAGCGTCGACGCCATCCTGCGCCGCAAGGGGCGCTGACCGCTTGCCCGATGTGCCGGCAGGCCGGCCGGCCGTCCTCGTCGTCCTCGGCCATCCCCGCGGCGCGGCCAGCCTGTGCGGGGCGCTGGCCGCGGCCTATGCCGAGGGGGCCCGCGAGGCCGGCTGCGCGGTCGAGCTGGCCGACCTCTCGACCTGCCGCTTCGATCCCGACGTGGTCGCACCCAGCCCGCGGGCGCAGCCGCTGGAGCCGGACCTCGCGGCGCTGAAGGCGGCGGTCGAGCGGGCCGACCACCTGGTGCTGGTCTACCCGAACTGGTGGGGCACCATGCCGGCCCTGCTGAAGGGGGCGCTCGACCGGCTGCTGCTGCCCGGCTGGGCGTTCGAGGAAACCACCGGCGGCACCGGCTACGAGGGCCGGCTCGGGCCGCGCACCGCCGAGATCCTGACCACCATGGACACGCCGCCGCTCGCCTACCGGCTGGTCTACGGCTCGCCGGGCCGCCGGGCGATGGCCGACGCCACGCTCGGCTTCTGCGGCATCGAGACCACCCGCTTCACGCCGTTCGCGGTGGTCAAGGACGCCACCCCGGAGGTCCGCCGCGACTGGATCGAGCGGGCCCGCGGCCTGGGTGCCGGCATCGCCCACGGCCGGCGGCCGCCGCTGCACGCCGCATTGCGGGCGGCCGGGTCGTGGCTGCGGGCGCTGCGGCTGCAGTTCTACCCGATGACGCTGGCCGCCTACGCCCTCGGCGCCCTGCTTGCCGCCGGCGGCGGCGGGCTCGACGCCACGGCGTTCTGGCTCGGCGCCGCCATGCTGGTGCTGCTGGAGGCCGCCACGGTGTTCGCCAACGACCTGTTCGACCAGGACAGCGACCGCCGCAACCGCAACTACGGCCCGTTCTCCGGCGGCTCGCGGGTGCTGGTCGACGGCCGGCTGACGCCCCGCGCGCTTGGCCGCGGTGCCGTGCTGGCCGGTGCCGCGGCGGCCGCGATCCTGGCGCTGCTGGCGGTGCGCGGGCTGCCGCCGGCTGCCCTGCTGCCGGTGCTGGCGCTGGCGGTGCTGGCGATCGGCTACACGCTGCCGCCGCTGAAGCTCAGCCACCGCGGCCTCGGCGAGCTCGACGTGGCGCTGACCCACAGCTTCGGCGTGATCTACGCCGGCTACGCGCTGCAGGGCGGCGCTATACTGGGCGGCGATCTCGCCGCCTCCGCCCTGCCGGCGCTGCTGGCGGCACCGCTGTGCCTGGCGGTGCTGCCGGCGATCCTGCTGGCCGGCATCCCCGACCACGAAGCCGACCGGGCGGCCGGCAAGCGCACCCAGGTGGTGATCCTGGGCATCGGCCGCGCCTTCGCCGCCGCCGCGGTGCTGGCGGCCGCCGCGGCAGCACTGGCGGTCTGGCTGTGGGCGGTCGAGGGCGTGGCACTGCTGGCCGGGGTCGCCGTCGTCGCACCGCTGCATGCCGCCTGGCTCATCCCGCGGATCCTGCGGGCGCGGCGGCGGGTGCGCGAGGCGGCGCGGATCGACGGGCTGCTGGTCGACGCCCTGCTCTACATCGTCTGGTTCGCCGCCCTGCCGCTCGCCGCCCTGCTGCTGTAACCTCGGCCGCCCGCGCCGCACCGGAGGATCCGCCATGACCACCATCCAGACCCAGGGCATCGCCCTGCCGCGCCTCGGCCTCGGCACCTTCCGGCTGACCGGTGCCGCCGGCCAGGCCGCCATCGAGAGCGCCTTGGCGCTGGGCTACCGGCACATCGACACCGCCGAGATGTACGGCAACGAGGAGGCGGTCGGCGCCGCCATCAGGGCGGCCGGCGTGAAGCGGGCCGAGCTGCACGTCACCTCCAAGGTCTGGCACGAGAACCTGGCACCCGACGCCATCCGCCGCGCCTGCGACGCCAGCCTGAAGAAGCTCGGGCTGGATGCCCTCGACCTCTACCTGGTGCACTGGCCGTCGCCGGCGATGGACCTGCCGGCGGTGATGGCGACCATGGTCGAGCTGCGGGAGACGGGCCGCACCCGCGCCATCGGCGTCGCCAACTTCACGCTGCCGCTGCTGCGCCGGGCGATCGACGAGATCGGCGCGCCGGTCGCCTGCAACCAGGTCGAGTGCCACGTCTATCTCGACCAGTCGCCCCTGCTGGCCTATCTGCGCGCCAAGGGCGTGCCGCTGGTCGCCTACTGCCCGGTGGCGCAGGGCCGGGTGGCCGACGACCCGGTGCTGCAGCGGATCGGTGCCAGGCACGGCGTCTCGGCCGGCCAGGTGGCGCTGAAATGGCTGCTCGACCAGGACGGCGTCGCCGCCATCCCGAAGTCGGCGCGCCCGCAAGGCCAGCGCGCCAACCTGGAGGCCTGGAACCTGACGCTCGACGACGACGACCGCAGCGCCATCGCCGGCCTGCCGAAGCAGCGCCTGGTGAACCCGGGCTTCGCGCCGCGCTGGGACTGACGCCGCGGCGTCGCCGGCGGCCGAGTGCGGCAAGGCGATCAGGGAAGATACAGGGATTGCGTCACGCGTCGCCGCCCGCCCTTCGAGGCCCGCCGCTGCGCGGCGGGCACCTCACGACCACAGGAACTCCCTTTGTTACCAGTCGCTTGGCCGTCTTGGGCGGCGGCGCGGCCGCGCGACCGACGGCTGCGGATCGGCCCGGAATCGTGATTCCGAACAGGGAGTTGCGCGCGACGAACAGGGAGGCCGAAGCCTCGGAACAGGCGACATTCGGCGGCAAATCCGCTTGCGCGCCGGCGCCGGAGTGATTAAAACTCTCTTCGGGACTTCATTGAGGTCGGCATGGACTTCAAGCGCAACCAGGTCGAGGAGGCCGTCTGGCGGTTGATGAGCCGGGATCGCCTCGGCCGTGACCCGCAGGTGATCTTCCGCACCCGCATCAAGCGGCTGCTCGAGCTCGATCGCGCCGCCCTTCCCGGGGAAGCCGCCGGCATGGCCTTCGCCGCGGCACCGCCGCCCGGGCGCGGCAACGAGGCCCGCTTCACCGCCTTCGACGCCTTCTGCCTGGCGATCGGCCTGCAGCTGCTGAACGCCGGCTTCAAGCAGCGCGAGATCGTCGACCTGCTGCGCCACATCCGCCGGGACCTTGCGGCCGCCTGGGACCGGCTGCAGCGCAGCCCGGCCGCCCCGCGGCAGCGGATCGCGGCGGCGGATCGCCCCGAGGCGCCGGCCCACCTGGAAAACGGGCTGCCGCTCGCCGACACCGACGTCTACCTGGTGCTCGACCGGGTCGAGACCACCGAGGTGTTCCCCGGCGACGCCGCCGGCAACCCTCCCGGCGAGCCGCTGGTCCTGGCGCCGCTGCTGCTGCACGGCGGCGCGCAGCTGGCCGCGACCCTGCGCGAGCGTGCCTTCGGCTTCCCCGGCCACTATGTGGTCGAGCTGTCGGTCATGGCCGCCCTGCTGCAGGGCTTCCTCGAAGACGCCGAGCCGCGCCGCCGCGGCCCGCCCCAGGTTGCGGCGTGAGCATGGACGGGTCGGAGCGGCGGGCGGGCCCCGGGTCGCCGCTGCGCGCCGCCCGGGGTGACGAAGCAGGGGAAGGCCGACGCTCCCATCATCGTCATCCCGGAGAGTCCGCGACAGCGGACGGCTCCGGGACCCACCAGGCGACGTGCCGACGCCCACCCTTCCACCGACCACAGGACCGCATGCAGTTGAAACCTCCATGGAGGCCTCAAGCATGGCACACCCCCTTCCCCGCGCCATCTGGCGCCCCGGCCAGGTCGAGGAGCGGCCGCTCCACACCCTGCTGCCGGCCGCGACCAACGCCCGCACCCACAGCCCCGCCCAGCTGCGCAAGCTCGCCCGCAGCATCGCCGCCTTCGGCTTCACCAGCCCGGTGCTGGTCGACGCCGCCGGCCGCATCGTCGCCGGCCACGGCCGGGTCGCCGCCGCCCGCGACCTCGGCATGGCGACGGTGCCGACGGTCCGGCTCGACCACCTCACCGCCGCGCAGTGCCGGGCCCTGGCGCTGGCCGACAACCGCATCGCCGAGCTCGCCGGCTGGGACCGCGAGTTGCTGAGCATCGAGCTCGACGGCCTGCTGCAGCTCGACGACGGCTTCGACCTCAGCCTCACCGGCTTCGACGGCGCCGAGATCGGCCTCGTCCTGCACGACCCGGCGGCCGGGCGCGCCGCCCCTGCCCCACGGCCCGCCGCGGCGCAAGCGGTCAGCCGGCCGGGCGACCTCTGGATCCTCGGCCGGCACACCCTGCTCTGCGCCGACGCCGCGACCCCGCCGGCCTGGGGGATGCCGCCCGGCGGCGAGCCGGCGGCGATGCTGTTCGCCGCCCCGCCGGAGGTCGACCCGCCCCACACCGGCCCGCCCCACACCGCCCCGCCCGGCATTGCACCCGGGCTGCGCGGCACGCTCGCCGCCGCGGTCGCCGCCAGCCGGCCGGCGGCCCTGCACTACCTGTGCGTCGGCTGGCGCGGACTGGGCGGGCTGGCGGCCGCGGCGGACGGGCTCTACGCGGGCCAGGCCGACCTCTGCGTGTGGGACCACGGAGGCTCGGCGGAGCGGGCACCCCCGCAATCGCCCTACCGCCCGCAGCACGCGCTGGTCGCCGTCTACCGCACCCCCGGCGCCGCACCCGCCCCGGGGGGCCTGCCAGGTGCACACTCCGGGCGCCGGGCCGGGCGCCGGCGGCAACGGACCAACCTCTGGCGCCACCCCGCCGAGGCCGCACACCCCGCCGAGGTGCACGCTGCCGGGGTCCACGCCGCCGGGGTCCACGCCAGCCGGGCCGCGACGCCGCCGCAGCTGATCGCCGACGCGATCCTCGACGCGACAAGGCCCGGCGAGACCGTCCTCGATCCCTGGGGCGGCTGCGGCGGCACCCTGCTGGCGGCCGAGCGGACCGACCGCCGCGCCCGCCTGGCCGAAGCCGACCCCCGCCGCGCCGACCACGCCGTGCGGCGCTGGCAGGCCGAGACCGGCGGCACCGCCGCGCTGGCCGGCCCCGGCGGCGATCCGGGCGACGACTTCGAGACCATCGCGCGACACCGCAACCGGGAGATCACCGATGCAGCATGATGCCCTCCGCCACGACGACAGCAACCGCGACGCCACCGCAGGCGACGCAACCGCAGGCGACGGCACCGCAGGCGACGGCCCCCGCGGCGACGGAACCGTCGGCTACTGCCGGCCGCCGCGGCACAGCCGCTTCAAGCCCGGGCAGTCGGGCAACCCCCGCGGCCGCCCGAAGGGCGCCGGCAACCTCGCCTCGCTGCTGGAGGCGGAACTGCAGCGCCCGGTGACCGTCACCGAGGGCGGCCGCAAGCGGCGGATCGTGAAGGGCGAGGCGATGGTGGCCAGCCAGGTCAACAAGGCGCTGAAGGGCGACACCCGGGCGTTCAACACCGTGCTGAACGCGACGACGCGGCGGTCGCGCGGCGGTGCCGGCGGCAGTGCCGGCGGCGGCGCCGAGGGCATGGACCCGGCCGGCAGCGGACCGGACGATGCCGAGACCGACGCGATGATCGACCGGCTGCGCGACCGGATCGCGCGGCTGTGCCGCGAGCAGGAAGCGGAGCGCGACCGGCTGGCCGCCGAACTGGCCGCCGCCGGGGTGCCCGGCGAGCACCTGGACGCCCTGTTCGGCCCCCGTGGCGAGCGGCTGCGGCAGCGGATGACGGCGGCGCTCGGGGCCGTGCAGGCGTGCGGGCGCGACATCCGGGAGGCCGCCGGGCTGTCAGTCTTCGCGGCGGTGGCCGAGGACTGCGCCGCGGCACTGCTGGGGGATGCGCCCGGCGGGTGACGGCAGTCTCCCTCGACACACTGCACGCCGAGTGGATGAAGCGCCCGGAGTATCGGGCGGAGTACGAAGCCCTCGACCTCGATTTCCGGGTCGCTGCCGCTATCATCAACGCCCGGGCCAAGGCCGCTCTGACGCAGAGCCAATTCGCCGAGCCGATGAAGACCTCGTGGACCGCCGTCGTGCGGATGGAGCGCGGACATCACCTGCCGAGCCTCGCCACGCTGCGCAAGGTTGCCGAAGCGACAGGGCAGCGGATCACCTGGAGATCGCGTGAGGCCCAGCGTCGCGACCGGACGTCAGGCGCAGACGTCTGCAGTGGGTGGGGAGCGGTCACTCATCCGATGTCCTCCCCCCTACGCGGAGAACGGTCGAGTCAGCGGATCAGACCGCTGCCAGCTGTCTCGCCCGCAACGGGGCAGGACAGACCTCCTACGGCCACCGACGTGGAGGCTACATCCTTCGGTCGCCGGATCAGGATGATCGCCGGGTTCTCGATCTTGTCGCGTGCGATCGTCTCCGGAAGGTCGTCGATAATCTGCAGTGTTTGTCGTAGTGTCAGCTTTATGTCGTGATAAATTGACTATGTCAGCCTCTTCGCGTACGCTCTTGACGTAGGAGGTTGCCATGACCGATGGACCATTCAGAAACGCGCAGCTGAATACCCGCTGGAAGCAGTACGGCAAGGACCTGGTTAGGGATGCAACGAGCCCGGAGGAGCGCGCCGTCCAGGCGTGTCACAGCATGATTGGCGACGTGGACCCGTCGGCCATCAGCACCATCCTGGGCGAAATCGAGGCCTACGCCCAACGTCCGCAGATGGACTTGGACGCCGTATCGTCTATGGAGACACTCTTCGAGAGACTTCCGAAGACGCCTCTCACGGATATACTCCAGAAGCACTTAATCGCTAATCTACGCGACCAGATGCACCTTAGTGCTGCCCTTGAGAAGGCGCTTCCAAGCACCGTCTCGGATTGGATTGGCATCACCAAGAACCGCCTAGACGAAGAATGTATCCGCGCCCGCGACCTTGGCGACATGAGCGAGAGTGACTATCGCAAGGGGATTGCACGCAATCGCGAAACCTTCGCAACCATCAGCCCGGATGCCCTTGGCAACGCTCTGACCATCGGCGACAAGCGCGCATTCAAGCAGGCTCAAGTAAAGAAAATTGGCGTAGATGAAGGACCTAACGAGTGAATACGATCTCGGAGAAGCGATTGCCAACAGGCAAACACCTGCATTTGATCGAACGCGGCGAGAAGATCAGCCGTGTTAGTTCAGAAGGCGTCGCGGCAATCGAAATTGGTCATCAGATCAATTTCAACGCGGCGGCTCTCGATACCTTCGATGTGAAGGGGTGCCAGCCGCTGCACTTTGATTTGTTGGTTCTGTGCGCTGCAATTGAGTTTGCCGATCGTCACTGGAAGCGCCCTCGGAGCTGGAGCCGGACATTTCATGTGACGGTGCCAGTGATCGACCTGACGACTTGGCAAAACCCTGTCGTTCAATCTAACTTGCGCAGTGTCTTACGTCAGCTGACCTGCGACGACTGGCACTTCACGTTCATCCAGGCTAAGAACAGATCGCCGATCGGCGAACGGCAGGGCAAACTAAGTTTCCCGACAAGAAAGACGTTCGCTATTGCGTACAGCGGCGGCTTGGATTCCCGCGCAGTTTCGGCTCTGAGCGGCACGTCAGATGAAGCACTCTGTATTCGTGTCGCCAACTTCCGTCATCGCCGTAGAAACGGCGACAACTACTTCACGCAGATTCCCTTTAAGGTAAAGGTCCTCCGCAGCAACGAAAGCAGTTTTCGGTCGCGCGGATTCCAGTTTGCCGCGGTAACTGCGATTGCAGCACACCTGTCCAACTTGACCCGAATCGTTGTACCCGAAAGCAACCAAGGTGCGCTCGGGCCGGTGCTGCTTCCCTTGCACAACATTTACGCCGACTACCGAAATCATCCGACGTACTTCCGGAAGATGGAACGGTTTATCAAATCGGTTCTAGATCACGGCGTTCGATACGAGCAACCCAGGCTCTGGTTCACGAAGGGCCAAACGTTGCGCGCTTTCTTGGATCTATCTGGCAAGACCGAAGTCGAATTGACCGATGCCCGATCTTGCTGGCAAACCCGCCGCATTGTGAATACGGGCGGCAGCAAGAAACAGTGCGGTCTGTGTGCGGCGTGCTTGCTACGGCGTTTGAGCATGCACGCGGCTGGTGTCTGTGAAAGTTTGGATACCTATGTGATCTCCAACCTAGGTGCGTCGACCGTCAGCGAGGCATTGTCCGTCCTTCCCAGCATAGCCGACCGGAACATCATGATTGAATACGGGAGTGTTGGTGCTCGTCACTTGCAGCAACTGGCCGACATGGCGGGCCGGCCCGACGACGAGCTTCGTATCCATGTCTCGGAGATCGCGGCGGCAATGGACGCTCCCTTCGCGGACACGATGAAGAATCTGAAGGCCGTTCTGGCAGTCCATGCGGATGAATGGCAGACCTTCTTGTCCGCCCAAGGAGAAGAAAGCTTTCTAAGAAGCTGGATGGAAGGTGGGCGCGATGGCCGATCTGAATAAACTGAGCGCACAGGAGATAGGCCGGCGTCTGAGGTTGGCTCGGGAGAACGCGGGCATTCGACAGGATGACGCGGCTCAGGTCATTGGAATGTCTCGACCAACCCTCGTCTCAATCGAGAAAGGCACGCGCGGGGTACGCATTCAGGAATTGCAATCGCTGGCGCACCATTATGGTGTCTCGGTGAACGCCCTTCTCCGACGGGAGGCTGTGCATACCGACCTTGTGCCTCGATTCCGAAAGCTTCATGCGACGGAAGGCAAGTACACTGCAGAAGCGGTCCAGATATTCAATAATCTGATCAAAGCGGATGTTGAGCTGGAAAATGTTCTCGGCATTGAGCGACCACGCAACTACCCGCCGGAGCGCGGCATCAATACGGGCGATGTGATTGCCCTTGCCGAGCAGCATGCCCAAGAACTGCGCGGCTGGCTCGGTCTGGGGCTTGGTCCCATAGCGGATATCTTCTCCGTTATCGAGCTGGGGCTCGGCATCCGACTGTACCAGCGTCGCTTGTCATCAAAATCGAGGGTCGCGGGATTGTTCACTTATGAAGAGGCCGTGGGTGCCTGCATTTTCCTTAATTCGAACCACCCCCTCCCCCGGCGTATCCAATCGGCCGCGCACGAACTGGGTCACTTCTACGGCACGCGCCACTCTCCCGAAGTGTTGGAAGAGGACGAGCGGTTCTTGTCCCGCGAGGAGCGTTACGCAAACGCATTCGGTCGCGCATTTCTGACCCCTGCCGCGAGCTTTTCGGAGAGTTTCCGACAGTTAAAGGAAATCACCGGAAAAACGACGCGCCGGCTTATCATTTTGCTCGCTCATCAGTATAGTATATCGCGCCAAGCGTGTGGCCTGAGGTTAGAGGAGTTGGGTCTCGCGAAAAAGGGAACTTGGGGGTGGTTTGAAGATAATGGCGGTATTACCGAGGCACACGTTCGGGAGGTTCTCGGCGAGATGACCGATCGCCTTGACCTGGCCAGAGCCGATTCAAACCGCCTCATCTCCCACCGCATGAGCCTGATGGCTCATGCTGCGTGGAAACGAGACCTGATGTCGGAAGGTCAACTGGCGGAATTGCTGAACGTCGGGCGTGTGGAACTTCGAGACATCGTCGATCAGATCGAGCTTGAGGACAGTGAGACGGATGACCTTTGCAAGCTCCCTGACTGACGAGCGACGGCCGCTCGTTCTCGACACCAGCGTTCTAATCAACCTTCATGCATCCACCTACGGCGTGCGAATTCTCGATGCGGTTCCTAATGAGATCCTGATTCCACGTGTTGTGGCAGACGAATTGGAGCATGAAACGAGCCGCAGGAACGGCGAGAATAGCTTTCTTTTTGACTTGATCGACAGCGGTGCCGTCGCCCGAGTAGACCTGACAGAAGAAGAGTTTTATGAGTTTTCTGTCTTAACTTCTGGCTCGCCGTCCCTAGGTGACGGCGAGGCCGCGACCATCGCCGTCACCAAAATCCGTGGTCTGCGCTGCTTGATTGACGAGAAAAAAGGCCGCGTTCGTGCTAAGATATCCATGTGCGAAGAGGAGCCAGCTTGGTCTCTCGATCTAATGCGTCACCCGCAAGTTGTGGCGGCTCTCGGATCGATGCAGTCGATTGAAGCTCTGTATTTGGCCCTTCGCGATGGGCGCATGCGTGTTCACGACGATCACTGTAACCAAGTCGTGGATTTGATAGGGACGCAACGTGCTCTCGATTGCCGTAGCTTGCCTGGATACAAGATCCGTCGGTTGAACTGGCAAGCTAAGCTGTGACATACTCTGCAATCTGAGGTTTGTCGGTTCAGCGAGAGAAAGATCATTTAGCAGTTCGCCCCAATCTTGGAACAAGGATGCCACTGATTAGCCCCCACTGGCTGGTCCGGTTCCATACACCCGAAATCGTTGACCTCACTTGCCGCGTGACCGCTATGGGTCGTACTCGGCCGTCCCGCCGCCGATCCGCAGCACCTCGTCCCGGTGGCGACGTCACCATCCGCCGCAACCAGCGCAGTCCGCGCCCTCATTGCCGCCGGCACCGCCGCTGTGCCAGCCTTCGGGAAACCACCGGACCGGAGCACCCGCATGGCCGCCACCGCGCTCGACCGCTTCATCGACGAGGTCCGCACGGCCGTGGCGGACACGCCGGATCCGGCCGTCGCCGTCGGCCGTGTGGTGCCGCTGATGCGGGCGCTGGCGGCGGACCACTCGTGGCTGCGGCCGGACTTCTACGAGGTCGATGCCGGCCAGGGCTTCGGCATCGTGGTGCTGCACGAGGAACCCGGTGGGGAACCCGGCGCCGCCGCCGCCGGCGGCTTCCTGGTGGAGACCATCTGCTGGGGCCCGGGGCGCGGGGTGGCGCCGCACGACCACCGCACCTGGGGCGTGGTGATCGGTCTCGACGGCCACGAGGTCAATGTCGACTGGCGGCGCCTCGACGATGGCCGGGTGCCCGGCCGCGCCGACCTGGAGCAGGCCGCCGAGACCGTGGTCGGGCCGGGCGTCGTGAAGACCTTCGCGCCGGCCGACATCCACAGCGTGCGCAACGACACCGACCGGCCGTCGCTGTCCCTGCACGTCTACGGCCGCAGCCTCGCCCGGCTCGACCGCTCCGAGTTCAACCCGCTGGCCGGGACGGAGGCCCCATGCCCGAAGCGGACCCGCAAGCAGGGCTGACAGGCGTCGCCGGCCGCCTGGCGGCCTGGTGTGCCGCCCGCGACCCGGACGGCTGGTCGGATCTCGCGACCGCGCGCGCCCGCGCGGCGGTCGAGGACACCGTCGCCTGCATGATCGCCGGTGCCGCCGAGCCGCCGGCGGCGGCGGCGCGGCGGGCGGCGCTGGCCTGGGGGCGCGGCGGTGCCGCCGCGGTCGGCACGGCCGAGCGCCTGGCCGCCCCGGCGGCCGCCCTGGTCAACGGCACCGCCGCCCACAGCCTGGACTACGACGACATCTTCACCCCCAGCTTCGGCCATGCCAGCGCGGTGCTGGTGCCGGCGCTGCTGGCACTGGCCGAAGAGCGCGGCCGCGACGGCGGTGCCACCGGCGGGGCCGCCCTGGTCGACGCCTACATCGTCGGCCTGGAGATGCAGGCGGCGGTCGGCGCCGGGGTCGGCCGGGCGCATTATCTCGCCGGCTGGCACAGCACCTCCACGGTCGGCTGCATCGGTGCGGCTGCCGGCTGCGCCCGGCTGATCGGCCTCGACGCCGACGGCATCGCCCAGGCGATGTCGCTGGCGGTCAGCATGGCCGGCGGGGCGAAGGTCCAGTTCGGCAGCATGGCCAAGCCGCTGCACGCCGGGCTCGCCGCCCAGCATGCGGTGCAGGCGGCCGTCCTGGCCGAGGCGGGGATGCGCGGCCGGGGCGACGCGCTGGAGGGCCGGTTCGGCTTCCTGGAGCTGTACGGCGCCGGCGAGACCCGCGGCTGGGACGGCCTGCCGGCGGGCATGGGCATGGGCGCGGGCGCGGGGGAGCCGCCCGCCATCGAGTGGGCCGGGCTCACCGTCAAGCGCCACCCGTGCTGCGGCTCGGCCCACAACACCCTGGACTGCGTGCTGGCGCTGCAGGCCGAGCACGGCTTCACGGCGGCCGAGGTCGAGCGCATCGACACCCTGGTCGGCTCGGTGAACGCCCGCAACCTGATGTACGGCAGCCCGCGCGACGAGATGGAGGCACGCTTCTCGATGCCCTACTGCGTCGCCGCCGCCCTGCATCGCGGGCGGCTGGGCCTGGCGGATTTCCGGCCCGAGGCGGTGCGGCGCCCGGAGATCCTCGCCATGCTGCCGCGGATCCGCATGACCGGCCGCGACCCGGCGGACGAGCCGCGCGAGGCGGGTGCCCGCCTGCCTCATGAGGTGCAGGTGCGGCTGGCCGACGGCCGGGTGCTGGAGCGGGCGCGGACCTGGGCGCGCGGCTCGGTGCAGGACCCGCTCGACGCCGCGGACCGCCGGGTCAAGTTCACGGACTGCGTGGCGCCGGTGCTGGGGGCCGACTCGGCCGAGGCGCTGCGCGCCAGCCTCGGCCGGCTCGACCGCCTCGCCGACGTGGCCGAGGTGACCGCCGCCTGGTAGGCATTGTGTGCGCTGTCACCACGTTATGCCGGTGTTCACACATCTCAGGACGGCGCACGATTTCAGCCCATTGCGGATGCCCGTCGCTGCGTGGGTCCCGGAGCCAGCCGCTGGCGCGGCTTCTCCGGGATGACGAAGTTGGGGTGGCAGAAGCGAAGGTTTTCAGCCGTTTCGCCTCCCCAATCCCCGTCATTCCGGAGGGGGCGCGCGAGCGCCCCGCTCCGGAACCCACCCGCTGCCGCGGCATCGGCTACGGCCAGGGCACGTCGCTGCCTGGGTCCCGGTTCGCCGCGGCTGCGCCGCTGCGTGCGGGATGACGGCTTGAGGGGGAAACAGCCGCAGCGGGCCGACCGCGAACAGCAGGCCGAGGGTTGAGCCGGCGGCCGTCCCCGGCTCTTATGCCGCGATGATCCGCTCGCTCCCCCAGTCGCCGGCCCTGCTCGGCGCGCTCTGTGCCTGCGTCGCCGTGCTGTGCTTCTCGCTCAACGACGTCGCCATCAAGGTATCCATCCGGTGAAGGCCGCAGGGGCGGTCGGCGTGAGCGCGAGCGTCAGCTCTTTGGTTTGAGGCGGTTGAACTCCTCGATGAGGAGCCGGACCTCCTCGATGCCATCGTCGGTGAAGGCGCG
>Ga0209347_1004799_pt1 | contig 13604 bp, 7 predicted proteins | sample AutmiccommuBRH23_FD_187382 | JGI IMG/M metagenome (GOLD analysis project Ga0209347, IMG submission 187382) | Deep subsurface microbial communities from Mt. Terri, Switzerland - Autotrophic microbial communities BRH/23 (SPAdes) (version 2) | ecosystem: Environmental > Aquatic > Deep subsurface >... | reverse complement strand
AAGCTCAATCGGACTGCAACCAACGACCTTGTTATTTTCGCTTGAAAAAATAAAAAAAGGAGTTAGTTTTTTATCTCTAAGCATCAAATATAACTTTTGCTCTTGTTCCGACTTGTTGACTAAGATTGTTATTAAATGATTGTTGACCTTCATCGTTTTCATAATCATTCCAGGTACATGTTTACTGAATACTATGGCCTGTCCTTCAATTATTCGATCCAATACATCTTTTAACCAATTAGCCAACGGAGTATAGTTTCCAGAAACTCTTGCCCCCAATCCCAATAACGATGGAACCCATAATACCTCTCCTTCACCAAACCGATTCCTAATAGCAAATTTGTTGTTGCTTTCTGTCCGAATAGGATCTCCAGTAGTTATATTGACAGTGCCTCTCCACAAGTGGCAAGGAATTTTATGACTCTGAATTTCTAGATTGAAGAGTCTATCGACTAATTTAAATTCACTTATGTTTCCTCCGAAGAGATTTTCAAAAACAAAGGCGCCCTGTGTCGTATTGTGTAAATTATCGTCAAAAAATGCAGTCAACCCTTCCACAATCAATCTTCCTCCCCTAGATACAAAAGTTTCTAAGCTTTCTTTGCTTGCCCTTGGTACCGAGATTTGGTTAGCAAGGATAATTACTTCTCCAGTGTAATCTTCTTTAGAAAAGTTGAATTCGTTATATTCCTTTATATTGCAGTTTACTCCCAACTCACAGAATGCCTTATAATACGCTAAAACAGATTTAATAACAGCGCCATTTTCTCTTCCCTCATAATTTTGTTTTGAAGGGGCACTCATAGACTCTTCAGCCCATAGGGATTCATGAAAATACAAAATGTTTATTCCGGAATCTACTTCTTTGGCAGCCCCAAAAAGAGATGCGTATTGATTAATAGTTTGTGCTACTTTTTCAGCTGCTATAAATCTTTCAGATGGTTGATTTTGATAAGTCAGCAATGCCCATTCGCCTGCTTCTACACCTGATGATCTTGGATTTAATGTCCAAAAAATACTTCCTTTCGCTTCAGTTCCAATTGTAATCCACATCCATTGGGTAATTTCTTCTTTACTTGGGCAAAATGGAGCGAATCCACTATACGTATTATTGCCTCCTTGTATTTCTGTCATGATCCAAGGCAGTTCCCCTGCCCCAGAGCGAATTATTTCACTATTTGCAGACATCGCCAAACAATAATCTTTACGATCAAAATATCCAAAATGCCAACTAGGATGTGCAGAACCACCTAGACTATTTAAAAATTTTCTCCATTCAGGAAAATCGTATTCTGCAATCAGGTTAAAAATTGCATGACTATTCACATGAAGATGACTATCCCTATCATATTTCCTGATTTTCTCTGCAATCCACGATAAAAACCAGGTTAAGTTATCCTTCCTGAATTCTTTCTCATCGATATCTACAAGAATAGGAACTCCTTGATCAGTATAATCTTCTTGAGCATTATCGATCAACCATTCTTCGTATCTTTTATTAGCCAGAACATTACTAGGAGTAAATCCCGTTCCCGGCTCATTTATTAAGACCCAACCATATAAATTTTCGTAATTCTTAAAATGTGTTACAACATGCTTGATGTAACTAGCAATTGAATCTAAATGAGCTTTATCTCGAGGATACTTAATACCTCCTATGTCTGTCTTCTCTGTATAAGGGAACAATGTTGCAAGCACCTTAATTCCGTGTTTATCTGCAAGCTCAAATGCTCTATCAAACATCGCGAAATCCCATGTCCCATCTTTCTTTCTCATATAGGATTCGAACATCCGTATGCGGCAGACAGTCATATGGCTGCTCGAAAGAATCTTAAAATAACTTTCAACTTGTTCTGATGTTTGACCTGGTTCAATAAATACCTGGGCTCCAACAAAAGGAACTTCTGGATCAACTTGCTGGCTAGCTCCAATCAGAGGACAAACTAATATCAAACTAATACTCATTAAAAAGAAATTAAATCTCTCTATTGCGGCGTATGATTTATTCATAATTCTTCTATAAACGTTACTCAACAAAAATTGATTCTTTGGGCAATCATTTCCTTCCTTGTATCGATTCAGATACAGTTGTTTGATAATATTTCCAATCAAAAAAATAAATTGCTCAAATAGGAAAAAGCGATTTGGTTGCACACATCCTATCATTTGTCTACCAATCATCTGTCCGAAAAGATGAAGCGGGAAGTCCTTCAGTATTATATAACTCTCCGACGACAAAATCATCGAAGGCATATCTTACGGACACTGGTTCTGTCACTCTAGGAGAAGATAAAATAATGCCTTTGGTAGTTATTTCTGCTTTTGCCGGGTAAAAATTTTTGTCATTACCTGCAAGTTTAAACAGGGTTAGTGTTTTTCCGAAGGAGGTCAAGCCGTTTTCAGCATGATTAAAGGTCAATTCAACAACACTTCCCTTAACCTCCATTTTCTCCAAAGCAGGACCGGAGTAGGCTATCCCTTTCATTCCATATGTTTTAACTAATGCTTGATAAGCTAAACGCTCTCCTACTGCTTTCTTGTTAGCTGGGTGAATACAATCTTCTTCACCAATATCCAGTAAACAAGCCATACCTATGTTCGGCAAGGCATCTGAAGCCATTAACTGTGCTTCTCGAAAAAATGCAGAGTTAACTCCTGGTTCATTATAGTTGAATGGTGCTATCTGCGCATAATAAAACGCAAGTTCTCCAATTCCCCATTTTGTTCTCCAATCTTCAACAAGATCTGGTAATAATTTGGCATAATTGACATGTTCCCTGTGGTTATTTTCTCCCTGATACCAAATTACTCCTCGCATATTATATCCTGCTATAGGATTAACCATAGCATTGTATAATAAAGAAGCGATTTTATCTCCCTTCTTTTGTTCTGGTCCGGGAATAATTTTAAACCTATCTATTCCCTCTGAACTCATCCATTGTTCAATTCTTGTCCCCCCCCAACTTGAATTAATCAATCCAATCGGAACTCCCAGTACATCATTTAGCATCTTGCCAAAGAAATAGGCCGTTGCACTAAAAGTAGAAACATTTTCTGGTTCACATTCCTGCCATTTGCCAACAAAGTCATTCAAAGGGATGCTACTTGTATCTTTCGATACAGTAAAAAAACGAATAGACTCATTCCTGGATTTTGCTATCACTTCGTTAGAATTTAACACCAATTGGTTCCGGTACCCCTTCATTGGCATTTCCATATTCGATTGGCCAGAACAAAACCAGACTTCGCCAATTAATATATTGTTTAACTCTACCTCCTGACCGTCAGATATTGAAATTGAAAAAGGTCCTCCGGCTTCGGGTGTCTCCACATCTGCTTTCCATTTTCCATTAATGGTTGATATTACGGTATATTTTTTTTGATTCCACGAAGTAACAATCTCAATGCTTCTTTCAGGATTAGCCCTCCCCCAGATTTCAACTATTGATTTTTGCTGCAAAACCATATTACTTCTAAAAATGGAAGGTAATTCAACTTTTGCAAACAAAATTGACACCTTACATACCGCTACTACCAGTAAAAGAAATTTTAATAATTTATTTATTCGATTCATTTTTTGTTACCTCCTTTTATTCACCACCTGCTGGTCTATTTATATCAATCGACGGACTATAAGGAACATGAAAGCTTTCAAATAAATCAGGTTTTGAGGGTTCGAATCCAGGAAAATCTGCAACAATAAACTCTTTAAGCTCCATATCATGATCAATGATCCATTGCACGATACATTTGGCCAATTCGTAAGCTCCATAGGGATTTTGGTGTATTCCATCAGAAAGTGCCTTGATTTGTCCTGGAAAAGTATCAGCCGGATAAACCACAAATGCATTTTTTGTTCCCTGAGGTCCCATCGCTTCAAACAACTTTTTACTCATGGCGTTGAGATCGATCATCGGAACATTCTCTTCCCTAGATGTTTGACGCATTGCTTCTGGGTATTCGCCCAGTTTATTAATGATTTGCGCTTTTTCATCAAAACTTCTAAAATTAATCGGGGTTACCAAAATTGGCTTTCCTCCTTTTGCTTGGATAGTGTCAATGTAATACTTCAACTCTTCTTTATAGCCAGTAAACGGTTCTACATGGAATTCCCCGGGAACTTTATCGTTTGTTCCAAACTGGATTAAAACAAAATCGCCTGGATTCAACTCTTTCAATGTTTTTTCTAGCCGCCCCTCTTGCTTGAATGATTTCAACCCCTCTCCAGATTGTGCATAGTTCGCAACCACTATTGATGGTTTAAAAAAACGTGTAACCATTTGTCCCCATGCCGCCCAAGGCTCATACTCCTGGTCAGTGACCGTTGAATCACCTATTAGCAAAACCGCTGGTAAATCGCCTGCGGGTTCAATCTTAATAGATGATACGCAGGGACGTTTGCCGTTGAATTCTATTGTTAACTTGTTGTCCCAATTAAGGAAACTGGTCTCTCTGTATTTTAACCAAATTTGTCTACTTTGATCAAGTCTTGGAGAACGAACATCGACCACAAAAGTTTTGGTGATTACTTCGCCAAATTCCGTTTTTACATTTTCTAACATCAACCGCCTTGATTCAGCTTTTACAGTTGTCTCCGATTCTCCTTTAGAGTCTCCAAATGTTACTGTTAATTTATACCTGCCTATTGGAACTTTCACCATAAACAAAAACGGTGCATCGCTGGTAATAAAATCACGGGTGAGCTTATCCTTTCCTGATCGTGATTTACTGACTATTTCCGAATCACAAATTAAACCATACTCCTTATCACAACGATAAATATCTCTATCACTTACTTTGGTATAACCTTTTGCTCCCTTACCTGAACCAAAATCAAATTTATAAACCATAGTACTATCGGCTATTGCTGCCCATGATTCTTGAGCGAATATTCCCAAAAACAGTACAATCCCGAATACTAATACTCTTTTAATCATTTTTTCCATTGATTGTTGTTAGAACTAATTTTGCCGATTTCAGCCCTTCGGAATTAGCCAAAATTTGAATTTCTCCTTCAGTCCGGCTTGAACGAATGATAAGCTGACATTCTCCTTTAAATACACTTCTGGAATCTGCCTGCCACAATTCATCACTTAATATATAGCCGTTTCCGACCCCGGCATTTATCCCTTCTCCCGTAACGGAAAAGTCTATTTTGTTACTTGCTGATTGAACCAATACACCATTTTTATCCACGACTTTTACTTTTATATACGCTAAATCAAGACCGTTTGCAGTTAAGTTTATCTTATCTGCTTCAAGTATAACTTGATGGGCTTTACCCGCTGTTTTTAGCTCCTGATTTGCAACTATATTTCCATTTTTAATCCCTTGGGCTTCAATACTTCCTTCCTCGTAGGTGATATCCCAATAAATTTCCGGTTTGTCTTTTCCTACTATCGTTTGGATCCCTTTTGATTTTCCATTAACAAGTAGCTCAACACTGTCACAATTGGTAAAGGTCTGAACTGTTAAAGATTCATCTTTTCCCCAATTCCAGTGAAAATCCATTGGTTTCCAACTAAGTCTTGCATCATTCCACATGATAGACTCAGACTTACTTTGTCCTGTTACTGCAATTTGTACCATGGGCTTTTCATTATAAAAACTTTTTATGCTATATCCCACAGGCTTGAAATTATTACATAAATCAATGGCCCCATTTATCCAACCTTTGGATGGCCATCCAAAAGACTCTCCAATATATTCAGTCCCTCCCCAATAGAATTGTCCACATGGATAACTATGGTCATACTCAAAATAGTTATATCCTGCTTCTCCTGTTGCCATCTCACTTACCAGAAAAATAAGCTGAGGATACTTCTCACGATCTTTCTCAAAAAAACCAGACATGTAATTGACACTCATCACATCCATATAGAATGCCATTTGATGAGGTTCAGAGGCTTTATAATTTGGATGGTTCCATCTGGCAGCATCATACCTTGCCGGATACAAAGCACAAGTAACTTGTCTTGTTGGCTCTAGCTGATGAACAAATGATACCATTTCCTTTAATATTGCAACTCCAGATGGCACAACTTCCCGGTTTAGATGTTGTTGTGGGACTTCATTTCCTACACTCCAAATAAATACAGAGGGATGATTTCGATCTCTTTTAATAAATGTTTTCAAATCACTTCTCCAATAATCTTCAAATTGATTACCCGGCCCATAATACTGTTGCGTCCAATTATCATAGGCTTCATCAAAAACCAGCACCCCATTTTTGTCACACCAATCAAGCACATATTTGGGATATGGGTTGTGGCTTAAGCGTATTGCATTGCAGCCCATATTATCCTTTAAAATACCTAATCGCTTATCCCAGCCACTTTCAAATGAGGCTGCACCCAAAGGGCCTAAATCATGGTGTAGACAAACCCCTTTCAAAAATACTTTTCGGCCATTTAATAAAAACCCTTGTGTATTGGTAAACTCTACCGTTCTGATACCAAAGTTTGTTTCATAAGTGTCGGTTAAATTCCCTGAGATATACACTTTTGATATTGCCTTGTACAATTGAGGGTTATCAATATCCCATAAATGAGGGTTATCAACTTTAACGGTCTGATCAAACCGATATGTCTCACCGGCACTAAATGGCGCAACTGAAGTAAAAGTTCCTGCAAGTTTTCCCGAAGGTGAAATGATATCAGTAACTAACCTGCACAAGATTGAATCCTTTGATGAATTTAAGACTTCTGTCTGAATATCAACTTTTGCAAATTCCTGAGTAATCACAGGTGTAGTGATATAAGTTCCGTATCGGGAAACATGAACTTCATCAGTAACATGAAGAAATACATCACGCGTAATTCCTTCGCCGGTATACCAGCGAGAACTTTCTTTAAACGTGTTATCATACCTTACTGCAATGATGTTGTTCCCTTTGACTATTTTAGAAGTGATGTCGTATTGAAAATCCAAATAACCATTTAGAAATGTGCCACAATGCTGGCCATTTACCCATACATCAGAAGCACGGTAAACTCCTTCAAACTCCAGAAATACTCTTTTACTTTCCAAATTTTTATCTATCTGGATGTATTTTCGGTACCAACCGATATGCCGGGGTCGATAACCGTTCTTCTGCGTCCCACCCAGTGTATCTTTTACAAACGGGCCATAAATACTGGCATCATGAGGCAGATTTAAAGTCTCCCAGTCTAAATCGTTAAAGTCTATTTTACTGGCATCGGGAATATCTCCAAGTTTAAATTTCCAGTCAAAATTGATCCGTTCTTTTTTACGAGCTATAACTTCCTGATTGTTGTATAAAAACAACCAACAAACAGCTATAAATAAATAACTAAATTTCATTTCTGCAATAAACGGTGAGTGTTATAATTTTCTGCAAATTGCAGCCCATCCTCCACCGGATGCCATTGGGATTTCCAGTGTTGAGTTCTTATCTACCTGTTTAGTGATGTGCTGGTAATCCTGTGCTGCTTTATCAGCATTCAAACCATCCTGCATGATTTCGATCTCGTAATCACCTGACTCAAGAAAAAAAAGATCGATCGTCAAGGTGCGGGCATTGTCATCGGTCATCGCTCCCAGATACCAATCTTCCCCACTCTTTCTTGCAGTAACAATGTAATCGCTGACTTTGGCATCCAGCACTTTCGTGTCATCCCAAACCGTTTTCATCCGGCTCAGAAACTCGGTGCATTCCTTTTCCTTGTAGTAATTACTCGGGCTGTCTGACAACATCTGTAAAGGAGCATCATAAACCACATACATCGCCAGTTGATGACAACGGGTTCCCAGGCTCATCGGGTTGCTGTGACTCTTGGTATAATCTTTCAGGTGCGCATTACGCATCGCTCCCGGAGTGAAATCCATTGGTCCGGCCAGCATCCGGGTAAAAGGCAAAGTGACATCGTGTTCCGGGGTGATTACATCACTCCATTTACAGTTCTCCATGCCTTTGACCCCCTCGTAGTTAACCACATTAGGATAAGCCCTCCGTAATCCTGCTGGCTTATAGGCCCCGTGAAAATCAACCAGCAACTTGCGATCAGCACAGGCTTTGGCCGTACGTTCATAAAAGTTAACCATGTATTGACCTGCCTGGGCCATAAAGTCTACTTTCATCCCTTTCACTCCCCATTTTTGAAATTGGTCCAGAATGTTGTCCATATCCTTGTCAATCGGTCCCCACAAGGACCACAGAATCAATTCCACATTACGTTCTTTCCCGTAAGCAACCAACTCCGGGATGTCAATATCCGGATTGGGTTCCAAAACGTTGGTGGTGGTTTTCGACCAGCCTTCATCTAAAATGACATAAGGAATATCATATTTTGAAGCAAAGTCAATGTAGTATTTATAGGTTCGGTTATCAATACCTGATTTGAAATCAACGTCGTAAAGGTTGTTATCGTTCCACCAGTCCCAGGCAACCAGACCAGGCTTCACCCAGGAAGGATCTTCAATCTTACATTCTCGCGAAAGCAGGTAAACCATCTGGTTTTCCACCAAGTCTTTATCCTCCTGGCTGATCATAAATACACGCCAGGGAAAAGTACGGCTCCCCTTGGTTTTGGCAATGTAATCCGCCTCTTTAACAACCGTAATATTGCGATCTCCTTTAGGTTTTGATTCCAATATGACTTTTGGAAATTTACTGTTTAATCCTGGACTGGCGGTGGCCTCCAGAAATAAACCCGGGTAGTCAAACAAATCAGCTTCGGTAATCCCTATTTTGATATTGTTATCTCCTTCAATTAATGTTGGAAGTGAGCAAAATTTTCCTTCATCCAGTGAAGAAAGGGTTTCATTTTTATACAGGCGCTCATAATGCGACAGCAAGGTTTCTTCCTCGGGGAAGATAATCGGGTAATTGCCCGCAAAATTCAACATTACCTGCTCATCATTGACAATAATGTCTCCTTTCTTAGAAGTCTCAAAGCGATAGGCAACTCCGTTGTTAAATACCCTGAAGCTTACTGCAAAATCATTCTTAAATGTAAGCGTAAGCTGATTATACGTATTGTCGATTAACCGGGACTTAACCGGGACAAGGGCTTCAACCTGGCTGGAAACAGCCGTTTCTTTGGCTTTTTTAACTTTTACCGTTGCTCCCAGAACGTCTCCGTTAACCGTCAGGCTTAGCCTGTTCCGGTTGAAAACAGCCATGCCATTTACCGTGGATGACCAGCTGATTCCATCATCTGTGTTAACCGTGGTCACAATGTCACCATCCGGTGAGCTCACCTGGTAATCTTTGGCAGAGAGCCTTACTGATAAAGATAAAAAAGCCAGCAGATAAATAAATTGAGTCATGTGTTTTTTCGTAAACATATTTTTATAAATTACTTAATGTGTTTAATTTTCAAGCCTATGTCAATGTAAATTGACTTGATAGATCATAAAATGGTTGCAGACAAAGGAACGGTAATTAAAACTAAGGGCCATCCCCTGAAAACGCTGTGCTCTGGTCTGAACAATTTTTAATTTCATGTGGTGCTCTTCTTCGGAGTATACTAAGCACACATTAATTATCCTAAATTATTATTTCGATATTTTATGAAGCGAACAATACGCTATCATCAATTAAGTTTAAGTGGAAATTCGATTCTATTTGTCCAAATTTGCTCCATACTGAGACTGGTTATAATCAGGTTGATTTTTGAAATCCAAATACTTGACATATTTGCTCGTCGCTTGCAACTCGAGCTTGCCTTCAATACCATTGTTCGAATGAACATTCATTGTTTTCCACATATTTCTGTGAAAAAAATAATCATGGTCCATTACATTCATCACAACATTACCAGTAACCTCAATATTACCACTTCCTTCATCATTGTAAATGCCGTGAGCCCACATCTCACACCCCTTGATATCGACCACCAAGTTATTTCCTATGATAGTATTGGGCTGATTTCCGGATGTATAGATTCCAGCTCCATCATTTGCGTATTGCATGCAACGAGCAATATGGTTCCAAATGATTTGATTGTCATGAGTATTTGAAGCCACAGTATCCCATCTCCAACCAGATGTTATTCCTGAATAAGGTAAATCAGTGACTGTATTGTGCGAAATGATATTGTGATTTGTATACCCTAGCCAGATACCAATGCTCCCCATATCTGTCACACCACAATTTGAAATGATATTATTTGTAATAAGACAATTTGTTGGCGCATCTGAACTATCAATATAATCGTGATGCAAAGGATGTCCTTTCCCGACAATTCCGGACCGACGACCAATCTGGATAACGTTGGAGCCCACATCTGAAAAATTATTTTCTTCAATTTTTATGTCGTGACAGCCTGCTTCAATTGCAATTGCTCCTTCTCCAAGATTTGTAAACTCGCAATGATCAATTACTGCTGCGGATACATATCTCAATGATAATGCCGCAGGAGGAGCATAAACTGGTTTATTTTTTAATGTACCCCAAATTCCGCCTTGAATGCCCTTTCTTTCCTCCTCTCCCATTTTCCACCTTGTATGTTTGAAACTTAAGCCTCTAAACTCAATGTTTCTAAGGTTCTCTCCTTTTGAGCCTTCAATTCGGACTAGTTCCTCAAATACTGGATAATAAAAAACAAGGTCATTGGGATTCTTTTTGGTTTGTAAATACAACAGTCTATTAGATTGGTCAAAGAACCACTCATTTTCAGAATCAACGAACGCTAGATGATTCTCAAAATACATGCGATCTTCAAGGCTTACTTTTGTTGAACTGCATTCAGGACCTATCTCAGTAACTGTGTAAAAATTCACACCTCCACTATGCTGCTCCACATGATCAATCATCTGCCGTATAAAATGCCATTTCCCGGTTGTATGTAGCTCAATTCCATTTAATTTATTAACGATAGGAAAACTCTCTGTTTTTATACGCAAGAAACAATCTTTCACATTGACACTATCTGCATAGATATAATGATTTGGCCAACGAGATCTGGTTAACCTTTGCCCTTCACAAAAAAGCTGATTTATCCCCTCTGCTCTATCAATAGTAACGGTCCACAGACTATCTGAAACCTGATTCCATTTATTCTCTATTTTTCGTCCTCCACTAATAATTACCGGATTGTTTCCAGAAGACTCTATGGTAAGAGATTGTAGACCTGAATATTTCGAGGCACTTATAATTAATGTTGAATCCAAAAAGTATGTTCCTCCATCCAGTACAATCTTTTGGTTTACATTTGTCTCATGATTTTCAGATATTCTCTGAAATGCTTCAGACAATGAGTACAGAGGAGAATCAACAGACCTCCCATTGTTATCATCATTTCCTTGCGTTGATACATAAATCGTTGAGAAGTCAACTTGATACTGACATCCACAGAAAATAGCCAGTACTAAAAAGAAAATTATTCTATTATGTAGATTGTTTCGTTTCATAAATCTATTGTTATTGCTTGTTTTAGTTGTTTATTATTAGAAAAATATCAGGTATAGCGTTACCATGATGCTCGCTAGCACCCCCCAAAGTACCCATATAAGTTTTGGATTACCTTTTTCCTGATTTTCTACTATTTTAAAAATATCATATTCAGTTCGTCCCCGGTCAGGAAACAAAAATGACAAAACTGAAATCAACACCGATAACGCAATAAAAAGATAAAATGCCATCAAAAGAAAGTGTGGCCAAAAATCACGAGTAGGGTATTGAGCTAAGTACATTATACCAATGACTAATCCCGGAATATTTCCAAAGATCAAGGTATAAAACGCCGCTTTCGAAGATGTTTTCTTCACAAAAACGCCAAATAAAAATATAACAGCTAAAGAAGGTGACAAGAACGAAAAAATTGTATTGATTAAATCAAAGAGATTCATTCCTTTAACATTGCTTAAACCGAAAGCTACCAAAACAGACAAAACAGTTCCTATTAAGGTAGACCAGCGTCCGACTGACGTTTCCTGCTTTTTACTGAGCCCTTGTTTCATATACCGCTGATAGATGTCGATCGTAAAAATGGCACTCCCTGAGTTTAACATTGAGTTCACTGTACTTATTAATGCGGCAATCAACACCGAGACAATTAATCCGATGACACCATGAGGAAGGTAATTTCCCACCATTGTCATAAATGCTTCATCCGCATCACTCAAATTCGGATGTAGAGCTTTACATATCAAACCCGGCAAAAAGAAAATAACCGGAACCAAGAGCTTCAAATAGGACGTAAAAACAACCCCCAGTTGTCCGTGGTAGATGTTTTTTGCAGCAAGCGATCGTTGAACAATCGTTTGATTTGTACACCAATACCAAATTGCCATAACAGGATATCCTAATACAATAGCAGGCCAGGGATAATATGGATCATCTGCGGGTCGAAATAAATGCCAATATGAATCAGGAACTGATTTTCTTAATTCGGAAAAACCACCAAGTTCCTCCAATCCAATCCACACCATCGCAGAACAAGCCAATATCATAAAAATCGCCTGAAAAGAATCTGTTACGGTAACGGCTTCTAAACCACCTGTAATTGTGAAACTAGCAGAAATAGTTGCAACAACAATGATACATACCCATAACGGCCAACCAACTATTTGACTGAGAAGTAATCCTCCCGCATAAAGTACGGATCCAATACCAATTACGATTTGTAATACCATGAACCAGGACAAAATATTGCGAGTAGATTTATTATACCTCATTTCAATAAACTGAGGCATGGTTACAATCTTCGTTTTTAAGTAAAATGGTAGAAAAATAAAAGCAAATATTAACAGAAAAATCCATGCTAACCATTCAAAATTATTGGCTACCATCCCATAAGCATAGGCCACACCCGCAGAACTAATCATCATCATAGGACTGATATTGGTGCCGAAAATAGACAAACCAATCGTAGGCCATTTTAGGTTTCGACCTGCCAAAAACAAATCTGTGCTATGTTGCTTTCTGAGTGAGATAAAAAAACCCAGACCAATCAATAACCCCAGATATATTGCAATTACAAAGAAATCTATTTGATTAAGCATATTTTTTCTATTTTTTTAAATATTCTCGCATGTCTTCACTTCGCGGCCAAGCCAATTCAACATTCTGTTTTCTCAAACTTTCCAGCAGCTCAGCATGATCTATATCCTCAATAAATTTATTATTATTAAGTGCTATAAAACAGGCGGTTCCAGCTGCTTGCCCTAGCTGCATCATTGTTCTGGACAATCTGCAACTTGATGCAGCGATACTGCTAAATGAAGCAGCTCGTGAAGCAATTAAAAGATTCTTAGAGTCCTGGGGTATTAAACATCTGAAGGGAATACCATAAGGAGCTTTCAATTCAGTACATCCTGACCTTTCAATTCCATGCAAATCCATTGGGTGATCTGCGATAGCAATAACGTCATCATGACTCTGTTCGGATAATCCTTTTAAAACGTCATGTTCTGTAAGTACGTATTCGCCTTTTACCCGGTAAGTTTCTCTGACTCCCAGAGATAGTGCAAAAGATTTGATTTTATAATGCCTGAATTCCGAATAATTTGTTTGAAGAAAATGCCAATGTGCTAAAGTGTTTAACGTCAGAACTTATTGGACAAATTTTTCTATAAACTTAAGAGATACTTTTTACAATTAAAACTAGTGATTCTGATAATTTTTCTGAACTGTTGAA
>Ga0209347_1004798_pt1 | contig 13608 bp, 12 predicted proteins | sample AutmiccommuBRH23_FD_187382 | JGI IMG/M metagenome (GOLD analysis project Ga0209347, IMG submission 187382) | Deep subsurface microbial communities from Mt. Terri, Switzerland - Autotrophic microbial communities BRH/23 (SPAdes) (version 2) | ecosystem: Environmental > Aquatic > Deep subsurface >... | reverse complement strand
CCTTTGATACACTCACCATGTGATGTGTGTATGTTATGCGGTATTAGCACCGATTTCTCGGTGTTATCCCCCTCTCCGAGGCAGGTTGCCCACGTGTTACTCACCCGTCCGCCGCTAAAGTAATCAGTAGTAAACTACATCATACCTCCGCTCGACTTGCATGTGTTAGGCACGCCGCCAGCGTTCGTCCTGAGCCAGGATCAAACTCTTAAGTTAATTTATATCCACTCTCTTTCAAGAGTTTCTTAACTTTTCGCTTGCCCTAACTCAAAAGAATTTCTTGAATGTTTTCAGTAAGAAGTTCTATGAACTGTTGCTGCCGCACGTAGCTACCGCTAAGTGCTCTCACAACAGAGAACTTCTAACCTCAAGCCATTCACTTGGTTATCAATTTACACTGTTTAGTTTTCAAGGATCAAGAAAATGTTTTATTGCGTTAGCTAAAACATTTTCAGCGTTACCAGGAATGGAACACGATTTATCGTGTGGGTTCCGAAGTAACGGGCCGATTAGGCCATTTGTCTCTATGGAAGATCTTGCGATTCTTCTCATTTTCTGCCGGCGTTTCTGCCGCCGACCTTTACTATGTTACCACACCACCAACCTGTTGTCAATAAGGTTTTTACTGGTTTTTCGTGGTAATTCGTGTCGCTTCTTTCTTGTCTGTTTCCCGCCCCGTTTCCGAAGCAGGAATTATATCTTACCATGTTTGCTGCTCATAGTCAATTGGTAATTCCAGGGCATATACTCTACTCCAGCCTTGTTATGTTATATTCATTATCTATAAGGTATTGAATAATCTCCGGTAAAGCTTTTGCTGTCTCCTCACGGGCACTGGTACTATGAAACAATATAATTGCATTGCGTTTGTTCTTTAGCTGGTCTTTTACTGTGGCTGCTATCTCGGTGCTTGTGATTCCTTTCACCCTGCTGTCCATGCTGTCTACATTCCAGAGCACTATTTTATATTCCGACAATGCATCCTTATACTCCTGACTTTTTATATAAGGAGCGCCATATGGGGGCCTGAAGAGCTTCGGGATTATACCGACAGCATCATATATTGCCTTTGACGTTTTGACAAGCTCTTCAGAAAAGCTTTTCACACTTGTATATATTATGTCCTTTTTATGTGTATAAGTGTGATTCCCTACATTATGTCCTTCATCAATAATCCTTTTGAGTACATCTTTATTTCTGCTGACTGAATTTCCTAATATAAAAAAGGTAGCTTTGATTTCATACTGTTTGAGTATATCCAGAATCTGCGGAGTTACCTTACTGTCAAGACCATCGTCAAAAGTAAGGTATGCAGTCCTGACATTTTTGTCATCAGCAATTTCTTCCAAGGTGGAGTCTGTTGCTTCCTTATTTATAGAAGTATTGTCTGTTATACTGTTATGCTTTTCATAGCCCTCTGAAAATACCGGGCTAATGCCGCTAAGCAAGATAAGCATTAAAATAAATGCCGCCAGTCTTATTATTTCGCTTTTCTTCAATATATATAGCAACTTAATATACATTGACTTATAAGTTCTTTTTCTGTTCAAAAGATATGATTTCATCGTACTTTTCCTTTACCTTTTTCAGGTCTTCCCAAAAAAGCCTTTTTTTGCTTTCGTCTCTGAACAAAGCCGCCGGATGAAAGGTTGCTGTTATGTAATATCCTTTCCTTTCAAACCAAGTGCCTCTGACCGATGTAATTCTTGCTTGTTTGTCAATAATGTACTTCAGAGAAGTAGCTCCCAAGCATACAATTATTTTAGGTTTTACTAAGGCCACTTGATTGCGTAGGAAAGGAAGACAAGCCTCCGCATCATCATCTGCAGGGGTGCGATTGTTCTCCGGCCTGCACTTGCAGATATTACAAATATAAAAGTTCTTTTCTCTGTTAAAATCCAAAGCATTCAGCGCTTTGTCCAAAAGTTGACCTGCCTTGCCTACAAAAGGCCTGCCCTGCTTATCCTCGTCTGCTCCAGGAGCTTCCCCTATGAACATAACTCTCGCACTGGGATTTCCTTCCCCCGGCACAGTATTTGTCCTATTCAGATGCAGTCTGCATTTTGTGCAGCCAGCTATCTCCCTTGAAAGCTCATCCATCGTAAACATAGTCATACCCCTTCTACTATGTATATTATAGTGGTAATTATAATATACTATATATTTTGCACTAAATCCATTACATAATAATAGAAAAAACTATTGATTTCTCAATAGCTTATTCCATGATATGTTTATCCTTCAACAAAAAGCTCTTGCCAAAGTGAGTAATCTTCAGCTCTTTGCCCTTGATGAGCTGATAAGCAGTCCCTTTCCTGTTTATCGTAAGCTTGATAACACTGCCCCGGTAGGTTATCTTAAAGCTGTACTCCTCCCAGCTTGGATGAATATACGGTTGGAAGCTAAGTACATTGTCATAGACCCGCATACCGGCAAATCCGTTTACTATGCCCATCCAGCTGCCGGCCATATTAGCTGTATGTACCCCATGATGGGTATTTCCCTGATAATCATCCAGGTCCATTCTTGCTGTTTTGATAAAGTAGTCATATCCTTTTTCGTGGTAGCCGATATCATTTGCCACTATGCTGAATATGCAGGCGGAAAGTGAGGAGTCATGGGTAGTGACCTTTTCGTAGTAATCATAATCTCTCCGCTTCTGCTCCTGGCTGAACTTATATCCAAGTAAAAACAGTGCCAATACCACATCAGCCTGCTTGCACACCTGATGCCTGTAAATAACAAGAGGGTGGTAGTGCAGCAGCAGTGGGTAATTTTCTTTGGGAATATTCTCAAAATCCCATACTTCCTTATCCAGAAAACTGTCATCCTGCGAATGTATACCAAGCTTCTCACTGTATGGCACATACATATTGCAGGCATCTATTTCCCATAATGCTATCTCTTCCAGTTCAAGCCCTATGCGTGATACCAGTTTTTCATAATATGATTTATGGTTTTCCTTCATCCATACAGCAGTATTATAGGCATATTCAAGATTTTCCTTTGCCATAAGGTTAGTATAAAAGTTATTGTTTACTATTGCAGTATATTCATCGGGGCCTGTAACACAATTTATGCAGAATTTCCCGCCCTTTTCACTGTTATAGAAGCCTAAGTCCGACCATAGTCTGGCCGTCTCAAAAAGTATTTCTGCTCCGTAGAGCAGCAGGAATTCATAATCCTGGGTAACTTCCATGTAACTTTTTATCGCATGAGCTATATCGGCATTTATATGATATTGAGCCGTACCTGCCGGAAAATACCCTGAGCACTCCTCTCCATTTATTGTCCTCCACGGAAAAAGGGCACCCTTCTTGTGAGACATTTCCCTTGCTCTGGCTCTTGCCTTATCCAGGGTACTATACCTGTATTCCAGAAGCTTTCTGCTGATATCCGGATTGCTGTATAAAAAGGCCGGTATCACAAACATCTCCGTATCCCAGAAATAATGTCCTTCATAGCCCTCCCCGGTAAGTCCCTTGGCACAGATATTGGTCTTCCCGTCTCTTCCCACTGACTGCAGAAGGTGGAAAAGGTTGAATCTTATTGCCTGCTGCAAGGGTATATCCCCTTTAATCTCTATATCCGACTTCTCCCAGTAATCAAAAAGAAAATCATATTGTTCCTCTTTCAAGCTGTTATAGCCACAGCCGACTGCATCCTTCAAGGCATCCAAAGCGTGGTCCAGAATGATATCCTGAGTATCATAGGAAGCATCATATACAACATATTTTATATAGTCTATGGCCTTTCCTTTTTGGCCTTCCACATGATATTCCAGTGCTACTCCGTCTTCCTTGACGTAATCCTTGGTTTTATAGCCGCATTTTGTTTTAATAATACCCCTGGCCACACATGCGACAGTAATCTCTGTTCTTTTGGTCTTCTGCAAAAGTACTGCCGTATCAGCTTCTATAAGTGCATTAACAGTATAGAACGCACCTTTCTCAAGTCCTGACCCAATTCTGGGGTCCTTTTCATTCAACGAATGCTTTACATTCCCGTCAATTTCCGAAACAATTTTTATATTACCATCAAAATTTATAGGGGTAACCTTATATTTAACAACTGCCAGATTTCTTCTTTTAAAGCATGCAATTCTTTCAGTTTCCAGTTTTATTTGCTTTCCTTTGGGTGACTGCCATATGAGACTCCGCTTTAATACGCCTTCCTTCATGTTGATTGAGCGCTTGTATTTCAAGAGCTGTCCTGTCTGCATATTAAATATCTCATCCTCCAGGTAAAGAATAATTTTCTTACCGTTGGCAACATTGATCATTGTCTGGTTTTTTTCAGGAAAACCATATGCTATTTCACCATACCTGATGATTCCTTCTTCATATACCCCATTTAGAAAGGTTCCTTCCGCCCCCAGCCCGGCTTCATCTTCCAGCCCTTCTTCAAAAGTACCCCTGATTCCGATAAATCCATTGCCGACCGAAAAAATCGTTTCATTATGGAAGTTTCTTTCAGGACTAAAACTATCCTCAGTAATTTCCCATTCGTTCATATTATAATTTGGCTTGCTCTCTTCAACCCTTGCTTTCATGTTGTCTGCCCCTTTCTGATATGCGCAGCTTATTACTATTCCTTAACAGCCCCCGAGGTCAAACCTGCTACGATCTGCTTTTGGAATAATAGAACAACGATTAGTGTAGGAATTGTCACTATAACAGTAGCCGCTGTTACATCCCCCCACAGTATGGTAAACTGTGTTCTTAAAAAGGAAATAGCAACAGGTACAGTATGATAGGCTTTATTTGTATTCAATGTAACAGTAAGCAGGAACTCATTCCATGCTGCTATAAATACAATTATTGCAGTGGTAAAAATCCCCGGTGCCGCCAATCTGAACACTATTTTGGATAATATCTGCAAGGATGTGGCTCCATCAATTGTTGCCGCTTCCTCCAATGCAATCGGGATCTTGTTGAAATGTGTAACCAGAATGAATACCGCCACCGGTAAAGTGATCGTGGAATAAGGCAGAACAACAAAATAGCTGTTGGTCAGGTTTAAATTCATAAACAGGTTATAAATCGGTCCCACAATAATCATCTGTGGAAACATTGAAACTGCCAATATTATTCCAAGCAGCAAATTCTTTCCCCTGAACTTGAACCTTGTTATCGCATATGCAGCCAGAGTTGCTACTAAAACCACATAAACGGCAGTTAAGCCGGCAACAATAAAGCTGTTCATCATAGCCTGAAGAATTCCGTTTTGTATAACATTTACATAGTTTTCAATTGTAGGATTTGCCGACATTAAGTTAAAAGCCCCTTCTCCGAATATTTCCTGTGTCGGCTTGAAAGAAGCTGCCAGAACCCAGATGAACGGAAAAATAATAATAACAAGATATAATGAAATAATTGTAAACACCGCTGTTTTAAATTTATTTGACTTCTTATCCATTACGACACCCCCTAATCCCTTTCCATCACATTCGCGCCAAGTATTTTTATGAAGAAGGCCGCAATTATTGCAACAGATACTACCATAAGTATTACTACTACTGAACCATATCCAAAATTAGTCTGCTGGAACATGGTCTTATACGCGTAGACAGACATGGTCTCGGTTGAACCCCCAGGTCCTCCGCCGGTTAGTACATATATAAGGTCAAATACTCTGAACGCATCCAGTGTTCTCATTAAAAGTGCAACAAGTATTGAAGGCTTCAGTAGTGGAAGAGTTATTTTGAAAAAGGTATTGAATACCCCCGACCCATCAACTTTAGCACTCTCGTATACTGCTCCCGGAATAGTCTGAAAGCCTGCCAGTATAAGCAGTGCCATATACGGAGTGGTCTTCCATATGTCTGCAATCATTGCAGATGCCATAGCCCCGCCTCCGGATAAAAGCAGATCCCTTGAATCATTTACCAAATGGAGGTTTTGCATGATATATGCTACTATACCACTGCTACCATCATAGAGGTAGCTCCACATAAGAGCAGCAACAGTTGTCGGTATTGCCCAAGGTATCAGTGATACAGCCCTGACTAATCCTTGCCCCTTCATAGCCTTGTTCATAATAATTGCGAGACCCAGGCCAAACAGCAGCTCAAGAGCAACAGTCACAACCGTAAACACTATAGTATGCCCCATTGCATCCCGCACCCTTTCGTCCGCCAGTGCGTTGACGTAGCCCTTCAACCCTATGAAGTTGGATTGAACAAAGCATTTTTTGGTATCTTCCATAACCAATATGAGATTTTCCTTGTCCGGGAAATCATAATTGTTTATAAAATAGTCAGTGTCCGATATAAGCTTATTGTAATCATTCCTGACCTGCTTTTTAAGGTCCCCGCTCAATACAATAAAGCCTGATTTATCAGAAAGCAGCTCCTTAAAACTATTTACATTATTGATGACTTCATCTACTTTGTCCTGGACATCCTCCGGGAAACTAAATCTGTTCATATCTATAAACATAATCACATAATCTGAATTCTCCATAAAAAGATCCACATTAAACTTTTCTTCCATAGAAAGCTTGGATTTCTGCTGATCGTTCAATTGATAATCAAAAACAGAATAATTGATTACTTTATAAATAGGCCAAAGTGAGAAAAAAGCAATTAGAATTATTGCCGGCAGTATAAAGAGCAATTCCTTAAACCCCATTCTTTTCATCCGACCACTCCCCCGAAAAAGATTAATAAGGAAATTGGGCCCAGTATTACTTGAGCCCAATTTCTTATCCATTCCTATTTTTTCGCTTTGTTATACTTACTTAAGAGCATTATTAATATTTGTAACTGTAGTACTCAGATCCTGTCCTCCGGATAAGAATTTATGAACATTAACCTGAACTGCATCTGAAGCCTTGGAGTACTGAGCAGAAACCGGTCTTGATATTGTTTTCAGAACTGCATTCTTAAAGCCTTCGAAACCAAGCATCGGGTTAGCTTTTAAAACTGCGGGATCAGTCAACAATGCATTGTAGCCCGGTACATGGGCACCCTTTGTGGACATAATGAACTGTCCTTCTTTTCCAGCCGCGAATTTAACGAATTCCCAAGCGCCTTCAAGATCTTTTGATTTCTTGTTTACACCAAGCAGCCAGCCGCCTACTGTGCTTCCATTTGGAAGTGGAGCTATGCCTACCTGTGACGGTTTAACCGATTCTGTCAACATTGCATACTGATACGGCCAGTTTCTAGCAAATACTGATTTGCCGTTAATGAAAGAATTATGAGTCTCAGCTTCTGTGTAGTTCAATATATTCTTTGGTACAAAGTCTGAGGTAGTGAAAGCTTTCATATCTGCCAAACCGCTCTCAGTAAGCTTGAAAGCTTTTGTAAACTCTGTAACATTGCAGGTAAGTCCTTCATACTGCTTGGACTGGTAAACGAAACCATCGGTAGTTCCGCCTTTTCCTTTATAGCTCTTCGCCATGTTTGCCAGGTCAGTGTATGTATATCTGCCTGAGACAAGCTTTTCAGCATCAGCTTTGCTTACTATGTCTGAACGGAAGTAAAGCAGTCCTAAATCCGGGAATAACGGGAGAGCATACTGCTTACCAGCATAATTGCCGGCTGCCAAAGACCCTGAATTGAATAATGGCTTTGTCAATTTTGCTTTATACATGAAAAGATCTAATGGGCTTAAGTATCCGGCTGCTGCAAATTCACCGGACCAGCAAACATCCATTGAAATAACGTCATACTCGGTGGAACCTGCAGATAAGGATGTCATCAACTGATCATGCATCTGTCCTGAATCATTAGTCATCTGCACCCACTGTACAGTATATTTGCTCTGTGATCTGTTGAACGTATCGATGAGATCCTGTGTGGCGGGTGTTGTGTCTGCTTGTGTTGCCCACTTTATAACTGTCTTCTCAGCAGCACTGACACTTACACCAAAGCTGAAGATAGTCGTTAAAACCATGATAGTTGCAATTAACAATGAGATTTTTCTTTTCATTAATTTCCCTCCTAAAATGTTTTCCTTGACTTCATTTTAAAACAAGCCGAATATAAAATATACCAAAATATTAACATTTATGCTAAAATATTAATACCGTACATTGTATTGTAGGTCACAGAAATGGTTTCATATAATAGGAGGTTATTATGACAGAGCTTAAGGGTATTAAGGAAAAGCTTCGAACCTTCAACCAGGTGACTCTTGTACCTGTCAATCTGATAGAAAACAACCAAAGCATATATTCTATGCCCGAGAGCATCAGCTACATAAACAGCATAATAAAGGATGCCTATGGAATAGAGGATTTACTCGCGGTTTCAGCCACAGGCCATTTCAACAGAATCAAATCTATTTATTATATGAACGATTATGATGAGTGTTTCATTATTCTGCATATTACAGAAAATAAACAGATAATTGCAGGTCCCATCCTAAATGAAAAAATCCATGAAGGTATAATTAATAATATTATCAGACTTAACAAATTGCCAATAAAAATCAAGAATAAGCTTGTTGATTATTTTGAAGGCTTGCTGGTCCTGGATACAAACAGATGCTACTACTGCGGAAAGCTGCTGGAATTTCTTTTTAGCAGCAAAACTATAAATGACCCGAAGGGGGACTATTCCAATGAATATATTTTTATCTCAGATGAGTATTTCACTGAGATGATCAAGAACAGGGAGACACTGTTTCATCACCCTCCATTTTTTTTGGAGCAGGAATTACTGGCAAAAATAAAATCAGGCAATATGAAAGAGACCATGACAGTACTTGGTGAGATAAACTCCTTGAAAAGAACCAGATTGTCAAAGGATGCCCTGCGGTCAGTCAAGAATTCATTGATATGTTCAGTTACTTTATTTACCAGGGCGGCAATTGAAGGGGGTGTAATGCCCGAGGCGGCATTTACACTTAGCGATTCAATAATACTTTCTATTGAAGATATGGGCAGTCTCCCTGAATTGGTGGACTACGAGTATACTGCAGCTGAACAGTATGTGAAAATAGTACAGGATTTATCAAAAAGTAAATATTCGAATATAATCCAGCAGGCTATTTCCTACATTTATAAAAACCTCACCAATAAGCTTACTCTCCAGAATATTGCTGATTCGATATATGTTCATCCAAACTACCTGTCTACTTTGTTTAAAAAGGAAGTTGGGATGAGCCTGCCTGACTATATTATGAAGACTAGAGTCAACGAGGCAAAATACTATATCCGATATACGAATACCAAAATCTCAGATATAGCTGTCTTTTATCAGTTCTGCAATCAAAGCTATTTTACCCGGATATTCAGAAGGTTTATCGGCCGCACACCGAATGAATATAGAGTAAAGTACAACCAACAAAACGAATAATTAGAATTATTCATAATTGAAAGTGCTGCGAAGTTATTCTATAATTTTCCTTATAGCTTTAATATATACTTTTGGGGAGGATATATGAATATAATAAAGGGTTGCATATTTGATTTGGACGGAGTAATTGTTGACACTGCAAAATACCACTATCTTGCTTGGAAAAGGCTCTCTGCAGAGTTGGGATTTGATTTTACGGAAAAGGACAATGAAAGGCTTAAAGGAGTAAGCCGGATGGTATGTATGGAAATACTGGTTGAAATAGGCGGTCTATCACTCTCCGAAGATGAGAAGCATTTCCTTGCAGACAAGAAAAACAGCTGGTACGTAGAGTACATTTCCGGCATGGGAGAAGAGGAAATACTGCCGGGTACAAGGGAGTTTATAACACGTATAAAGGCTGCAGGTATAAAGACAGCCCTCGGCTCAGCCAGCAAGAATGCCGGAATCATATTGGCAAACCTCAGGCTTTTAGAGCTTTTCGATGCCATAATAGATGGAACCTGTACAACTAAAGCGAAGCCCGATCCGGAGGTTTTTTTGCTCGGAGCCAAGGCATTGAACCTGCCTGCTCACCAATGTGTGGTTTTTGAGGATTCCCAGGCAGGTCTGGATGCGGCAAATAATGCCGGCATGCTTTGCGTAGGTGTAGGTTCTGCCGATATACTCACCGGTACTGATTTTATTATCAGAGGATTTGATAGCAACTTGGATGATATTCTGAATGCCCTCATTGTTCAATAATTATTATTTCTGCCCATATTTCTCCATGGTGCCTTTTCTTAATGACTTGCACTCCTCTTCCGGAATCAACCTCATCACACCTATTTGCCTGGCATAATAAGCAATCTTTGCTCCTTCTTCAACCACAACGGAGTTGGCAAAGGCTGTTCCAATGTCAGGGCCTACTGCCAGCACTCCGTGATTTGCAAGAAGAATTGCGTTTCTATCCTTAAGTCTCAAAGCAGCTGTCTCGGCAAGTTCAAGAGAGCCCATGGGTTTGTATATAGCACACTCTACCGGCCCTCCGATCAGTGCTGCCAGCTCCGCAACAACTACCGGGATGCCCTCATTGCAAGATGCCCAGGCTGTTGCAAAAACCGAATGAGTATGGGATACTCCGAATACATCCTTTCTTCTCCTGTACACCGCACAATGCAGAGGAGCCTCAATGGACGGCTTCCTTTCTCCTTCTGCAATGCTGCCCTCTACATCCAATACTACAATATCTGCAGCTGTTAGCTTGTCATACTCCATACCGCTTGGAGTAATGCAGACATATCCTGTCTTCCTGTCCCTTGCGCTGAAATTGCCCATTGTGAGAGGTATCAGCTTCTCCCGCTGTGCTTTCAATGCGATTTCAATCACTTTTTCTCTAAGCTCCTTTAGCAGCATAGTATAAACCTCCTGTTATTTCTTCAATACCTTGTCGTACAACCAATGCCTCTTTATATCAACAGCTTTCTTGGGGCACAATTCGTGACAACAGAAACACCTGATGCATTTACTAAGATCAGGTACAGGCTTGCCACTGCTCATATCGATTATACCGGGAGGGCAGCTTCTCTTGCAGTCCCCGCAGGAAATACACATATCGTAGTTGAATACAGGCTTGGGTCTGAGATTATATAGAATAAATTTTTCAAGAGTCCTCGAAACCCTTCCGCCCACAAAGTTGATATTGATTGACTTTGGAAGCTTGAAAGGGGCAATTTCTAACTCTTCAAGCTGTACACCGGTTATCTTGACATCATGCAAATCACCGCTGAACAAATTTCTATCCCTTGCAGCCCTAATTGTAGGCACTATCAAAGGATCCATTCCCATAATGCTTGATGTTGCAGTATCAAGAGCATAGGGGCTTTCAGACGCCAGAACAAGTCCCACATGTCTTTTCTCCCCCGCAGAAGGTCCATCCCCTTCCATACCGTCAATCCCGTCAATAATTGAGAAAACCGGCTTTATAGCTTCACAAATATCCACCAGATGGTCGGCGAAATTATCAACACTATTGAGTCTCATATGATAGTCCGCTTTTACAAGACCAGGTATTACGCCAAAAAGGTTTTTTACCGCACCTGTATATGTCATCATCCCATGAGTCTTTAGCTTTGCAGCGGATACTACAAAATCAACCTCTCTGGCAATCTTTATTACCTGCATGCTCTTGAGACGCTTAGCCTCGGGATTGGATATCTCAAGGACGGAGGTATCATAATTAAGCTCACACCCTGTCCTTTCCGATACCCCCATCATACCCCCCGCCTTATAAACCGACTTTAGATTCCATTCAGTAAAAGGCCCTCCGGGACTATCCCCGATTATTACCTTGCAGCCTATATCCTGCAGATATCTCACTATTGCCTCCACTACTACCGGATGAGTTGTAACTGCATCATCAGGGCTTTTCCTCATAAGAAGATTGCTTTTCACCAGAACTTTGGAGCCTTTGCCTATCTTGAGTTTTATTGCATCAATACCCTCAAGGGCTTCATATACTGCCTTTTTCACATTTTCAAATTTATAATCCTCACATCTAATGATGCTTACTGTATCCATTTTGCACCTCTGATAAAAAAATAGTCACATAATATTATATCCACAATTATAACACAAACCGGATTTAAAAATTAAGGAACCTATCGGTTCCTTAATGCAAGCTTTTATTATTCATATAATCCCTTAGTTTTAGCAAATCCTGCAAATATACATCCTTCAATGCTCTATTGTAGATAATGCTTGCCGGATGATATAGGGGAAACAACACAAAGGACCCACCTGCAAACTTTACATCAATAGGTGTGCCATGCAGCATGCCAATTGTGGTCTTGTCATCCTTTAAAATACAGCGGAGCGCTATATTTCCAAGGCTTACAACAAGTTTTGGCTTAATTATTGAAAGCTCCTGCTCTATAAAATCCGTGGATATTCTTATCTCTTCCTTATTCGGCGTCCGGTTGGATTCCCGTCCGGTATCGGAGCTATACTTAACAGGTCTGAATTTCACAACATTTGTAATGTATAGCTTCTCACGAGCAATGCCCAGTATGGTTATAAACTCCTCCAGGTTTTTTCCCGCCTGACCTACAAAAGGTCTCCCCTGCTCCACCTCAGTTTTGCCGGGGGCCTCACCTACCAGCACTATTTCTGAATCTACATTACCATCACCAAATACCAGAGACACTTCATCATTAAAATACTTTTGCAATTTGTCTTGATATAATTGATTTGTGGCATCAAGCTCCTGCTTTTTCAAATACTATCGCCTGCTTTCTTTGGCCTTGAAGTTTAGTTTTCTATATCACTAATATGCTTATACACTTTTCTGAAGCCTTTATAATAAATTCTTCCACTATCTGAGGATTTAAATACTTATATCCCCTATCCAGATTCAAAGGCTCTCCACTATAAAAATCCACAATACGGTTTTTACACTCATATATTAAGTCAGAATCAAACTCATAAAAGAAGTTGATATTTCCGTCAAAGCTTTTCAACTGGTCTACAAGCTCTGAGCCCTTTTCTTTGAGATAAACAAAATCAAGAGAGAACATTTCTTCTCTTATAAAATCAACAAAATCCTTGTCCGGATTTTCAGATTCGCTCTCATAACGTATCTGAAAAGGTCTGAAATACTCTTCCAACCAAAACTTATCAGTCATCAAATGGAAATAGTACCCCCATAAAAAAGATCTTGTACTGTCGGATCTTGCCATGATTTTTTCCGGCACCAGATAGTTATCGAAAAAAACAGACTCATCCATATCTGCAATGCTGTTATCCTTTTGATAGCTGCAGTGAGTTACCTCTTTTGAAGGAGTATAATTTCTTTGACTCTCATCAGGCACACCAGAGTCCGGCGCAATACTGCCAATCATTAAATATGAAAAATCAATTTCCGGTACCTTTTGCTTTATTTTTTCCGCTACTCTTAAATGTGTAAGCCACGAAGCCATATGTTTGCACCCTCTTTTCAAATAGACCTTAGTATTATTATTCGACATATATAGCTAAATATCTATATAAATTTTAACATAAATCATTTTAACATAGAATACATAAGGAATCTTTTTTAATTATTTCCTTGTCGCCGGGTAAAACAAGTACACCAGCAAAATACTGTTATACCACTTCCCCGGCGGCGATCAAGCTTTGTGCATGACCATCCCATAAGCATTGCTGCGCAGAAAGCATTCCTTAATTTATCGACATCAACGAAGCGTAGCTTCATTGCTAACGGGTAATATAAAAAGATCAACAGTAGGAACTGTTGATCTTTTTATATTACCCGGCGGCGATCT
>Ga0209347_1004797_pt1 | contig 13613 bp, 14 predicted proteins | sample AutmiccommuBRH23_FD_187382 | JGI IMG/M metagenome (GOLD analysis project Ga0209347, IMG submission 187382) | Deep subsurface microbial communities from Mt. Terri, Switzerland - Autotrophic microbial communities BRH/23 (SPAdes) (version 2) | ecosystem: Environmental > Aquatic > Deep subsurface >... | reverse complement strand
GTCGTTGGCACTTACCTGTATACTCGCCACCAGCCCCAATATGGAATCCTTGAAGATCAGCAGGATAATGGCCGATGCCGCACCCAGGGCGGTAAAGAACTTCCAGATGGTGGTGCCGGTCATCAGCGCCACAATGGTAAGGATTCCGGCTATCCAGCTAAAGATCAGGAATACCTGAACGTAGCTGTCTATAGGTTTGTCCCTGAACCGCGGAAGGGTTTTAAAATAATCCCGGAGGCTGCTGAGCACTCTTTTGATGATTTGCAGTACCAGCAGGATGGCCAGGATCCGGAAGAACTTCAGGGTGAGGGCACCGGAATAAGGATAATTGGCGAAAATAAGCGGTACAAGTTCCAGTACCAGCAAAAGTGGCAGAATATGGGCGAGGGACCTCGGAACCCGGTTAACTATGAGGATATCATCAAAATTTGTCTTGCTTTTCCGGGCCATTTTAGTTGTAACCAGGCGAAGCACCTTCCATATTATAAAATCGAGGAGCAGGGCCGCCGCCAGGCATCCCACTACGAGGAGCAGGAGGTTTACAAAACCGGCCATTTCTTCACCCAACCCTATCCGGCGAAGGTTTTCATAGATCCATTGTGAAAGTCCCTGGTCCATTGAGTAAATTCCTTTGGCGCAAAAATACAGTCTTTTTCCACTTGCACTACCAGGCCGGTCAATTCCTTTTTTCTGCTCCGCCCGGACGAGAAATCAGTGACGCGGTTACTCCAGGGCTTAAAGGTTGCTGTTGCTTCATATTGCAAAAAAGACGTTTCACTTTAACATTTAGACGTCTGGGTCAGTTTCTTCCCTATGAAGGCCTCTCCTCTTTGTAGTTTTGTTACCGAATCTGATGGGATTCACAGTAAACAACGAATAAGCATAAAGAGTAGTAAGATGAAAACAACGAGTTTAATAACAGTAAGCGGGGCGATAGCGGTAATCCTGTTGGCCCTGATAAAAATAAACGGCGAAGGAACTTTTAAAAGTGATTCCCCCACGCAATTGAGTGAAAAATCGCAATCGGCAGCAATTAACAATGCAAGCCTGGTAGATTTATTGCCTGTGAAATATGTGCATAATTCGAGTCCTTTTTATGTACAGCCTGCCGAGGCAACCGGCACTACCCGTTTGGAGGGCCCGGAGGAAAAGGCCATCACAGACGGAGAGCTGAACCTGGATGAGATAGTTTTTATGGAAGAAGAAATATCGTTCGACCTCGGGTTTGATCTGGCCGAATACCTTCCTGCGGATTTTGACCCATATGCAGCTGCTGGACCTGCATTGGATGAGATTGTTTTCCTTGAGGCGGAAGAAGAGATCGACCTTGGATTTGATACAACGGAATATCTTCCGATAGGGTTTGACGTATTTGCCACGGCTGATCCGGATCTGGACGCGATCGAATTTATAGAAGCCGACGAAACAGACCTTGGCTTCGATACAAGCGCATACTTGCCGGTCGATTTTGATCCGTATGCTAAGCCTGAACCCGATCTGCAGGACATCGCCTATCTTGAGGAAGAAGCGGCTATTGAACTGGATTTCGACGTGGACGCCTACCTGCCGGCAGATTTTGATCCGTATGCTCCCGCGGCTTTTGACCTCGACCAGATTATTTTTATCGAGGAAGAGGAAGAAATAGACCTATGGCAGGAGACAGGTTCTGAAAGCCGGCAGGAAACGGCAACCAACGTGGTTTTCTAAACCTGAAGGCAAGAATTTTTATAAGCCTCCGGCTATTTGCAGGAGGCTTTTTAATGCAATAAAGGGCTGAATAAGCGCAGGTTGCGAAATATAATGATGTAAATTTGTAATAAAGATATTTATAACTCTTCTGGTGAAACAGGTTAAACAAACAGAATTGCTCAAAATAGCCGGCCTGGTTGCAGTGCTGGTAACCCTGCCGGTTACCATCTCCCTTTTTGGGATCAACCCCCTGGCAAACGAGCATACGCCTCAATATTCCCCCATGGACCTGATCCTGCGGCTGCTGTTTATTTTTGTGTTTTCCTATCTGGTACTGCAGTTTAACACCAATTGGAAGTACCGGCTTTATCACTTTCACCAGAAGGTAAATACGCTGTTGGTAGTACTTGTAAATATCGTGCTCTATTTCGGCTCCGTAATCGCCATTATTACCATTTACCCCTTATTGATTGATGGGGAACCCTACAGTGGAAGTGGGCGGTTTTTCTTTTTTATCTTTAGCGTGATCCATATTATCCTGCTATTTATAGCAAGGATCCTGCGGCTTGGGGTTATCCGGCAGGAAAGCCTGATTGAGAACGAGCGCCTGCAGCAGCAGAATTTACAAAAGGAACTATCGGCCTTGAGGAACCAGTTGAACCCTCATTTTCTGTTCAATTCGCTGAATACGCTTAACTCCCTCATCCGCGACAATAACGAGGCTACCATGTTTGTGAACAAGCTTTCACATATGTACCGTTATATCCTTCAAAGCGGCGAACGAGACCTGGTATGCCTGAAAGATGAGCTGCAGTTTCTGGAAAGCTATACCTACCTTATCCAAATGCGTTATCACCAGTTTTGTTTTAAGATAGACCTCGACATAAACCCCGCACACCTGCATATGGAGATCCCGCCCATGGCGCTCCAGTTACTGGTGGAAAACGCCGTAAAGCACAACGAAATATCCAAGGGCTGCCCCCTGGAAGTAAAAATCTATTCAAAAGACGAATTCCTGGTAGTTGAAAATAAAATGCACCCGAGGAACAGCCCTGTAGACAGTACGGGCAACGGCCTTATAAACCTTGATAAACGTTATTTCCTGCTCAGGAAGAAGCGCATCCATATCAGCAGTGACGAAAAGACATTCTCGGTAAAATTACCCCTGATTTCCTCAGTATGAAGGTTGTTATAGTTGAAGACGAACGGGCAGCGAGCGAAAACCTGGTTTATCATTTAAAACGACTGGAACCTGGGGTCGAAGTCCTTGAAGTGCTGGACTCCGTTAAATCGGCAGTATCCTTTTTTTCGGCACCGCATACCGCCGAACTGGTTTTTATGGATATCCACCTTGCAGACGGGCTCTCTTTCGAGATCTTCGATAAAGTAAGCATCAAGGCCCCTGTAATTTTTACAACGGCCTATGATCAGTACGCCCTGAAGGCCTTTAAGGTACACAGCATCGATTACCTCCTGAAACCGATCAACGAGCAGGAATTGGGGGATGCCCTGCGGCAATTCAAGACGCAATTGCACGGCAAGGCCGATATGGACCATCAGTTGGAACGCCTGCTTGGCCTGATGAATATTAAAAAGAGGACCTATAAGACCACCATCCTGGTCTCCCAGCGCGACCAGCTTTTACCTCTTAAAACAGAAACCATTGCTTATTTGTACATTGAAACCGGAATTGTAAAACTGGTTACGCGCGACAATCAGACCTTCCTGTTGGATAAAACCCTGGAAGATATGGAGAATGAGCTCGATCCTGATATTTTTTGCAGACTGAACAGGCAATGCCTTGCCAACAGGGAGGCCATAGCCCATATTACCCAGTATTTTAACGGGAAACTTATTGTAAAATTAGACCCGCCCCTCAAAGAACGCGTTGTTGTAAGCAAGGCAAAAGCCAGGGAATTTAAGGACTGGCTTGGTTCCTGATAAACTCCGGATTAGCCGGCCGGCATAAAACCCGTATCCTGCCATCTCAACTTTCCTTCGCTAATTAATACCCCCGTTTCGGACAGAATTTAGTGGGTTCTGTCCAAAACCACTCCGGCTTGCCTGATAATTAGTTGTTAGTTCGGCATGTTGTCCTGTTTGGCAACATCATATAATAACCAAAAAATCTTAAAAATGAGAAAATTAGCATCCTGTACTTTTTGCTGCCTGTTCGTGCTTTCGGGCTGGTCCCAGTCGAAGAAAAATGGCACCATTTACATTGAACATCCCGCGATTGAAACCGTGAATGCCATGTCGGCCGCCTTTGTTGCAGGCGACAGGGAAAAAGCCGCCAGCTACCTGGCAGATGATTTTAAACATTACAACGGTTCCGACACCAACAAGGATGCCAAGGGGCAAACAAAGGAGCAATGGCTGGACAGGCTTGATCTATGGAAGGAAAACATCAGCTATTTGTCCATGTCGCCTTCCAAAGGAGCCTATCCTGATGCCCTGGAATATAAAGACAGCGGAACCTGGGTGCAAACATGGGACCATATTAAGGGGGTAGACAATAAAACCGGGGTGAAGATAGACATGCCCCTGCACAGGATGATTGTTCTGAATGATGACAACAAGATCAAAACCATTATTAGTTATTATGATGAAAGGGTATACCAGGAGATCGGCAGGAGCCAGAACGACCGCCAAAACGGTACGCTTTATAAAAACCACGACCATATCAATACCGTCCGCAGGATGATGCATGCCTTTGAATTCGGGGATTTCGATACGGCCTACAGCTTTTTTGATGAAGAAGCGCGCTTCGGCAATCTGGAACTCCCTGATGGCGAAACCATGAGCCTGGAAGAATTGAAGGAAAGGAATAAACAACTTTGGGAAACCTATGATTTTACCAGCATAGATGTGGTTGGGTATCCGGATTACCTGGAGTACGACCTCTGGGACGCCAGGGTGGTTCAGTCCTGGTGGAAATTCCGGTTGACCAGGAAATCGGATAAAAAAGAATTTGTGCTGCCGGCACTGTATATCCATGATTTTAATAAAGAAGGGAAGATCATCCGGTCTAATGCCTATATAAGCACAAAAGTGCTTGACAGTAAGTAATACCCTTTCCGAATTAGCCGCAAAGAGCCCGAAGACGGGCTCTTTTTTTTATATTAGACGCTCCTGGCCCGAAATCAGGGTTTGCCTTTCAGACATCAAAGTAACCGTGGATTACTACGTATTAAATTCAGGGATATGAAGAATATGCGATTAACCATCTATATGCCGCTCTTGCTGTGGCTGCTACCATCAATGGTTTTGCCACTCGCGGCCCAAACCGTGCCGTCCATTACTGCCGGGGAAGTCATCACCCGGATAAAGAACCACCTTACCGTAGCCTGGCAGGAAGAAACGGTAGACACATTTAAGGGTGGAGGCCCGCAGATGGAAGTAAGCGGAATTGCCACCACTTTCCTTGCAACGCTGGAGGTGCTCAAGGAGGCTAAAGCGCAGGGGTTAAATATGGTGATAACCCATGAACCAACCTTTTACAACCATTTCGATGAAACGGAATCCCTGCAAAGTGACAGCATCCTGCGGGCAAAACAGGATTTTATAAAGGATAACGGGATGATTGTCTTTCGCTTTCACGACCACCTCCATCAAACCAACCCGGATGGCATATACCAGGGGATGGTAGAGGAATTAGGATGGAAGGAATTTGAAACAGGAAGGCGGCCGTATACTTACGTGCTGCCGGCAACCAGCCTTAAAGCCCTGGCGCAGCAGCTTCAGCAAACCTATCCATCCGCAAACATCAGGGTAGTGGGCGATCCAGGCATGGAAGTTACCAAGGCAGGCCTTGTACTGGGCGCGGCCGGTTCGGCCCGGCAGATTGCAAGTCTGCAGACAGATGATGTGGAAGTCCTTATTATCGGGGAAACCCATGAGTGGGAAACTGTGGAATATGTTCGCGATGCGGTGGCGACGGGCAGGAACAAAGCGCTGATCATGCTGGGGCACGCCATTTCGGAAGAAGGCGGGATGAACTATTGTGCCCAGTGGTTGCGTGGCTTTGTGAAAGAGGTCCCGGTTAAATTCATGCCGGCTGGAGATCCCTTTTGGGCTCCCTGACTGCTTCATATTAGTCGGTATAACATGAAGCCGGTAACCCGGGCTAAGCGTTAAGATTTTCTTAATCCCCCGGATTTATACGGGATTATTCGCAAAGCCATTTCAGAATTAGTAGTTTTGTAATTCAATTTTGATAATCAGATAGATAGAAAACCGGCATGAGTAAAGTAAAGGCAAATGATACCGTAAAGGTACATTACACAGGAAAACTTAAAAACGGACAGGTATTTGACAGTTCGGAAGGTAAAGATCCTCTGGAAGTTAAGCTGGGTCAGGGAAATTTTATCCCGGGCTTTGAAAAAGGGCTTCTTGAAATGGAGGTGAACGAGAAGAAAACCGTAACCATTCCCAAAGATGAGGCCTATGGTGAGGTACAAAAAGAATTGTTCCAGGCAATAAATAAGGAAGAATTACCAGAAAATATCAATCCCGAGGTTGGGATGGGCCTGGTGGCCAGGAACCCCGACGGTTCGGAGCGTCAGCTCAGGGTAGCCGAGGTAAATGACGATCATATCGTGATCGATGCCAATCATCCGCTGGCAGGAAAGGACCTTATCTTCGAACTGGAAGTTGTAGGGATTAATTCATAACTATATTTCCCCCCGGGGGAAAGTAATGCAAAAAGCGCCTGGTCAGGCGCTTTTTTTAATTGGTCCGGGATTGATGCTCCTTTGTTAAAGCTGAATGTCTGCGGGCATTTCCTGGGGCAGGAGATAACCGTAATCCCCAACCACCCCCTGAATGGATATCATGCCTTCGGGCAATACAGCCGTACTGAAATCGGCGGAAGCAAAGGTTTTCACCACAGCTGAATAGGTACCGTTGCTTAGAATACGGTTCCCCTCAAAGGTGGCAACGCCGTTGGCAGCACCGAAACGTACCCCGCTTACGCGCACCCTGCGTCCTTCGTAATTGCCGGATAAAAGTTGTTGAAGGCTTATTTCCTCGGGGTTTACAGAAACGCCTTCGTCCAGTAAGGTACCCAGCCGGTCTGAGATCCCCTCAATACTCTTTTGCCCGTTGAGGGTAATGCCGCTGGCGTTTTTAAGGTTCAGGCGGACTTTATCTCCAAGGTGTAGCAGGTTGTCCATGCCAAAATGCAGTAAAATCCCTGCCGTTCCGTCCTGGATATAAGCCGATTTCTCATCGGCTACATTGGAGGCGGAGGTAATCACTCCTTCTATAAAATAATCCTCAGGAAAATACCAGTCGCCCGGAAACTGGTTAAAGCGATCCCGCACTTCGGCGATGGAATGGATTAAAATTCCCTCCGGGTCGTCGTCTTCCCTGAAATCGATATGCATCTCAGAAATGCCCCCTTTAACCAGATGACCGGTAGTAGCCGAGATCTGAAGGCTAATGTGGTAATCTGTTTCCAGCACATTATTGTCTGACGGGATAATTTTAATAGATGAAGATAATGTACCAGCGGGAATTTCCAGTTTTAGCTGACCGAGCACCGGAAGGGGGTCTGTGGTAAAGTCTTCCCCATATACCAGTTGCCCGGAAGGGATTAGGTCTATGGTAACCAGCTCCGTAGTCGCCTGGGCTTTATTCAGTGCGAGGGAGAGTTCGATCCCGTCGGTGTCGTCTTCCCATAGCTCCGCTGTGGCCGAACTGAAGCCAATATAGGAAAAGTCGGAGGCACCTTTTGTAAATCGCAGCAGGCTGAGTGAGGGATCGCCTAGAGTAAGGCTGATGGAAGGATTTTTCAATATAAATTGGAGCATATTATCTCCGTTATCCACATCGGCAAGCTTATGGACCTTAAATTTAGCAGTCGCCTGGCCTTTGATTACCGGCACTTCCAATTCGCCGTTGGTGGCTGCAGGTTCGGTATAGAAATGGGTTCCGTAGGCCATGTTACCGGCTACGCCCACTCTGACCGACCCCGATTTGGATGCATTTTCACTGAATGTAAGGAATACCTCAACACTGGTGACATCCCCTCCGGGTTCACTGACTTCTGATTCAAAGGCCACTTGCACGGCGTCACTCTCCTGAGGATCGTCTGTGTCTTCGTTACTGCATCCCCCAAAATAAAGTGGCGTGGCCAGGAGCAGTAATTTTAAGGAATTCTGATTGATTTTCATTTTGTAAAGCGATTAAATAATTATTGATTGATGATGATGTTAAACTCTTGAAATACAATTTTTAACATAAATTTATATAAATTGATGCTTTAATAAAATAACGAATAATTTACGAGCGGCAAAATTAATGGGGAGAAGGAGGAAACGCAGTACAAATAAACCGCAAAAAGATATAAAATTACGTGATCAGGTCCAGGGCGACGCGGTGTATCCGGGATGGGCCTTTTCTAAAGGAAGTAATAGTGACCCCTGTCACCAGTTTGAATTGTGAAGAAATATGTGTGGTGTTTTTGTAACCCATCCTGACAGCGATTTCTTTAAGGGAAAAGTGATTATTGATGAGCAGTTCCTTGACTTTTTCGATTTTCTGACGGATGATATAGCGCTCGAGGGTAATCTCGTGCCTGGCAGAAAACAACTTGCTCAGGTAGTCGTAGTCATAACCCATTTCCTGTTCTATATATCGGGACCATTTGAATTTCAGACACGACAGATCCTCATGGTGTACAGTACGGATTACCAGTAGCTTCAGGTTTTCCACCAGCCTGCCTTTGGGATCCTGAACCCGTTCCAGGCCCAGATCCTTCAATAGGAGGTCTAGTTTATGTAGTTTTTCTAAATCAATGGTGTTGGTTGCCACCCGAACTTCACCCAGGGCAACCTCAAAAGGCATGATCCCTGCCATTTCGAATATTTTTTCGGTGGCCAGCAGGCAGCGTCTGCAGACCATATTCCTGATATAAATGCTTTCTAACTCCACCAGTTCAGGGAAGTTAGGGGAAATCGTGCTATCTTTAACCAAATTGCTTATATTTGATATGTCAAAGATATAAAAAATAACATTCAGTCCGATGTTTGTTCCTCCAACGCATACTATTTTTTATTCCATTGAGAAGGCTATTAAGTCTTACAGGAAACTGGCGCAGAAACGAATTTCCGAGGTAGTCCCTGATATTACATTAGACCAGGCCCTTTTGCTGCTGCTTATTGAAGACCAGCCCAAACTCTCGCAGGTAAAGCTGGCCGGGCTTTTATTTAAGGATTATGCCTCCATGACCCGGATGATCGTGCTCCTGATCCAGAACGGCTTCCTGCAGCGAAATCCACATCCTACCGATGGCAGGCGCAGCCGGTTGATCATAACAGCCAAGGGCCGGAAGATCCTGGATAGCCTGAGGGAGGTGATAGCCGGGAACCGGGAAACCGCCATTACGGGCCTGACATCGCAACAGCTGGAGGCCCTGAAGGAAGGGTTACAAATAATTTCTCAAAATTGTGAAGCAGCCACCAGTCCCGCTTCACCACAATTTGATAACAACTAAATTAACGGTTATGAAGTTTCGCAGAGTTATCTGTCCACTCCTGACCTTCCTCCTCACAGTGCCAATGGTATATGGACAGGGGGACAAGGAAAAGGCCTTTGATTTCTGGGTAGGCGAATGGGAGGTGCATTGGTATGGCCCGGACTCCACCCTCGTAAAGGGCAGCAACCGTATTGAGAAGATCCTGGACGGGAAGGTACTACAGGAACATTTTATGGATCCTGGTAGAGGATTCAAGGGTACCAGCATTTCGGTATATAATGCCCGCAAGGACAGCTGGTACCAGTCGTGGGCGGATAATGCGGGGGGATATTTTCATTTCAAGGGCATTACCACGGATGGCCAGCGGATATTCAGCATGACCGATGAAAATGAGGAGGGAGTTTTATACCGAATGGTTTTTTCTGATATAGGCCCGGACAGCCTGGTTTGGACATGGGAAGGTACCCGCGACAAGGGCAGTACCTGGAAAACGGCCTGGAAAATTTATTACGAGCGAAAAATCCCTTAACGATTATTATTTTATCCCTGCGCCCGGCTTACCCTTCTGGTTTTTCCACAGGGCTTAAGGACTTAAATTGTTTCCACTTTCACCCGAAATGAGTACCTTAACAGGAAAAACAACATGCCAATTTACATGGACCGTCATGATATCCCGCAAGAGATCACCGCGGAGCATGTAGCTAAAATGCATCAACAGGACCTGAAAGTTCAGCATCTTTATGGCTGCAAAGGGCTCACCTATTGGTGCGATGTGGGGCGTAAAACCGCATTTTGCCTGATAGAAGCCCCCGACTCAGAAGCTATAAATGCCATGCACCTGCATGCCCACGGCGCTGTACCGCATAAGATCATAGAAGTTGATGCCCGCATTGTGGAATCGTTTCTGGGGCGGATCGAGGACCCGGACAAAGCAGGAGATCAGGAGCTCAATATCATCAGTGATCCGGCCTTCAGGGTCATCATGTGCATAGAGACCAGCAATTATCTTCACAGGCTGGAAGCCATGCAGTACAGCATCTTTACGCAAAAATTCCATCATAGTGTAACCAATTCCCTCGGGCAGTTCGAAGGAGGTATCGTACGCCAGGACAACCACAGTTACCTGGTTTCTTTTCGATCGGTAAGCAATGCGGTGCTGTGCGCCTTAAAGATCCGTTCGAACTTCAAATACATCACCCCGAAATTCGATCCTACAATCCGCGAAATGCATATTGGAATCAGTGCCGGCTCCCCGGTGGAGGAAGAAGAAATCCTTTTTGGCAAGGTCATAGCCACGGCAAAGAACATGTGCGAATATATGGATGCCCCCCTGGTAATCTCCCAGGAGGTAAAAGCCCTTTATGAGAATGAGAACCGCAATGCGCAAATAGACCGGAAGACCATCCGGGTTCTGCGGCAGGCAGACGGGGAATTCCTTAACCGCCTTGTCTCCTTCTGTGAGCAAAGGTTCGCGGATGATGATATTTCGGTCCCCGATTTCAGCAGTGAACTCGGCCACAGCAAGAGCAGGCTATACAGACGCCTCAAAAAGTTGACCGGAAAATCCCCGAACCGTTTCCTACGGGAATTCAGGTTAAGGAAAGCCCTGGAACTCCTGCACCGAAATTCGGGATCCATTTCCGAGATCGCCTATGAAACCGGGTTTAACAATCCGGCCTATTTCACCAAGTGCTTCTCGGAAACGTTCGGGATCCTCCCCTCCAAATACCTGCAACAGCACCTGGCCTGATCCCGCAGCCGGCAAACGTATATGGAACCAATTTTGGGATCAAATGGGTCAATTGTGTAAGGTATCTTCCCTTAGGCTATGTAATTTGCCCGAACAAACCTTAAACCAATGAAAACTTCACTTTTTGAACGCCTAGGAGGAACCAGGGGGATCACCAAACTGGTTGACGACGTCGTTGAAGCGCATATGAATAACCCGGCCGTTTGCAAAAGGTTCCTTCCGTACAGGGAACAGCCCGAAAGGCTGGCGACTGTTAAACAACATACTGTCGATTTTTTCAGTGCCGGCAGCGGTGGTGAAGTAACCTATAATGGACGGGATATGGTTACCACCCACAGGGGAATGAATATAAGCCCTGCCGAATATATGCACGTCATTGACGATATCCTGCTTTCCATGGAAAAGCACGGAATCGATCAGGAGAGCAGGAATGAGGTGCTTGGCATCCTCTGGTCTTTAAAAGGCATGGTCATTGAACAATAGCCGGCTGAGGTTATTGCCTTTTTTTTGGGCTGTAACCTGATCAGATTTTAAGAAATACGGCCTTCGGAACCGGGTGCCCCCACCTGCACTTTCCGCTTTGGCATCCGCTACCTTAGGACCTGTAAGGCCCATACAATCAACAAAAAGCCCAGCCCGGTAAGGGCAGGAGCGGGCATGCCTGCCATAATCCCCAGGGCGATCATGATGAGTGCTATCAGCGCCAGTAAGACGGAGATCAGATTGATTTTTTTAGCTTTATCCATATCATTCTAATTAAATATAAGTCAGGAAGACAGAGTTATTATCTTCTTGATTAACAGTAGTTTTAACATATTCGAAACGCTATCGTGCCTGCCCGCGCCCCGGTTTCCCAGGCCGGCAACCACTTTGGCTAGCGGAATGCCGATAAAACACTATTTTTGAAAACAAATTAGCGTACCCCCCACATTGTCCGGGTAATTCAGATCAGACCATATACTATGAACACCTACAATATAGCCGTAATCCAGTTAGGATTAAATGACAAACCCGAAAACAACCTTAAAAAATGCCTGGATTGGGTGCGCAGGGCTGCGAAGGAAGGTGCGCAGGTGATCTGCCTGCCCGAACTGTACGCCAGCCATTATTTCTGCCAGAGCGAGGATACCTCAAACTTTTCCCTGGCCGAACCCTTGCACGGGGTTTCTTTTAAAGCCTTCAGCGCCCTAGCCAGTGAGTTGGGTGTGGTGGTCATTGTTCCTTTCTTCGAGAAGCGGATGCCAGGGATCTACCACAACAGCGCCTATATCCTCGACACCGATGGCAGTGAAGCCGGCTTATACCGTAAAATGCATATTCCGGATGACCCCTATTACTACGAAAAGTTTTACTTCACCCCCGGCGACCTTGGCTTTCAAACCATCAGCACCCGGATCGGCAAAATAGGGACCCTTATCTGCTGGGACCAGTGGTACCCGGAGGCGGCACGCCTCACAGCCCTTAAAGGGGCGGAAGTCCTGTTTTACCCAACGGCCATAGGATGGCACCCCAGGGAAAAGGAGCAGTATGGTGATAAGCAGTACGGGGCTTGGATGAATGTAATGAAAGGGCATGCGGTTGCCAATGGGGTTCATGTGGCGGCCGCCAATAGGATTGGCCTAGAAAAATACCTGCCGGGGACCGATGGGATAGAATTTTGGGGCGCTTCTTTTATTGCAGGCCCCCAGGGGGAGATCCTGGCCCAGGCCAGCCGCGACAAGGAAGAGATTGTGATGGCCACCGTGGACCTAGATATGCAGGAAGATGTACGCCGGAACTGGCCCTTTTTCAGAGACAGGCGCATCGATGCCTTCGGGGAGATCACCAAAAGGGCCATTGAACCATGAGCTGTAACGGGAGGCGTTTTCCTGCCGAATGGGAACCGCAGGAGGGGATCGTACTTTGTTTTCCGGCCAACGGCAAGGACTGGCCGGGGAAGTACCACGCCATCCAATGGGCATTTGTGGAATTTATTAAGAAAGTAGCCGCCTGTGAAAAAATCTGGCTGCTGGTTGCCGATGAATCCCTTAAGGAACGGGTAGACGGTTTGCTGGAAGTTGCCCATGTAAATCGTTCCGGCATCACCTATGTAGTACTTAAAACCAATCGTAGCTGGATGCGCGACTCCGGCCCGTTGATCGTTTATAAGGACGATGGGAGGGAGGCCCTGGACTTTAATTTTAACGGCTGGGCAAAATACCCCAATTACAGGCTTGATCGCAGGGTCCCCGCCAAAGTTGCCGAAGCAATACAGGTCCCATTAACAAAAGTACTGTATAAAGGGCGCCCGGTGGTCCTCGAAGGCGGTGCCCTCGACAGCAACGGCAGGGGAAGCCTCCTTACTTCCGAAGAATGCCTGCTGCACCCAACTGTACAGGTCAGGAACCCTGGCCTGGGCCGTAAGGATTATGAAGCCATTTTTGAGGAATATCTGGGAATAAGCAATGTTATCTGGCTTGGCAATGGGATAGAGGGTGATGATACCCATGGGCATATTGACGACCTTTGCCGTTTTGTAAATCCTGACACCATAATTACCGTGGTGGAAACGGACAAAAAAAATGTAAACTACGGGCCTTTGCAAGACAATTTAGAGAGGCTTAACCGGGCAAAACTGGAAAACGGCAAAGCGCCCGGCATTTGCACCCTTCCTATGCCGGAAACCATTGTTTTTGACGGGGTGAACCTTCCTGC
>Ga0209347_1004791_pt1 | contig 13622 bp, 8 predicted proteins | sample AutmiccommuBRH23_FD_187382 | JGI IMG/M metagenome (GOLD analysis project Ga0209347, IMG submission 187382) | Deep subsurface microbial communities from Mt. Terri, Switzerland - Autotrophic microbial communities BRH/23 (SPAdes) (version 2) | ecosystem: Environmental > Aquatic > Deep subsurface >... | reverse complement strand
AATAGTAGATGAAGCATATATACCTAAAAGTACAGATACCGATACCCTGCGAAATAAAAATAAGGGGTTCTTTTTATTCACTAAAGAGGCAGGTGGTCAATGGCTGGCAACCCACTGTGTGTGGAATTAAATCCTCTGCCCGAAAAGAAAAACCGAACAGTTAAATGCGGAGATCAAAATTAATTAAATTGTGCTATATATGGGGATGTATCCTTTGTTTCCCATGCATACTGGCAGCCCAAAAAGACAACGAGTATTCTTTTAATTTTAAAATTTATTCAGCCAGTGTAGTAGATACTTTCCAGATTCTGGTTTCATTGCCTGACGAATATTATAATACTGACGAGATTTATCCAATAGTTTATCTTCTGGATGCTGACCGTTCATTTGGAATGACCCATGATATTATTCGCTGGTTAAATTTGGGCAGGGAACTGCCTCCTGTAATCTTAATCGGATTTGCCTATAAGGAAGACTGGTGGCAAAAGCGTTCGCGTGATTATACGCCTTATCACGATAAAGATAATACCTGGGGAGAATGGCCATTGGCGGGCGGTGCTTCAAATTTTATTTCATTTATCAAAAATGAATTGGAAATAAAGCTTGATACATTCAGGATAAACAAAAATGCAAAAAGTATTATCGGACACTCGTTCGGTGGCCTTTTTTGCCTGCATGTGTTATATACAAATCCAAACCTGTTTAATAACTACCTGATCATTAGCCCGGCTGTCATTTGGAATGATTATGCTGTTTTGGAAGATACCCGGGAATTAATCAATGCCAAAAATCCAATCAAAGTATTTACTGCATCGGGAAGCCTTGAAGATCAGGAAAAACTTGTTCTTCCCTGGATGCGGTTAAATGAAATGATGAATCAAGACCAATTCAAACATGTGAATTGGAAATCGCAATTATACGATAAGCAGACACATGTTTCTCTGATACCGGCAGCAATTACCGATGGTTTAAAATTTTTATTCGACAATTAAAAGGAAACAGCTGCTCTTCAGGATCCCTATGGGCTGCTGAGACGCCTTCTGTCCTGGTATAGATCGAACTTTAAATGTGGCAAAAGATGGTGGAGCCAACCTGTGTCAATGCAGATTATTGAAATATTGGATATTCCTACCAATCGTCAACAATGTATACTGACAGGAAAATATATCTGTTCTTCAACGGAAGAATAACTAAGATTTTCATTACCACAATTTGAAAACTATATAAAGACCAAAAATTTTCGTAACTTTAATAAAGCAGAATACGTTTATTATTTTTTCAAAAAGCCAAAAATGACCGGTGCAAGTCATAATGGAGATGAATTTTTAAGTAAACTCAGGAAAATTGTAGAATCCAATCTTCAAAATGAACAGTTTGGAGTTTCCGATCTTGCAAGTGAAGCAGGAATGAGCCGATCCGCTATCCACCGTCGGTTAAAAAGTCACAAGAATCAATCCATTAGTCAGTTTATCAGAATCATACGGTTGGAAAAGGCAAAGGAAATGCTTCTTCGCAATCAGGAATCAGCATCCGAAATTGCCTTCAAGGTTGGTTTTGGAAGTCCGGCATATTTTAATCATTGTTTTCATGAATATTATGGTATTCCCCCCGGGGAAGTAAGAAAAAAAGGGCTGCAGCAAAGCGGGTTGGTATTGCATGAATCAGAACCGGCAGAGTTAGCTTTAAATAAAACCTTATTTCGCCGAAACTACCATAAACACAAATATGTATTACTAAAATCTTCTGCAGCAGTTGCACCTTTTATTATTGCTTTATTTATAGTTCTTTTCCACACTTTCAAAAATAAAGATCCTGAAAAATCACTCATCGTTCTTCCATTTGTTAATCTTACCACCGAGCCTGACAACCAATATTTCGCAGATGGTCTCACTGAAGATATATTAAACAGCTTGTTTCATATTACTGCCTTAAAAGTGGTTTCCAGAACATCGGCAGAACAATTCAGGGAAAGCAACTTTACAGTAAGTGAAATAGCTAAATTAATGAACGTGAATTACGTTCTTGAAGGGAGTGTACGGAAATTTGGAGACAAAATAAGAATCACTGCTCAACTCATTGATGCAAAAAATGATAATCACCTTTGGTCGGAAAGTTACGATCAGGAATCAACAGATGTTATAAAAGTCCAGGGGAATATTGCCATACAGGTGGCACAATCTCTTGATGCAGTTCTATCTGACAGTGAAGTAAGGAAAATTGAGAAAATTTCTACAAAAAGCATGGAAGCTTATGATCATTATCTGCGGGCACGTTTTTTACTTCATAAGGCAAACAGTGCCCACAGAGCTGATTTTGAGAAAGAAGGAGTTCAGCGCTGCATTCAATATTATGAGCAGGCAATTAAAGCAGATACCACGTTTGCTGAGGCATATTCAGGACTGGCAAATGCATGGTTCAATCTTACAGCCTGGGGTATTCTTGAAAATAAGCAAGGTTTTATCAAATCAAGGGAGTATAGCCTGAAAGCACTTCAGATTGACCCGGATTGCGCAGAAGCACATGCCGTTTTGGGTGCGTTTCTGATTTGGGGTGCACGAAAAATTGATGAAGGCAGCAATGAATTAAAAACTTCGGTTGAACTCAATCCTAATTTTTCCACTGCCCGTCAATGGTACTCACAGGCCCTGATGATAACAGGACCTGTTGAAGAAGCCCGGATGCACATCAACCGGGCACTTGAACTGGAGCCTTACTTTTGGGTAGTACAAACCTTGAGCGGATGGATTTATTATTTTGAGAAAAAGTATAAGAAAGCTATAAATGAATGTATAGCTGCTCGGGATTTAAATCCTGATTTTATTGATAACAACTGGCTGTTTGTTTTGAATTATTCAAAATTAGGCGAGGGAGAGAAAATGCTGCAGGAACTTCAAACAATTATTAAAAGATACTCAGGCAATGAACAACTGGTAAATGAGCTGCAGGATGCATTTGCCCTTGAAGGAATAGAAGGTATATTTAAATGGCTTATTGAAGTCAATAAATCAAACCCGCTTCCTGTTGAAGGGATGAACGGACATCCCTATTATATAGCATGGTGGAATGCGCTTATTGGAAATGTAAATGAATCGGTATATTGGTTTGAACGTACACTGGAAAGCGACCGTATCCCTTATCATTATTTTAATCTTATTGCAACAAATCCCGATTTCGATATACTTCGGAATGATAACCGGTTTTTGAAAGTAATTGAAAAAGCCGGACTGGCATCTTATCACCATCCTGCCGAAAAAATAATATTAACCGACAACATAATTGAATAAATCATTTAAAAAGTGAAAGTTTCATCAACATAGTTGCTATGTATGGTATGGTGTTTCTTCAGAAATTACATTGGATTAAAAAATTTCTCCAAATGTTAAACTAAAAAGGAATATCATGAAAAATCTGCAGTTATTGTTTGTATTGTTTGCCTGCACCTGCCTGATGGCATGCAGCAACTATGAGTTGCCTGATAATGAACTTGAAAGTTCAGAATTAAAAAATGCTTCTATTGGTGTTGTTATTACAGTTGTGCCAAGTGGAGGAGACGACACCGAAGCTCTTGACCAGGCTTTTGCCGAGGCAAAGGCTGCCGGGCCAGGTTCCATCGTACAACTATGTGAAGGTGAATTTCACCTGGGATTTATTGAAATCCGTGATTTCCATGGAACATTGAAAGGAGCAGGAAAGGGGAAAACCATCATCACGGCGATGAACAACCTGGACCTGGGAACAAAAATCTCCCTTGGCATATATCCGGTCCTGATGAAATTTGTGGGAGGGGATGTAACCATTTGTCACTTTACCATAAGGACACCTCCGGGAAAAGTTTCCGTGGGAGGGCCTGGATATGGTCATATTTCTGCACTGGTCGGTTTTTCGGCAAGCAGTGCAATCTATGAACCGCTGAATGAAAACCGTTCGGTAAATGTTGTCGTCGACAATGTTTGTTTCAGGGGACAAAAACTTGATGAAGGAGGCATCGGATATGTATTTGGTTACAACCTCTATTTTGCCCTGATGGTTTGCCCCGATTACCTGGGAGGGCCGGCTAATACTATACCCAGACAGAAAAGTGATGTAACGGTAACAAATTCTGAATTCGACACATCCTGTTATGGTATTGTTATACAAAGTATTAAAAACAGCCGGGTTGTTATAGGTGAAAAGAATCTGGGAAACATCTTCAGCAATCTTGACCAGGCAGGCGGAGTATGGGAAGGCCGGAACAATAAGGTTGTTCTGGAGGGGAATATCATACATATACCCCCTTATAGCTATGGGTTTGACCTGGATGATTATCCCTATTATCCCTATCTGAAGGATGAAGCTCCGGAACAGCCTATGTTTTTCGATATTGGCAACAATGTTTTCAACCTTGATCATTCAGAGTACGCATTGCTTTTGAGGAACAGAAGGACATATACAAATCCCGGCGACATTCCGGTAGTTTTTCAGATCAGTAATAATCAGTTTAACATGACCGATGGTTATGAATGGGCAATTGCCAGCTTATTTACCCACCGGATGGTCATACGCAACAACAAGTTCACCGGCCATGGCGACCTTGCACTTTATCTTGCGAATTACAGCAAGAACGGCCTTGTGCTGGGAAACAATTTTTCAAGAGCCATATTTGAAACTGCTGGTGCATACCTGGCACCGAATACCCAAAACTGGACTTTTGTGGGCGGTAATTTTACAGATAAGGTAATCGACCTTGGGGTGAATAATGTGTTCACCGGGATAAATGTTTCCACTGCTGACGAACCACTGGGTCGTTCCATCTCAGAAAAAATTGTGCCCATGAACCATCTAATGAAATAATTGTGTGGGATTTACCAATTAAATTTAAAACAACAACATTATGAATCCAATTATTAAAATTTTCTTTTTAATGGCTGTGTTCAGCCTTGTTGCAGGTTGCAACAAAACCGATGAGTTTACTGAAGATGGAACTATTGAGTTAAAAAAAGCCCGGGTTGAGGTCACTGTACCGTTTGAAGCCGATCTCATTGGCTAATATATCGGATTCTTTTCCCCGGGAGATGAAGGATTTGAATGTGAGGCTCTTTTTAATTGTCGTGTCATAGTTGATGCTCAAGGTACAGCAACTCATATGGGAAAAATAAAAGCACATTTTGACTTTTGTGCCTGCGGCCCCACCGATCCTGGAATAGAGGCACCAAATCAGAAATATGGTCCAACGGAAGTCTGTTTTGTTACTGCAAACGGTGATCAACTATTTTTATCTTGTGGCGGAAGCGTTGTAGACGGAAGATTGCCGTATCACCCCGAAGATGTAAATAGTTACTGGAAAGATCCCTTTGTAATTACAGGAGGAACAGGAAAATTTGAAGGAGCTACCGGAAGCGGCTGGACCGATGATTATAACAGGGATTCGTATCCGGCAAACTCATTTCACCAATGGACAGGAACCATTACATTGCTTAAAGGAAAAAAATAAATCACTTAAAACCGTTTCTTCCGGAACCAGGAACTCTTATTTGATTTAATCCACAGGTTCCGGAAACTTTTAAAGGTTTTCCCCTCCATTCCACTTGTTGCACCGGATAAAGATTTAATTGAATGGAGGGGCTTTTCTATTAAATTATTTTAATATTATATTTATCTGCATCAAATGTCGATATCCCTAAAAATTTTGCTCCCGCTCACAAAAGATTGATAATACCAATAGAAAATTGAAGGATGATTGAAAGGTTGTTTTTCACAATAGTATAATTGAAGCAGCAGAAAACACCAACAATGGTTTTTAAAGGCAAATAAACAATCTCGTTGCACAATTCAATTACAACAACATAATTTAAAGTTTTATTTAAAAATAGAAATCTTTTGCTACATAGCTGCTATATATTGCCTGCCCCTTTTCCGAAATTTAACTTAGAGAAAAACTTTTTTACCTGGATGTTAAATTAAAAAATTATTTCATGGCGCTTTGGATAATGTCGCGCATGGATTGAAAGCTGAATCCGGTTTTGGAATTTATCCCAAACCGCTCACGTACTACGACATAAAAATTACCAATTGCACCTTCGATGGTTTTGCATGGTATGGGGCACTTCTTATGGAGTTAAAACAAGGAAGTATTCACAAACCGGATTCTGGAACATGATTAGCTGCAGTTCAGTTTTTGCAGAATATCTTGATACTTGTGCCTAAGCATCTTGTGTCTTGTTTTTCATATTATTCTGTTTTCTGATTACCTTTAAACACTGATTGCATTAATTCACTTTTCCATTTGCAGCTTTGCACAGTGTGTGAGTAATGAACAAGCACCTTACCAGGTAACCAGACTTTCCGGTGAAACCTTCAATGGATGTTGTTCTGCTTCACAGCTGGATGGGAATCTCTGTTCAAATAAACAAGAATACAGAAACCTTGACTACAGATGAAGGTCCAATTCATTAATCGAGCTTTTTAAGTATGATCTATAACAAGAAGTTGTTTTTTTCGTATCATCTATTAGCTTAAAAACATCAAAAGTGACAGATGAATTTTAAACCAACAATTTTCACCTTAAAGTTTGGGATTAACAAGTGCTATATCATCAAAGGCGATAGCTCTATTATGATTGATGGCGGACCACCGCATCAGGCAAACAACTTTATCAAACAAATTTCTGCGTTAAATCTAAGTCCGGAAGAAATTAAGCTGATCATTCTGACACATGGCGACTTCGACCATACAGGTTCAGCAAAGGATATAAAAGAAGTTACAGGCGCTAAAGTTGCCATCCATGAAAATGACAGAAATTTACTGGAAGAAGGAATCTTTAACTGGCCGGCAGGTGTAACTGTCTGGGGGAAGTTCATTCACTTCACAATGATGCCGCTGGTCAGAAAAATACAAATCAGAAAACTTAGTCCCGATATTTTACTGTCAAAGGATGATTTTCCCCTTGATGAGTATGGCATCGATGGCAGAATAATCCATACCTCCGGACATACTTTGGGTTCTGTGAGTGTTCTGCTCAATAACGGTGATGCTTTTGTAGGATGCATGGCACATAATGGGTTTCCTTTCCGGAGATCACCTGGCCCGCCTATTTTTGCCACTGATTTAGATCGGTTAAAAGAAAGTTGGTATATGCTGCGTGAGAAGGGAGCCAAAATTATTTATCCATCACACGGAAAACCTTTTATAATCGATGAAATTTTCAAATCAAAATTCCTTGTCTCTCAGTCAGAAACCCTCTTGTAAGATCCCAGAGTAAAGGAAGAATTCAAACCTAAGATAAAATCTTCAAGACTGCCAGCCCCATCACCGTATAATATTTCTATAATATTTATCTGTAAGATATAGCTGATGCACACCATGCTATGCTCTTTGAACTCAAGAATACCATAACGATTATCATTTTCGACTTCTTAAATATTTGTATCTGTTCAAATGGGTAAAAATCACTGATTTTCAATTGCTACATACAACAAATAATTTAGAATTATTTATTAACTTGCACTAAGTTCATTCTAAGACTAAATCAACAAACCATCAAACTATGTATTATATTGGCTCAGATATAGGTTCAATTTCCATCAATACTGTCTTGTTGAACGAACACAATGAAGTAATTGAGGAATATTACGACTACAGTCATGGAAAGCCATTCAATGCTCTGTATAACAGGCTGAAAAAAATCCTTTCAGGACATACTGATCTCACCGGCACCATTGCATTAACCGGAACAGGAAGCAAACTTGCATCGCAATTGCTTAACGGATATGCGGTGAATGAGATTATCGCCCAGTCGAAAGCAGTCATTGCATTATACCCTGAGGTGCGCACAATTATTGAAATGGGTGGAGAAGATTCAAAGCTGATCTTCCTTGAAAGCAATGAAGTAAAGGACGGAATTAAGCTTTCAGATTTTACAATGAATACCCTTTGTGCAGCAGGCACCGGTTCATTCCTCGACCAGCAGGCAAAACGCATAGGCGTTTCTATTGAAAAAGAGTTCGGAGAACTGGCTATAAAATCAGAAAACCCACCCCGCATAGCAGGCCGGTGTTCAGTGTTTGCCAAAAGCGATATGATTCATCTTCAGCAGGTAGCTACTCCAGTCCACGATATTATTGCAGGCCTTTGTTTTGCCGTAGCGCGTAATTTTAAAAGCACCCTGGGAAAAGGGAAACTGCTGGTCAGGCCTGTTATCTTCCAGGGCGGGGTAGCAGCAAACGCCGGCATGGTAAGGGCTTTTACTGAAATTTACAATCTGCAGCCCGGAGAAATTATCATACCTAAGCATCATGCCTCTATGGGTGCAATAGGTGCTGTACTTTATGCGCTTGAATCGGAAAGGATATCAGAAGAAAAACTATCACTTGAAAAACTTAAAGAACACCTGGAGTCGGGTTTAAATGATTCCCAAAGCCTTTCTCCCCTGAAAGAGAAAAACCATAAACTGTTTAAAGAAACCTACAAGTTAAACGGCCAGGAAAATGTTAAAGCCTGGCTGGGGCTGGATGTAGGTTCACTCAGCACAAATGTTGCCATCATTGACGAAAAGAACAATGTGCTGGCAAGAAGATATTTACCTACTGCAGGCAATCCGCTCGAGGCAATAAAAAAAGGGCTGAGGGAAGTTGGAAATGAAATCGGGAACAGAATTGAAATTGTTGCTGCAGGTACAACTGGTTCGGGAAGGTATCTGACTGGTGATTTTATTGGCGCCGATACCATCCAGAATGAAATTACCTGTCAGGCAACAGCTGCAATTCATATTGACCCCGATGTAGATACAATTTTTGAAATAGGCGGACAGGATTCGAAATACATCAGCATCTCAAATGGAGTAATTGTTGATTTTGAGATGAATAAAGTATGTGCCGCAGGAACCGGCTCATTCCTTGAAGAGCAGGCCGGTAAACTGGGGATAAAAATAGAGGAAGAGTTTGGCAAACGCGGATTGTCAGCCGAAAGCCCGGCAAAATTTGGAGAACGCTGCACAGTTTTTATGGAAAGCGATCTAAATTCCCACCAGCAAAAAGGCACACCCGTTAATAATCTGATTGCCGGACTGGCTTACTCAATCGTTTACAACTACCTCAACCGTGTTGTGCGCGACAAACCCATTGGAAATAAAATCTTCTTCCAGGGCGGTGTTACAAATAATAAAGCAGTGGTATCCGCTTTTGAGGCTGTTACCGGAAAAACGATCATTGTACCGCCCCATTTTGATATAACAGGAGCAATTGGAGCTGCAATCCAGGCACGTAATTTCATGAATAACGGCAACAAAACAAAGTTTAAAGGTTTTGAAGTCAGTGAAACAGAGTATAAAACCCATAATTTTACCTGCAATGCATGCTCAAACCATTGTGAAATAAAGCGCGTTGATGTTGAAGGAGCATTGAAACCACTATATTACGGCGGAATCTGCGAAAAATATGAAACCGGCGACCGGGCACGTTCAAAAACTGATATCCCTGACCTTTTTCAGGAAAAAGAAGCAATACTTACAGGTAATTTTGAAAACACAACTGACCCCAACAAAATATCCATTGGTTTACCGCGTGGGTTAACAAACTACTACCAGCTTTTCCCCTTCTGGAAAACATTTTTTTCCGACCTGGGATTCAATCTTGTGCTGTCAGACGAAACCGACAGGAAAATTATTACAGACTCACTTGAAACAATGGTTTCAGAAACATGCCTGCCGGTGGAACTTATTCATGGCCATGTTTTAAACCTTTTAAACAAAAAGGTGGATTACATCTTCCTGCCCTTTATTGTAAACTCAATGGGAACTGAAGACAATCCAACCAACAACTGCAACTGCCCCTGGGTGCAGTCTCATCCTTATCTGGTAAAAGCAGCATTTCACGATAAGGAAATTATTGATAAGTTATTAATCCCCAGCCTGCATTTCCGTTATTTTAAAAGAGCTTTGAAAAAAGAACTGCAGCAATTCTTTTTCGAAAAGTTTAACCTGCCTAAACAAAAAATATTGAATGCAGTGGTGCATGCAGAAGCTGAGCAAAAGTACTATGAACAGAAGGTCCGCATAAAAGGCAGTGAGGTTTTAAGAAACCTGGACGAGAACAGGTGGAACATTGTTATAATCGGCAGGCCATACAACACCACTGATCCTTCCTTAAACCTCAGGTTGGTGAAGAAACTGCAAAACATGAATGTTCTGTCCATCCCACTCGATTTTCTGCCTCTTGAAGAGGAAAATATCTTCGACGAATATCCGGGAATGTATTGGCCAAACGGACAGAAAATTCTAGAATTGTTTCACGGACAAAGAATTTGTACGCAGTGTATTTAAGCAACTTTAGGTGTGGACCTGATTCTTTTTTGCTGCATTTTGTAAAAAAAGAAATGAAAGGCAAACCGTTTTTGCATCTTGAGGTGGATGAACACAGTGCTGATGCGGGGATGATCACCAGGCTTGAAGCTTTTCTCGACAGCCTGAAAGGCTGGAAAGCCAATCAAACAGAACAGTTTACTGAAAAAGCAGAAGTGCAGAAAACCAATGGGAATAAAGATATATATTCACGCACCCTTTATTTTCCCTATGCACGCGACGCTGTACATATTCTATCCGCTGCAACACGTAGCTGCGGAATCCCCAGCGAAGTGCTTCCTATGGCAAATGAAGCAGACCTGGAACTGGGCAGAAAATACACAAACGGTCAGGAATGTTTCCCCTTTATTTGCACCCTTGGAAGTTTTTTAACCAAACTGAAGGATCCGGGCACTGATCCAAAGAAAGTAAGTTTTTTTATGCCCGACCACAATGGCCCATGCAGGTTTGGAGAATACAATAAACTGCACAGGCATGTTTTCGATCATCTGGGTTATATGGATGCCGAAATTGTTCGACCGAGCAATGAAGATGCCTATGCAAGCCTTGCTCCGGGTCATTCCGTAAGATGGAGAAACAATTCATGGCGGGGAATCGTCGCACTGGATATTATCCGAAAAATGCTGGAACAAATCAGGCCTTATGAAATCAACAGAGGCTATACAGACCATGTATACCAAAAAAGCATGCAAAACATAATAAATTCTGTTGAAAATAATTGCAAGAATCTCTCAAAAATACTGGCAGAAGCCGCAAGTGAGTATATATCAGTACCGGTAGAAGACTTCAGAAGCAAACCACTTGTTGCAATTGTAGGTGAAATATTTATGCGTGACAATCCCTTTTGCTCCAATTACCTGGTTAAACGGCTTGAAGATCTGGGTGCCGAAACAGTGATGGCACCTTTTGCCGAATGGGTAAATTACTCAACACTCAGGTTTATACGCGACAGCCGGTGGAAAGGAAATTACAGAAACCTCATCAGGGCCAAAATACAGTTATTCCTGCAAAAAACAATCGAAAAAAAAATAACAGGGAGTATACATAACATTTATGAACTTTATCCTGAATTTGAAGTAGAGGAAATGCTTGAAAGTTGCGGCGAGTATATTGACAAAGATTATGACGGCGACCCGCCGCTGGCTATTGGTTCAGCAGTGTTAATGGCCGAAAAGCAAATTTCAGGAGTTGTTAATATTCTACCGTTTACCTGTATGCCGGGTACAATAAATTGCACTGTATCAAACAACCTGAGAAAAAATCACCACGGACTGCCATGGGAGAATTTTGCCTGGGACGGACATGATAATATTGGGCTTGATACCCGATTTGAAGCTTTCATTTACCAGGTACGGGAATATCATCAAAGGCAAGTGGTATTAAGGCATTCTGGCATAAAAGAGGCAAAAGTGATCTGACAGGGCAATATTGATTGGACAATTTGTTAGTTTATCCCCGAAGTTATAATCATTATTCGGAGTTAATTCTTCAAAACAGACATTTAATGATAATGTTACAGTGTTTATCAGAAACGCTAGATAACTCTTATGCATCTTTTTTGAAGCAATCAAACTGTAACCTTTCAATACTATCAATGGTCTAATTAACTGAAATAACTTAGTCTCTATTTTTGAAATTAAAAATTCATTTATGAAAAGCTTATTTTTTCTCCAGGTAATTACAACCTGCCTTTCAAATCAAGTTTATAGCCAAAATTGCGAAAAAGAGTTCGATAAGATTTTAAACGAACAAAACTTTGAAAACACTCCCGGGTATGCAATACTGATTGCCAAAAACGATCAGGTTATATATCGTAAGGCATATGGTTATGCCAACCTTGAACTGGATGTAAAATTGGAACCGGAACACATTTTTCGCATCGGTTCCATTACAAAACAATTTACTGCCTGCGCCATTTTAAAACTGGAAGAAGAAGGGAAACTTTCGCTTCAGGATGATATCACAAAGTTCATTGCCGATTATCCTACCCATGGGCACAAAATTACAATTGAGCATTTGCTTACCCACACTTCAGGGATAAAAAGTTACACCAGCATGATGACCTGGGATGCTGAAGTGCGCAAAAAAGATTTCACACCCATACAGTTAATCGATTATTTCAAAAAAGAACCAATGGATTTTGCTCCGGGTGAAAAAATTCTCTATAATAATTCTGGTTACATCATATTAGGTTATATCATTGAAAAAGCTTCAGGCAAAACTTATGAAGAATACCTGAAGGAAACCTTCTTCACTCCGCTGGGCATGATAAATACCTCTTACGAGAAAACATCCCTCATACTAAAAAACAGGGCTTCCGGATACCAAAAAAAAGGTGAAGAGTTTGAGAATGCAGACTTTTTAAGCATGACCCAGCCTTACGCGGCAGGTTCGCTTTTGTCAACAGTTGACGATCTTTTTAAATGGTACTCTGCCATAATGAACGATAAAGTGATCAGTAAAGAGAACCGGATGAAAGCCCATTCTTCTTATATCCTCAACAATAAAAAACCAACAGGTTACGGATATGGCTGGTCACTGGGAAACATACAGGGTTCACCAATGATTGAACATGGAGGGGGTATAAATGGCTTTTTAACTGCCTCCCTATGGTTACCGGAAGAAAAGGTTTTTGTTGCTATATTTTCTAACTGCACGGGCAATCCGCCCGAAAGCACTGCTATAAAGCTGGCTGCGGCTGCAATAGGAAAATCATTCAACCAGCAGGAAATTAAGATCGAAAAAGAAAAACTTGAAGAATATGTTGGCGTATACGAATCGGTTGAAAAGGAAACGAGAACAATTGTGGTAGAAAAAGACAGCTTGTTTTACGTAAATCCTGCAGGAAACAGGTCAAAACTTCTTCCTTTCGGTAAAGACCGCTTTTTTATTAAGAACAGCTTTACTGAATTTGCATTTAAACGAAACCAACAAGGGAAGGTGGTGTCTCTCACTGCCAACGGAACAGGCTATTTACCGTTGGAACTGAATAAAACCGAAAGGCCGGTTGATCTTAAAAAAGAGGTAGAACTGCCTGATGAATTGCTGGATAAATATCTGGGGAAATATGAATTGATGCCGCAGTTTATACTTACAGTTACCCGCGAAGGCAAGCGCGTTTTTGTACAGGCAACCGGACAAATGCGGGGAGAAATTTTTGCTTCGGAGCCTCATCGTTTTTTTTCAAAAGATGTAAATGCAGAATTTATCTTCCACATGGACATGTTTGACCAGGTTACTGAATTAATCCTGGTACAAAATGGGGAACATAAAGCAAAAAAAATTGAAT
>Ga0209347_1004789_pt1 | contig 13624 bp, 3 predicted proteins | sample AutmiccommuBRH23_FD_187382 | JGI IMG/M metagenome (GOLD analysis project Ga0209347, IMG submission 187382) | Deep subsurface microbial communities from Mt. Terri, Switzerland - Autotrophic microbial communities BRH/23 (SPAdes) (version 2) | ecosystem: Environmental > Aquatic > Deep subsurface >... | reverse complement strand
GATTAATACCATAAAATATGGAGACACAAGTCTAATTGCAACTTGTTACACCGAAAAATATGGCATTAAAACTTATATGCTTAAAGGCATTTTAACATCAAAAAAATCGACCATAAAACTGGCCTATTTTCAACCTTTAATGGTGCTGAATTTAACGGCAAATCACAACAACAAAGGTGCCTTAAATTTTATTAAAGATGTTGAAGTGCTGAACTTTAACCATTCCATTTACTCAACAATAAAAAAACAGACCATCGCTTTATTTTTGGCGGAAATCGTTTATTTTTCAATACGGGAGGAAGAACAAAATAGCCAGTTATACCAATACTTGGAGACCTCTTTTTTGTGGCTGGAAACGCATGACAATAGTTCAAATTTTCATTTGCTTTTTCTGCTGAACCTTACCAAATTTTTGGGATTTTATCCTGAAATGACAGCTGTTAATACCGCTTACTTTGACTTGCTGGAAGGAAGTTTCACAAATCTGAATAAAATTAACGCAGTTTCAGGTGAAAATTTAGTGCAATTTAAGAAGCTCTTGGGCATAAATTTTGATGTGTTGCATGAGGTTGATTTTAGTGCCGCAAACAGGCAAACCGTATTGTCAATATTAATTCAATATTTTGAATTTCATTTGAGTGGCTTTAAAAAGCCAAAATCATTAACTGTTTTAAAAGCTGTTTTTAGCTAATTATGAGGTTTTCTTTTATATTATTACTTTTTTTAATTACATTATCTGCAAAATCACAACAGGTTAAGGTTTTCGACCGCGAAACCAATTTCCCAATTAATAATGTGACCATATACAATGACACCAGGGATTTGTTTGTTTATACCGATAAAAACGGCATTGCTGATTTGTCAATTTTTAAAGAATCCGATGTACTTTCTTTCAATCATTTATCCTTTATTGAATATGAAATTTTAAAAAGGGATTTGGGCGTTATTGATTTTGTTGTTTATTTAAACAACAGGGCCGAACAATTAGATGAAGTGGTGTTATCCGCTTCAAGAGGAAAGGAAACAAGAAGCCGAATTGCTGAAACCGTTGCGATTTCATCAAGAGAAGAAATTAGAAGAATGGCACCGCAAACCTCTGCCGATTTGTTGGCAAATTTGCCTGGAATAAAAGTTCAAAAGACCCAAATGGGCGGAGGAAGTCCGGTTATAAGGGGAATGGAAGCTAACCGGGTTTTGTTGGTGGTTGACGGCGTTCGAATGAACAACGCAATTTACAGAAGTGGACATCTTCAAAGTTCTATCACAGTCTCTCCAACGGTTTTGGAGCGCACCGAAATTATTTATGGTCCTTCTTCCGTAATTTATGGATCGGATGCATTGGGCGGTGTCATCAACTATTTCACCAAAACACCCGAAATAAATACAGAAAACACATTCAATACCTCCATTTTTTCGAAGTACAGTTCTGTAAACAACGAAAAGACAATTCATTTTGATGCAGAGGCAAGTTTTAAAAAATGGGCATCGTTTACGGCCGTTTCTTATTCGGATTTTGGCGATTTAAACATGGGGAAAACGCGAAATCACGGATTTGATAATTGGGGAAAGGTATTTCAATATTCCAACAATACCAATTCATTTTACAATCCTATAGGTGTAATTAATCCAAATCCTGACCTGCAAAAAAACACCGGATACAACCAATTGGACATCTTGCAAAAATTTTATTTTCCGCTCAGTAAAAATAGCGACATTACCTTCAACATTCAATATTCAACATCATCTGATATTCCTAATTTCGACAATTTAGCTGAGGTTTCCAACGGAAAACTTCGCTATGCTGAAGCATATTACGGTCCGCAAAACAGGTTTTTGGCTTCTTCCAAATTACTCTTTAATCCAGAGTATTCCTGGCTTCAAAAAGGAAGTCTGGTTTTTGCATTTCAACAAGTTGAAGAATCGCGTATTGAACGAAGAATGAATAGTTTAGACCGATTTTATCGAACTGAAAATGTGGATGTTTACAGTTTAAACGGCGATTTTTCAGTCCCGCTAAATAAATCAAAAGACAGAAATCTTACGTACGGTTTTGAATTAACGCACAACAATGTAAGTTCAAACGCAATTGGCAAAAAAATAGTCGTTAACGGCAATGAAATTACCGGATTTGAAAATGAATTTGTCATCCAATCACGCTATCCCGATGGCGGAAGTCAATATTCAAGTGTGGCAGTATATACCAATTACCGACAAAACCTAAGCAGCAAATCAACCCTTAATACCGGAATCCGACTTACATCCACTTTTTTAAAAGCACTTTGGGTAGATGACACCTTTATGACCTTGCCCGATATGGATATTTATACCGATAATAAAGCGATCTCGGCTACTGCAGGCTATGTATACAAACCCACTGGAAATTGGCAAATTAACACCCTTGTTTCCTCAGGTTTCCGTTCTCCAAATATTGATGATATTGGCAAAATTCGTTATAAAAGCGGACAAGTAACGGTACCAAATATTTATTTAAAACCTGAGTATGTTTACAATTCCGAACTTGGATTGATGCGCTATTTCAACAATAAAAAGTTTTTGGTAAGCGTTAACGCCTACTACATGTTGCTTCATAATTACATTGCGCGCGGCACTTTTGAAATAAACGGCCAAAGCACGCTACAATACGATGGCGAAACTGCCGCAACCATGGCAAATATCAACAATAAAAACGCTTATATAAAAGGTGGAACCATAGGTTTTCAAGGAACAATATTCAATCATTTTAAAACCAACGGATCATTAACATACACCAAGGGAAAAAGTTATGACACAAAATTGCCGCTGTCATCCATTCCGCCGTTATTTGGCAATTTGGAAGTGAGTTATACCCAAAACAAATTTCTGACCAGTTTAAACTTCAAATTTAACGCTGCCAAAAAATTAAGCGATTATAATTTGGAAGAAGGCATCGACAATATTGAACAAACGCCTTTTACTGCCCAAACGAACAGTTATTACGGAACCCCAAAATGGAGCACCTTAAATTTAAACACCAATTATCAGTTTTCCGAAAAGGTCTCAATCTCATTCAGAATCGACAATATATTTGATGTGCACTACAAAGAATTTGCTTCTTCAATCAGTTCACCGGGCCGAAATTATGTGGGAAGCTTACTTTTAAAGTTGTAAAAAAGCCAATATAAAAAATTTTTTTTAGGGCGTTCCCCGCCAGCTGGCGGGTCGGGCTTTTTGCTCCAATCTTTTTAGCGATAAAAAAACGCCAAAAAGGATTTCCGCTTCACTCCCTAACGCGAGTTTGTGGATGATTCATAAATGACGATTTTTTTCTATTTCAACTGCCAAAATCTAACTAAACTGCCACTATTAAAAGCATTCATGTTAGCTGGATATTAATATAATTTCCTATAAATGTATAAGTTAAATAAATAATCAATATATTTATTTATTCTAAAAAGCTATACTATGAAAAGAAAATTCGGTTTTACTCCAAAAGCCTCACTGATAAGGCACTTTTTCACAAATTTTTATTATTTGAAAACAAAGAATTAATCATCATTTTTTTGATGTATTTGATTTTTAGGTTTCTTATGCCCTAAATTCTATTCACCAAATAAAATTTCAAATATTTTTTTATTTGATTTTTTAATTCCATTATTTTAAAATGTTTGCTACGAAAAAAATAATTTTGCTATTACTGATCTATTTGTGGATTTTTAAATCTTTTTCTCAAACCATATTGATACCCGAAAATTATGAGAAATCGCTTTCTCGTAAAAAAAGTCGGACCATCAGAGATGTTGATAAAAAAACGACAAAAACATTAAATATTCCTGCTAAAATTGGAATCATCACCAAAAAATTATCCTATCCATTCAACTCTCAAATTGCAGATGAAGTCTTTTTTGACAGTGATGGCGATGGTGTTTTTGACAATGTTGATATTGATGATGATAATGACGGCATTAAAGATAGTGACGAAGAAAGTTTTTGCAGAAATTCTCCTTTTGCAATTACCGGAACTCCTTGTGATACAGACAATGATGGCGTACCCGATGTTTTTGATTTGGATAGCGATAATGATGGCATTCCTGATGTTGTGGAAGCCGGTTTCGGCTATTTAAGCGAAGGTCGTGGCACACTAACAGGTTGTTCCACTTGGGTGGACGTCAATGGAAACGGAATGCACGATTTAACGGAAGGAATTGTTATTTTTGATACAGACGGTGATAGCGTTCCAAACTATTTGGATTTAGACAGTGACAACGACAGTGTTTTTGATGTGGATGAATCTGGTGCTGGAAACAGCAATGCTTGGATTCTAACTGCAGATATTATGGTAAATAACTTTATAAACGGCGATGGCGACATCAATGGAGACGGTGTTGGAGATGGACCGGAATCGGAAAAATTCAGAAATAAAGATGATAATAATGACGGCGTTTTGGAACTATTTGGCGATGGCATTTTAGATATTTACGATTATGGCACTGGCATAAACCAATATGGAAATCTAGGTCAGGGTTTAACTGGAACAGGCTGGAAAGATTATGTAAAAGATACCGACAACGATGGAATTCCAGATTATATGGACACCAAATCCAATGGAACAACTTTTGATATTGCTGGCACATTATACGCACATTTAGACACATACAATGATGGCATTATTGACGGAATCACAGACATTGACCGTGACGGAATATTGGATGCTTTTGACACAAACACCAATGTTTTTGGATCGCCAAGAGATTTAAATCAAAAACTGCATTTGTATTTTGATGGCCGGAACGACTTTATTGAAGAAGACAATGGATCTGATATTGTAAACGGTTTGTCAGAAGCCACTATGATGGCCTGGGTAAAATTAGACCCAAATTTTTCAACTCACGGAGCTATAATGGGACAATCCAATTTTTGGATGCGTATTAATGGCAGCAGACGGCTAAGAGTTGAGATTCAAGATAATATTTCTGTTTTAGCCAATCTGTCAACAGTGTTAACTTTAAATAAATGGACTCACGTTGCGACAATCTACAATGGATCAGATCCAATAGAAAAAGTCAAATTATACATAAATGGAGAAAAAGTAACAAGCACAAATCCTACAGGAATTGCGTCAACTATTCCCACGAGTTCAAACACAAAATTTAGGGTTGGAAGAAATCCTTCAAATAAAGAGATAACCAATTCAACAGCAGAGTTGTTCAAAGGCGAAATGGATGAAGTCAGGGTGTTTAATAAAGCTTTAACCGAAGAGGAACTTCAGAAAATGGTGTGTCAGGAATTGAATCATATAAACGGATTTAACAGTGGCGTGGTGATTCCAAGAGATATTTCCCCAACCATTGGCGCCAATTTGGTAAGATACTACAGAATGGATGTTTATAAAGATGACATCATTGATAATTTAACAACGCCAACTGTTGATGTTGGTTCTGGAGCAAAAATGTACAATTTCAAAAATATTTATCCGCAAACCGCGCCTTTGCCTTATGAAACAAAAGCGGATGGTGATTGGTCCGATGGTGCTGTTTGGCTACACGGCAGTATTTGGGATATTGCTTCCGCAACAACAAATAAAAATTGGGCTATTGTACATATTAAAAACAATGTAACAACTTCAAATCGGCACAGTACCGCCGGCCTTATCATTGATGCGACTAAAAAATTATCGATTAAAACAAGCAAAGAATTAAAAAACACATGGTATTTGGAGTTGGATGGAATCATAGATTTGGAAGATGAATCGCAATTGGTTCAAACCAGCGAAAGCATTTTAGACCAAGACAGCGGCGGATTTATAGAACGCGACCAGCAAGGCACCGCAAACAGTTATAATTACAATTATTGGTCGTCGTCCGTCGGACCAATAAGCGGAACTTCCGCAAGAGGAACAGGAATCCCAAGCACAAACGTAAGCCATAAATTAGTGTATATTTTAATGGACGGCACTGTGGCTGCTGAGCCAAATAAAAATGGCATCATTAATTTTCAGCCGGCGCATTGGTCGGCTGATGCCGGAATTACTTCCCCAATCATTATCAGTTCTTATTGGCTCTACACTTTTAACGGATCAGACAATAATTATGGCGCCTGGAAAGCCATCAATCAAAATACGGCAATATTGGCAGGTGAAGGCTATACGATGAAAGGCACCTCAGGTGCTGTAAATATTGGAAACCAACAAAATTATGTGTTTAAAGGAAAACCCAACAATGGAGATTTTACCTTGCTTATTTTAAAGGGAAATGACCGATTGATTGGAAATCCATATCCGTCTGCAATGGACGCCGATGAGTTTATAAGGGACAACATCAAAGAGACCATCAACAGCAAGGCTGGCAGAAACACCAAAAATATTTTTAACGGAGCCCTCTATTTTTGGGACCATTTCGGAGAAAGAAATTCGCATTATTTAAAAGAATATGTGGGCGGTTATGCCACATATACCTTAATGGGAGGCGCGATAGCCTATTCAAATGACGTACGAATTAATAACAATGGAACCTATGGAAGCAAAAAACCTCAAAAATATATTCCTGTAAATCAGGGATTTTTTGTGATTGCGGCGCTAGACGGTTTAATAAATACAACCACCGCAATTGATGGCGGAAATATCGTTTTTAAAAATAGCCATCGCATATTTATGACAGAATCAATAAGTAATTCAGTCTTTATGAAAGGAATAAATGGCAAAACCGCCAATTCTTTAGGCAATAAAGTAAAGGATTCCATTGAAAACCTTGATAAAAGACCAAAAATTTGGCTGCAATTTGATTCTCCAACTGGTTATCACCGTCAGTTATTGGTGGGTGTTGATGAAAATGCTTCCAACCATTTCGATTTGGGTTATGACGCGCCCATTGCAGATATTGGCAAAGAAGATATGTTCTGGATTTTTGACGGAAGCAAATTTGTGATTCAGGCTGTAAACAATTTTAATACAGACCAAGAGTTGCCAATAGGACTAATAGTGAGCAAAACGGGATTGGCACGCATTAAAATTGATGAACTTAAAAATATGGATGAAAACACTTCAGCGCATATAAAGGACAAATTAACAGGTGAAACTCACAACATTTCTCACAAGCCTTTTGAAATTAATTTAGGCCCCGGAACCTATTCAGACAGGTTTTCGTTGATTTTTAAGTTGCAAAAATTGGTAGATGAGGATGTGAAAACAGAAATATTGATTGCATCGGAAACACTGCCCATAACAAAAGGCATTCACTTATTTATGAACAATGACATCGGGGAAATTCAAATAAAAAATAACAGCGGCGATGAAATTACAAGTATTGTTTTATGCAATTATTTGGGACAAACCATTAAATTGTGGAACGACAATTTTAATAGAAGAACCATATCATTGCCCATAAATATTGCAACGGGCGTTTATGTCACAAAAATAAGCACCAAAAACAAAATATTTATAGAAAAAATTGTGATTCGCTAATGGCGCTAACTTAAAGATTAAAACCAATCAATTTCAATATGAAGAATTCTGTGGTTTTTTTAAAAATTGAGATATCGTTGATGGGTTAAAAATTATAAAAAATACCATTTGTTTAAATAATTGAACCGTTTATATATTAAATTATACCGTTTGTTTAAATTATTATTATTGAATATTAGGAAGTTAATCATTTTAGTATTAACTTCGTAAGTTCAAAACCCCTGTAATATGAAAACAAAACTACTCTTAATGCTATCGACACTTTTTTTTCAGCCTCTTTTTAGAAAACGTTTCTGATTTAGTCCCCATTGAGCCCTATAAATTCTTTTTGAAAATCTTTGATTAATAAAGAAGCACCAACAATTTTTTACTGAATTTTTTAGATAACATCACATCCCCTCGGTGTATGAAAAAAATAATTACCCTTCTGTTTATCTGTAGTTTGTCAACATGGATATATCCTTTAACTACAACTGCAAACGATCATTTTGAATCCTTATTTCAAGGATGGTCTGCTGCCCCTATGGATTCAGGCGTTAATAACAGCGCCGCTTTCAACTTGCTTGGAGAGAAAATTTATTTTTCCGATGAACTTTCATTTGTAAACTATTTATGGACCAATACTTCCACAGCTGAAGCAGGTTTTAAAAAAGTATTTGAAAAAGTTAATGCAGTTATTTTAAAAGAAAATATTGTTGAGGGCGAAATAGAAGTGGCTTTAAAAAATGATGTGGCGTTCACAATTGGTTGTCCTGCACCTATAGTCGTAAACAACAATCCAGATAAATGTTACGCGATTGTAACTTATGCTACGCCAACACCAAGTGCTGACAACATAGTTACTCAAACTGCAGGTTTACCCTCTGGTTCAGCATTTCCTGTTGGGGTAACCACCAATACATTTGAAGAAAAAGACAGTCTGGGCGCTATTATTGGCAGTTGTAGTTTTACCGTAACGGTAAATGACACCCAAGCACCAACGATAAGTTGTGTTGGAAATAAAACAAAATCAGCAGATATAGGAAAATGCTATTACACGGTAGTTGGAACAGAATTTAATCCAACAGTGAGTGGTGACAATTGTGGAGTTGCCTCGGTTACCAATGACTTTAATTCAAGTTCAACTTTGGCAGGAGCACAAATACCAAATGGAACAATAATTAAGTGGACAGTTACAGATACAGCAGGTTTAGGTAGGGATTGTAGTTTTACCGTAACGGTAAATGACACCCAAGCACCAACAATACCTGTTTTACCAGACTTAATTAGCAGCTGTTCTTTTACTGTCCCAGTACCTACAACCACCGATAATTGTGGTGGTATTGTTACGGTTACAACAAGCACTACCGATTTAAGATTTGATGCCTCGGGGTCAATTTTTTGGACTTTTAAAGATGCTTCAGGAAATTCCACTGCACCAGTTGAACAAAAAGTTATCATTAATGATCTTGCTCCTGTGCCAGTAATTACAACATTACCATCTCAAACTATTACTGGTTGTCAAATTTTAAGTATTTCAGAATTAACAATTCCATCAGCAATAGATGAATGTGATGGTGAAATTAAAGGAACATTAAGTCCGGGTTTCGTATTTCCGTTTTCTTTTTATGGAACCAATACTATTGAATGGGAATTTATTGATAGCAATGGTAATAAATCATTACAAACACAAGATATTACACTTATTCCGCCTAATATTAATGGAGGAACTATATCAGGGACTTTTAATTCTACTGTTTTTTCGGATCAAATTGATATTTCTTCATGTGATACCGAAATTTCTATAGCATTGAATTTGGCAGGTGAAATAGGAACTATTATGCAGTGGGAGAAATTTGCAGTTAATCAAAGTGTTTGGGAAGTGATTCCAAATACCAATACCGAAGATAGTTATATCGCATCATTTGGAGTAAGCGCGTTGGTATCTACCTATTATAGAGTACTGGTTCAAGTGGGAACTTGTACCGAGTATTCTAACATTTTCTATATTAGAGCGCTCCCCTCTGGATCAGCTCCAACTGTTGAAAGTTTAGATCCCGATGATAAATATTGTTTAGGAGAATCTGTAAATCTTATAGCAATAAGTACTTATATAGCTACGCAAGAAACAATACCTAATTCGTCAGGAGATTTTAATCAAGGGCAACTAAATACGCAAGATCCCGATTCTTGGCTTGTTGATGACAGCCCAGGTGGTTTTACTGCTGGCGGAAATGCAACGAAGCCTAGAAATTGGTCTGCAACAAACAATCATCCTTTTGGAGATATTACTTATGATAGTCAAGAGGGTAAGTTTAGTATTGCTTATGGAGATTATAGTTCTAGCCAATACAAAGGAAAAATTCCAACAACTTTGGAAAGTCCAATTTTGGATTTATCAAATGCGTTATCAGCAAGCCTAGATTTTGATCAAGCTTATTATTTTTCAACCAATGATTATGCAAATATTGAAATATCAATTGATGGTGGAATAACATATGCTCCATTAAGAGAAATGCATGTTGCCGGAAGTCCAAGTACAAATTGGTTTACTGCTGGAACTGCCGAATCATATGTTGGTTCAGATGCCACTCATTATAATTTTGATACAGACAATACATCCATTTCTCTTGAGGCTTACTTAGGCCAAAGTAATGTTCGAATTAGATGGTCATTTACAGGAACTAGTGATCAAAGTGTATGGGCAATGGACAATATTTTTGTTAATAAAGAGGTTTTTGTAAATACTGAATTGGAGTTGACAGTTGGTATTGGAGATCCTGATGTACCGCCAATTATAGTTGGACAAACAGATGTGGCGTTTAGTTTTACAGCTGATATTCCCGGGGTTCATGAATATGGAGGAACGGCGTTAATTAATGGTTGCAGGACGTACAGTGCAGAGGGTACCGTTTTAATTAATATTTCCGTGTCCAATTCTTATGCTGGTAAAAACATTGAATTTACAAGTGCCGAGTGTGGTCAAAACACGGTGCAGCTAAACGCCTATGACAATTTTATTTCGGCGAATGCCAATGCTGCTAAAGGAGCATATGTTGCACCGCCCGGTTGTACAGCATGTGACGATCCCGGAACTGAAGATCCAGGCGAATGGTCATGGGTAAGACAAGGGACTACAACCTCTTGCGAACCCGTATTTTTTTCTGATCGAAATGATCCTGACGCAACCTTTACTGGAGGAGCAGGAACCTATACCTTGACTTGGACCGTTAATGGATGTTCAAGCGATATAACGGTAACAATTACTGATTGTAGTGAAGTTAATTTTGATGGCGTTGATGATTATGTCGATTTTAATAATAATTATAACTTAAATGGGGATTTTAGTTTGGAAGTTTGGGTTAAACCCGAATCAGTGTCAGGTACACGAACGATTTTTTCTAAACGGGATGCGAATAAACCGGCTACAGGATATGATTTGAAATTAAATGGAGATCAAATTTCATTTAATTGGAATGCTGCAGAATCAATAGTTTCACCTTATCCAATTACAACAAATAGGTGGTACCATATTGCTGTTACACATACCGGAAGCTTGTATAATTTATATATTGACGGTATTTTGATCAGCAAAGCAGGAGGTACAACACCTGCCATTAATGCTAATAATTGTATTCTTGGCGCTAATAAATCTGGCAGCAATCCAGTCAATTATTTTAATGGATATATGCAGGAATTACGCATTTGGAATAAAGTTTTAACACCGGAGCAATTACACCAAATGATGAATCAAAAAATTAAAAAAAGTGGGACTGATAACGTTATTGGCGAAATTGTACCTATTGTAATTAATGGCTTGTCTTGGTCCAATTTAGCAGGGTATTATCAAATGGACACACAATGTGGTCATATAGTGCCAGTTGCAGGCACAATTACAGGAAGATTAAGAAATATATTCACGCCTCAACCATTAACGGCGCCATTACCTTATACAACTAAAGCAGGAGGCTCAGGTTCTTGGGATGATCCTTTAACTTGGACAGAACCTGTTTGGAGCATTCCAAATGCTGCTGGTATTGGAAAAGACATCAATGATTTAGACCCAAGTCATTTAGCAACCTATAAAACTCCAATAGATTGGAATATTGTTAAAACGTCACATAATATAATAGCAAATAGGGATATAACCTTGTTAGGATTAATTTCGGAATCCGGAAAATTAACAATGGATGGCGTTACTTCGATGGATCCTTTAAATAATCCGGGAACGGGAACAGGTCAAGGCTTATGGATTACGCATTATCTAAAATTGAATGGGGTTATTGATTTACAAGGAGAATCACAATTGGTGCAGAAAAGATATGGATATTATGATGTTGACGATAACTTTAAAACTACCCAATTTAGTGAAAGTATTTTTGAAGAAACTAGTATTGGTTATATTGAACGCGACCAGCAAGGCCAAAAAAACAGTTTCAGTTATAATTATTGGTCATCTCCGGTTACACTTCAAGGTGCAGCAAATAATGCACCATATAAACTTCCTAATGTTTTAAAGGATGGTACAAATCCGGCAGCTCCAATAAATATTAATTTTGTTGACGGGCCTTTTTCGGCTGATGGAGCGCTCTCAAGTCCAATAAAAATAACCAGCAGATGGATTTGGACCTACAAGGCGACCGTAACTGCTGACCCTTGGGCCAATTATTATCAGTGGACTAACGTTGGGTATTGGGGAAATATTAGAGCGGGAGACGGATTTACCATGAAAGGAACCGGTGGTGTTGCTGCAATAAATGCATTGCAAAATTATGTTTTCGTCGGAAAACCAAATTCAGGGGATATTCAAACAACACTTTTAACTCCCGGCCAAATTTATTTGATAGGTAATCCTTATCCTTCGGCGTTGGATGCAGATGAATTTATTAAAGATAACATTAAGGAAACCATTAATGGTAAAGTAGGGCGAAATAACGTAAATGTTTTTAATGGTGCTTTATATTTTTGGGATCATTTTACGTTATCCAACAATCATTTATTGGCAGAATATGAAGGAGGTTATGCAACTTATAACTTAATGGGTGGTGTTATTGGTCTAGCAAATGTTCCATTAGCTGCAAATACAGGTAAATCAGGCACAAAAGTGCCTGAACGCTATATACCTGTTGGACAAGGATTCTTTGTGGAGGCAACTTTAGATCCTCTTTTAAGTACAACAATTACAACAATTACTGGAGGAAATTTAAATTTCAAAAATAGTCAGCGGGTTTTTAAACGTGAAGGTTTTACCGGAACAAACGATGGATCTTTATTTATGAAATCAGCAGCAGCTAAAAATTCGAAAACGCAGGAATCGCAAGAAACAACTGCCGATACCAGATCAAAAATTAGATTGATATTTGATTCTCCGTTAGGTTATCGCCGTCCGTTATTGGTGGGTGTTGATGAAAACACCTCAAACCATTTCGATTTAGGTTATGATGCGCCATTGAACGAGGACAATAAAGAAGATATGTTCTGGACTTTTGACGGTGCGAAATTTGTGATTCAGGGTGTTGATAATTTTGATAAAACGCAAGTGTTGCCTTTAGGATTGAAGATTTTTAAAGCTGGAATTGCGAGCATCAAAATTGATGCTACGGTTAATTTGGATAAAAATGTGCAACTGTATTTAAGAGATAAGCTAACAGGAAAAGCCCATAAATTAGATAAAAGCCCTTTTGAAATTCATTTAGAACCTGGCACCTACCTAAATCGATTTTCTCTGGTATTTAATCCCGGCAACACCAAAGAAGGAAGGCCGGTTGTTGATGAAAATGAAAATGATAAACAAACCGTAACTGAAGCGTTTTTGGTTTATATGAACAACAAAACCTCCGAATTGCAAATTACCAAACCTGTTGATGCCGAAATAGTGACGGTTAATGTATACAATTATCTAGGACAAAGTATTCATAGCTGGAATACAAATTTGAATGAGAACATCATTTATTTGCCAATAAAAATTTCCTCAGGAGCTTATATTGTGCAAATAAACACCAAAAATGGACCGTTTGTTCAAAAGGTGATTGTGGAGTAAAAATTAGAAAAAGTTAAAAGTTTACTTGGGTTCCTTGTGGTTAATTGGTCACAGAAAGGGGATTTAAACCCTGCACTTTAAGTGCAGGACTTTAGTATTACGAAAAAATTTATATTTTAGATGAATGAAATCAGAATATAGAAAAGGCTCGCATACCGTTACTCGATTGA
>Ga0209347_1004788_pt1 | contig 13626 bp, 22 predicted proteins | sample AutmiccommuBRH23_FD_187382 | JGI IMG/M metagenome (GOLD analysis project Ga0209347, IMG submission 187382) | Deep subsurface microbial communities from Mt. Terri, Switzerland - Autotrophic microbial communities BRH/23 (SPAdes) (version 2) | ecosystem: Environmental > Aquatic > Deep subsurface >... | reverse complement strand
CTGTAGTAAGAAGAAAAGCCGACTTGATCATGAGCGTTATCCTTCGCGTCACGTTAACTTTGCCTAGCTATTGCAGTAGCTGTGCCAAAGTTTATCTGGATAAAAACTCTTATAAATCAATAAGTTGTCTTTGTATTGGGGCGAGTATTGCTTGCGCTTTGCACGGATGACTGATAGCGGTCATGCAATTTGCATTGCTTGAGTGTGAGGGCGTATTCGGCTGTAGGAGACTGCATGGCATCAGGTCTACGATGCGCATGACAAATCATGCTTGGCTCGTTACCATGCCCGCCGCGTTATGTCCCAGTAGCTCAATTGGATAGAGCATCCCCCTCCTAAGGGGAAGGTTGGAGGTTCGACCCCTCTCTGGGACGCCAGTAAAATAAAGGGTTCCAGCGTTTTAGAGCCCTCTCGCTACAAGCTTCATGGGTGCAGGGCGGGTGCAATAGGCACCATTTGCACCCATCAGGCGGGTAGGGCGTCGCGGATCTTGAGCACGGTCGTAGTCGAGCACGCGGCGTGCCTCGCAGTCGCCCGAACCCCAAGCCCAGCGGCTAGCAGCTCCCGGACGCGCTTGTGCAAATCGGCGTCAACCGGCCTTCCTTTATAAGCACCTTTCTCCTTCGCCTTTGCGATTCCTTGCGCCTGGCGCTCCCGGCGCTGCTCGTAATCCTTGCGGGCGATGGCAGCCATCATGTCCACCAACATTGAGTTGATAGCGGCCAGCATCCGGCCGGTGAACTCGTCGCCCTTCGTGTCGGCAATGCCCTGGTGGCTGGTCGGCAGATCGAGCGCGACGATGCGTAGCCCCTTGGAGTCGATAGCGGTTTTCAGCTTCTGCCAGTCCTCGGCAGGCAGGCGGGATAGGCGATCGATCGATTCGACCAGGAGCACGTCGCCCTTCTTGGCGTCCTTCAGCAGGCGCAGCAGCTCGGGGCGGTCAGCCTTGGCGCCGCTCTCGTTCTCCAGATACTCGCAAGCGATGTGCTGGCCGTGGTTGGCGGCGAATTGCTCCAGCGCGTCACGGGCGCGGCTGGCGTCCTGCTCACTGGTTGAGGCGCGAAGGTAGGCGCGAACGAACATGGTTGATCTCCCTGTGTTGCATTTAAGGTGCTCACTTAATAGTGTTGCACTTTAGACGTACCACAAAAGGAAATAAAGCCCTTTTTGTTCGTATTTGCCCGTATTAGCTCAGCTATGCTTAAAAGTAACAGGGATGGCTAAACCGCCAAGGAGTAGGTCATGAGCAGCGAATTTGACGAAGCAATGAACAAGAAGGCCTGGACGATGGCAATTGCTGCCTGGCTCGCAGGAGCCGTTCTCTTGTATGTGATCCACTTCATGGTAGGGGAGATCGATAGCCGCGACCTGCGCTGGTGGCTAGATGCCGTCCTGTATGCCGCGGGGTTCTTTTACTTCCTGGCGATCGGGCCGCTGCACGACCTGTTTCTGAAGTGGGTCTACCGCCGAAGCAGCAAGGCGTAAATACAGCGATTCCGTGCGTACCAGGTTGCGCACCGGTCGTTTGCGCACCGCGCGCGTACTGGTTGCGAAACTCCGGTCACAGCCCCATCTGGCGAACGATGAGGGCAGGGTCAGTGCCGCGCTGCAGGGCTCGCCGGGCGTCACGCTGCATTGTGTCGATGCACTCGTTCTCGAACTTCTCTGCCATTCGACACGCTTTCTTCACGATCAAGACAGCGAGTTCTCGAGGAAACGGGACAGATTCTTGCGCTGGGCGTCCGTAAGCAATCGACACTGATTCTCTCCGCTGGTGTTGGGTATGCCTGCCACCGCCCAACCAATGAAAGGCGCGCAGGCTGTCGGGGTTTTGACCCTGGCACTAGCCGACTGATCCAGTTTTGCCCCACCTAAACCCGGCCGGCTCGTTCCCGTGCGGCCTTCAGCTTGTCAGCCAAGCCGATCTTGAAATCTACGGTCACGTCCAGCTGCTGCCGGTCGAGCCCCAGTAGGCGCGCCTTGCCCATCGTGGCCGATACCGCGGCAGATGGTCGATCAACTGCGAGCGCACGCGCCCTGGCTGCCTCCAGCTCGACTAGCAGGCTGTCTACGGTGTCGCCGTGACGTTCCAGGATGGGCTCGCGCAGTTCTGCAAGCCTTGCCCTGATCTTGCCGTTATCGAGAAGATCCTTAGCCTTCCGGTTCACCGTCTCCGGCTTCATGTTCTCCGCGTTGTAGGCCCGTCGATAGGCCTCGCTCGCGTTGCCTGTCTCGATGTAGGCCAGACAGAAAGCCTCTTGTTTGGGTGTCATTCCCGGATCGCCTTCACTGAGCGCGCCGAATGCATGACGGCATTACGCTGGATGGCTTCCAGGATGGTGTTGATGCGCTCGCGTACCTCTTCCGGGACGACAGGGCTGTTCCCATAGCGCACGCCGTTTGGCTCGATCTCGTCTTGGCTGGCGATAAAAAGCAGCTTCCCGGCAAGGCCAGCTAAGGCGTCGAGCGCAATGTCGTTACGTGTCTCGACACGGTTCGGCATGACGCCTGGCTGCTGGCACGCTCGGGCGTGGGCATTCGTGCTTTGTGCTACTTCCTTCACTTCAGCCCAGGCGGCGCCGACTTCTGCGAAAGCCGATTCCAGCTTGCTCCATGACGCCTGAAGAGATCGACAAGCGCCGGGGATTGCTTGCTCTGCGGTCTTCACGGCGGCAACGCGTTCATTGATGCGCTGGTCATGCTTCCGCCGATCCAGGGCGCGCCCTGCTGCGTCGAGCGCAGTTAGCTCGTCCTGAAGCTCGCGCAGTTCCTGCTTAATGGCTGGTACGCGCTTGGTCGCGTTATCGTCGCCCTCTGCTGCGGCCAGTGCTGCGGCTTCGTGTTCGCCTTGGAGTTGACTACGGCGCATTTCCAAAGCCTGGCGGCGTGCGTCGAGGCTGACTTCTACTTCATCGATGTTGCGGGCGGTGGCGGTCATGGTTTGTTCCTTTTCGGTGTGGGGGTTATTTGCGGCGTGCCCGAGTGCGGCCGGCTTCGGCCAGCAGCTTCACTAGGGCGGGGTCAGATCCGGCGCCCATATCCAGCACCTTGCCGGCATTGGGGACGGTGTTGATCAAGCGCGCTGCCTCGGCTTTGGCGTACGCCATGTTTTGGTCGAACTCGCTCCCCCAGGACGTCCTCAGAGAAGACAGGCAGCGCTCGTTTCGGGCCTCTAGCTGCTCAAGGGAGGTAATCGGGGCGGTGACGGTGTCGTTCACTGTCGTCATCAGTGCTCGCATGTGGTCACGTCCGAAGCCTGCCTCGGCTGCGAACTGCTGCAGGGCGGTGCTGCTGGCGTGGAATGCTTCGCCGTCCACTTCCTCACCGTTGATCCGGTCTTCCCGCTCCATGTTTTCGTAGAAGTCGGACAGCTCGGGATAGTGCTGATCAGCCGGAACCTGGTTCTCGCTCATACCGTAGAAGGCTTCAGCGATGCTTTCGGTTGAGGACGTTTCGTCGATGTGGGCGTCTGGCGCCTGGCTGACTGGTTCGGGAGCCTTCCCGCTACCCAGCAGCGAATCTGGAGCGTCCGGGGGCGTAACAGGGGTGCCGTAGAAGGCGTTGGCTATGCTTTCGTAGTCCATGGTCAGGCCCCTAGCAGCGTTTTGCGGCCTGTGGGGGCAGAGCCCAGGTTGCTGCTCAGAATTGTGCTGCTCTGACCTGCAGCGGACGCACGACGACGGCGCTCGTCATCACGGGCTGCCAGTACGCCGGCATCTACTTCTGTCGGGGCTTCAGCGGGTGCAACGACAGAGCCGGTGATGCTGGCGTTGTATTCCGACTGTGATACGGCTTTGCCGTCGATGGTCGGGTTGCCGCCCATTCCAGCACCGAGCTCGTCAACGGTCGGCAATCCAAGTGATTGTGGGATCGCGTCGAGATACTTGCCGCCGATAGGGTCTAGTTTCTTGTGGAGGCTGTGGACTTTCTGCAGGACTTTTCCGCACATGGTGTTTTCTCCGAAGGGATCAACGCTCTAACCCGAATGGGTCGAGGTGTGTTTTTGAAGGGGCCAGCAGGTAGCGCTGGGCGTTCTCTTTCTCGATCCGGCGCTCCATACGGCGTAGCGATCCGGGGTTGAGCGATTCCTGCACGCTGTACAGGACGAGGTAGTCCAGCGCGGCACGGGTGTAGAACAGGTTGGCAAAGGGCGTTTGCTGGATGCCGAACCGGACGGCGGCAGCTGCGGCATCGTCTCCATCGCGGACGCGGTAGAGCACGTCGGCCAGGCCTTCGATTGCGCCCGCTGTCGGGCCTGCCAGCGAGCCGATCAGCCCACCACCAAAGCGGTTGGCCTCGCCGAACAAGAAGTCGCCATAGATGCCCAGGGCGCCGCCTTGGAGCATCGCAGCGGTCCATGTCTTGGCGTCATCAGCGGGGCGGGGCTCGCGGCCTTTCAGGAGGTCTTTCGCGGTCATGGCGCCGTACCCGAACAGGGTGGTCCAGACCAGGAGTTGAGCAATGCCCAATTTCTCCCCGTTGCCGCTGCGCAACGCTTGGTAGATCTCGCGCCCCGCGCCTTGCCCATACGCGCCCGGGGCATATCCGCGGCCGTACAGTTCGCGGCCGGCTGCCTTCTGCAGGACGGCGACGGGGAATGCCTTGAACTGGCCCACGAACCGCAGCAGCTCGCCGGCGACAGTGCCTGGCTGGGTGCCGCGGCGCATGATGGCGCGCGTCCTGGCGTCTGGCTCGATAACCGCATAGCTGGCCCGGTCGGTGATGTAGCTGCGCAGCTGGGCGCCAAGCTCTTCTCGAAGCTCTGCTATTGCTGTGTCGTTCGCTGTGCGGCCCTTGCTGGCGAGGTATGCGGCCAGGTCGGCTTCCGGAATGTCATCGATGCCCTGAGTGGTCATGTACTCCCGGCCGTCCGAGAGCTTGGAGGCGGTACCGCGTACCAGGTCCCAGCGGCCAGCGTCGAAGTTGAATAGCTCCAGGGTGCGCTGCAGGTCGGGATTCATCTGATCCCAACTCATGGCCCGGTTGTAGGCCAGGTGATGGCTCATCATCAGCGCCGCGGTGCTGCGCATGGTGTCGGTCCACCAGGTCAAGCCGTTGAGCTTGAAGAACTTCTGTTGCAGCCCGCTCATCTTCCCGCCCAGGGAATCGTCGGCGCTGAACTTGGAAACCACATCGCCCCGGACGTTATCGAAGAACACGCCCAAGCTGGACAGGATCTCGCGCTGCTCCGCTGGCTTGCGCCCCTTCACCATTCCGCCGATCAGGGTGCCCATCGATGAGAGCATCCCCTTGCCCTGGTAGCGCATCTCACTGGCGGCCACCGGAAGGTCAGTCACTGCCGAGATAACAGCGCCGCCCAGCTTGGCCATCGACTGCACGGCACGGATGTTCGAGGCGACTCGCGCGGCCTGCTGGTTCACTGCCAAACGGGCGGTCCCGTCCACTTCCGCGAAACGGGTCTTCAGCCAGCCGCGGCGATCGGTCTGGAAGCGGCGCAGCTCAACCGGCTTGTCCATCCAATCGCGCTGGAGATCGTCGAGGATCGCTTCCCAGTTGCTTTCGGGATTGGTGCCCAGGCGGCGCATCAGTCCGGTGTTCTGGCCGGCCTGGTCCAACCCGCCCAGGAACGCCTCACGCAGCGAACCGGTGCCGTAGGCATTGTTGTATTGGTGCCAGGAGAGACCGTCCTTGAAGTGCAGCACCCGCTCGGCGCTGACTTTCTTGGCGAGGTTTCGTGGGCCTTTGAAGCCAGAGGCTTCGGGCGTGGATGCCTTCAGGTGAACGCCAGAGACCAGCCCGTTATAAGCGGCCAGCAGGAACTCGTTGCGGTCGGTCACTCCCTCGAAGGTGCGCTCATCGAGAAAGCCGCTGATCTCGTCGCGCCATTGTGCGAAGCCGGCCCGCTCCAGTTTGTACGGGTCGTGGGACTGGCGGACGATGTAGCCGGGCAGATCGCGAATGAAGGCCCCGGCGCGGTTTGCATCAGTCCTGGTGGCGGTCTGGTACTTCTGCATGATCGTGGCGATATCGACGGCGGGCTTGCTCAAACCATCGAGCGAACGGCCAGTGCCCATACGCCAGAGCGCGTCGGCAATGTCGGCGTCGTTATCCCCGCGGGTCAGAAACGGCAGCAGTTCGGCCTTTTCCATGTCGTTCAAGAAGCCGGCGATATAGGCGTTCGAGAGCTGTTTCTGTTCGGCAGCGACTGAGCGCCGAGCACCGGGGCGCGCTACGTTAGTGCCGACAAGGAAAGACTCAAGGCCGAGGTCCGGACGATCTGACCAGGTGCTGCGGATGTAGCCGGTTGCCTCCAGCCGCCTCCGGGCGTTCAGCAGGGCATTACGCCTCTCGATGACGGCCGCCAGCTTGACTTCGTTGCCCATCTCGTCGGCGGCACGCATAGCGGCGTCTTCAAGGCCTAGCATTCCATCAGTGGTCTGCAGCTGCTTGATGCGAGCCTGAAGGTCGCCAACCAACTCGACCATCTCTTCTTCGTTCAGCTCGCGTCCTGCAGCCTTGGCGGCAGCCTGGATAGTGTCGATGCAGGCGAGGGCGGTCATTCGGTCACCAGCCCAGCGATCCCGCTCAACAAGGCGTCGGCGTTCGCAGTGATCTCGGCCAACTCCTGGTCGATCTCGTCCATATCGATGCCGAGGCTTTCGGCGTCACGCTCAAGCAGGGCGTATTCCTCTGCCATCAGCTCCAGAGCTGTCTCCAGATCGGTGCCGTCTGGTCCGTTCGCATAATCGGCAGTGCTTTGCACCACGCGTAGGTCAGGCTGGCTCAATGGACCACCCTCCTTGATTGCTGAAAAGGGCGTCAGCGAGCCGCTGCGCGCGTTCGTGTGCTTCTTGCTCGGTGTCGCCCTGCAGAACCACCAACGTGCGGCCCTGCTGTTTCAGGCGGACATGGAATTTCTCAGGAAGGCATAGGGCGGCGCGGTGCAGGCGGGGGCCGGTTTCCAGTTGGACGGGGTGCATTACCACGCTCCTCGGAAGTCGGACGCCTGCAGCGTGGCCAGATCCCGCACGGTTACGTCCAGGCCGCGACCGTGAACACGGATCAGCCCATTGGGGCGGGTCGTCATCTTCAGGCCCATTGCCTGAATGGTCTGGCGCGCCTCTTGGCGGCGCAGTTCCTTGAACTCTTCAGGGGTCATGCGTTGCCGGCCTGAAGGGGCTGGCAGGGGAGTCGTTCCGCTAAGGCTATCAGTGCGGCGCAGGCTTGGAGATCCCCTGCCGCGGCTGCATCGCGTAGGCGATTACGGGCGGCCTCTACCTCTCGCTTCGTCACGTCCTTGGCACGTCCGCGGCGCTTGGTCGGCTGCTGAGATTCTGTGAATGCCATTTCCTGCCCCTGCTATGTAATCAAAGACGACACGTCGTCATAATTGACATGATATGCCGATTTGAGCAGATGGCAAGCTTTTAGTGTGTATTCATCCAGTAGTTTTTAGGTGTGCATCATGTGCAACAGATCGGAGGCGCCATCCAGGGCGATGCGGCGGGGCTTTCAGTGGTCAAGGTGAGGGGCTGGCGTTGCACTAAATAACGATCAGGCAAAGTGATACGCTAGCGCGCTGTCGGCGCACCTGCTCCGGCCTGCTGTCAGGCGAGGTGCCGGTCACCTCCAGCAGGTCATCACCCAGGGCTTCGGCGCGAGAGACGTGGCGGTTGATGTCCTGCTTCGACTGGCCGGTGGCTTCGGCAGTGTCGGCGGCGAACTGCTTCTGGTTCTGCGGGCGGTCCTTGTGCTCTGTTGCTTTTTGGGTGGAACAACTTGTTCCACCCAGAGAAGGATTCCGAATCTCCCAGATTTCTTTCCGGCGCTTGATGGCGTAGGCGCGCTGAGCCGGGCGGGCGCTCCATCAATCTGAGGCGGTGCCAGTGTGTCGATTCCTACACAGTGGCGGATCGGAGAAAGTTCGACTCGGTGGAGTAATTCTGCTCCGCTACAGACCTAGAAATGTCTGAATCCAGCGGTCCAGCTGCTCGCCATTGTCAGCAGATTGAACTGTTCGAAAAATACAGTTTGCGGATGCTCCTATCCTGCATTCCTCGAAGTTCCCAGCCGCATAGACTGATGCTGCAAAAAGCCTGGCCATGGCGATTAGCGGATCTGCAGCCCCGCCGTTTCTGGCTGTTTGAGATGAAACTAAGACGTCCAGCGGTTTGCTGGTTACTTCTCTCTTAAGCCGGTCTATTAGCTTGTCTATGAAATCCGCGGTTGGAATGCAATTGCTCGCCCCGACGCTATACATCAAGCCCGCGCCTGTTTCACAGATAACATCCGCTTTTTGCCCCTGTTGAAGCGATCCGATGTAAGCACGACTACCTAGGTCATTCTTCATCTCAAGCAAGACGGTCTCCGACTTGTCGGATGTGTAGACAGTAATCTGCGCGTCTCCATGCGGAGCGCCGGAAACATCCTTAACCGATCCCGTGATCCGAGTTGTCGATTTTGCGTAGCTGTTAAGGTCTGCATTGGCGCCTGCAGCGTACTCATCCGCATTAACTGTTACGAAAACCATATCCAGAAGGTCCGAAATGTACCCACCGGTGCCTTCCTTCGCACGGTATGAATAAAGGAGGAGCGAACCGTCGTATATCTCGGATATCTTTTCTCGGTGTTCTTGAAAATAACCGGTAATTGCCGCTCTTCTCTCAGCAGGGCTCTGTGAAGCCGCGGCACTCACACATAGTACCGCTGCCAATATCCCAGCAATTGAACGCATCTTCGTCTCCTTCCAGTGGTAGCGGCAGCAATGGCGTCCGCTCAGTCCTATGTGTCTGAGGGTAGCGCAACGCCATCAGCTAGCGGAAATGAAAAACCCCGCTCAGTGGCGGGGTCTGATGGGGTTTGCGGTCAGTGGATGCGCCGCGTATCGAGTGCAGCCAGATCCTCGTCGCTGAGCACGCCTGCAGCGAACAGACCCTGTAGGAATCCCGACAGCATCTTGGTATCTAGCTCGCCCCGGTCGGCGTCGGCTTGGTACATCTCAAGTGCGGCGATCGCTCCGTCACAGTGGGCGACCATTGGCGCGATCTTGGCGAACAGTGAGAGCTCTCCCGGCTTCACTGCAGCACCTCCCACTTGGATACTTGGTTATCTGCATGAAGCTGAACATCTGCCCAGTTTTCGCGAAGCAGCTCTAGCACTCGCTCTACATCCTCTGGCGTGTAGCCGCTGGCGATCCTGGCGTCACTGTCTGACATGGATTCCTCGATATGCTCCAAGATTTCTTGAGCTTCTACGCCGATGTCATACATCAGATCCTCTGCGATCACGCCGGCCAGCCCCACCAGAACCTCCCCGCGCTCGGCAGCCGGGGGCATGAGAATCTGGCACCTGCCGCCGTACAGCATTAGGTCGTCGCAATTTTCCGCCTCGCTGATTGTTATGCTCCCCAGTCCTCCAAGTCTGGTCAGGGCTACAAGATGGCCGGCCTCGTGATGACAGACGCGCTTCAAATCGCGCCGGCGGATTTCGTCTAGCGTCATCGGCTTCATTGCTTGTTCATCCCATGTGCGATGGCCAGCTTCTCGGCCTCCACGTCGAAGTGGTTCGCCCAGTCATCCGAAATGTGCTGGCCAAGCCCGGCCAGGTGCTTTGCATAATCGGTGTGCCCCGCTTTCATTGCCTGAGCTGCCGCCCAGTTCACAGCGGCCATCCAATGTAGGATCTCGCGTGCCAGGGTCAGGTTGTCGAAGGCGTCAATCGGGCAAACGGTGGTTTCGATAGATGCGGTCATGGGTCTTACTCCTTTTTGCGGCGCCGGTCTCCCTCCCTAGGTTCTCGATGCCGCGTGAATGTGTGTTGGTTATCCTTTGGTGCTGGCCTTACTTGAAGCAGCTCGTCGGTCAGCAATACCTGTAGTGGGTGGTAGATATCTAAAAGGGTGTGCACTTTCTGCACACGTAGAACGGCGATTACGGTGCACTTTCTGCACATATAGGGCCGCGCACGAAACGGAGCCATACGAAACCGGACAGACGCGTCTTTCTACTTGTGCAGTTTCTGCACCGGTACGTGTGCAGTTTCTGCACAGGAAGATTTCGAACTGAACAGGGTTGGTAGTGGGCGCAGCGGGGCGCGGCGAGGCGCTACCTCCAAATCCTTTCCAGGGCATTCGTCGATCGGTAGCCAGGTGACTGCGTACAGGGCGCACCGGGCACCGTGCCGGTTGAACAGACTGCTTCGGGTCTGGATGATCCATCCGCCTTCCTCCAAGTCGGCGAGCGCCTTCTGTAGCGTGTGCGCTGAGCCGATACCCCAATCTCTTGCCATGGTTCGGGTGGCGGACAGGTCGCCGTTGTTCTCGCCGTTGTACTGCGCCAAAAGCTCCACCAGAACTCCGCGCGCAACGAAGCTCAGTGATCTGTAGCCGGCCGACTGAATCATGGCCTTCTGCAGCATCACGAACGGCGGCGCCTTTGTCTTGGTGTTGCCTTTACCTTTGCGAATAGCCATTCCCGTCTTCCTTCAGAAGGCCGGCAGAGGGTCGCTCTGCCGGCTTGCGGCTGTTAGGCCGCTTCTGCAACGAGGATGTACAGGCCTACCCGGTGAGGCTTCCTGCCCGCCTCGGTGGGGATATAGGTCCATTCGGTGACTATTCCCCAGCCGTCGCGGCGCAAGCGGCGCACGGTTGACGGTGGATGGACGATATCCAGCTCCTTGGCAGCGGTGATCGTCGATACGGGACCAGCCCGCAACGCGGCGACCAGCCTGGCCGCCTGAGCCTCGGCGGAGTGGTCGACAAGATCGGCGGTGGGTGCCACAATCCGGGCAGTCATGCTCATGACGTTTTGGTAGTTGCCCTGGCGGAGTTGCAGCTCCGCTTCGGGCTTACCCTTCAGTTTCTCTCTCATACAACCTCCAAGCGATACGCTCCAAAATTCCGGAGCTGTTCGAGATCCGCCAACTTGGCGGTCCCAGGAAGGTTCAGCCAGCCCAACACGGCGCCAGCCCGGTCAAGTAGTCTCACGGTCATTGAAAGTCCTTCTGGATTGCCGATCTGAAGCGGTCGATCAAAGCTATATCGCCAGCATCAAAGGAGTGGCTTAACAGATCGGCGCCACCGTTAATGTGCAGTTCGTGCAGGTCGATCTGTACCAACCCGACGTCCGTGGCGGCTTCAATCAGAACGGTGTCGTTCTCAAGATCCACAATCAGGCGACGCAGTTGAAAAGGGCGAAGCAGTTGGTCGAAATTGCTCATCGGGTATTCTCCTTCGCCATCCGGTTCAGCCAGGCGCGTAGTTCCTCGACGAGGATCAGGCGGCGCCTCCCTGCCTTGAACGACGCTAGGTCTCCTCGGGCAATGGCTTCGTAGACGGCGGAACGGGTGATTCCGGACGCGCTGGCGGCTTCTTCAGGGCCGACAGCGAGGGGTTGCAGCGTTGCGGCTTGGTTCATGTGTTTCTCCGTTGCGTTGTAGCTCCATCCAGACGATACTGGACGGGACGTAGACAATTTAAGTGTAAGTAACACGGAATGCAAGCGCATTGATCTGTATACGAGGAGGGGCGATGGCAAATAGATCGAAGAAAGTAGTGATGTCAGCCAGGGTTGATCCATACCTAAAGGCCGGGATTGAGCTGCTCGCGGCGTCACAGCGGGTCAAGATCGTGAAACTGATGGAGGAGTTCTTGGAGTGGGGGCTGGAGACCACTCAAGTGGAGAACCCGTTCGAGAGCTCTAAGAAGATGCCGAGGATCAGCTTTCTTGCGGTTCTCGAAGCTATATGGACTGATGATGATGTCCTTTTTCAGCTGCGAGCCGGTGCTCTAGGTGGTCGAATCTCTGGGGATGACATCTTTAACGCGGCCTTCGTCGTGCTAAGCCACGAAACGGCCTACTTTGAGGGGGATTTTGACGTCTTTGGCGACTTGAATGGTCTGACTGCCCGAATGGGACTGAAGCCGCCGGTGCCCTTCATGGTCAATATGGAGCTGGTGAGGGAAGAGTGGGAAACGATAAAGGCTTACGTCCAGTTTCTCGCGCAGAACAAGCCATTCCAGCCCTCATATGAGGAGTACAAGACGATCATGGCTAAATCCGTCAAATGAGCTGATCGACCGCCGCCGCCTTGCTATCCGGTGCAAGGTGGGCATAGCGGAGGGTCATCTTGATATCCGCGTGCCCCAGCAGATCGCGCACCGTGTTCAGCGGGACGCCAGCCATCACCAGCCGCGATGCGAAGTCGTGGCGCATATCGTGCCAGCGGAAGCCGACGATGCCGGCACTCTTCAGTAGCTCAAGCCAGGCGGTTTTCACGTCCGTCATGGGCTTATCGTCGTCACCTGGGAAGATGTAGCCGGTACCGCTTGCCTGGTCGTTCCATCCCTGAAGAGTGGCTAGCGCTTCGGCGTTGAGCGGGATATGTCGTGTCTCGCTGGTCTTAGCGCCTTCGCCGGCTACCGTGAGGGTCTTCGCTTGCAGGTTGGCGTGATGCCAGCGCAGGTTAAACAGCTCGCCGCGCCTCATCCCGGTATTGAGCGAGAGCAGAACCATCGGCTTCAGGTGATCGGCGAAGGCGAGGGCGCGAAGGTCTGGCAAAGCCTCTCTGCCGCGTTTTGAGCGCCATTCGTTTGCGCTGTCACGCTCTGCCCTGATTCGCTCTTCGCGTGCGTCCAGCGCATCCCTAAGGGCTTTGGTTTCGTCCTTCGATAGGTAGCGGATGCGGCCGATCGAATCGACCTTCAGTTGTTTGACCTTCTCCAGGGGGGAGGCGGGCAGGTAGGCCCATTCCACGGCTCGGCTGAATACGCCGCTGATGCTGCCCATCTTGCGATTCGCGGTGGCTGGCTTGTTGCCGCCGTTGAGCCAAGCGGTGCGGATCTGCTCCAGATCGCGGCCGGTTATCTCATCGAGGCGGCGGTGCATGATCGGCTCGAAACTAGTATCGAGCGTGTGCAGCGTCTTCTCGTGGCCTTTGTGGTGGGCCTTGAACCACGGCATATAGTGGTCATCGATGAAGCTGCGCAGGGTAGGGGTGCCAGCACCGCGGCGGCCTTGGGTGACTGCCAGAGGCTCGCCGTGCTTGCGGGCCTCGTTGAGGTACTGCAGCGCCTCTTCCCGTGCCTGCTCAAGCGTCAGGATGCCGACACGGCCTAGCGCCTTCTTGCGACCACGCGCCCAGGTGACGACGTAAGACTTCGCCCCGGCAGCGGTCACGCGCACGAACAGGCCGGGCACGGTGGTATCGTGGACTTCGTATTCCTTGCCGGTGACTTCTAGGCTGTTCAGTCGACGCGCCGTCAGCTTCTCTCGCACGGTGTCCCCATGGGTGCAGTGTGGGTGCAAAATTGACTATACGGGGCTGATTTACCGGACGCAACTGGACGCTAAGTGCTTGATTTGCAAGGTAAGCGCTTGATTTGTAAGGGGCTTGTTTGCCCCTCCTAAGGGGAAGGTTGTGAGTTCGAACCTCGCCTGGGACGCCATAAGATTTCGCACAGCGATCACGTTCAGATAGTAAGGCTTGTGACTCGGCTGTGCCGCTTTTCCGCGACAAGCCTTGAGCTGAGCGGTGGTCTGGCAAGGCCGGCTGCGCGGCGCGTTAGCCGAACGGTGAGGCGGAATTGTCGCGGCGTGCGTCGCGTTGAAGCTGGTACACGAGCTTTTCAATCTGACGTTGCGTCAGTCCGCTGAGGCGATGAAAGCG
>Ga0209347_1004787_pt1 | contig 13626 bp, 20 predicted proteins | sample AutmiccommuBRH23_FD_187382 | JGI IMG/M metagenome (GOLD analysis project Ga0209347, IMG submission 187382) | Deep subsurface microbial communities from Mt. Terri, Switzerland - Autotrophic microbial communities BRH/23 (SPAdes) (version 2) | ecosystem: Environmental > Aquatic > Deep subsurface >... | reverse complement strand
TCAGACAAAAATCAAAATCGGGAACGGCGCGGTCGTCTGCATGGCAAATGATCTGCTTCCCATCGATGCAAAGAACTGGTATGTTCCCGCATGGATGATCTAATTTAAGAAAGTAGCGCTCGTTTTTGTCTGTGACAATGACATTAACCGGGGTCATCATCTTTTGGAGCATCTTCAGACACCAGCTCTTTTCCATAGTACCTGTGGCGCGGGACAAGATTATGGATAGTATCAGGGAAGGAATAGTAATAGTTGATGATCAGGGGCATGCCCCCACAAAATGCAGAAACCTACCTTAATACCACAGTTTATAAATTGAGGAAGGCTTTAGAGCCCCATGGAATGAAATTGGCGATTATATCCGCTGAATAAAGTTACAAGATTGATCTAAAACGTATGTATGTGGATTTTATTGATTTTGAGAATCGACTTTCTTCATTTTCTGATCTTAACAATTCAAATCAAGAAGAAGCATTAGAAATTGAAAAACTTTTTATCGGAGAGCTTTTTGGCGAAAATCACCAATTTACTATCATATTATTCGGTAGGTGTGCTTCCATTCCACCATTATTGTATTCTAGATTCTGTTTTTGCCTGCAGAGGAAAGTTCTCAGCAGGTTTCCTTATGAGAAGATAAAAATTCTCACACCAGCGCATTTTGTTTTCAAATTGAACAGTGGGATGAAGGTAGAGGAAATGTGTTGTAACTATTCCTTGTTTAATATCACTTGATTTGGAGAAATTAAGTATGTTAGGAGGTATGAACATGAAAGTAACAAGAAATGGCAAAATGCAAGATACAGTAAGTATTTCGGTTAGGAGTTAAAAATGTTTGATTTTCATATAATTCTTTCACTTCTATCGATACTTATTGCATGGAAATGGGGAGATTGGCGAAATTGGAAGCTATATTACTCCACGATTCTATATATGATACTTGGCGACCTAACATATATTATCTTATCTAGTAACAAACCTCTTTGGGAATATGAGTCGAGAATTATTAGTGGTGATTTTGCAGAATTTTTGACTGCTATTGTAGTTTTTCCATGTACATGTCTTATCTATTTTGAACTCTACTCAAAGGTTATTAAGGCCAAGAGGATAGCATATATCCCCTTTTTATTCCTCTTCAGTTCGTCAATATACTCTGCAATTGAATGGCTGTCATTTAGAATGGGGGCCTTTTCTTACCATAATGGATGGAATATCTGGTGGTCTTTTGGTTTTAATTGTATAATGTTTCCACTCCTTTTGCTACACTATAAAAAACCGCTCTTGGTATGGCCTATATCAATTGCTTTTGCCTTTCTGATGATTAATTATTTTCATTTACCATTTACCATAATGAAATAAGTAAATGTAACTGTTTGCAGGAAGGTGTATTCCACAATGTATTTAGTTAATTTGTACTTATCTTCCATCGGTCAAGGAGGCTCATATGAGTTCAACTTTTTGGACTAATACGATTTGGTTCTTCCTATTATTTGTTACAAGCATTATTACTAATGTTATAATATTTCATAAAACTAACAATAAAAAATTTTGTATAGCATTTCTTTTTTCTATAATTGGTTTATCGTTCGTTTTTGAAGCAATTTTAGTTCTAGGTTTAAATGCTTATAGTTATTATCCAAAGCTATTTAGAGATTCCTATCTAGATATAATCTTTGGTAACTACTTTTCTCAAATATCCATTTCCTCAACATCATTATTACTTGCAACTTTTGATCTTTCATACGTATGGTATGGCATATTTGCAATAATATACTTTATAATAGATATTATTTTTGTTAAATTAGGTATATATGAGCATTTTTGGTATAAATCTATTTACACTATTTTTGGTTTCATTCTTTTTTCATTCTTAGCTCGAAAGTGGTATATAATAGCAAAGAAGTCCACTAACTACTTTATTAATTACCTGTCACTTTATTTCTGTGTCGCCTCATTCAGCACTTTTTCTATATTTTTAGGTCAACGATTATTAGGTATACAACTCTTAAGGAGTAATATATTTTTCACTGACATAAATAGAAATAATACATCATCTGGTTTTATATACCAATTTATTGTACTTAACTATCTAATAATTTTATATAAATCAAGATTGAACTGGATAGTAAAAACGTTGGCGTTATCTTGTTTATATATTGCTCAATATTTTGCATATAGAGCAGGTTATATTTTTATCCACAAGGGATTATTTTTTACGGTTACATCTTTGGATTTGCTGGGATGCTATTGTTTGATTGCAGTTTTTAACTACTTATTATCTGAATAACCCCGTTCAGACCATCATGAAGCTGTTCTGATTTTCTATAAAGAAAGAACTCTTTTCTGTTTATAGAACCATTTATAGATTATCATTACTATATAGATTACTAAGGACATGCTAATCCAAGTCCAATACCATTTCCATGCATGATATTTAATGATCATGGTATATCTTTCTATGAAAAACTCAATTAATGTAAATGCAGAAATAATGGCAGCAAAATAAAGTATTCTGACTATAAATTTTTTATGATTTGGATAATTAAGGATAAAAAATATTGCAATAATCGGAAGCATAAGGAATTCAAAGACAAAGCTTGTAGCGTTGGCCCTAGAGAATTCACGCACGGGGTACTCAAGCCAGCCATATTGTACAGCAATTAAGCCTAAAATCCATGTAAGAAACTGTGTTGTCAAAAAAATCAACGCAGCTTTATCCAACTTTTTACGTGGAATAAAAAAAATAGTAATGAAGCAACCAATGGTTGCACTTGTCATAAGAATATTCTCAAAGAAATAGATAACGATCATCCTCCAAGCGATAAATTTGATTTTTTAGAAAACCATAAAACAAAAACATGAGAAATATAAAAATAAATAAAAAAACTTATGTAGGAACGAGCTGTTTGAGAAAATAGAGTCCCAACTAGAGGGTTTTCTAATGCCGTATAAATTGCTGTAAAATTAATAAACCATACTGAAAATGAGACGAAAATAAAATAATGTAAAATTTTTTTGACCAAGGATGCTTTTCTTGGGAACATGAGAACGAACCAAGCAAAGATCATGGGGTAAAATAAGTAGTTAGTGGTAAAACCAACTTGTGTTGCTCGTGGAAACTCTCTCACGGGAAACTCAATTTTACCAAGTTGAACAAGGAGGATAATAGCGGGCCACGTAAAAGCTTGAAACATTAAAAAACTTAGTAACGCCAATCTATACTTTTCCTTAGGTATATAAAAAATTGATGCTATCGAAATTGCAGAGACTGAAATCAAAATGAAACGTTCTAGTGTCAAAAGTACGCACTTCCTAAATAGTATTTTTAGTTGTCTTTGATAAAAAACTATATCCGAAAATCGAGCGAACTATACATCTTACCCTTAGGAAGGGTACTAATGGTATTGGTAATAGGATGTCGCCTCTTCCCTGCTTAGGGTTTTGCCAGTTTTTAATTTATAGGCATGCTGAAACTTTCCCCATATAGATTTTCCAAGAACTCAGGTGATAACCATAGACACCGTTCGGTTATCCCAAATTCGGGCGAGGTCCAAGAGAGAGAATTTTTCTGGAACCTTCCCGTTTAAGTGGGCTTCACTTTGACATTTAGGCCGCCTGTTTGAAGTCACTACGCCTTTGCGAATCTGTAGATTTACCTACCCGTTCTAAGCGCTCCCAATGGTAAGTAGACACAATTGCAAGAGTGGAAGAACTCCATTTTCACTTTCATCAATTTGGTTGTATTCGTGGAGGGAGGTGGTACTTAAAGAATCAGTTGTTGAGGAAGAAGATGTGGCCTGGATACTGACCAGTGACCATGGCAATATCGAAGATTTTTCAGTCAAAGGGCATACCACAAATCTGGTTCCTGCACTATGTTGTTCTAATCAACCAGTACAATGGCCGGAATGGGATAACCTTGAAGAAGTGACTCCGGGTATTATTAAGTTATTAACTTAAGCCGAGAAAGAGAAACCTATTGAAGGAATTAGGGCAGGGGGCTAGCTCCACTACATAATTATGATATAATTCATATGGGTGATATTGATGATTTCTTTCAACAATGACTGGCAAGGACTATTAAATGATGAGTTCAATCAAGCTTATTATCAAGAATTAAGACAGTTTTTGATAACAGAATACAGGACCAAGACAATTTACCCGGATATGCATGATATATTTAATGCCCTTCATTATACCGCTTATAAAGATATTAAGGTTGCCATTTTAGGACAAGACCCCTATCATGGACCGAATCAGGCACATGGCCTTAGTTTTTCAGTCAAACCAGGAATAGCTCCACCACCGTCCTTAGTCAATATTTTCAAGGAACTTCATAGCGATTTAAACTGCTATCTTCCCAATAACGGCTTTTTAAAGAAATGGGCTGATCAAGGTGTCCTTTTATTAAATACTGCCCTAACAGTGGTCGCTGGTCAGGCAAACTCCCATAGGAACAAAGGCTGGGAAACATTCACAGATAAGGTGATTACGCTGTTAAACGAGCGGCAGGATCCCATTGTGTTTATTCTTTGGGGAAGCAACGCTCTTTCAAAAGCGAACCTGATCTCTAATTCGAATCACTATATCATTAAATCACCACATCCGAGCCCACTATCTGCCTTTCGGGGCTTTTTTGGGAGTAGACCCTTTTCTAAAACAAATCATTTTTTGAGTTCCATTGGGAAGACTCCTATAGACTGGCAAATTAAAAATCTTTGAAAATGTGAAGCAAAGAAGCAGTGTACAGTAAGGTGATCATCTCAATTCCTAATGTTTATTGATATGTGCTAAGTTTTTGACAGTTACGAATTCTTTAAAACCATGCAGAGGCTAACGTCTGCATGGTTTTTTTTAGCCTAAATTCACGCTAAACATAGCTCAAACCCCGGTGGTATCTCAATTCTTCATTTTAATTCTGGCACTACAACCTTTTACCTTTCAGTGATCTGTTTCTCTTTAGCGGGTCTTTAATATTCACAAAGGTTCGACATAATTTGCAAAATTGCTGGCAGATAATTAGGCATTGGACTTACTCCAACAAGCTTATATGAAAGAGGTATAGCTAGTATCAAAAGATTGACAGGTATTCTAAGACGGAACTTCAAAATAAAGTTGAAGAAATTAAAACTATTCCTAATCGATGGCAGCTTCGTAACCAGAAAAACAGAACCCTCTGATCTAGATTTAGCAGTCGTTTTATTGAATTAGAATGGCTAAGTCCGCCTGTTTGAAGTCTCTTCGGTTTTGGGAATCTGTAGATTTACCCACCCGTTCTATGCGCTCCCAATGGTAAGCAGACACAATTGCAAGAGTGAAAGAACTCCATTTTCACTTTCATCAATTCGATTCGGAATTCGTGGAGGGATTTGCCGACTTTCGAAGAATCTTTGAAGGGTTTACTGAACATTTACTCAATTTTAAATATTGACGAAAAGTCTGTTTTTTAAATATTGACAAAAAGTCTGATATAATAGTATATCATATAAAAAGGAGTAGAAATATGCATATATTAGACCAAGCAGATCTTAAGTCTATCCAAGTGTTAATAAATGAATTAATAATCTCAGTTGATATTCGGTCAAAGGAAAACATTGCGATTAAATTTTTAGATTATCTGCGAAAAAACCTGGTAAATATTGAAGACTGGAAATTGTATAATGAACTATGTATTTTGATTGAGGAGAAACTGAACGAAGGTAGACACCATGCCACCATCACAGGAAATTCAAACACATGACTATTACTGTCAAAACATATTGCAAAATATTATCTGAATATATATTTCTCCCCGAACAAGATTGAAGAACTTGTCGGGGAGTTTTTGATTCATCTTCAGTTTATTGGTAAGAACCACCGATAGTTTAACCAATTTTTTCTTCAAGCAAAATTTCCATTTACTCAAAATTATTTACATACCCTGTTCGTGCTCGGCATACGCCTCGCTATCGTGGTCTGACCCTTCCAGGATTCGACAGTTAAATCTTTGCTTTTCCTTGTCGTAAAATGATAGACATTTCGAGTTGAGTCATATTAAAATACAAGCTTAAGCTTTCTGCTCATATTCATCCTCAACAAGCCTCGCTACGTTCAGATCACATTTCTTACATTTACCCTTGAGTAGGAAGCCAAATATACCGTCGTCATGCAAAGAGTACTTGATAATATCATATTCATAGTTAATTTTTCATTGCGCTACCTTTACTCTATAACAACTCAATTAGTTCATCTACTTCAAGATCGGCTTGCTTTAAAACACTTTTAATGACCATAGGGCTAAGTATCTCTCCCGAGTGAACGGGCACAGTTACTAAATTACTACCGAGTTTATGTAGATGATGGTGGCTACCATTTACCCTAATAACTATAAACCCCAGTTTTTCTAAGGCAGCGACTAGTACTTTGCCAGTGATTCTCGGGAGCCTACTCACGATACATGCACCCGCACCTCATCGAACTCTACATTCCCTTTAGGGACCGGCATGCCGATTAGATTTAAAGCTTCAATATGACCTTCTATCGCTTCCTGTATCCGTTCAAGGGCTTCTTTCCGATTATTGCCTTGGGTAACGCATCCCGGAAGTCCTGGTACCGTCACAACATAAACTTTTGTTTCATCGTCCCACTCAAGAACCACTTTAAAACTTTTTTCCATCATCGTGAACCTCCGTTAGCTATATTTTCGCATCTCATTTGCAGAGTATAAATCTTCTTGGAATCCTATGGTAGCATTGAGAGAAGCTCACCTCTATAATTAGCTCCCATTATTTTACTTCCATATTTCAATTGTAACATCATCTTTATGGCTTGTCATTAGGGGTTTGATATTGGCCTGATCATTACTAACTCTCCTTGAGTGCTTTATTATTATATGGATAATGGACGGCAGGGCATATTTTTGGTTGACTGTCTTTCTTACGATAATGCGAAGCGATTAAAGTAGCGGTCTAAATGGACAGTGGGATAGAAACGAGAGAAAACGCGAGAGTTGTTTTGTGCGTCACACAACATTGATGGAAGTTTTAAAGCAGTCGTTGATAGGCGCTCCAGTTTCTCTTTGCTTATACCTCTTCTGACGTCTGCGAATCTTCAGTGCTACTATGCTCTTGTAAACGTCCTGCCCGTCGGACTGCGTCCCGGAGCAAAAATTCAATATGTGCATTGGCACTTCGAAATTCATCGGCTGCCCAGCGTTCTAAAGCTACATAAAGTTTAGGATCAAGGCGTAAGGGGAATTGTTTCTTTGTTGCCATTGTTATCCACATCCAATATCAAGTTGCAAATTTTGTACAAATCGCTTAGTGCAGCAAATTTTTACTTAATACATAGTTCCAGTATTTATGACAGGTTGGCTTGAACGTTCAGAAACGATGGAAACGAGCAGGTTATTAATCATAGCGGCTTTGCGCTCTTCATCAAGCTTTACAACACCATCATTTTCGATTCGTTCAATAGCCATCTGAACCATACCGACGGCGCCTTCGACAATAATTTGGCGCGCAGAGAGGATGGCAGTAGCTTGCTGTCGTTGGAGCATTGCACCTGCAATTTCAGTCGCATAGGCTAAATGAGTAAGACGAGCTTCGGTCACTTCCACTCCTGCAAGTTTAAGTCGTTGTTGGAGTTCGTTCATTAATTCAGCGGATACTTCTTCAGGATTACCCCTTAAAGAAAAACCTTTACCTTCAAAATTATCATATGCGTAACGCGTTGCTACGTGGCGCAAGGCAGTTTCACTTTGAATTTCTACGAATCCTTCATATTTCTCAACATCAAGAGTTGCCTTGGCGGTATCAACGACTCGAAAGACGACGACTGCAGCAATTTCAACTGGATTACCGTCAATGTCATTGACTTTGAGAGTTTTGCTGTTAAAATTTCGAACCCGTAAAGAAACTCCTTTGCGCATAGCTAATGGAACACTTAACCATAAGCCAGGTTCGCGGAGCGTACCGAGATAACTTCCAAAAAAGACCAGGGTATAGGACTTATTAGGTTGAACGACAATAATTCCAGTTGCCAGGAAGAGGGACAGAATAATTAGAGAGATACCGACCACCAAATTTTCCTGGACAACTAAGGCAATTCCACCGATCAGAAGGGCAAGCATAAGAATCAGAGCAAGATAACCATTCACAGCCCATGCTTTTTTTTCAATCATTTTAATTCCTCCTTGAATTCATATCGATACTAATATGATATCACATTTATGCAATCTGTAAAGCGTTCTCTGTGGTTTCTTAAACTGAAAGATTTCTATGAATAAATTCAGAAAAAGTCATAGATACTTTAAACAAAAGCGATATTGGTTCTGAATCTTCACGTCAAGAAATTGCTTTCAGGGTTGTTGAAAAAGCAGATGTGTTAAATTGAATCAATATAGAAAATAACAAAAGTAGGAGGGTGAAATGTACGAAAATCTATACCGCGAAAATGTTGCGAATGGAAATATTATTATAGAGATTGTATTGGATGATTATATGCATTTTTTCCATCAATGGGATAATGCGATTTTCAGGAAGAGAGACATGCATCCGGAATTGGCGGCATTCCTTGATATATGTTCTGAGGACATTTCTTTAAACAAAAAGCTTGATATTCAGTTCTACGTTAAGAATAAGAGCAGAGATAAAAGCAGAGAAAAGATGATCATTGAAAGCTATCATAACTATTATGAATTCTTCGGCAGGATGGAAAAAAAGAAAACGAAGAGAAATTTCAGATATGCATTTGTTCTTCTATTAGTTGCCTTGGTCTTAATTTTCTCTCATACCATTCTGGTAGAATCAGTACCCATCAGAGTCTGGTCTGAAGTGTTTTTGGAGGGACTTCTGATCGGTGGTTGGGTATTCATGTGGGAGTCTCTGCACATTGTATCCTTTGAAAGTCAAGATCTTTTTAAACGCAATAAAGAACTTGATAGATTTCTTAAAGCAACGATCACCTTTAAATATTAGGCTTAAATTTATAGGAGTTGTACATGTGCGTAGTAGATTTACCCACCGTTCTAAGCGCTCCCAAGAAAGTGGTTTTGGACACACCCGGCGGCTTTGAAGAAAGTTGGCGGATTGGGTGTCTTTGGTGAGGTGGGGAATGTATAAAAGTCTTAATTGCCGGGTAAATCAAATGGGGTGCAATTACCTACCTCTGGTATATGGGTTAACTGTGGTAAATTAGTTGTTATATAGTTGTTATGGAGGAAATTAGAATGACAGGTAAAACTGTTGAATATTCACAGGTAATTATGTCAAATGAAATGTTACCGCAACATGCCAATGCAACTGGTTACGTTCATGGTGGCGAGATTATGAAGTTGATTGATAGTGCCGGTGGAGTTGTAGCCCACCGACATGCACGCAGAAACGTTGTTACCGCAAGAGTTGACGAATTAGAATTTATTCATCCCATTCGTGTTGGTAACGTAGTAACTTGTTACGGGAAATTGACCTTTGTAGGCAATAGTTCAATGGAAGTCTTAGTCATTGTTACAGTTGAAGATGTGTTTAATGATGAACCCGCTAAAATAGCGTTAACGGCATACTTAACCTTTGTATCCTTAGATGAGAATAGAAAACCAAAACAGGTACCGTCGCTGGAGCTTGTAAATGAAGAAGAGCGCCGCTTAAATGAGGAAGGGCAGCAACGTTATCTGGCATACAAGCGTCGTAAGAATAAAGCAAGTGATTTGCAGTGATACGTATGCGCCAGAGACCCCTTTCAGCAGGCCGTAGGCGACCATCGTCTAGTGACTGTATGACTGTATATTGGAAAGAGAAGCATTTCGACGCATTTGTAAAGAAGAAACGATATTAACTATTTGCAGAACAAATCGGATTTTAACAACAAATAACTAATCATGGAATGTCAGACCCAAGGCGAGTAAAGCACGCATCGAATCACGAGAACAATAAGTAGTTACATTATTCGAACGTATGAATACTGATGCAAGGGTCGTTTTTTAAGACGAAATATCTTTTTTCCCGGTCAATTATATTAGCCGCTTTAAACTCTTTAAGTGCCTGAATGACCATAACACGCGAAGAGCCAATCATATCAGCTAATTCCTGCTGGGTAATTTTTAGATCTATCAACGTCGAGGTTGGCGTTTTTTGTCCATATTGTTCTGCTAAACGATAAAAAAGTTGCAACAATCTCTCTTTCACAGGTAGTCCAGCTTCTTTTCCTAATTTCAACATGGCTTCATAACGTTTTTGCCCTAAGTAGCAAATAATCCTCATGGCAAACGAAGGATCTTGTTTGACTAACGCTTCAAATTGGAGTTTACTGAAACAGCATATGCAAACCTCTTCCATGGCTATGGCGCTTGAGTGCTCATTTTGTTCCTGATATAAGGACAATTCACCTAGGACTTCACCGGGGCCGCATACATCCAGAATTGTTTCATGCCCATCCTCGGTAGTTTGTACAAGTTTCAGCTTACCCGATTTTATAAGGTATATGGTACTTGTTGCCTCTCCTTGACGAAAAAGGTAGTGTCCTCTGGACAATTTCTTTCTTTTCGTACATTGACACAAGTTAGTAAGTTGATCTTGTTCTAGTCCCTGAAATAGGTCCAATTGCTGCAGACAGATGATGCAATGCTTCATACTTTTCCTCCTCATGTATAACGGTTGCAATAAATAGAGTGTATCAGAAAAATGTCCAACACTACTAAAAACCTGAAATGCACAATAATCCCGCCTGTCATAAGCGGGATTATTGCGCATTTCAGAAGATTCTACAGAAGCACCTCTACCTTTTCTGCCTTAAATAAAACCAGTTTCTCTTCTATGCATGCTTTGCCTGTAAGCCTGAAGCCTTTGGGGCCACCTTCCATCGTTGCTATTACAACCTGCATCATTCCGTTATCTTTGATGTTCTGTTGAGTGACCTCCATCTTGTAGATACCAAACCCTAGTATGTCAGCTTCTCTTATTTCTGCGACTTTTCCTACTACGATCATGTGCGGTTCTCCATGGACAGAAGCAGTAGTAATGGGAATAAACGGAGCCTTTGATATTACATCTTTAATTTCTTGAGTTATAACCATATAAATTCACTCCTTAAAATTTTTTGTTGAGTATATCAGTAACTTAACCAATGTAAGTAGGGGCTTTCTTTGCTAATGCTTTCTCTATCGCTTCAACCACACTCTTTTTGAAAACTGCCAGATCAATACTCTCAATTTCGATTGGCACCTGTGTATATTCGAAAAAATCCAAGATATCCTCATCATTGAACTCGGAAACACCGGTGTCTAGGAGCAATATTTTATCGTAGAAACCAAAATTCTGCCTAGCGTCAATTTCGTCCCAGCCTTGTCCCTGACTGAAAATTTCTCGCCAGTTCTGCAACCAACCTTGAGTAATGTAAAATATCTTAACCGATTTTTCTAGCTCCTCCTGTCTCTCCTTACCTAAAATCAATTCAATACAATTCCTAGGTTGCAAACGGATAACATGATATTTTTCTGTGAACTCGCTCATCTCAGGATGGCACATAGAGCCGAAAAAGAGGACCACCTTTTCTTCGGTCGCATTATTATTTAGAGTCTCGGTGATGCCATCTTTCAGTTTATCATAGTCTACATGCAAAGCTGGTTCTGTATAGACAACTTTAAATTCAGCATCAGAAGCCCATTCAGTTCTTATTTCCTCTAGAACTCGCTCAAGCTCTAGTTGGAAGATTCCGCAGGCAACTATGCGTATCTCCATATTAATTTCACCTCTTTTCTGAGCTGTGTTATACCTCAAGTCATTGGATCTAACAACTTAACTCGTCTTATGTGATCTTAACATGGGGCAAAAAAGAAAAATGTTAAATAATTAACAAACAAAGAAAAATATTATTATGTTCTTGGTAAGAATCGTAAGAGATTAACCCAACTCTATATAGAAATTTATATTCTTTTAGACGTGACAGGGCACGTGGAAATCTGCAAAAACTGTTGAACCAAGAGTTAAAGATAATGTAAGTGCAAGAGCTGTCGACATACAAAATTTCATTTTTGTCATTTAAAATACCCTCCTTGTAAAAAAGAATATAGAATAACTCTATTAGATAAAAATTTTAATTAATTGATTTAATTTTATGTTTTAGTAAAACCTAACATACAAATAATCCTTTGTTCAATATATATTACCATCAGAATTACTATAATAGTAATCATATCATGTTTTGTTATTTTAGTTTCTTGCACAACCTCCTATCGCCAAAAAGAAAATAATTATAAAGCATAAATACCTAGTTCTAAATAAGTCCAGAATTGTTTCATTCCGCCACACCCCGACATTGGTGTTTCATATAACGGTATTCTCGACACCAGTTCGTCGAAACTCCTAGATGGGCAGTATTCACGAACCAATGTCGCATATTCTCAGTATATATTAGACAAAAAAGTATAAAATCCCTCTATAGGTAATTAGATCAAATTATTTTCTAAACTTTTAAAAAATATAGCTATTCCTTTTTCCCCCTTCAACTGTCTTACATATTGCAAAGTATCGAGCGTATTCCGGGCGAATCGACTGATGGATTTGGTAATCACCATGTCGATCTTGCCAGCCATACAATCCTCGATCATACGGTTGAACTTAACCCTTTTTTTAGTGTTTGTGCCGCTGATACCTTCGTCGGCAAAAATTCCACTGAAGGCCCAATCTTGATTACGCTTTATATAGTCTGTGTAGTGAGTCACCTGCGCCTCGTAACTCGATAACTGCTCTTCATTATCCGTGGACACGCGGCAATACGCGCATACCCTAAGCTTTGCCCTGTTCGAGCTAGGCATACGCCTCGCTATCGGGGTCTGCCAACAATGGAAAAGTACACGCCTAGACAATCAATAATCCCGACTGGCTTATTTGTCAGTCGGGATTATAATTTAGTTGCAATTGTCTCGTAAGTCAAATTACTCTGTTTTACTTAGGTCTTCAAGACATTGCATAACGATATAGGTAATCACTCGGGAAACTATTGTTGTACTTTGATGTAGAAAGAAACAGTTATGGGCAGGATATAATGGGAAAATGAAGAATTGTAGATATTTATGATGGCATTGATGATACAAATATAATTGATACGTTGTTTCTTTCTCCGCTTCTTTTCCCAGCCAAAGCTTATCATAAGCTGCTCAAGGACGATAAGCTGCAAACAGAAGACACCAACAATCCGCTGAATGATTCCATCAAAGCAAAAGACCTTTTCTTTGATGAGATTGCAGCCTTTCAGCAGGCAGATGCCGGTTTAAGACAAATCTATTATCAGCTATTGAGAGACCAAAAGGAGTTTTTCTCCTTCTTTCATTTCCTTGGCTATCAAGAAGATAATATCAATCTCGAAAAAGTAATTCGTGAAAAGTTCCATTCCCAAATCTTTGAAAACAGTGATCTTGCCAAGATAATAGTAGAATATCCCATCGAACTGTTCTACTGCCTGGCGTTGATCAATACTGATAACCGGTATTCCATTACCAAATACTTCTTAGCGACCGATAGCGAACCAGTACCGTGAGGGAAAGGTGAAAAGCACCTCGGAAGAGGAGTGAAAGAGAACCTGAAACCGTGCGCTTACAAGCAGTTATAGTCCTATATCTCAGTTTACTGAGAAACGGATGATAGCGTGCCTTTT
>Ga0209347_1004786_pt1 | contig 13628 bp, 9 predicted proteins | sample AutmiccommuBRH23_FD_187382 | JGI IMG/M metagenome (GOLD analysis project Ga0209347, IMG submission 187382) | Deep subsurface microbial communities from Mt. Terri, Switzerland - Autotrophic microbial communities BRH/23 (SPAdes) (version 2) | ecosystem: Environmental > Aquatic > Deep subsurface >... | reverse complement strand
CTCCCTACCGCAAGGACATTCCCCACAAGGACGCGTGCGAGGACACCGGCGAGGACGGTTGACCGGCGCACTTGACGCCCGGCCCGCGCCACCCTTTAACAAGGCGCAACCGGAGGCCAGCCATGAGCTACGACGACAGCAATATTTTCGCCAAGATTTTGCGCGGCGAGATCCCCTCGCACAAAGTCTACGAGGACGCCGACGCGCTCGTGTTCATGGATGTCATGCCGCAAGCCCCGGGCCATACGCTGATCGTGCCCAAGGCGGCCTCGCGCAATCTGCTGGATGCCGACCCCGATGTGCTCGCGCGTCTGGCGCCGCTGACCCAACGCATCGCCCGCGCCGTGAAGACGGCGTTCGAGGCCGACGGCGTCACGCTGGTGCAGTTCAACGAGCCGGCGAGCGGCCAGACCGTCTACCATCTGCACTATCACATCATCCCGCGCCACGAGGGCGTGGCGCTCATGCCGCATTCGCGCGAGATGGAAAAGCCCGAGGTGCTCGCCGAGCACGCGGAGAAGATTCGCAAGGCGCTCGCAGCCTGAGCGGACGGGCACCTTTCGCGATCGGCTTTTTGAGCCACTGAGAGCAAACCGCGGAGCCGTCTCATGTCCAAGGTCCTCGTCATCGGCGCCAGCCGCGGCATCGGCTTGAAGACGGTCGAGGCCTTGCTGGCCAAAGGACACGAGGTGCGCGCGCTGGCACGCCACGCGCACGATATTCCCGTTAGCGATCCGCGGCTGGAGACGATCGACGGCGATGCGTTGGATCCCGCTACCGTCAGGGACTCGCTTACCGACACCGATGTGGTCATCCAAAGCCTCGGCGTCGCCTTCGGGCCCGAGACGGTGCTCAAAGGCACGACGCTTTTTTCCAAGGCGACGCGCGTGCTCGTCGACGCCATGCGTGCGACGGGCGTCAAACGGCTGATCGCGGTGACGGGGCTGGGCGCGGGCGACAGCCGCGGCCACGGTGGTTTTCTCTATGACGCGGTGGTCTTCCCGCTGGTTCTGAAGCGCGTCTACGATGACAAGGACATCGCCGAGCAGATCATCCGGCAGAGCGGGCTCGACTGGACCATCGCCCGGCCCGGCGTGCTGACCGATGCTCCGGCGAGCGGCGGCTATCGGGTTCTGGTGGAGCCGGCCTCCTGGCGCGGCGGATCCATTGCGCGCGCCGACGTCGCCGATTTCCTGGTGCGGCAGGTGAGCAATCAAAGCCTCATCGGCAAGACGCCGGTGCTCATCGCCTGAGTGTTCGAAATGGAAGCGTCCTGAAGCGAGGCGTCCAAAAGCAAAACGCCAGGCCCATCGGACCTGGCGCTTTTCTGTTTCTATGACGCTCGCGTCAGTCGGACTTGCGGCGCGGAACGTTGGGAACGGTCCCCGTCGACTTGGACGAGCGGTCCTTCTTCTCCTTCGGGCTCGGCAGCGCCTTGCGCGGGGCGGCGGCGTCGACCAGAACCGCCTGCGGCTCCTCGTCGTCCTCCTCGTCGTCCTCGCTCTTGGCCTTGCCGCGCTTGGAAGGATCGAGCGGCAGGAACTCGAACGCGAGCGTGCGATCCTCGCCCTTGCCCTCGACGACGACCTTGACGGTGCCGCCCTGCTCCAGCTTGCCGAACAGGAGCTCATCAGCCAGCGGCTTCTTGATGTACTCCTGAATGACGCGCGCGAGCGGACGGGCGCCGAACTTCTCGTCGTAGCCCTTCTCCGCGATCCATTTGGCCGCTTCCTCGCCGAGCTCGATGGTGACGCCGCGATCTGCGAGCTGCGCCTCGAGCTGGAAGATGAACTTCTCGACGACCTTGGCGATCACCTCGGCGGGCAGGCTGCTGAAGGGGATGACAGCGTCGAGACGGTTGCGGAACTCCGGCGTGAACATCTTGTTGATCGCCTCGGTGTCGTCGCCTTCCCGCTTCTGGGACGAGAAGCCCATCGGCGGCTTGGCGAGATCGGCGGCGCCCGCGTTCGTCGTCATGATGAGGACGACGTTGCGGAAGTCGACCGACTTACCGTTGTGATCGGTGAGCTTGCCGTGGTCCATCACCTGCAGAAGGATGTTGTAGAGGTCGGGATGGGCCTTCTCGATCTCGTCGAGCAGCAGCACGCAGTGCGGATGCTGGTCGATGCCGTCGGTCAGCAAGCCACCCTGGTCGAAGCCGACGTAGCCCGGAGGTGCGCCGATCAGACGGCTCACCGTGTGCTTCTCCATGTACTCCGACATGTCGAAGCGCAAAAGCTCCACGCCCATCAGATCGGCGAGCTGGCGAGCGACCTCAGTCTTGCCGACGCCCGTGGGACCGGAGAACAGGTAGCAGCCGATCGGCTTCTCCGGCTCACGCAGGCCCGCGCGCGACAGCTTGATCGCCGAGGCCAGAGCCTCGATCGCCTTGTTCTGCCCGAACACGACGCGCTTCAGATCCTTCTCCAGGTTGGAGAGCACCTCGGCGTCGTTCTTCGACACGGTCTTGGGCGGGATGCGGGCCATCGTCGCGATGGTCGCCTCGATCTCCTTGACCGTGATCTTCTTCTTGCGCTTGTTCTCCGCGACCAGCATCTGCGAGGCGCCCGTCTCGTCGATCACGTCGATCGCCTTGTCGGGCAGCTTGCGGTCGTGGATGTACTTGGCCGAAAGCTCCACCGCCGTCTTGATGGCGTCGTTGGTGTATTTCAGCTTGTGGAAGTTCTCGAAGTACGGCTTCAGGCCCTTGAGGATCGCAATCGAGTCGTCGATCGACGGCTCCTTCACATCGATCTTCTGGAACCGGCGAACGAGCGCGCGGTCCTTCTCGAAGTGCTGGCGATACTCCTTGTAGGTGGTCGAGCCGATGCAGCGGACCGAGCCCGACTGCAGCGCCGGCTTCAGGAGGTTGGAGGCGTCCATGGCGCCGCCCGACGTCGCACCCGCACCGATGACGGTGTGGATCTCGTCGATGAACAGGATAGCGCCGGGATAGTTCTCGACCTCCTTCATCACCGCCTTGAGGCGCTCCTCGAAGTCACCGCGATAGCGGGTGCCGGCGAGCAGCGCGCCCATGTCGAGCGCGAAGATGGTGGAGTCCTGGAGAACCTCGGGTACCTCGCCCTTGATGATCTTGCGCGCAAGACCTTCCGCGATCGCCGTCTTGCCGACGCCGGGGTCACCGACGAACAGCGGGTTGTTCTTCTGGCGGCGGCACAGGACCTGGATGGTGCGCAGGACCTCGGGCTCGCGCCCGATCAGCGGGTCGATCTTGCCCTCGCGGGCCTTGCGGTTGAGGTTGACGCAATAGGTGTTGAGCGCGTCCTGGCCGGGGCGCTTCTCCTCGCCCTCGGCCGCCTGGTCCTCGTCGACACCGCGCACGTGGCGCGGCTCCGACATGCCCGGACGCTTGGCGATGCCGTGGCTGATGTACTGAACCGCATCGAAGCGGGTCATCTCCTGCTCCTGCAGGAAGTAGGCGGCATGGCTCTCGCGCTCGGCGAAGATCGCGACCAGAACGTTGGCGCCGGTCACTTCCTCGCGGCCGGACGATTGCACATGCACGACCGCGCGATGGATCACGCGCTGGAAGCCGGTCGTAGGCTGCGCCTCGGTGACTTCCTTGGACACCAGAGCGCCAAGGTCGTTGTCGAGGTACCCCGTGATGCGGGCCCGTAGCGTATCGAGATCGACGGTGCAGGCGCGCATGACGGCCGCGGCGTCGCGATCGTCGAGAAGAGCCAGCAACAGATGCTCGAGTGTCGCGTATTCGTGGCTACGCTCGTTTGCAGCTTCAAGGGCGCGGTGAAGCGCACTTTCCAGGCTTTTCGAGAAGGATGGCAAGGCTGAACCTACTCTTTCTCCATCGTGCACTGCAGAGGATGACCGTTCTGTCGTGAAAAATCCATGACCTGGGTAACTTTGGTCTCTGCAACCTCATATGGGTACACTCCGCAGATTCCGACACCCTTGTGATGGACATGGAGCATGATGCGGGTCGCCTCCTCGCGACCCTTCGCAAAATATTTTTCGAGGACATGCACGACGAACTCCATCGGCGTGTAGTCGTCGTTGAGGAGAAGGACCTTGTAGAGGCTGGGCTTCTTGGTCTTCGGCCGCGTCTTTGTCGCAATGCCGGTACGCCCATCGCCGTTGTCGCCACCACCGTCGCGGCCGGGAGGTTCGTCCTTCGCCGCAACCCAGCGCGCCGCCGGATTAGCGATGTTTCTCGTCTTCGCCATCGGTCTCAAATTCCGCCAATAGGTCCGATGTCTGCCAAGCAACCCACCTGAATCCCTGCCTCTCGATCATATAACGATACGCAACGCCGTACACGCCGGCAATTGCGGCCTTTGTGCCGATTCAGAGGACCCTTAACCGGCGCCTATTCTGGGTGAGAATCTCCTCCGCCAGAGAAGATGATGGGGTCGCATCGCGACACAAAAAAGGCCCGACGCGAGCCGGGCCTTCGTAACGCTGGCTATCCAGACGGGGGAGCGGCTCAGCCCCCGTTCTGCAGGATCTTCTCGACCGGCTTGTAAGCCTCTTTCGCCATGTTGGCGTACATGCCGCCCAGCTTGGTTACCTGCTGCATGTAGTCATCGTAGGCGCGCTTGGCATAGCTGGTCTGGATCTCGACGGCCTGCTCGACCGACTTGGAAGACATCAGCTTCTCCAGAGTTGCTGTACCTTCCTCGAACGAGCGCTTGGTGTAGTCGCTCATTTCAGCGGCGATCGCCTGCCAATTCTTGTTCCACTCGCCGAACATGCGCATGGCGCTGTCCACGTTGGTTTGCCCGAGCTTCTGCATGTCCTCGAAATTCTTGATCATGGTGCCATCCGTGCTCTCTGACGAACTCTCGAAGCCTTGAAATTCAAGGCAGTGCCCCGACCCAATCGATTTCCCCGTGCAATTTTTATAGGCAGCGCACAATATTTCAAGCAGTTTTTTGCAATGCACCATGAACCGAGAGCGCATTAACCGAGCTGAAGCGCGGGCGGGCTTATGATCCAAGGACAGGGTGTGAGAGCGTTGACCGGTACGCGCCGTATTGAGGCCCAAAAACGATGGTCCCGTCCGAACGGGCCACAGGGGGCCCGCCTAGCGCGCGAGTGCTATCCAAGCCATTAAGGCAGTTGCCTTTTCGGTGCCGGACCCGACGCGTCACGGAATGAGGTATTTGTTTCGAGATCGATGATGGTCGAGACGCGCCGAAGCGATAGCAGGTTGAGGGTTTTGCCGTCCTTCCCGTCCGGGTTTCGCCTTCTGATGGCGGCCGTTCTGGCGCTCGCCATGCTGGCGCCGGCGGCCGAGGCCGCCAAACCGAAGACGGCGGCCATGGTCATCGACGCCAATACCGGCAAGGTTCTCTACGAGGACGACGCCGACGAGGCCCGCTACCCCGCCTCTCTGACCAAGATGATGACGCTCTACCTCACGTTCGAGCTCATCGAGATGGGGCGGCTGTCCTACTCCAGCAAGATCAAGATGACCGAGGCCGGCGCCGCCGTGCCGCCGTCCAAGCTCGGGCTGAAGCCGGGCGAGACGCTGACCGTCCTGGAGGCGATAAAGGCTCTGGTCACCAAGTCTGCAAATGACGTTGCCGTGGCGCTCGGCGAGCACATCGGCGGTACGCAAACCAACTTCGCCCGGCTGATGACGCGCAAGGCGCGCCAGCTGGGGATGACCAAGACCACTTTCAAGAATGCGTCCGGTCTTCCGGACGCGGAGCAAGTCACGACCGCGCGCGACATCCTCACGCTGGCGATGGCGCTGCACGACCACTTCCCCAAGCACTACAAGCTGTTCGCGACCCGCAAGTTCGAGTTCCGCGGCAAGGTCTATCGCAACCACAACGCGCTGCTCGGGCGCTACGCGGGCGTGGACGGCATCAAGACGGGATACACCAACGCCTCCGGCTTCAACCTGGTGACATCGGTGCGCCGCGGCGGCCGCTACGTGGTTGCCGCCGTCTTCGGCTACTCCTCGTCGAAGTCGCGCAACTACAAGATGCGCAAGCTGCTCGACAAGACGTTCACCAAGGCCTCCAAGGCCGTAACGCGCCGGCCTGTGATCGCGCGCCGGCCCGAGCTCGTCGCACGCCGCGCGCCCGCACCCAAGCCGCAGCCGGCGGTGAGGCCCCCGCCGCCGCAGCCCGTTCCGCTTGCCAAGGTTCGCTCGCTGCCCTTCGGCGCCGGGCTTCCCAGGAAAGACGCCTCGGGCCGCCCGCTCGGCGCACCGCCTTCGACGCTGCAGGCGCAAGCCGCAGCTCTGAATGACCGCCAGCCGCCGGTAACGGCCGAGCCGGCAACCGCAACGGCCGCCAACGGCCCGTTCGAGATCCAGATCGGTGCCTACGCCAAGTCCACCGATGCCATGCAGCGGATGACCAAGACACGCGAGCGCACCGGCAGCCTGCTGGCTCCCTACTCGGCTCGGGCGGTTCCGGTGAAGAAGGGCGCGAGCAAATTCTACCGCGCGCGCTTCAAGGGCTTCGCCGACGCCTCGGCGGCGTCCTCAACCTGCAAGCACCTCAAGAACCTGTCGATCGACTGCATCGTCATCAGGACGGAATAGTCAGCGCGCGCGGGCAGCAAGCGCCACGTCCTTGGCCTCGTTGATCTTGGCCGAAAGATAGGTGGAGCCGCCGCGGTCGGGATGCAGCTTCAGCATCAGGTCGCGATGGGCGGAGCGGATCTGCTCCTCGCTCGCACTCGGCTTCAGGCCTAAGATCTCGAACGCCTCCTTGGGCGTCATGCGCCCGTCCGGGCCGCTCGCCATATCGGATTCGCCGCGTGCCATGTCCTCGCGCCAGGTCGGATGGAGGCGGTCGAGGTAGGCTTCGATGAGCTGTGCCGATTGCGGGTCGGTGTGGCGGCTGTCCTGCCAGAGAAGCGCCAGGTCGGTGGCGCTCAGATCGTCGATGCTTCGGCCGGCGAACAGCCCCTTGAGGACGCGGCCGTGCATCTCGCCGGTATCGTGGTCGAGCTCCATCTCCAGATAGTCCGTGACGATGCGCGAGGTCTGGCCCGGAGACTTGGAGCTGCCGCCCCAGCCGAATCGCCCCGAGGTGGAGCCCCACAGAAGCCAGGAGGCGAGCACGGCCAGCGGCACGGCGACGGCTTCGAGCCCGCGCAGGGCCAGAGCGCCCGCCGCCAGCAGCAGCACGACGCCGGCGCCGACTTTGAGCCGGCCGGCCAACCACGCGGGATTGGCCCGCGCGAAGGTGCGCAAGACGATAAGGCCGATGCCGAGTGCGGCGATGCCTAGGATCAGATACGTCATCGCACCTCAGCGGCCCGCCGGGCGCAATTGCTCGATCAGGCGGCGCGCGCCTGCGCCATTGCTGCCCTGGCTCAAAGCCAGCAGCGCCTTCTGGCCGCCGGCCGCGTAGACGGCAACCGCGGTCAGAAGCTCGCGCAACTGGCGCGCAGAACCCGGATCGAAGCGGCAATAGGCACCCTTGGTCAAGCGGGCAATCTCGCGGAACGCTCGCTCGGCATTCTGGTCGTGGCCCTCCTGAAACAGGAACACCGGCACACCCAGAAGGGCGAGCTCGCCGGCGCGCGCGCACAGACGATCGATCTGCTCCTCCATGCAATCGCCGACATAGACCAGCGCGTTGACCTTGCGCCGGCGGCTTTCCTCGAGCGTGTGGGAGAGCACCTTGCTGATCTGCGTCAGACCGCCGTGGCAGGCGACGCTGGTCATCAGCCGCGACAGCGCTTCCGGGTCCGACACCCACTTGGAAGCGCGGCATTCGCCCTGGCCGCGAAAGAAGACGAGCTGCACGTCGAGGCCGCCGACCTCCTTGACGGCCAAGAACATGTCCGCCTGCAGCCGCAGGGCCATGTCCCAGGTCGGGGCGCGGCTCATGGTGGCGTCCATGGCAAACACCAGTCGCCCACGCCCCTCCGTCGCCACCGGCGCGACCGACTTCATTTTGGCGATGAACGCGGCCACCTCCTGATCCGAGGAGCGCTCGGACGACGGCAGATTGTCACCGCCCTTCGCAGGCACGCTTCCCGAGGGTGCGCGCGGGTCGGCGGTCGATGTCGGAGGTACCGTGGGCTTACGCGTGATCATCGGCAGGTCCGGGCGGGCGGGGGCTCATGAGATGCAGCATGACGAGAAGGCCGTCACCCCGCAATATCCTAGGCAAATCCTCAAGGATCGCTGACGCTTGCCCGCAAAAGCTGGAGATTGCCGCCCGTGGCAGTGATGTCGGTGGTGCGCACGCGCTCGGTGGCGTAGGCGAGCAGCGTATTAGGGCCGCCAGCCTTGGGTCCGGTGCCGGACATGCCCTCGCCGCCGAACGGCTGCGAGCCGACTACGGCGCCGATCTGATTGCGATTGACGTAGAGGTTGCCGACGCGGGCATGCTCGGCAACGTAGTCGGCTACAGACTCGATGCGCGAGTGCAGCCCGAGCGTCAGCCCGTAGCCCGAGGCATTGATGGCATCGACCACCTTGGGAAGTACGCCGCGCTGGTAGCGCACCACGTGCAGGATGGGGCCGAAAACCTCCCGCTGCAGCACCGACAGGCTGTCGATCTCGTAGGCCGCCGGCGCCACGTAGCTGCCGACGCGGCAGGACTCGGGCAGGTAGAGGTCGATGAGCTCGCGCGCCTCGCGCTGCATGCGGACCTTGTGGCCCTCGAGCCGATCCTGCGCCTCGTCGTCGATCACCGGGCCGATGTCGGTGGCGTAGTCGAAGGGATCGCCGACGTCGAGCGTCTCGATGGCGCCGACCAGCATTTCGATGATGTCGTCGGCGCAGTCCTCCTGCAGGAAGAGAACGCGCGCGGCCGAACAGCGCTGACCGGCACTGTCGAAGGCGGAGCGCACGCAATCACGCACCACCTGCTCGGGCAGCGCGGTGGAATCGGCGATCATCGCGTTGATGCCGCCGGTCTCGGCGATGAAGGGCACGATCGCCTCGCGCCGCTCGGCAAGCGCGCGCTGGATGATCCAGGCCGTCTCGTTGGAGCCGGTGAAGGCGACGCCCCTCACGCGCACGTCTTTTACCAGCGCCTCGCCCAGACGGCCGCTGCCTGTGAGCAGATGCAGCGCTTCGGGCGGAACGCCCGCCTCGTGCAGAAGCTGGGTCGCGAGAAAGGCAGTGACGGGCGTCTGCTCGGCCGGCTTGGCGAGCACGGTGTTGCCGGCGGCAAGTGCTGCCGACACCTGGCCGATGAAGATCGCGAGCGGGAAGTTCCACGGCGAGATGCACGCGAAGGGCCCACGTCCGTTCAAGGTGAGCGTGTTGCTCTCGCCCGTGGGCCCGCGCAATTCGACGGGGCCGGCGAAGCGGCGGCGTGCCTCGCCCGCGTAATAGCGCAGATAGTCGACGGCCTCGCGAACGTCGCCCTGCGCAGCCTCGAGCGTCTTGCCGGCCTCGCGCACGATCACCGCCATCAGGCGGGCGCGGTCGCGCTCGAACAGGTCGGCGGCGGCCTCCAGGATCTCGGCGCGATGGGCGCCGCCGGCCGTGTTCCAGTCGTGGAAGGCCGCCGCGGCGATCTCGATGGCGGCGTCGGCCTGTGCGGGCGTGGTGATGCGCACCGAGCCGATGCGCTCGCGCCGGTCGTGCGGACAGGTGACGAGGCTGGCGGAGGTCTCTCCTACGGTCGCCTCGCCGGCGATGATGGGCCCGACCTCGAAGGGCACGCGCAAGGCGTCCGCCATCTGCGGCAGGAGCTGGGAGCGCACGGAAGCTTCAGTGAGCGCAAGCGCGCTTGCCACCTTACGTTGGGGCATGAAGAGATCGCGCGGCCGCGGCACCAGCGCTGCGACCTGGCGATCCTGCGCGCGCTCGGCCTCGGCGACCTCGACGGGATCGCGGATGATGTCGGCGATCGGCGCTTCCTCATCCGCCAGGCGATTGACGAACGAGGTGTTGGCTCCGTTCTCCAGCAGGCGGCGGACGAGATAGGCGAGCAGCTCCTCGTGGCCGCCGACGGGCGCGTAGATGCGGGCGCGTCGCTGGATCAGGCCGTTGTCGCTGACCTCGTCGTAGAGCGCTTCGCCCATGCCGTGCAGGCGCTGAAACTCGAACACCGAGGGACCACCGGCGACGTGCGCGGCCGCGAGCGTGTGCGCGTTGTGGGTGGCGAACTGCGGATAGAAGGCTCGCGGGTCGCTGAGCAGCAGGCGCATGCAGGCGAGATAGGAGACGTCGGTGTTGAGCTTGCGCGTGAAGACGGGATAGTCGGACAGCGCGCGCTCCTGCGCCCACTTGATCTCGCTGTCCCAGTAGGCGCCTTTGACGAGGCGGACGGGGATGCGCTTGCCTGTGCGCTCGGCCAGACGCCGCAGCCAGCGCAGCACGGGAACCGCGCGCTTGCCGTAGGCCTGCACGGCGAGACCCAGGCCGTGCCAGTTGTCGACAACGGGATCGGCGAACACGGAAGCGAACAGCCGCAGCGTCGGCTCCAGGCGATCCTGCTCTTCCGCGTCGATGGTCATCGACAGCCCGCGCGAGCGCGCCGCGCGCGCCAGCGAGACGAGACGCGGCGCCAGCTCGGCGGCAATGCGCTCCTCCTTGCCCGCCTCGAAGCGCGGATGCAGGGCGGAGAGCTTCACCGAGAAGCCGGGGCGATCGTAGACGGCGTCGAGGTGGACGGAGGCGAAGGGACCGGCGGACTGCCCGATGGCGTCGATCGCGGCCATGTAGCGCTCGTAGTAGACGTCGGCGTCCTTCTGCGTGTGCGCGGCCTCGCCCAGCATGTCGTAGGAGAACAGATAGCCCTTATCGATGAAGGGCTGCGAGCGCGCGATCGCCTCGTGGATGTTGCGGCCGAGGACGAACTGGTCTCCGAGCACCTTGACCGCCTGGCGCACGGCCTGGCGGATGACGGGCTCGCCCGAGCGCGCAACGAGCCGTTTGATCGCCTGCAGCGGATTGGCGCCGCGCGCCTCCCTCAGCTTGACGACGCGCCCGGTGAGCAGAAGCGCCCAGGTGGAGGCGTTGACGAACACGCTGTCGGAGTGGCCGAGGTGGCGCTCCCAGTGCCCGCCGGAGATCTTCTCGGCAATGAGCTCGTCCGCCGTCTCGCTGTCGGGGATCCTGAGCAGCGCCTCGGCGATGCACATGAGGATGACGCCTTCCTCGCTGGAAAGGCCATACTCGCGCATGAAGGCATCGACGCCGGCGTGCTTGGTGCGGTTGGCGCGGGCGGCGTAGACGAGGCGACGGGCGATGTCGCTGGCGCGGCGGCGCTCGTCCTGGGAGAACACCGCGCGCTCAACGAGACGGTCCAGGAGACGCGCCTCGTCCACCAGATGGTGGGCGGCGATCTCGTCGAGTGGCGGTATGGCACCTTGTGCCTGCCGCGCAATGTCGCTCGCCTCGGCCATCTTCATTGCGACCATAGTGTCCTCGCCCCCGCGATTCGATATGGGGCCACTCTAGCAAATTGGCGAGGCTTGCGCTTCGCAGTTGCAGCCCCCTCCCCGGTCTCGTATGCGACGCGCGTGGGACCGGGCTTGACGCCCACACGCCCCTGGACGAGCTTCGCCTGCCCCAACCACAGCGAGACCACCCGTGCCGCAAGCCAGTTTGCAGATCGTTCGCCCCGTCAGTGCGTTGCGCGACTACATCAAGGCGTGGCGTGAGGCCGGCGAATCAATTGCGCTCGTTCCGACCATGGGAGCACTGCACAGCGGCCACCTGCAGCTCGTACGCCAGGCGGGCAAGCGGGCAAACCACACCGTGGTGTCGATCTTCGTCAATCCGACCCAGTTTGCGCCCAACGAGGATCTGGCGCGCTATCCTCGCGACGAGGAAGGCGATGCCGCCAAGCTCGCTGCCGAGGGCTGCGAGCTGGTGTGGGCGCCGACGCCCGCGGACATGTATCCGGAAGGCTTCGCCACCCGCATCGTGCCCGGCGGCGCCGCGCTCGGGCTGGAAGCCGACTTCCGACCGCACTTCTTTCCCGCGGTGGCGACCGTGTGCTGCAAGCTCTTCAGCGCGGTGACGCCCGACGTCGCCGTGTTCGGAGAGAAGGACTATCAGCAGCTCTGCGTGGTGCGCCAGATGGTGCGCGATCTCAACCTGCCGCTTGAGATCGCTGGCATGCCCACCGTGCGCGAGGCGGACGGGCTCGCGCTGTCCTCGCGCAACGCCTACCTCAGCGCAGAGGAGCGTGCGATTGCACCCGCGCTGAACCGCGTGCTGGTCGAGCTTGCGCAGAAGGTTGCCAAGGTTGTGCGCGAGCCGCAGGCCGCTTCAGGCAAGCCGCGGCCCAAGGAGCTGGTGCCGCACCCGCGCGAGCGCGACAAGGTTGCCGAACTGCCCGAGATCGAGGCCTTGTGCGTCGAGGCCGGGCAGGCGCTGATCGCGGCCGGCTTCGGCAAGGTCGACTATGTGGCCGTGCGCGAGGCCGAGACGCTGAACGTGGTCGGCGCGCCCGGCGAGCGGCGCGGGGAGCGCGGCGCGGTCGAGCTTGCCGTTGTCGGTCAGCGGCAAGCGCTCGAGGAGCACCACGTGGGCCGGGACCATGGGCTCGGGGAGCTTCGCCCTCAAGCGCTCCCGCAGCACGTCGGCGAAGCCGTCGGCCGCGCGGTCCGCGCCGCGGGGCACGACGTACGCCACGAGGGCCAGCTCGCCCGCGGCGTCGCGCCGCGCGAGCACGGCGGCGCCGTCCAGGTCGGCCGCCTGGTTCAGCGCCGCCTCGACCTCCCCCAGCTCGATCCGGAAGCCGCGCACCTTGACCTGCTGGTCGCGGCGCCCGAGGAACTGCAGGTTGCCGTCGGGGAAGAAGCGCGCCAGGTCGCCGGTGCGGTACATGCGCGCCTGCTCGGGGCGCGGGCCCGGGACCTCGCCGAACTCGGCGGCGAAGGGGTCGGGCAGGAAGCGCTCGGCCGTCAGCTCGGGCCGGTTCAGGTAGCCGTCGGCGAGCACCGGCCCGCCGATGAACAGCTCGCCCGCGACCCCCACCGGGGCCGGCTGCTGGTGGCGGTCGAGCACGTAGTAGCGCGCGTTCCGCAGCGGCCGCCCGTAGGGGATGCTCGGCCAGCTCGGGTCGACCTCGCCGATCGGGTAGAGGTTGGACCAGATCGTGGCCTCGGTGGCGCCGCCGAGGCTCACGACCTGCGCCCGCGGGAAGGCGCGCCGCACCTGGTCGGGGAGCGGGACCGGGATCCAGTCGCCGCTGAGCATCACCAGGCGCAGCGCGCTCGCCGCCTGGGGCTCGGCGGGGAAGAACGGCGCCAGGGCCGCCAGGGCCGGCGGCGCCGAGTCCCAGATCGTGACCTCGCCCGCGCGCAGCAGGTCGAGCAGGCGCTCGGGGTCGCTCAGCTCGTCGCGGCTCGCGATCCGCACCTGTCCCCCCGCCCCGAGCACGCCGAACAGGTCGTACACCGAGAGGTCGAAGCTCATGGAGGTGACCCACAGCAGCCGGTCGTGGGGCCCGACCCCGAACTCGCGATCGATCGCGTCGAGCACGTTCAGCGCGGGGCGGTGGCGGACCACGACGCCCTTGGGGCGGCCGGTCGAGCCGGACGTGTAGATCACGTAGGCCACGTCGTCGAGCCCCGCCCGCCGCGCGAGGCGGCCGGGCGCGCGCCGTCCACGCTCGAGGTCGTCCCCGAGGTCGTCGACGAGGACGCGGGTCGGGGCCGCCTCACCGCCGTCGGCCGGGAGCCGCGAGGCGAGCTCGCGGGTG
>Ga0209347_1004785_pt1 | contig 13629 bp, 10 predicted proteins | sample AutmiccommuBRH23_FD_187382 | JGI IMG/M metagenome (GOLD analysis project Ga0209347, IMG submission 187382) | Deep subsurface microbial communities from Mt. Terri, Switzerland - Autotrophic microbial communities BRH/23 (SPAdes) (version 2) | ecosystem: Environmental > Aquatic > Deep subsurface >... | reverse complement strand
GTTTTGCAGGAATGTGCCGAACAGGTGGTAAACGATCCGTATGTTTTGTTTTATTTAAGCCTCAGTCATAAGAAGCTTGCAGAACTTGAAGTTGCTGAAGCTTATATGAATGCAGCCATTGAAGCGGCCACACCTGCCTATTTGCCTGAAATGTACCACCACCTGGGTCAGATATACGGACTGCAGAGGTTATTCGAAAAGTCAATAGCAGCCCTTCGGAAAGCAAACGAACTCGATCCTACAAACTATGAGGTGCTTTTTGAAATTGCAACAACCTATGAGGAGTATAATGCCAATAAAACCATGGCTTTGAACTATTACAACATTTACCTTAAAGAGGCTGGGGAAGCAGCACAAAATGCTTCATATGCCCTCGACAGGATGAGCCGTATAAAGGAAGATTTGTTTTTCGATGAATAACTGAAGCCTTTTAGGATGACTTCTCCTGACCTGTTTTTTCACTGACCAGATTGGCCAGTTGTACCCGGCTCTTAACCTGAGTCTTAGAATAAATCCTATGAGTATGATCCTTTACCGTTTGCAGGGTAATAAATAATTTGTCTGCAATTGCCTTATTTGTTTTTCCTGAGCAGATTTCGAGTATTATTTCTGCTTCTCTTTTTGATATTCCAAATTCTGCACAAAATGAATCAAAGTTTCTTACAAGCGGTTCCTCTTGTTCAGTGGGTGCTGGTTGTGTTATTTTGAGGCATACCGGTAATAATGCCCCGGCTCCAAATAAAAACAAAAAGGAAAAAGATATTGAATAAACGCCAAGGACACTTGAATTCCAAAGTAAAACGGAGGAGATTGTAGTCGCAGCCGTATACATCAGCAGGCAATTTAGGATGGCTTTTTGATCGGGGGCAGTTGCTTTGTTAAGGATATCCTTCCTGTACGGGTATAAAAAAAGCAAATGAAAAAACAGGTTTGCTGCAGCAAAACACCTTATCAGATATATATCTGGTGTTAAGTTGATAAATGAAATTTTCTCATTCCATATGAATACGGCTGTAAAAAAGGCAATAGTTATCAGTGTTACATAAAATAGTATCCATCTTTTCGAAAATGTTGTTTTTTTCAGGCTGAAACTGAATTTCATCAGCATCAGCCAGCTGATGATCAAAAAAGGTATTCCAAGCAAAGGGACAAACAGTGCCAGTTTTTCCTCCAGCCTGCTGTTCAGGTCTACATCCGTTAGTATCTGACGGAGTGCCAGGTTTCCCCAGATGCTGTACATGTAAAAGGAGAAAAGGAATATTTGCTGATAAAGCAAAATTTGAAAAACATCTCTTTTATCCTGCAGGAAAAGATGGTAAGCTACCAAAATACCTATTGCAGTGATGCCGGCAGTTGCTATAAAGGTTACTAAAAAAGTTAGTTGTTCAACAAGCATTATCGTCAGGTAATATGGTAGCTGAAAACCGTGATGAAATTCCATAATAAATTCCGGATTGCTTATGAAATACAGGGACTACCAAAGTAGCTAAAATTAAAATTCCTACCAAAGTTGGAATGTTATTTTTGATAGATGATATACATTTGATCATGAAAACAGATATCAAAACAATTTTAAACAGAAAAAAATGGAAAACAGAAAGTATTACAACCTGACTCCCTCAATAGGTGGAAGTTTTAGTTACGGATGGAGAAAAATGTTTAATAAGGCATTCCTGCCACTTCTTCTGGCAGTAATAATAACCGGTCTGCTGACAGGGCCTGCAGGAGTTAATTATAAAGTGGAGCATGCAAATTGGTTTAATTTGATGTGGATCTTCCCTGTGGCACTGTTTGCAATGGCTTATGGTTTTCTATTTGTGCCGGTTATCAGGTATGGTGAAAGATATTTATTTTTGAAAGCTATGCGCGATGAAGAAGCTGACATAAAAGTACTTTTTGAGGGATTCAAGGGCAAATATCTCAAAATTGTGTTGGCTCATCTGATCGTTGTAGCATTGACTATTCTTGGTTTTATGCTGCTGATCATTCCTGGTATCATTGTGCTCTGCCGGCTTGCATTCGTTTCGTATTTAGTTATGGATAAGGATATGGAACCTATGCAGGCGGTGGAAAGAAGCTGGCAGATAACCCGTGGGCACGGATGGAAAATATTTGGAATGGGTATTATTTCTTTCTTTTTGATTATAGGAGGACTTATCTTTTTTATAGTAGGTGTCATCATTTCATTTATGTGGATTCATTCGGCTTTTGCAGCACTTTATCAATCGGTTATTTACCCTAACGATGAAGATAACCCAATTCCAATTCTGGGAGTGAATGAAGTTACTGCTTAAGAATGTATTTCATGTTATGAATGCTGTCCCTACTTGGTTCAGGGACAGCATTTTTAATGTCTCCAGAATTTGGTATCAAAAAGGATTATGTATTTTTGACAGATGAAGAAACAGTTGTTGTTAATTATTTTTATTTTTCCTTGCTTCCTTGTTAAAGCCCAATACTTCCAAACAGGACAGGATCCTGCCTCTATCCGGTGGCGTCAGATTCATACGAGGAACTTTCAGCTGATTTATCCTGATTATTATGAAGATCAGGCACGAAAGCTCGCAGGAGATCTTGATGCAGTTTATCCATATGGCAGTTTTGCGTTAAAGCACAACCCCCGGAAAATTCCTGTAGTTCTTCATACACAAACTGTAGAATCCAATGGCCTTGTTGCCTGGGCTCCAAAGCGTGCAGAGTTTTATACCATACCTCATCAGTCCATTTATCCTCAGGACTGGCTTGAACAACTTGCACTGCATGAGTTCCGCCATGTGGTGCAGGTCGATAAAATTCACAGCAACCTTCCCGGGCCTGTAAAATGGATACTGGGAGAACAGGGAACAGGTCTGGCATTCGGGCTGTTTCTTCCCTTGTGGTTTATTGAAGGGGATGCAGTTGTTACTGAAACTTCCTTAAGCAACTATGGCAGGGGAAGGCTGCCTTCATTTCTCATGGAACACCAGGCTCAGGTGGTTGAGAAAGGAGTATATTCCTATGATAAAGCCTTCTTCCGCTCATACCGCGATTATGTGCCCAATCATTACAAAATGGGATATTACCTGGCAGGAAATATCATGGCACGGCATGGAGCAGAAATATGGGAGAATGTGTTGACACGTGCCGGCAGAAAACCCTGGACCCTATTTCCCATGAACCAGGTGCTGAAAGAGAAAACCGGTCTGGATATCTCACAAAACTACTACTCTGTTTTCGACAGCCTGAAGCATGTATGGGAGACAGAAGATAAAAAATATGAGCCTGTAAATTCAGAAAGAATAACCGAAAGCAAAAAATATTTTACGAGTTATACAAATCCTTACCTGACGAATAATTCTGAAATTCTATCCTACAAAACTGCCTTTGATGAAATTCCTTCTTTTGTAAAAATAAGCCGGGACGGAAATGAGCAGAAAGTGTTTTTCCCGGGCACCATTTTTAATGAATCCATAAATTTTAATAACGAATGGATAGTGTGGTCTGAGCAGGTAAGGGATCTTCGCTGGCAACATAGCGGCCGTTCTCTTATAAGGATGTTTAATGCTAAAACAGAACGTCTGGTTGAATTCGACACTGAATTTAAAGGCTTTAGTCCTTCTTTTTCTTCTGATCTGACTAAAATCGCCGTGGTGGAAGCTGATTATTCCAATAATTATTACCTCTCTGTATATAGCCTTCCCTATGGAAAATTGCTCAACAGGTTTCAGTCTGACCAGAACAATTATTTTTTTTCGCCTGAGTGGCTGAATGAATCCCAGTTAGTGGCTGTCGCCCTTTTCACAGACGGAAAAAGGCTTGTAAGAATTGATCTCGATACCGATGAAATGGATATTTTGCTCGACAGAGAACTGGGCGATATAAAGCAGCTTAGGGTAGCCGCTGGCTTTATCTATTTTATCAGCTCTTATTCTGGCAGGAATAGCCTTTACAGGCTGAATATGAGAACAGGGTCTGTTGAAATGGTTTATGAACCCCGTTTTGATGCTGCATACCCTTCAGTATCATCTGATGGGAAAAGCATCCTGCTGAGTGATTATACCGCAGATGGTTATCGGCTTATTGAAATTAAATCTGATCATGAAAAGATATCATCTCTGGATGATACAGAAAAGGGTGTATATCCGCTTGCTGAAGCTTTATCACAGCAGGAAGCCGGAATTATTCAGTTTACTGACACTGCTGCAGGTACCTATATTTCAGAAGAATACAGCAAAACAAAAAATCTTTTCAATATTCACAGCTGGGCACCTGCCTATGTTGATGTTCAGTCGTATGAGTTTTTTCCGGGATTCAGCGTAATGTCCCAAAATGTACTGGGCACCAGTGAAACTATACTGGGATACAAGTGGGACCTGGCAGAAAGCACCGGCCGCTTTTCCCTTGAACACTCCTATAAAGGTTGGTATCCTGTTTTTGATTTTAATGCAACGTACGGACAACGGGCAAATGAATATTATTTAATAAGTCAGGTAACCGATCATCAAGGGATGGTCGCAGGCGCCGATACCACTCTGCAAAGGTATACCTACGGTGAATATACTTCACAGTTAAAGGTCAGGCTTCCGCTGTCATTCACAAAAGGACCATACAGCCGGCTTGTTCAGCCTGAACTACAATATGGTTTTAATTATATCCACCACCAGCAGTCCACTCCGGAACGCTTTCATAAGGGCAGTTTTCATTATCTCGGATCCCGGCTATTAATGTACCAGTTACGGCGTCAAAGCTATATGGATGTATACCCTGATCTTGGAATCATTTTCGATGGGATGCTCCGACATTCACCTGCCGGTGATCTTAGGGCGGGCCAGCTTGCCGCACTTCAGGGTGTAGTATACCTTCCTGGAATTTTGAAAAACCATGGAATAAAAATTTATGCCGGTGCTCAGGAAAAGCAGACGTCAGGTACTGTAGGGTTCAGTGATGTTATACGGTATGCCCGCGGTTGGGGAAGGATCAATACAACAGGTATTGCTACCGGAGGTTTTGATTATAAAATGCCTTTGCTATACCCTGATTTCAATTTCTGGAGACTATTGTATGCCCGCCGGATAACAACTTCTCTTTTTGTTGATTATACCCGTCTTAAAGGGAATTTTTACAATCAGGGTGAGGTGACCGGCACTTTTACAAAAGATATTAATTCTTTAGGAACTGAAATTACAGCTGATGTAAACCTTGCAAGATTTTATGCTCCGGCAACCATTGGCTTCAGAGCCTCTTATCTTCCTGAAATGAAAGATGTTTATTTTAATTTTCTTTTTTCAGTTGATTTCACCTCTTTTTAAGGTTATTATAGTAATCTCTGCAGGCATATCCAGTCTCCAGGGCACACCCACAGTGCCCAGCCCTGTGTTTACATGAAGCATAGAATTGCCTGAATGATATAATCCTCCCCAGTTTTTCCTGGTCATGTACGCCAGGCTAAAGGGGATACCTGCCAGCTTAATACCCCATTGCATCCCATGGGTATGGCCTGAAAATGTTAATGCAATATCATCCTTTTCTCTAACGACACTCTCCCAATGTGCAGGATCATGAGTAAGCAGGATGGTAAAAGCATCATCAGGAATATTATAGGTAGCCTTTTCCAGATCGGCATATTGCGGAAATGGCGGATGCCCCCAGTTTTCGACACCTGCAATAAAAATGGAATCATTCCCTCTTACTAAAACCTCATGTTCATTTCTTAGCAGCCTGAATCCCATTTTTTCATGGGCAAGAAGTATCCCATTGAAGTTTTGACTTTTTAATGAATCACTGGTCCACCTGGAATAATCGCCATAATCATGATTACCCAGAATGGAATAGCTTTCCCTGTTTCTGCTGATTTCACCGAAAACCTGTTCCAGACCTTCAGTTTCATATGCAAAATTATTAACAAGGTCGCCAACAAACAAAACCATATCAGGCTCTGCGCCGTTAATGTGATTGGCTGCTTTTGTCATCATTTGTACAGAATTCAACATTCCCCCCAGGTGAGTATCGGTAAAAATGGCAAGCCGGTAATCATGAAATCCGGCTGGTAGATTTGAGAAAAAAAGATCATGTTGTACCACCTTAATTTTGCTCACTCCCGCTACAGTACCGTAAAACATTGCAGCTGCCAGTGGTATTGCAATGAGCAGCCCTATGTAAGGCAACACAGGCTCTTTTTTTCTCCGGAAGATGAGATGACCAAATCCGGCAATTGCCATTGGCAGGTTAAATATGAAAACCGAGAATAAAAGGATGTTGAACACCAGGTGAAAAGAGTAGTTGCCTGACCGGCCTGGATTAAACGGGTAAATGTATAGGATGAAGAATAAAACAAGGATCAGCAGGTGGAAAAGAGGGAATAAGATATTTAACATCCTCTGCCTTTTTGCAACAATAATTTTTTTAATACTATAAAACGACCCAAGGTAGATGAGAATATTAATGGCAATGAAGACAACCAGAAAAATGATTTGAAAAGACCGCATTTTAAATCTGTTATTTATTGTGAAATAAAATAGAAACAATAAACTGGTAACAAAAATACCAAATTCAATGACTGTTTTTACAGAAAAAGAATTTTTACAACGAAACCAGCAGGCTTAAAATTGACATATCGATTTAATCTACAGAACATTAACGTGATTTTGACCCTCTGAGAATTCTATATTTGCTTTTTCCCTGACAAAAGTACTCAAACAGGACACAGAATTGTTCTTTGAAATGACCGGTGAATAAGGATGAATTTGTCTGTGCCGGTTAGAACTGGGAATGGAAGGCAAGGAAAATTTTAAATTATGAACAATTACTATATCAGGACTCAAATTATTATTTGTAAAAATGTAAACGCAACATATTACTATAGTAAACAAAATAATGAAAAACATAATACAAATGTAATCGTTTCAAAAAAGTACTTTTGTAAATATATTCCATCATGAATTCACATTTTACTATGAAAGTAAATTTCGGGAGGAGGGCAGGAGTATGTTCCGGAGGCAAGTACCCTTGCACGGAAAATTCAGTTAAATAATAAGGTTAAAGTTCATTCTATCAGGTAGATATTATATATTTTTTCATTTAAATTATAGAAAATAATGAAGATGTTGGCCGTGGCTGTTTATAATAAGAAAAATAATTTAATTAAATCGTTGTTAGCCAATTAATTATGCTATAATAATTAAAGCACTTTACAGATACTGTAATAACATCATCAATGAACTGGTATTCAGGATTTAATAGAATCATTGAAAGAAAAATGTTACTTCAAATAATTTTATCTGATCTGTAGGATAATTAATTACAATATATTACATTTGTACAGCAAACCTAATTTAATACAGAGATGAAGGACCGCATCCAAAAATTCATTGATTACAAAAGTATATCCCCCGGTACCCTAGCAGAAATACTTGAAGTTCAGCGATCTAATATATCGCACATCCTCAATGGAAGGAACAAACCAGGGGCAATATTCATTGAAAAATTGCTGCTGGCCTTCCCTATGCTGAATGCAAGGTGGCTTCTTACAGGAGAGGGACCAATGGTAGTTGGCATGTCTGAACCTGCCATAAATGTTGTGGCAAAGGTTCCAGAACCGAAGAAAGAAGCTGTTGTTTCCGCTGAAAGCCATGAACAAGTATATAAAGACACCACTGCTGATGTCAAAGAGAAATCAATCTCAAAGGTTGTATTGTTGTACTCCGACGGTACATTTTCTTCCTATAATCCTCTTTAGTCTACATTATTTTACAAATATGTTTTAAAACATAAAAAATATATTACAAATGTGAATTGTAATTCAAAATTAATATTTACATTTGTAACGTAGAATTATACAAAACGACAGGATGGTTAAAGCAATATATTCTGATTTACAAACCCGGAATTAGTTCCAACTTACTGTACAAGGCAAAATCATAAGCCGTCAGAAATTTCTGACGGTTTTTTTTTGTTTTATAACCTTTATTCTTGTCTGCTCCCATAAAACAAATAATCTTTATCTTTGCCTTAAATCTGTGTATATGGGAAAAAAATCAGTAGGTGATTTTAGGGTTGCAGAAAATATTCAGCTAAACGATACCAATTTTCTTTTAAAACTTCAATCTCAGGACCCTTTACCTGAAGTCAGGCCTGGACAATTTGTCAACATCGACATCGCGAATTGCAAGGAAATTTTCCTGCGCCGGCCATTCTCCATCTATGAAGCAGATTATAACAATCAGACAGTTTCATTGATTGTCAAAATTTTGGGACGTGGCTCTAAAAAACTTACTGAAGTCAAGCCAGGAGATGTTTTAAGCCTTATTTACCCTCTGGGGAAGCATTTTACTTATCCACTGCCGGGGGAACGCATTCTTGCAGTTGGAGGAGGCAGCGGACTGGCTCCCATGCTTTTTCTGGCAAAAGAATCGGGTTTGCCACCTGAAAATGTGGATATCCTGATAGGTGCCCGAAGCGCATCTGATCATATAGACGCTGCTTCATACAGCAGGTACGGAAATCTTCATCATACAACAGAAGACGGTACGCTGGGCTTCCGCGGTCTTGTTACGCAGCATCCAATTTTTGCAGATGATCTGAAAAAATACAACAGAATATACGCCTGCGGTCCTGATGGAATGATGAAAGCCATAGCCAAGGAAGCAAAGAAAGCCGGTGTGGAATGTGAAGTCTCGCTCGAAAACCTGATGGCTTGCGGGTTTGGTGTGTGTCTTTGCTGTATCGAACCCACTGTTAATGGAAATGTATGCGTTTGTACCGAAGGACCTGTTTTTAATATAAATGATTTAAAATGGCCGATTTAGCAGTTCAAATTCACAATCTTAAACTTAAAAACCCGGTTATGCTTGCTTCAGGTACCTGTGGTTATGCTGAAGAGATCAATGAATTTTATGATGTTTCACAACTGGGTGGAATATTTCTTAAGGGGCTGACCCTTCGTAACCGCGATGGCAACCTTTACCCAAGGATGGCTGAAACCCCTTCGGGTATGTTGAATGCTGTGGGCCTTCAAAATAAAGGAATAGACAATTTTATAAGCAACATCTACCCCCGGATCAAAAATTACAACACTCCCTTAATAATTAATGTGAACGGTTCAACTGTTGAAGATTATATTGAACTGACTGAAAAAGTAAATGAACTGGAAGGAATTCCTGCAATTGAACTGAATATCTCCTGTCCGAATGTAAAGGAAGGAGGTATGGCCTTTGGCATTACCTGTCCGGGTGCAGAGGCCGTAACCCGCGAAGTGAGAAAGGTATATTCCAAAACTTTAATCGTCAAACTTTCACCAAATGTGACAGATATTTCAGAAATTGCCAGGGCAGTGGAAGGACAGGGAGCCGACAGCGTTTCACTTGTTAACACGTTTGTTGGAATGGCAATCGATGCCGAAACCAGGAAACCCCTGCTTTCAACAGTCACAGGCGGCTTATCGGGCCCGGCAATTAAACCTATCGCCCTTAGGATGGTGTGGCAGGTTGCGAAGGCTGTTAAAATACCTGTGGTAGCTATGGGAGGGATCATGAATGCAACAGATGCTCTGGAATTCATGATAGCCGGGGCATCTGCAGTGCAGATTGGAACAGCTTTGTTTAAAGATCCGTTTATTCCCCTGCATGTCATTGAAGGGTTGAACGATTACCTTGAACGGCATCGCTTTAGTTCTGTAAATGAGTTAATTGGATGTTTACAATTGTAAATATTAATTATTTATCAATATACTATACTTTTTTGTCTTAATATCTTAAATATCCCTCGTAAAGTATTAAAATTGCAATGTGAACATTTCAATTTTGTTCGTGTTTAATAATCTAAAAATAGCAAAAATCATATTTAAGATTTATGTCAAAATTCGAAATCCTGATGCCTAAACTTGGAGAAAGTATCCTGGAAGGCACAATTACCAAATGGTTTGTTAAGGAAGGTGATACCATAGAAGAAGACGATATGCTCTTCGAGGTTGCTACCGATAAAGTGGATTCTGAAATTCCTTCACCGGTTGATGGTGTAGTTTCTAAAATCATGTATGGGGAAGGGTCCCTGATTCCGGTAGGCGAAATTGTTGCGGTTATCAGTCTGGAAGGGGAGGAAGCCCCTGAGGCAGAAGAAACCCAGGATGTTGATTCCTCCAAAGAATTTACAAAAGAAACCTCAGAGGAAACCGAAACTGGTTCTGAAGAACAGGATGATGTTACTCCGTCAAGGGAAATGTCAAACAGGTTTTATTCTCCGCTGGTAAGGACAATGGCCAAAGAGGAAGGGATCTCAGCCAAAGAGCTTGAATCAATTGAAGGTTCAGGTGCTAACGGAAGAGTTCAAAAAAAGGATCTGCTGGATTATCTTGAAAACAGAAAACAGAAAAAACCGGCTGAAGAAGGACCTGCACCAAAGGCTCAATCAGCCGCATCTCCTGTTGTTGAAAGAAGACCGGCACCCGTTGTAACGGCTGGCGAAGGTGACAAGGTTGTAGAAATGGACCGGGTGCGAAAACTCATTGCAGAGCATATGGTGATGTCTAAACAGGTTTCGCCGCACGTAACTTCTGTTGTGGAAGCCGATGTTACTGAATTGGTTTTTTGGAGAGAGAAAAACAAGGAGGCATTTCTTCAGAAATACGGTGAGAAAATTACTTTCATGCCGTTTTTCATCGAGGCTACAGCTGCTGCACTCGCAGAATTCCCGATGGTAAATTCATCTGTCGATGGCGATAAAATCATTCTGCGCAAAAACATCAATGTAGGTGTAGCAGTAGCCAAACCCGATGGTAACCTGATTGTTCCGGTTGTTAAAAATTCGGAACAAAGAAACATCGTAGGCCTGACAAAAGAATTAAACAGGCTGGCAAATGCTGCACGAAACAATAAGCTTTCACCTGATGAAATACAGGGAGGCACCTTTACGATCACAAATTTTGGCACCTTCAGAAACCTGATCGGAACGCCCATAATCAATCAGCCACAGGTAGGAATCCTTGCTACAGGAAGTATCGAGAAAAAACCGGCAGTGATTGAAACACCCACAGGTGATGCCATTGCCATCCGCCATAAAATGTTCCTTTCACTTTCTTATGACCATCGCGTGGTCGACGGTGCTTTAGGCGGAGCCTTCCTGAGAAAAATTGCTGACCTCCTCGAACAGTTCGATATTAACCGATCAATTTGAAATTTTTAATATGGAAGAATTACAAATACCAAAAATTCATACAATAAAAAACACGGAAAGGGATACCCTGGAAAAGTGGTTTAGATTAATGACAATAGGAAGAGCCATTGATGATAAGGCACCGAATTATCTGAAACAGGCAATCGGCTGGTCGTATCATGCACCGTTTGCAGGTCACGATGGGATTCAACTGGCATTGGGACAAGTTTTTGAAAAGAAGAAAGATCATATATTTATGTATTACCGCGACATGCTCACTGCATTGTCGTGTGGCCTGACACCCGAGGAAGTTATTTTGAATGGAATTTCAAAGGCTACCGATCCTTCCAGTGGAGGAAGACATATGTCGAATCATTATGCCAAACCTGAATGGAATATTCATAGTGTATCATCGTTAACCGGAAATCACACACTGCATGCAGTAGGCGTAGCCCGTGCCATTAAATATTATGGAGAGAAAGCTGTTTCATTCAGCAGCCAGGGAGAATCATCTGTCAGTGAAGGTTTTGTTTACGAAGCTTTTAACGGAGCTGATAAAGAAAAACTGCCTGTTGTTTTTGTAGTCCAGGATAACGGATATGGAATTTCTGTTCCTAAAAAAGACCAGACCGCTCAGCGTAAGGTAGCCAACAATTTCGTTGCTTTTAAGAACCTCAGGATTTTGCATTGCAACGGGAAGGATGTATTTGATTCAATGAATGCAATGATTGAAGCCAAACGCATTGCCCTTGAGGAAAGCCGGCCCGTTATTATACAGGCGAACTGTGTAAGAATTCGCTCACATTCCAACTCCGACGACCATTTATTGTACAGGAGTGAATCTGAAAGAAATTATGTTGAGCAGTATGATCCTCTGGCAAAGTTCAGAAGGATGCTCATCAGATATAACAGGTTTACAGAACAGGAAATTATTGCCATTGAAGAGGAGGTTAAACTGGAACTGAAAGCGGCACACAAGGCAGCCATGCAGGCTCCGAACCCCGATCCGAAATCCATCTATGATTTTGTGCTGCCTGAGCCCTATACTCCTAAAAAGTTTCCTGATGGTGTACATCATGAGCAGGGCGATAAAGTTAAGCTCATTACTGCTTTAAATCAGACTTTGAAAGAGGAATTCAGACGGAACCCTGATACCTTTATGTGGGGTCAGGATATGGCCAATAAGGATAAAGGCGGAATTTTTAACGTGTCAAAAGGATTGCAGCAGGAGTTTGGTCCGAAAAGAATATTTAATGCTCCCATAGCCGAAGACTTTATTGTGGGCACTGCCAATGGTATGTCGAGATTTCATGAAAAAATCAGGATTGTAATTGAAGGGGCCGAGTTTGCCGATTACTTCTGGCCGGCAATGGAACAATATGTTGAATGCAGTCACGACTACTGGCGATCGAATGGTAAATTCGCACCAAACATAACCATTCGCCTTGCTTCAGGAGGATATATAGGTGGCGGACTATATCATTCACAAACCATAGAAGGATCCTTGGTATCTATTCCCGGAATACGGATTGTATATCCTTCATTTGCCGATGATGCGGCAGGGCTGCTCCGTACCTCCATCAGGTCGAGGGGTGTTACCATGTTTATGGAGCCGAAAACTCTTTATCAAAGCCCAAAAGCTGCAACTGTTGTACCAGAGGAATTTGAAGTTCCGTTCGGAAAAGCACGCATCCGGCACGAAGGCAGCGACCTTACAGTTCTTACATACGGAAACGCCACCCATCTCAGTATAGAGGCAGCAGTAAAACTAAAGGAAGAAGGTTACAGTGTGGAGGTTATTGATTTACGTTCACTCATTCCTCTTGATGAAGAAACCATCCTGGAATCGGTGAAGAAGACAAACAAGGTCTTGATCGCCCATGAAGATAAGGTGTTCGGTGGTTTTGGCGGAGAGCTGAGTGCCATAATTACAGAAAAAGCATTTGAATACCTGGATGCTCCCGTTAAAAGAGTAGGTTCAACCTTTACACCGGTTGGGTTTAATACCATCCTCGAAAGAGCCATACTGCCTGATGTAAAACGGATTTATGATGCAGCCAAAGAACTATTAACATACTAAAATTCTGATCTGAAAAATGAGTAAAAAAACATCCATCATTTATAGCTTCCACACACACAAATCAAAAAAAGTTGCTGAAAAGGTCATTGAAAGCTGGGGGGCACAGGATATTGAACCTGTGAATGCAGAAGAACTTGGCCGCGAAGTATTGGAGAAATACGACAATTTTATATTGAGCGCCCCCACATGGTTCGATGGTGAACTGCCTAATTACTGGGATGAATTTGTTCCTGAACTGGAAGAAATGGATTTGTCGGGAAAAAAGTTTGCAATATTCGGACTGGGTGATCAGAAGGAATATCCTGAAAACTTTTGTGATGCCATCGGAATTCTTGCCGGCATCATTGAAGAATGTGGAGGCCAGCTGGTGGGACAGGTACCTGCCGAAGGGTATACGTTTGAACATTCACGGGCAAAACGTGGTG
>Ga0209347_1004782_pt1 | contig 13634 bp, 6 predicted proteins | sample AutmiccommuBRH23_FD_187382 | JGI IMG/M metagenome (GOLD analysis project Ga0209347, IMG submission 187382) | Deep subsurface microbial communities from Mt. Terri, Switzerland - Autotrophic microbial communities BRH/23 (SPAdes) (version 2) | ecosystem: Environmental > Aquatic > Deep subsurface >... | reverse complement strand
GGCTGTGGCTGCCGGCAGGCAACGAGATCGGCATGGCCTGGATCGATCCGGACTTTGACGACACGCACTGGACGCCGGTGACCCTGGGAATCGGATACGACCGCACGCCGCCGGCCGTGCTGCCGCGGGAGGATGTCACCCGGCCGGGCGACGCCATCGAGCCCACGTCGTTCAACTCGCCCACAAATGAAGAAGTCGACAAAGCCATCGACAACAATCCCCAGACGAAGTACCTCAACTTCGATAAGCTGAATGCCGGATTCACCGTCACGCCCTCCACCGGACCGTCCGTCATCACCGGCCTTCGTCTGACCTCGGCCAACGACGCCCCGGACAGGGACCCCACCAGCTTCCTGCTGCTCGGATCGAACGACGGACTCACCTTTGTCGAGATCGCCCATGGCGGTGTGCCCGATTTCCCCGCGCGGTTCTTCCCGGTGGAAGTTGCCTTTGCCAACGATCGGGCCTACACCCATTACCGGCTTCTGTTTCCCACCGTGCGGAATGCCGCCGCCGCGGTCGCCATGCAGATTGCCGAGGTCCAGTTCCTCGGAACCAACGGACCGGCAACGGCATTTGCAGACCTGATCGGCACCGACGTCGCGGCGGACATGTACGGACGTGGCACATCGGCCTGCGTGCGAGTTCCTTTCAGCGTCGAGGCCGCCCAACCCCTGGACCGGCTCGCCCTGCACGTCCATTACGATGACGGCTTCGTGGCTTTCCTGAACGGCGTCGAAGTCGCTCGTTCCCAGGCCCCGGAAACCCTGGCCTACGATTCCAAAGCAATGGCAGACCGCCCGCACGCTTTGGCTCTGGTCTCACAGCGCTTCGATCTGAGCGACTTTGCCCACTTGATCGGGCCCGGCATCAACGTCCTGGCGATCCAGGCCCTGAACGATGCCGCCGACAGCCCGGACTTCCTGCTTTCGGCAGAGCTTGAGAACACACAGGTAATCATCGGAGGCAACGGGTACTTCGAATCGCCCACTCCCGGAAGCGTGAACGGCCCCATCACTTTGGGACTGGTATCCGATCCCCTGGTCGACACAGGCCGGGGCTTCTACGAGGCCCCCTTTGCAGTGACGATGTCATGCCCGACCGACGGTGCGACCATTCGCTACACGCTGGATGGCAGCGCGCCGACGATGGCTGCGGGAACCAGATACGCTGGTCCCATCTCCATCGGCCGCACGACGACATTGCGTGCCGCCGCTTTCCTGGACGGGTGGCGGCCGTCGCGTGTCGTGACTCACACGTACTTGTTCCTGAAGGACATCGTGGCGCAGAGCCAGGCAACAGCGCTCGTCGCCGGATTTCCCGCAAGCTGGAACGGCCAGCCTGCGGATTACGGCTTGGACAAGCGCGTAATCGGCCCCGCCGGCCAGGACAGCTTCGCCGGAAAGTACGCCGCGACAATCAGGGAGGATCTTCAGTCGCTGCCGTCGATGTCCCTCGTCATGGACGTCGAGGATGTGTTCGGACCGCAGGGCATCTATGCGAACCCAACCATTCGCAGCGACACCATGGAGCGGCCGGTCTCGCTGGAGTTGATCTATCCGGATGGCCGGGGAGGATTTCAGGAGAATGCCGGCGTACGTATCCAGGGCGGCGCCTTTCGCCGGTTCGACCTGACCTTGAAGAAATCGTTTCGACTGGTGTTTCGTGAAGAGTATGGAGCGTCCAAGCTCAACTATCCCCTCTTCGGACCGGACGCCGTGGACGAATTCGACAATTTCATCCTGCGGGCCAACAGCAACGACGCCTGGCCCTACGGCGGCGGAGGCGCCCTTTACATACGCGATGCGTTCGCGATGGACACGGTCCGAGCCATGGGCAACGTGGCCTCCCACAGCGAATTCGTCCACCTCTACATCAACGGCTTCTACTGGGGACTGTACAATCCGGTGGAACGTCCCGATGCCGCCTTCTCCGCTTCCTACCACGGAGGCGACAAAGATTCCTGGGACGCCATCAATCAGGACTCGGTCCCTGACGGCAATCGCGACGCCTGGAACCGGTTGCTCGCGATGCTCGATGGCGACCTCTCCGACGACAGCCTCTATCAGCGCATCCAGGGCAACAATCCGGACGGCACGCGAAATCCCGAATACGAGGATCTGCTGGACGTGGAGAACATGATCGATTACCTGATCCTCAATTTCTACGTCGGCAATGGCGACTGGCCCGGACGCAACTGGTGGGTCGGACGCAATCGCGACAATGGCGACGGCTTCCAGTTCTACCCCTGGGATACGGAAACCGCTCTCTCGAATCTCAATGCCAACAGCACCTCCGCAAACACCGCGGTGGCCCGTCCCTACGCTGCCTTGCGGGCCAACGCCCGGTTCCGCACGCTGTTCGGCGATCGTGTCCATCGGCACTTCTTCAACGACGGAGCCCTGTATGTGAACCCGGACAGTCCCGCCTGGGACCCGGGGCACCCGGAGAATAACCGGCCGGCCGAACGCTTTGCGGCGCTGGCCGATCTGGTCGAGCGAGCCATCGTGGGTGAATCCGCCCGCTGGGGCGATCAGCTCCGAACGACGCCTTTCACCCGGGACGAACACTGGGCGCAGCAGCGCGATAGTCTCCTGACAAGCTACTTTCCCCAACGGTCGAAGGTGGTCCTGGCGCAACTCCGCAGCGCGGGCCTCTATCCACGCATCGATGCGCCCGTCTTCAGCCGGCCCGGGGGACGCGTGGACCCGGGGTTCGAGCTGTCCCTGAGCGCCGCCGCAGGGACGATCTACTACACCCTGGACGGCAGCGACCCGATCATGCCCATTCAAGTCAACGAGCTTTCGCGGACGACGCTCGTCACGAGCAACAGTCTGAAAAGGGTGCTGGTGCCATCGACGGCCAACGGTGGAAACGTTCTCGGTTTCACGTGGCACACGGCCGACGGCCTCGACGATTCGGCTTGGCTCTCCGGCGCTCGCGGCGTGGGCTATGATACGGGCGCCGAGTACGACGCGTTGATCGGCATCGACGTCGACCAGCGAATGCGAGGAGTCGGAACGTCCGCGTTTATTCGCATTCCGTTCCTTCTCGACCAGCAGACATGGACACATCTGAACTTCATGACTCTGCAAATGCGTTACGACGACGGTTTTGTCGCCTATCTGAACGGGGTTCCCATCGCCTCCGAGAATGCGCCAGCCAACGTCCAATGGAACTCTGCCGCGACGGCCAACTGTGACGATGCAGCCGCCGTGCAGTTCAGCAGCTTCGACGTGAGCAAGTTCATCGATGCCCTCCAGCCGGGCCAGAACCTGCTGGCGATTCACGGCCTGAATGTCTCCGCGGGAAGCTCCGATTTCCTCATCGACGCTCAACTCGTCGTCGGAGAGCGCCAAGTCATCGGAGAGCAGTCCGGAGCGCAGCAGTACGTGGGACCCCTTGTGCTGTCGAACACGACAACGATCAAGGCGCGGGCATTCGACGGATTGGAATGGAGCGCTCTCTGTGAAGCGTCCTTCCTCGTGGGCCCGGATCTTCTCCGCACGGACGTGACGGCCCTCGAACTCGGTTCCCGGTCCCCTTTCAGATCCGGTGGTCCTGGCGGACGATGAGTCGCTGGCCGCCATCGAGGCTGCGGTTCCAGTTCTTGGGCGGCGCGATCTTGCGGAGCCTGTCCAGCTGGCCGATTTCCTTCAAGCGGGAGTAGATGAGCTGCCAGGCACAGGGCAGTTCCGGGCGGACTTCGCAGCGGTCCTCGCGCGACCCGCCGCACGGGCCGTTCAGCATTCTCTTGGCGCAGCGCGTGACCGGGCAGACGCCGCCGTACTCGTGCAGAACGCAGGACCCGCACGCGGCGCACTTCTCCGTCCAGATGCCCTGCTCTTCGAGGATGCCGATGAAGGTTGTGTCGAGGCCGGCATAGACTGGCTTGGTGCGATACCGCTCAGCGATCGCCTGAACGCCCGCCCCGCAGCCCAAAGAGAGGACCGCGTCGTTTCGCTCGATGGCGTCGGCCGCCTGCTCGATGAAGACATTGTCGCACTGGCGCTCGATGGTCAGTTCCTCGACCGCCAGGTCGATGCCCTGCAAGCGCGACGCGATGCGCAGGGCCGAACTGATGATGCCGACCTCTCGTTCGCCGCCGGCCAGGCAGACCGTGACGCACGTGCCGCAGCCGAGGACGAGAATCTTCTTATGAGCCTTGACGATATTCAGCAGATCCGGGATCTTCTTGCGTTCCGCAACAATCATGACGCGGTCTCCAATCTTCTCTTGTGGCCGTTGGTGTTCAAGGGGCTCGGGCCGAGCTTACGGATCGTCTCGACCATGTCCGTGATGAAACTCGCGAGTGTCCGGCCGCCCGATGCCGGGACGTTCACCATGCGGAGCCGCTCTTTCTCCAAGCCCAATTCTTCGAGCATGTCCCGCATGTATTCGGTCCGCCGCCGGGCGTAGAGATTGCCGCTGGTGAAGTGGCAGCCGCCTTCGAGACAGCCGGCCACGAAGACGCCGTCGGCGCCGTTCTCGAACGCCTTGATGAAGTACTCGGTCTCGAGCCGGCCCGTGCAGGGCGTGCGAATGATGCGTACGTTCGGCGGATACTGGATCCGCATCGTGCCCGCCAGGTCCGCCGCCGCGTACGCACAATAGTGGCAGCAGAAGGCCAGCACTCTCGGTTCAAACTCGGCTTTCGTCTTGTCCATCACGTCTTATATCCTTCGCTATGAATGCGAATCGTTACGTCATCACTTTGCGTGTACGGGTGTTCTGGCCTTGGCCCCGTTGCCGTCGCCGAACAACTGGCGGATCATCACGCGGAACTGGTCCGTCTGGAAGTGGTTCAGTTGAATCGCCCGGGCCGGGCACTCGGCGGCGCAGATGCCGCAGCCCATGCACTTGGCAGCTTCGATCTGGCCCTTGCCGTCGTTGTTGCAGAACGGAGCCCCGTACGGGCAGGCGTGTACGCAGGTCATGCACGAGATGCACTTGCTCTGATCGACGTAGGAGACCTGCGGACTGACGTCCAGGTGCGTTTTGGAGAGGACCGTCGCGGCGCGAGCGGCGGTCGCGCGGGCCTGGGCGATGCTCTCGTCCATGAATTTGGGCGAGTGGGCCAGGCCGCACAGGAAGACGCCCTCGGTCGCGAAATCCACGGGCCGCAGCTTCATGTGCGCCTCGACGTAGAAGCCGTCCGCGTTCAGCGGCACCTTGAGCATGTCGGAGACGCGTTTATTGTTCGCCTGGTCCGCCTCGATGCCGGTGCTCAGGACGACCAGGTCCGTCTCGATCACCAGAGACTCGGGGAAATCCGGGCTCGTGAGGCTGACCGTGAGCCCGCTGGCACTTGCAGTGACGCCGGAAGGCGTTTTCCTAGCACGGGCATCCTGCCCGTGAATGCCCTCAATATTCATGGGCGGGACGCCCATGCTACTGACCACCGGCTCCTGCTCGGGTGTATATCGGATGAAGACCACGCCGGCCTCGCGGGCCTGTTTGTAGTAGAGCTCGCGGAAACCGTAGGTCCGGACGTCCCGGTAGAGGACGAAGACATTCGTATCAGGCGATTTCTTCTTGATCGCCAGGGCATTCTTGACCGCCATGGAACAGCAGATTCGGCTGCAATAAGCCCGCTCGTCGTCGCGAGAGCCCGCACACTGGATCATGACCACGTTCTTTGTCCCGGCGGACAGCTTGTTCTCGCAGATCCTCTTTTCGAGCTCGACCTGCGTGATTACGCTGGAGGAAGCCCCGCCGAGGAACTTGGTCGTCTCGGCCCGCTCGGCGCCGGTGGCGACGATCACAGTGCCGCCCGTAACCTCGAACTTCTTGCCACTCTGGGACAGGGTCATATGGAACTCGCCGATGTGGCCCTTGATGTCCGCGACATCCGTGGAGAGGTACACGTCGATATTCTTGTGGTCTTGCACCTGCCGGATCAGATCGGCCGTCATGCCGGCGACGTCCGTCTCCTCCAGCGTGAAGTGGATGTCGTGCAGATGGCCGCCGAGCCGCTCGGTCCGTTCGATCAGATGGACCTTGAAGCCTTGGTTGGCAAGAGCGAGCGCCGCCGTCATGCCGGAGAGGCCGCCGCCGATGACGAGACCCTTCTGATCGACGGCGAGCATGCTGCCTTCCAGCGACGACAGCAGCGCGGCGCGGGCGATGGCCATTCTCACCAGCTCGACGGATTTCTCCGTGGCGATCTGGGGCGAGGTCGAGTGTACCCACGAGCACTGGTCGCGGATGTTGGCCATCTCGAAGAGGTATGGGTTCAGGCCCGCCTCTCGCATCGTCTCGCGGAACAGCGGCTCGTGCGTTCGCGGCGTGCAGGACGCCACGACGATGCGGTTGAGCCGGTGCTTGCCGATCTGCTCGCGGATGTTCGTCAGGCTCGTGTCCGAGCAGGTGAACATGGTATGGGTCGCGTGGACGACGTTGGGCAGGCTCTCGATGGCCTTGACCACGTTCTCGACATCGACCACCGAGCCGATGTTCCGGCCACAATGGCAGACGAAGACGCCGATTCGGGCCGGCTCATCGGTGACGTCGTGCTCCTCCGGGTACTTCTTCTTGACGGTCCGCGTGTTGCGGGCCGAGGCGAGCAACTCCATCGCCATCGAGGCGGCGCCGCTGGCCTGCATGACCGTCTCGGGGATGTCCTTGGGCTCCTGGAAGGCCCCGCCGACGAAAACGCCCGGCCGGGACGTGGACAGAGGCGCGGACCGGTCCGTCGCACAGAAGCCGTAATCGTTCAGCTCGATGCCAAGCTGTTTGGCGCACTGGACCGCCGATTTCGAAGGCTCCAGACCGACGGACAGCACAACGAGATCGAATTCCTCCTCGCTGAGCTTGCCGCCTTCATCGAGGAACCGGACTCGCGGATTCATCGTCCCGGGCATCTGTACGATGCGGGACGGGATGCTCTTGACATAACGGACGCCGTTTTGGTTCTTCGCCCGCTCGTAGTACTGATCGAAGTCCTTGCCGTGGGCGCGGATGTCCATGTAGAAGATCGTCGCTTCCAGCCCGGCGGTGTGTTCCTGGGCCACCATGGCCTGCTTCGTCGAGGCCATGCAGCAGATCGACGAGCAGTACTCGTTGCCGCAACTGGAATCGCGCGAGCCCACGCACTGGATCCAGGCCACTCTCTTCGCTTCCTGCCTGTCGGACAGCCGCACGACGTGCCCCTCGAACGGGCCGGCGGCGGACAACATCCGCTCGAACTCGACGCTGGTCAGGACGTTGGCATACCGGCCGTGCCCGAATTCGCCCTTGCGGGAGGCATCGAACTCCTCGAAGCCGGGCGTCAGCACGACCGCGCCGACCTCCAGTTCAACCGTTCGTTCGCCCATGAAGTGGTCGATCGCGTTCTGCTTGCAGGCATCAACACACTCGCCGCACTCGGAGCACAGCGCACAGTTCAAGCACCGTTCCGCCTCGGCCAGTGCCTGCTCTTCGGTCAGGGCCAATTCAACTTCTTTGAAGTTGCCCTGTCTCTGAGCTGCCGGCAACTCGTGGCACTCGCTGCGGGCCTGCTTTTCCACATGGTCCGTATCCGGCAAAAGATCCTCCGGAACGGGCTTGATCGCGTCTTCGAAGCGGTTGGCCCGCAGGTCCATGCCGTTGAGATAGCGATGGATGGACTCGGCCGCCTTCTTGCCGGCCCCCACGGCCTCGATGACCGAAGCGGGCCCCGAGACGGTGTCGCCGCCGGCGAAGATGCCGGGCACCGAGGTCTGCCGCGTCACGGAATCGGCTTTGATGACGCCGCGCTCGGTCTCGACGCCGAGATGGGTCAGAAACGCCTTGTTGTTCTGCTGGCCGATGGCGATGATGATCTGATCGGCCTCCAGGGACACCTTGTCGTTCTCGGCAAACTGCGGATTGAAGCGGCCGTCGTAGCCGAATACGCTGGTGCAGCGTTTGAATTCGATTCCCGTCACGGCCCCGTTGCCCAGGATGCTGCGCGGGCCCCACCCGTTGCGGATGCTGATTCCCTCGGCGACCGTCGCCTCGACCTCCTCGGCGTAGGCGGGCATCTGCCGGCGCTGCTCCAGGCACACCATCTCGACGCTCTTGGCTCCCAGACGCAGCGCGGTCCTCGCGACGTCCACGGCGACGTTGCCGCCGCCGATGACGATGACTTTGTTCTTCACGGCGGGCTTGTTGGCGGAGGCAGCCTGCATGAGAAAATCGACGCCCTGCATGACGCCGGCTTTGTCCTCGCCTTCCACGCCGATCGCCCGCCCCTGCGGCACGCCCGTGCTGAGGAACACCGCGTCATGCTCCTTGCGAAGCGTCTCAATCGTGATGCTCTCGCCCACGCGGCAGTTGAAGACGAACCGGACGCCCTTACGCCGGATGATCTCGATCTCGTGGTCCAGCACATCCTTGGGCAGGCGGTACGCGGGAATGCCCCACCGCAGCATGCCGCCGGCCGCCGGCATGGCTTCATAGACCGTCACGGCGAACCCTCGGCCCGCCAGATCGTCGGCGGCGGTCAGACCTGCCGGTCCGGCTCCCACCACGGCCACTTTCTTCGCGTTCGCGGCGGGCTTCTTCTCTTCCGGCAGTGCCAGTTTACCTGCGCGGATCAGTTCCATCTCCTTGTCGGAGGCAAACCGCTTGAGCATGCGGATCGCGATCGGGTCGTCCGCCTTGCCGCGGGTGCAGGAGGTCTCGCACGGATGCGTGCAGACGCGGCCGCAGATCGCCGAGAGCGGATTGCGCTCGCGGATCAGATTGACGGCCTTGACATATTCCTTTTTCTTGATCAGCTGCACGTAGCCCTGCACATTGATGTTGGCCGGGCAGGTCGTTTTGCAGGGTGCGTGGCCGTTCTTGAGGATGCCGAAGATGTTCGGCGTCGCCTGGGCGTAGTGCTTGGCGATGGCCTTTCGCTTGCCGAGATTGCGGTCGAACTGGTCGGGAATGTTCACCGGGCACGCCTGCGTACACTCGCTGCAGCCGTTGCACTTGGTCTCGTCCACGTACCGCGGGTGGCGTTTGACAACCGCCTTGAAGTTGCCGGGCTCGCCCTTGAGATCGACCATCTCGGACATCGTCAGAATCTCGACGTTGAGATTGCGGGCGCACTCGACAAGCTTGGGCGAAATGATGCAGGTCGCACAGTCGCCGGTCGGGAACGTCTTGTCGAGATGGGACATCATGCCGCCGATCGCGGCTTCCCGTTCGACGAGGTAGACCTTGAACCCGGAGTTGGCTAAATCGAGCGACGCCTGCACGCCGGCGATTCCGCCGCCCTGCACGAGCACCGCACCCACCTTCTTCTGACCGTTTTCACTCATATCGAAAGCATTCCTCATGCGGCATTGACGACGGCTTTGACCACCCGGGCCGGCGAGATCATGAGCTTGTTCAGGCCGAGATTCTGGGCCGGCAAGCCCAGGCACAGGCCCAGCAATTGCGTGATGTACAGGACCGGCATCTCGTGGCGCGTGCCCTTAATCCTGGCGATGTCGAGCTGCCGCATGTCGAGATTGATCTGGCACATGGGGCAACTGACCGCGATGCACTCGGCGCCGGCCGCCTTGGCCATCCCCACGATGGAGTCCGTAAGATTGACAACCACGTCGGTCCGGGACATCGAGAGGCCGCCGCCGCAACATTCGACCTTGTGCGGCCAGTCGAGGGCCGTTCCGCCCATCGCGGTGATCAGCCGGTCGAGCGAGGTCGGGTTCTCCGGGTCGTCGAAGCCCGTGACCTCCTTGGGGCGGACCAGCAGGCAGCCGTAATAGCTCGCCACCTTCATGCCCGCCAGCGACCCGCGAAGCGCCGCGGTGATGGCGTCGATGCCGACATCCTCCAGGAGCACTTCGAGGAGGTGCCGCACCTTGACGGAGCCGTCATAGTCCCGCCCCGTCGCCTCGGCCACCTCGGCCCGCACCTGCTGGTTCGTCGCGATCTCGTGGTTCGCCACCTTCATGCGGTTGTAGCAGGCCGCACAATTGACGATCAGGTCGAGGCCCGCGTCCGCAGCCTTGATCAGAGTCGCAGCCGGAAGGGCCGCCGCGAGCACACGGTCGGTCTGATGGCCCGCCGTGGCGCCGCAGCAGGTCCAGCCGTGGGGCTCGACCAGTTCGACGCCCAGCGCCGCCGCCACGGCCAGCGTGGACTCGTGCATGTCCCTCGCGGTCGATTCCGCCGAGCAGCCTGGAAAATAGGAGTATTTCATTTGTCCGCCGCCTTGTTCTCTTTCGTCTTCTTGAAGATCCGTCGCACCATCTTGCGATCCGCGCCCGTGGGAGGCAATAGTGCGATCTTGCGTTTCGTGAGCATGGTCGGGAACTTCTCGGTGTCGGCCATGAGCTTGCGGCTGCCGAGTTTGTACGCCGCGATCATGGCCAGATCATACGTCCGCCCGAACACTTCGACGGTCTTGAGGAACGCCTTGTTGAATAGCGGGACGTTGCCCTCGCCCTTGACGGCTCCCCGTTCCATCGCGATCTTGCGAAGCGCGTCCATGACGGCCGCCACGTCGATGCCCATCGGGCACCGCGTCGAGCAGGTCTCGCACGAGACGCACATCCAGAGAATGTCGCTGTCGAGCAGCTCTTCACCCATGTCCAGGTGCAGCCGCCGCATCATCTCCGAGGGCGGGCACTTGGCCATGGCCGACACCGGGCAGCCGCTCGTACACTTCCTGCACTGGTAGCACACGCTCAGATCCACGCCGGTGATCTCCCGGACGCGTTGAGCGATGCTCCGAGCCGACTTGTTCTTTGAAATCGTTATTGTCATGTCCAACTCACTCAACTCGATATTCAAGAGACACAGACGCACACGGACCACCACCGACCCTCACGGACGTTTTCGTCCGTGTTTGTCCGTGCCTGTCCGTGTCTGTCCGTGCTCGCTCCATGTTCTTCACGCCTTGGCCACTTGTTTCTTTTCTTTGCCGGGCAAAGTCGCCACCTTGGCCAGCGCCTTGAGCGCCACCGGCGTCACCTTGCGGTACACCTCCTCCGGCTTGCACTTTCGCCCGTCGACCGTCAGCAGGTCCTCGACCTGGATGCCGAACAGCCGCTCGTTCTCCTGGAGATAAGGCAGGATCAGCTCCCAGTCGGCCCCGGTCAGCTCGACGAACTTGCCGCCGTTGAGCTGCTGGTGCACGACCTTCTTCTGCGGATCACGGACGTAGATGGCCCCGCCGGAAGCGAGCGAGAACAGGTTGCTGCCCGGATAGGGCCCGGCCAGCGCCACGATCCTGCCGTCCTCGTCGAGCCGGATGCCATTAAGGATCACAAATCCGCCGCCGTTGAGCGGGTCGCCCGCCATGAAGGACTCCGCCAGGAAGTCCAGGCATGTGCCGTTGATAACGACCCGCGGCTTGCCGACGGAGTTGATCAGCGGTCGGCCCGCGCCGTTGCCCAGGACGAAAATGCTACCGCCCTTGGCCCCGTACATGAAGGTCTGGCCGACGTCGCCATGGACGACGAGCTTGCCGCGCTTGATGATCTGGCCCAACTGGTCCTGGGCGTTGCCGTGGATGGTGATGGTCATGCCGTCGATGCCGGAGGCGATGTAATCGCCCGAGCTGCCGTAGAGGTCAATCGTAACGTCGTCGGTGTCGGGTCCGAGCCCACAGCCGTGGAATCGCTGTCCGTGCAGGTCGAAGGTGATGAATCGCCGCCAGCCTTTCATGTACGCGTCAAAGAGCAGCGTCGCATCGCAGCGGTCGCCCTCGGCGATGAAACCCGCCGCATTGATGACCAGCGTCGTTTCGCCCTTGACGGGAGCCCGCAGGGCGCCGGCAGTCTGGAGATCGATCAGCCGATAGGGCCCGAGGGCAGGATCGGTGGCCGCGATCTTCGGCAGGGCCCGCAGGAGCCGATCCAGTTCACTGCGAACGATGTGCAGGATGTAGCTTCGTTTCTTGGCGCCCGTGGGGAACTTGCGGTCGTTGAGCTGCGTGAAAACGTCGATCGCCGTGGCCGTATTCTCTTTGGCAACGCCCCGCTCGGACAATGCCCGGCACGCCGTGCGGATGACGTCGAACGACCATGTTGCCATACCATCGCGGAAGAATTCGAACAGACCCGCGGCATTGCTCCCGCGCAGGCAGGCGTCGATCTTCTCTTCCACGGCCTTGTCGCGACGCAGGGAACCGACGTCCTTCGCGAGATCACAGGACTCATTCGCCTTGGGCATAGGCACCGTCTGGCCGAACTTGTCCTTGCAGCTCATGCGGATCCTGCCGCCCTTGTCTTTTTCCAAGTTGAACAAGAACGCCCCGCCGTCGGTGTGGCTGCCGCCGCGGGCGTTCCAGTACTTGTCGGCGACCGGGCAGATGCGGGGATCGTCCTTGGCCAGGCTTTGGAGCGTGGCGTCGATGGCCTGCTTCTCCGAGGCGATCAGTCCGACCTGGACCTCGCCCTCGCAGACGGCGAACACCTGCGGACGCAGCATGGCGGTGTCGGTGATGCCGACAAGCTGCAATCGGTTCTCGCGGGCGATGTTGCGGGCGATGATGAAGAACCACGGGCCGTCGGGCGAGCCATGGATGTGCGTCATCTGGATCGCCCGGTAGATCTGCTGCTTCTCGGGGCTCAGACGGTCGAAATCCAGCTCGGTCGTCGGGGCCATCGCCTCGATGATGTACTCGAGCGGGTAATGATACGTCCGGTCCAGCAGATCGAACAGCAGCGCCGAGACCTCCGTGTCGGTGAGGAACTGCGGAAAGATGTCCCGCTGCTTGAGGTACTCGCTGACGGAGTGGTAGTTCGCGAAATCGCCATTGTGGACGAGGCCCATGTTCATAGCCGCGAAGGGGTGCGCCCCGCCCGGATGCCAGACCCGGCCCTTCGTCGGATACCGTTGATGCGAGATCCAGATGTGGGCACAGAGGTCTTCGATCTTATAGTATTTGACGATGGCCTCGGCGTATCCGACGACCTTGAGGATCATGATGTTGCGGCCGTGCGAGAGCACGAACGCCCGCTGCTTGCCGAGTGAGGCGTAGAACTTCTGGTTGAGCTTGAAACTGTTCTGGCTGACGTACTCGTCCTCGGCCTCGCGGCGATCCATGGATTCGAGGCTGTTGGCCTTGATGAATGCATCGAGCGCCTTCGCCTTGACCCGGACGAAGTATCGCCACACGTCCGGCGGTTTGACCTCCAGATCGCCCACGGACTTCCAGTCGTCCACCTTGTCCAGTTCGGCCGATGCCGTCACGTCAAAGTGCGGCGTGATGAATTCCTTCTCCATCTCGGCCCGGACCTGCGGGTCCAGCAAGGCGATGTGCAGCATGTAGCATTCGTCGAGGACTTCCCGGCTGACGCCCAACTGCTTCGGCACCAGCCCGACGGCCGCGATGCCGCCGCCCTTGCCGTTGCCACGGTTGTGCATCTGCTTGGACGGCTCGTAGATGTGCCGACCGGCCACCGGCTGCGAGCAGCAGAAGCCCACGACGCCGCAGCCGCCTTCTTCCTCACCCTTTCGCACGGTCTGCGGAGACCCGCAGGCGTCCGCGAGTGACTTTCGCGATTGCCCCAACTGTTCGATCAACTGCTTGTCCACGACTTATTACTCCAGATGGTTCATTCCATCAAAAGATCCATCTCCGGGTGGCAGCGGCAAGCGGAGTCTTCGGAGCTTGCCGATGGCTCCCTCGGTGTGTTCCAATTTGCCATGCCACGAAACAACGCCCG
>Ga0209347_1004780_pt1 | contig 13641 bp, 12 predicted proteins | sample AutmiccommuBRH23_FD_187382 | JGI IMG/M metagenome (GOLD analysis project Ga0209347, IMG submission 187382) | Deep subsurface microbial communities from Mt. Terri, Switzerland - Autotrophic microbial communities BRH/23 (SPAdes) (version 2) | ecosystem: Environmental > Aquatic > Deep subsurface >... | reverse complement strand
CCAACTCGGCCTCGGCGATGGCCAGGTTGACCCGGGCATCCTGGAATTGCTCTTTCAGCTTCCGGTACTCCCCGTCAGACTCCAGGCGCCGCAATACCTCGGCCTTCCTGGTATCCTCGTTGGGAAACGCCGGCTGGCCGTTTTTTCTTTCCGAAGCCACCTGCCCGGAAGCAAGCACCTCGCATTTCCTGAGCTCTTCAAAGGCATCGTGATACATCTGCCGAGCTTCCGCCAGGCTGATAACCAGGTTTTCAATCCGCTCCCCACTTCGGGCCAAATCCTGGGCAAGTTTGAACACGCTTATCCCCCCTTCAGCCTGCCGTAACTGGCAACGGCCCTAAAAGTATACTAATGCCGCTCTCAATACACACTCCGGCAGTGAGGCATTTTGTTGCCGAAACCGTAGGTCGGCTAAAAACCTGCCTCTTTTCCCTTGTAGCGGACAGCCCATCGGTTGATATGGCTATTCCCGGACGTCTTGAGCTTTCCGCCTGCCCTCTCCAGGAGAAAGCCAAGCAGGTTGACGCATTCCAGCGGTACCATGAGAAGGGCTATAATCAGCCCGGCAAAGGCTGACAGCAAGCTCAGCCAGGGGTTTCGCCACCTCCACCGTCCTGTTTGGTAGAGGACTGTCTCGAATATGCCGACCCCCGCTCTCCTGGCCGCCGCAAACCTTCCGCCGATCCCTTCCAGTACCGCTGCCGCGGAAAAGCAAACTAAGCTTTTCCGGAAATCAGCATCTCTCACAAAGGTCTTTACAAAAAGCAATGCCACTGTATGAAGCGTAGGGCCCCGGCAGGCCCCCGCTCCAGTCACCTCCCGTAACTGGTTTTCGGTGGGCCCGCCGGCAGCCTTTTCCTTTCAACGACAAATCCCCCGGAAACCGGGGGATTTGTCGTATCTCAACGGGCCGGCTTCCTGCCGGCACCGGGGTTTTAGAACAGAAAGGCGGCCTTCTCCGGATATAGTAAGAAAGTCGCCTTAATCTCAAGTTTATGGGGGCGAGGTGATACTCCGCCCATATAATTTTTGTTGCCGAGTGCGGTAAACAGCACCGCAAACCCTGCCCCTTGACGGGACAGCATATGCCTCCCGGACGGGAGGAAAAGTGTTGCTACACAGCAACCCTGCTTTGAAACAGGTAGCATGGTCCGCCCGGACCGGGCGGTAGAACAAACGCTGCACACATTGCAATCACGCATGCAGCCCTGCTCCCGGAAGGAGCAGCACTTACCTCTCTGGCGAGAGGGAGCGTTAAACCTTATAGTAATAATAACCAGGACAAAAAATAAATGTCAATACTTTTTTGAATTTATCGTTTCGCCACGTTGTTTTTTGCTTCTTCAATTAAAACTTTTTGAGACCATCGGAGGGCACTTACCTTCCGGTCATCACGAAGGATAGTCCTGAGTTCTTCATCAGTTTTTGCTGCAATATTCCCTGCGGTTAAAATTCCCAACCTTTTAAGGACAAGATAATCCCCCCGTAATAGCTTGTTTCCCGCCACACGTGCCAGCGGCACTAATTCCCGGGGAACACCAAACTCCAGCTGTACCAACACTTCTTCAAGCTGTTCTCCAAAATCTAACTGTCCGGTGTTCGTTAACTCTGCAACCCGGGCAGCTGTTGGAAACAGGTCACGGGTTCGATCTGCCACCGCCCGAATGGCGCCGGCAGCATCCTGATCCCGTAGGTGACGTAATAATGTCTCCTCCATAACCTGCAGCTCCGTTCCCTGGATCCACATAAGTGCTGATACAGCGCGTTTGCACCTGACCGTATAATTTACTTCATCCCGCGCAGAATTATACAAGGCATTTAAAACCTGGACCGGTACCCCGTAGTTTTGGATGGTTCTTCGCCATGTCTGTCGTTCTTGATGAGAGGTCTTGTGAACAGGAAACAGTATATCGTCCAGCTCCAGAGTCCCCTGGACAGCCACGAGTATGGCGGTATCCGTAAATCTGTCAACCGGTGTATTACGGAATGCTGCTACCAGGCGAATAATACTGGTCACTGCTATTCCGTTTTCACCGCTAAGCCGGCCGAGGGCAGTCAGACAATAGCCGTGTTCAACCTCAGCTATCAGTCCGTATTGCATTAATTGCTGGATAGCGCGCTGTATGGTTGATTTATCCCAGTGTCGGGCACCAGAATGCTGCATTAACTGGAATGCTGCGAAACTGTTTTCTAAAAAGTCCACGATGTCTTCTTCGCTCATTGACCCGGCATGTGCGGCCTGTACGGTAGCAAGGACACGGGTTACCAGGGAAAGCAAATCAGTCTCAGTGAAGCGGGAGAAAAGGTCCTCAGGCCGCCCTCTTACATAAGTGTTCCAGATGCTGATTTCTGCAGCAGTGCCCGAAGTAATTACGAAAGATTTACCGTGGTCCGTATATCCCAAGCGACCGGCCCGGCCCACCATATTTTTATACTCTGCCACAGAATAGGGGCCATCGGGGTGATCCAGTCCCGCAATGATGACTGAAGAAGCGGGAGTGTTCACTCCCATGGCTACAGTGGTAGTGGCAACAAGGACCCGCAGGGGACTTTCAGAGTCCCGGAAGGCCGCTTCGATAACCGCTCTTTCCTCCCGGTCCAGATCAGAGTTGTGAAAGGCGACACCTCCAGCCAGGCACTGGCGTAAAGTGCCCGAAGCCACAGAAGGATCACCGGCTGGCAACGCCGCAATAACTTCTTCTGCTGCAGGTAACCCCAGAGAGGATGAGAGATATCTGGCTACACCCCGTGTCTCGCCCTTGGTGGTTCGAAAAACCAGCACTTTTTCACGCTCTCTGACGAGCCTGCGAACCAGTGGAATAATATAGTCCTGGCTCGACCCCTTGCGGTACTCCGGTGTTATATATGGCAGAGCATGCTCAGTTCCGTCTTCGTCCAGGTAGCGAAAACTGCCATCTGTTTTAAGAATTCCTTCCCCGAGAGGGACGGGGCGTGTTTCCGTACGTAAGAGTCGGGCACCCAGCCAGCGCTCCAGCCCATTGCTATCTCCAATGACAGCAGACAGGGCGATGATCTGCGGCTCTATACCTTCGTACCTGCGAACCTTGAGCAAGGTAAGGAGAAATTCCAGGTTGCTCCCCCGGTTACGATCTGCCAGCATTTGAACCTCGTCCACCACAACCAGTCCAACCTGTCGCAACAGGTATGGGCTCATCAGGGCAAGGTTGGTGAATTTTTCATAGGTCATCAGACATACATCGTAACGACCCCGAAGCAAATCTGGAATATCGTCGTTATGATCTCCTGTCGCCCTGATTATGCGAAGGCCAAATTCCCCGTATTTACGGAGAAACTCTGCGTGCTTGTCATTAACCAAAGCCTTGAGAGGAAGCAGAAATAAACTCCTTTTCCGGTCAAAAAAGGCCCGTAAAGCTGCCAGTTCCCCAATCACGGTCTTTCCGCTGGACGTCGGTGCTGAGACCAGTAAGTGTTCCCCGTCAAGAAGGCCGTATTCGTTGATTGCCTGTTGCTGCAGTTCGTTCAGACCGGGGATTGAACCCCGCCATATATTAAGAATTTCTTTGGGTAGACCATAGGCTCCCAGGTCATCCACATTTGAACTCACCCTGGGCCGCACACGGTCAGGGAAAAGCTCTGCGAACCTCGGACCTGGAATAAAAACGGGGAGTGTAATCTCACCATCAATAACGCCTCTAAAAGCAGGCTGTTGCTTATGGCGAAAGGAAGAGGCCACATCGGTCACCCGACGTGTAACATATTGCAGGATCTGGTACAGACCGATCTTGCCGGAACTGACCACCTCAGGTGCGCCCCGTAGTGCTTCGAGTAAGTGATATGTCAGAAGGCCGTGTCCTTTCCGCTGTTCCTCAATAGCCTCCTCATCTGGACCGCAAGCTGTAAAGACTATACGGCCACGTCCGGATACTTGCTGCAAAATGGTATCCACAGTCAGTGGAGAGCGGAGAGTAACCTCCCTATGAAATACCCTTGCGCCTGCCCCACCACTAAAGCAGCAGTCAAGGATAAGCAGGACATTACGGGCGGGAATCCGCCCAAACAGGTCCACCATTTCGTCAAGCGCGATGGCAGTATTTTTAAAATCATAGGGATCAGCATTGTAGGTAACCAGATAGTGATCATCCGAACCATGTCCGGAGAAAGCAATGACAACAAAGTCATCCTGCCCAACGGTTGTCAGCCGGAAGAAATTATCTAAAATTCCTTCCCGAGTTGCCCGGTCATCACTTAACAGGACAGCCCCATCCTCTCCAAGGTTGTCCGCAAAAAGAGCATACAGGGCACGGGCATCCCGTACGGCACAGGATAACTCGTTGATTAATGGCGAAAAGTATTTGTCAATGCCTATAAAGAGGCCATGAAATCTCATTAATTGCCTCCTTTCTGGAGTACCATTTTCCAGCTTTTACGTATACTTTTTCGCCTTTATATTAATAATTCCCTTCTGTTCACGTTTTTGAAATAAAGACCAGAAAAATACTTGCTTTTCGTCATCCGAAAGGCACTAAAGGATTTATGTAATTATCATAACGGGTTTCCTTTCTCGCTTCCTCTAATGTCTTTATTCCTTTTTCCAACCAGCTGTCAATGATACCTTCAACGTAGTACAGATTCTTTTTACCGTTAAGGACAGACTTGTTCAGGGCATATTCAATCATTTCCAACGGAAAAAGGCAAATCCACCGGCTTACGAATTCCACTTCCACCTGCGCCCCTTCGAACCCGGCCGAATTTAAAAGCGCCTGGATTATTTGCAGATCTTGACTGGTAGAATCAGCATTTTTATCCGGGCGAGGGGAATCAACGGAATAATCCACAGAATCCACAGGGCGGCACTTACCGCATCCCGCGCGCGCGTTATTATCCTTATCATGATGACTGGATGGCTGGCTGGTTGCTATACCACTGTATTGTTCTTTTAGTATTGTTATATCAGTATTGTTTATGGCTCTCCCTGACCCTACCCCGGTTCCGTGTGAGCCCACCCCGGTTCCCTCTGACTCCACCCCCCCTGTCAAATCGTTACAGGGTAGGGTCTGTACGACCCCACCCTGATCGACTTCCTTTTTAAACTCTTCCGGCGGGTCGCAGAGTACAAAGGCGTTTGAGATATACTCCCCGGATTCCTTACGCCTCAGTATTTTCTTCAACCATCCCTCTTCCACCAGTTCGTTTACTGCCCTTTTTGCCGTGGCCCTGCTTATTCCACAGGCATCGGCTATGGTTTTCAATGACGGCCAGGCCACCCGGTCCCTGTTGGCGCACTGGGACAGGTATAGCCTTACCAGCTTGGCGTGGGCGCTGAGGTTTGATTTAAACACCGAGTTATAATCCCAGAACCAGTTTTTCCTGCGCCCGTCCTTCAGGGTAACATCATTTTCACCTGACGGGTTATACAGTTTTTCCTTCATGGAATTAGTACCCTCCCTTCAGGGATTGCCCTGGCCAACCGATGGCAGGCCATTATCACGGAAAGCAAGAATCTAACCCAACTTTTTTGTATTTAAACCGCCCTCAGACAGTCCTTGATGGCTGCAACCCTCAGGTCGTCCCAGAAAACTGATACTGAACCCTTTTCAAGAGATACTTTTCCGGGGTCCATCATGACCGCCAGGCAGGGCCCCTGCGGGGCCGGCGGGACCAGGGCCACCGGAAAAGCAGCTCCGTTTGGAAAGATCGCACTGCCCTTTTCGTACCGCCCACCTGCTTCTTTGAGCCTGGCGGCAAGCCACCCCACGGCGGCCGTACGCCAAAAATGATCAATGTCCCGGGGAGGAGAGGCGCCGGCGGGCAGCCACAGCACCGTGTCCCCTGCCCGGGCCCGGTAAACCATGCCGGCACCCCTGAGCTTTGCCAGCAGCAGATTGCTCCTACGGAACAACAGTGCCAACGCCCCGTCCGGCGCACCGCCGCAGGACTCTATAAACTCCAGAACAGCCAGGGCGTGCTGGGAAGTGACAATTCCCGGGCGGGCGCGAGTGATCTCCACATAAATAGAGCTCATAGGGCCGCCCTACGCCATGGTGCCGCGCAGCCTTAGGCTGAGCTTATTTTTTCCCCGGCTGAAATTAGTCACCATGCAGGTAACCCGGTCGCCCCTGCTAAGGTTTCCCCGCAGGGGAGGCGGGGCGAGGCCGACCAGCCCAGGCACACCCACCATTTCAATCATGACAAACCTTGATTCGACGCGTACAACTATCCCGGCCACGCAGTCTCCCCTGCGGAACTCCGGGGCCCTTTCCCAGGGGCTGGACCCGTCCACCATGGTCACCAGGATAACATCCTTTTCCCCGTCCAGCGCGCTTACCTTCACGCTTACCTGCCGGCCGGGCTCGAAAAGCTCGTTCAGCCTTAAGGCCTTACTTCTGGTGGCATTCGCCCGGGGCACATCCACCAGCACCCCGCCCCCTATGTCGACAGTGAGTCTTTTCGGGGTGACCACCCTGATCACCGCGTCCAGTTCCTGGCCCACCTTAAGATACTTTAATATTGCTTCCCTGGTGTCCGCCACGGCCTCCCGCCGGCTGCAAACCACGATACCGGCTTTTTTGTCAACTCCCTTGACCTTGACAAACACCTTTTGCCCGGTAAATTTCTGCATAAGTTCATGGCTTCCCAGGCCGGTCTCCGACGAGGGCACCAGCCCCCGGGCCACCTCCAGGTCCAGCTCCCAGACGGGCGTGTTATTCTCCCAGGTAACCCGCGTAATACGGGCCTCGATGGGATACTCCTTTTGCATGGCGTCGTAGATCCTGTCCCACGTTCCTCCCCGGTATTCCAGTCCCTCCGGTCTGAGCATGTTTAACTACCCCCAGTCAGGATTAAAGTTTTTCGGTAATTTACATCGCAAGCAATATTGTTCCGGCCAGGAAACCGGCGGTCAAAAGCCACTCCAGGGGCGATCCGGTCTCCAGTTTCCCCCGGTAGAGTCTCTCCCTCCACTTTTGTGGAATAAACCATATGTAGCGCCAGGGCCTTACCCCGCTTTTAGTGGGCGCGTCCAGCGCGATGTGCGAGGCCCCGCCGTTTACAGCCCCCCAAAAAGGGGCGGCTGAGCAGCCGAAAAGCAGCCATAGCACGGAAAGGGGTAGGGCTGTCAGGAACACAAAGAGGGCTGTGTGGGTAGGGCTATCCCGGTGTCCCCACCGCTCCTCAAGGTACAGGCTAACCGGTCGGCACAGCCGCCCCGCCATGCTCCCCGGGTGATCGATGTCCGGCAGCAGCCCCGCCACACAGCCGGCAGCGGCACCCCAGATCACTCCGGAAGCACCTCCTCCACAGGCGGTTCCGGACAGGGCGCCCAGGAACAGCCCGGCAGACCCGTGAGTGGTTCCCATCAACTGATTCACCCCCCAGCCGAAAAATACGAATGATCTCAAACAATGTTTTCAGTTCTGATTGAAGAGCTCCATTACATCCACCCCGGGCTCCCTGTTCCCGGCCCTCATCTGTTTGCGCTTTGGTTCCGGATCGCCCGCAGCCGCCTGTGGAATGAGCGGGGTTGGCACCTGCCGGGGCACCTGGGGCGCAAAGTCGGCCACCGTTCTCGGATCCCGGCAAAGCTCCCGGAACTCTCTCATTTCCGAGAATGCCAGGGTGTGCAGGTACAGCGGCCTGCACGTGGGGATCCTGGCCACCCCCTGAAAAAAAGGCATCTCCAGGAACTGCCAGTCTTCCATAAGCGGCATGTCCTTTATTGACTCGGATCTTTTGGTCATTTCAAAGGCTGACTTCACAGGGTGAGTAACGTCCCTGCGCTGGGATATTTCCTTCACCCTGGCCTTGCCGAGCATTGAGGAAAAGTACCTGGCCGTTTTCATGTCGTTGACGCGCAGGGCCATTCTGACGTCCATGTTTCCCAGTATGGTTTCGGCGTCGGCAGCCCCGTAAAGGCTGGCCAGCTGGGTCAGCGACTGCAGGATGCAGACGTAGTTGATGCCCAGCCCGCGGTCAAAGGACACCCTGCTGTTAAAGTCGGGGATCCGCCCGATGTTGGCGAACTCGTCCAGTATAAAGCGGACCGGCACGGGCAGCCGGTTGTGGTTCTCCTCGGCATGGTCCACCAGGCGCTTGAAGAGTAAAAAGTAAAACGCCGTCAGCAGCGGCTTGAGGTCTCCCTGGGTGGGCAGGATGACAAACAGGGCTGTTTTTTCCCCGGCCACACTGACCAGATCAATGTCGTGCCCCGCCGTAACCGCCGCCAGCGGGCCGTCGGTCATCACCGCCACCTTGTTGGCCACGCCGGTGGCGAAGTTGTTGAACATGCCCTTGCTGGACTCCCACTTCTCGTAAAAAAAGGTGGGCAGTCTCCCGCAACGGAATTCCCTTTCAAATTCGCCGGCCAGGGCCTCCACCGGCCAGGCCAGAAGGGACAGCACCGTCCTCATGTGCCTCCAGACATCGGTAAAATCCGCATTGTACCTGGTCAGGCCCACCAGAGAGGTAAAAAGGTTGGATTCGCCGCCGGCGAAAAAGGGGTTCTCCTTCCCGGCGCAGTTGATCATGGCCTCGCACACCCGGCGGAACTCCGCGTCATCCCGGGCCTCGCACAGGGGATTCCAGAGGTGTGAACCCTGGGCGGGGTTTTTGAAGTTCAGCACGAGCACCCTGTAGCCCTGCCCTTTCAGCCACTGGGCTATGCCAGGCTCGTACCCGCCCCCGGCGTTCCACTTGCCGGCCACCAGTTCCCCCTTGGGGTCGGAAATGACCATGGACCAGCCCTCATGGGCCGCGCTGATGATATTGGGCAGCACAAAGCCAAAGGTCTTGCCGCTGCCGGAGGTGCCGAAGGCGGCGGTGTGCGCCGCCATGCCGCTTTTACCCACCGGAACGCGGACGATGCGGCCCTCAAGCCTGCCCAGCACGATGCCTCCCCCGAACCTGCCGGGCCTGGGCGGGCCAAACTCGCAAACCGAAGCAATGTTGCTGTCATCGGCCCAGCCCCCCCTGACAACCGGCCGGCCCTGCACCACGCTTCCACCGTGCAGCTTTGCGCCGATGTCCATGTGCCTCCCCGCCGCCAGGACCATGGCCAGCCCCGCCAGTGACCCGGCAAGAAGGCCGACCCTGGCAGCCCGGTCGGCCTGGGTAGCTTCGCCGGTCCTCACCCACTTGACAACATCGGGACGGACAGCACGGCCCCTGTTCCGGTCCCTTACGGTGAAGGCCGACCATGACCCCCAGGCCAGCGCCGCCGCCATGAAGACAACACAGGCGGCGGCAGGAACCCCCCGACCAGACCTGGCCCCCAGCCAACCGGCCAGCAGGGCCAGCACCGGCAGCAGCATTGGGTACATCGGGCCCACCGCCGCAGCTGCGCCGAAAGCGGCAACCACCCACGGGACAGCCCTGTTTTTTATGAAAAATTGTTTCAGTTGACTGAACACAAAAAGAGCACCTCCGCTGAGTTTTTAAGGGCCGAGAAAACCGCAGCCCATCACCTCAACCGCCGCCGGCCGGACGCCTTTCTGCCCGGCGCCAGCGATCTGAGCGCCGCCAGGTCATCCGGTCCCAGCCTGAGCTCCCGGTTGCGCCCGGTTTTTAAGTCGGAGGCCATGGTCTTGACTATAATCCAGACGGCGCTGCGCCTGTCCTTCCCGGCCCAGTCCAGGGCCAGGCCCTTGCGCGCCTCCAGGAGGCCGGCCGCCCGGCGGCCCAGGACAACCCGATCCAACTCGTACGGTGGCAGAAATACCAGGACTAGGGCCTTGGCCCTGGCCGGGTGGGTAAAGTATGACCCGGGTCTCCAGAACCGGCCGGGATCCAGGTCACGGCATCCGGCGTCGAACAGAACACCCAGCTTTCTGACCAGCCGGGCAATGCGGCGCGGGCTCTTCAGCAGCCATGCCCTGACGTACAGCCTGACCCACCCCCTCTCCAGGATTGGAATGACTTTCTCGCCCCTTTGTGGCCAGGATACAGGCTGTGAAAATAGCCCTTTTCAGTACCTCCCTGCCCACGCCCCGGTACCTTTCCGCCCGGGCCAGGCGGCAGATGGCTATAATCCTGTTATTTGCATCAGCTACGGAGGCAGTCCCCTCCAGCAATTTATTCCGGAGAGAAATAATTTCTTGATCCACCATCATCACCACACTTCAATCCGTTTACCCGCCATGGCACACCCGGCCCCGGGAGGCTTTGTCCCCCGGTCAAGGGGCGCCCGGCCCAGCTCTGCGCCAGCCGGGATTCCGGGTTCTTCAAGGTATTTCTTCCCCCCTGCGCGATGCCCGGGCCAGTATGGACCTGCGCACCGCCTCCACGTCCTCCCGCCTGGCCAGTGCCAAAAGTTCCGTCGCAGCCAGAAAGGCCGCCCTGCTGTAAACGGCTAATAGCCGTGCACTGTCCCGTCCCTCGTCGTGCTCAATCTGGCGTTCACACAGCCTCAAAACCACACCGGTAAAGTCGGTGTGCTCCACCTTGGCCCTCCGGCTGATGGCCAGTGCCAGGGGCAGCGGAAACCTTATGGTTCTCCTGTCTACAGCCATGTTTTCACCCCCGTACCCGGTGCGGAATAAAGTGAATCCCGTCACCGGGAAATAACCTGGGCCTGGCGGCCCGGGCGCCTGCCAGCCATCCGGCGCCCGGGCCGGCCTGGAAAATATACTGCCCCCCTCCTCCCGGCCACCCGGTTCCTGGCCGCTCCCAGGTACCAGGTCGCCTGGCTCCTTGTTCCCCGGCCCCCCGGGCACACGGCTCCCTGGCCCCGGCAGTCAGGTGATCCGGGACCCGGGTTGTACCTGGATTTGCCTCCAGTTGAATCAAGGCCTGGGGCCAGTATGCCAGGAGTCAGAAGCGGGTGTTTGTCTGACACATCACTCCACGGGATTATTTCATCTCAGGTCCTGGTGGCCTGGGGCGTCAGACAGTCGTCTGACGCCGGGAACCTGGTGGTGCCGGGCCCCGGGGGCACCCCTGACGACGGGGGTGGCTGCCGTCTGACGCCTGGAGCCGGGCAACCCGGGGGTTGCGGCACCCGGTAAGCGTGTATTATATATGGGGCATGGCCCTTGGCAAAGGGAGGACGCCAGGACGAGGGGGCGCCGGCGGTTAAAAACGCCCGGCAGCCCGGCAATCACCTATCAAAGGCTCTTATAAATTCGCTGAAATGATCGACATGGTCTGTGCTTTCAACACCTGAACAGGTACTGCCTACCCCGGGTCCACCGTTATTCCTAAGCGCCTGCAATTCCACCCGGATGCCTTCAAGGATCTCCGCCAGGCCCAAGGCGGTGTCCACCCACTCCCTGACCTTGGCCGACTGCCGGCCCCTGGGGTAGCTCCACACCGGGTGATCGGCCGGAAATGTGATCGTCAGCCTTTTCTCGCCCACCACGCATCACCCCCCGATCCCCGGCTGCATCACGCCCGGGGTACCGTCGGACACCGGCTGAAGGACATATTTAGAGAAACAATGCATCACTCCGGATGATTTTTTTATCTCCAGTGCAGAGAGATCATCACCTTCTGCCAAAAAGCGACCTCCGGACCCTGCCGCCCAAGGGCCGGTTCCGTTCAACACATTAACCCCCGGAATTGCCGAGGGCCTTCAGGTAGCCCAGGGTGTTGGCATATACCGGATCTTCCACCACCCTCACGTTCAGCAGGTTCCCGGCCAGCATTTCCTCAAAAATGAACGCCCCGCCGCCGGCCAGCAGGACGTTATCCAAAAAGCCAACCCTGGCGCCCCAGGTGTTGGTTATACTGCGTGAAATTAATGCACCGGCGTCCCGTACCGCCCTTTTGGCCGCTTCACCGAAATCGTATTCCCTGCCGTTGTATACCACCGCCTGTCCTGTAAGTGCCTTCCAGGTTACCGCGGCAGCCTCCGCCAGTTCAAGGGGGGCACCTGTCCGGCGCTTGAATTCCGACATAATGGACCTGGTCACCAGGTGCACCCCGCAGGCAAGGCTGGTGCGGTATTCCTCGCCCAACAGCACCGGCCTCCCGCCCCTGACCTCAATGAGCAGGATGTCGGTGGTATACTCCCCGATATCCACCACCCCCGTCAGGCCGTTCGGAAGACTGCCTGCGGCCATGGAGGCCAGGACCACCCCGGCGCCCTGAGGATAAATCTCGACGCGGGTGAACGCTACCGGGAGGTCCTCCCCGCCGTCCACCCCGACCACCGCTGAAAGGCCCAAGAGCCTCCTCCTGAGTATTTCCCTTTCCTTTAGGTAAATGGCCAGGGGCACACCCACGGCCAGGGATACCTCCCCGGGCCCGTCGCAGTCAACCAGCAGGCGGGCGGCGGCCAGGAGAAGCACGTCGTGAAAATCCGGCGGTTTCCGGTACGAAAGTGACATTGTGGCCAGCGTAGACTGCAGCGCCCGCTCACCCACCAGCCACTCCCTCCTTTCCCCGCCCGGGAACCTGATGGCAACCCGGTGTCCCGGACCCTCACCGGAAAAGACGCCGCTTAACTCATCCTCCCGGGCCGGAGCCAGCACCGACCGGAACTGGATCCTGCGGCCGTCCCCGGAAATACCCTTGACCATGCCGGAGCCCACATCCACAGAAAGTATGGTCTGCTGCATTCCCTCACCTCCAGAAAATTAGTATCCATAAAAAAAGAAGGCGGGCAAAAGTCCACCTTCCAAGGTTCTGGCAAATTAACTGTCAGCAGTGCCATTTTTTAAGTCGGTCGAATGATCACGTAATCTTTTTAAGAACAATAATAACTTTAAATTTATAAAGTCGGTTTTTTTTACCTTGGCATCCAAATTATGATTGCCGCACCTGTCAGTGCAATCAATGCACCAATCCAATCATAACGGTCAGGCTTCTTTTTATCTATTCCCCATCCCCATAATAGGGATAAGACAATAAAAATACCCCCGTATGCCGCGTACACTCTTCCAAAATTAGGATAATCCTGAAGCGTAGGGATGACTCCGTACAAAACAAGGACAATACCGCCAATTATGCCAACAACAAAATGTTTCTTTTCCCGAAGCCACAGCCAGACCATATATCCTCCGCCTATTTCTGCTAAGCCTGCTAAAATAAAAAGAATTGCTGATTTTATAATCATTGTTGCCCGACCTCTTTTTCTTCTTCTTTTCGGGGAAACCACAGAATTACTGCTGTTCCAATTAACGCAACGATGGTTCCAATCCAATCATAAAGATCTGGGGTAATATTATCTATCCACCAACCCCATAAAATTGACATGACAATAAAAACGCCCCCGTATGCAGCGTAAATACGCCCAAAGCTAGGGAACTGCTGAAATGTTGGAATGACCCCGTAGAGAATTAAAACAACTCCCCCTAATATTCCCCACATAATACTGGCGTCATATCGCAGCCAAATCCACACAAAATAGCCCCCGGCTATTTCTGCTAGACCCGCTAAAAAGAAAAGTACCGCTGATCTAAATATCATCTTTTGCCTCCGTACTCAACTGTATATTTTTGAAACATTCATCCCAAGACAAACAGTTACAACGCAAACTGTTTTCTAGTACTTGTTGCATCGTTCTAATTTGAAGAATCTTCTCCTCCAACTCCATCCGTTTTTTTACTGCCATTGCTCTCCATCTATCTGAGGGGGAAATATCTGAATCAAATCCATTCAGTAAGAATTGGATTTCCGTAATATGGAAGCCTGCTCTTTGTGCAATCTTTATTAGTTCGATTCTGC
>Ga0209347_1004778_pt1 | contig 13645 bp, 19 predicted proteins | sample AutmiccommuBRH23_FD_187382 | JGI IMG/M metagenome (GOLD analysis project Ga0209347, IMG submission 187382) | Deep subsurface microbial communities from Mt. Terri, Switzerland - Autotrophic microbial communities BRH/23 (SPAdes) (version 2) | ecosystem: Environmental > Aquatic > Deep subsurface >... | reverse complement strand
GCCGCGACCGCCAGCCGGGAGAACCTCCATCGCATCCTCCATGGAGAACCTCCGTCTCAAAATGCATCACGCTCCAATGAACGGATCAGGATGCAGCGCGGAAGGTGGGGGGCAGAGAACGCTTACAATGTGTTGAGCAGATCGCGCTGCAAGATGACGCGCTGTCCTTCACGACGGGCGAGTCCTTCCTCGACCAGATGTCCGACGCGGGCGTCCATGGCTTCACGAACATCCCTGCCGAAGCCGGCAGCGGCGAGCGGCATCGGCTGCCGCTCGACCAATCGGTGATCGAGCCAGGTCGCGCCCGGTGCCGCAATCTGGGTCTGCAGATCGAGGTCGGAGCGGTTGGCCAGAACCAGTGTCGGACGTACATCGTCCGGCCCACCAAACCGACGGACCTCGACAATGCCCCCGAGGGGCGGCGCGTTTTGGAATAACTCGATCCCGCGCAGGCGAACATGATGCGCGCGACCGTCGGTGCCATCGATCACGGCATAGGCCTCGCCGTTCAGCTCATCATGGAGGCCTTTGTCGACGAGTCGCCCTATGATGGGCCGCCCTTCACGCCCGGTTTCGATCACGAAATCCGTAAAGCCGCGATCCTCGCCGCGGCGGGCGAAGGCCCGGTGCATCGTCTTGATGATATCGCCACGCTGGCCGAGATCGCGCAGCACCTTCTCGGCGCCATCGGTCACCCTCCATTCACCCGGTGCCAGTTCAGTGGCGAGTTCCATCTTCCGCAGATGCTGGAGGCGACCGACCATCAGACGGCGCAACTCGGGATCGGACGGGCCCTTCACCTCCGGGCGCAGATCGACCAGTCCGGTCTCATCGGCATGGAAGCGGATCTCGCGGTCAATGCGCGTCCAACGCTCGGCCGTCATCTCGCGCGTAAGCGCGGATCGTATCTCGTGCTCCTGTCGCGGGCCAAGCTCGATGCCGACCAGTTCTTCGGCACGGGAGCGCAGGCCACTGCTGATATAGTCACGGGCGATGACGAGATCGGCGCCGGTCTGATCGACACCCCGGACCAGCAGGTGGACATGGGGATTGTCGGTGTTCCAATGATCGACGGCCACCCAGTCCAGCCGCGTCCCGAGGTCCCGCTCCATTTGCCGGACGAGATCGCACGTGAAGCCCTGGAGGTCTTCCATCTGCCCCGCATCCTCGGGCGAGATGATGAAACGGAAATGATGCCGGTCATCCTCGCAGCGCCTGGCGAAGCCGAGATCGTCAGCGTGATCGGTCCCGGCATCAAACATGATGCCTTTCTCGCCGTCGCGGCTGACACCATCGCGCTTCAGATAGGAGAGATGGGCCGTCACCGGGGCGGAGCGGAAGGCCCGCCCCCTGTGGCGGGCGATCCGCGCAGAAACGACCACGCGACGTGTCGGGGCAAACAGGCGAGAGCGCGCGAATTTGCCAGCGCCCCGGCCGAAGCCCGAACGGCCCGAGGCAGCGGATCGACCGCTCGATGCGGCGACCCGCTTACCGCTCGTCACGGCATGTTGCGCCCCCGTGTGCCCAGCCTTCTGCGCTGCCCGCAGCACCTGATTCACGAAGCTCTTTGTCCGTGGTGCGCGGGTCTGCCGGGGCTTGCCGGTCCGGATGCGAAAGTCGCGATCGATCTCGCTCATTGCCCACCTCCCCGGAAGGCCAGACAGGCATCTGCCACACGGAGCCCTTGAATTCCTTGGAGAATACGGTGCACCCTGCACCCGACCGCCCCGCCTGCCACGCAAAAACCGAGCCGCACCAGCGGCTTACGGCTTGTGTGGCAGGCGCTTTTATCTTGCCCTCTTTCTGTCGCGTGCATCCCTGCTGCACGCTCTTCTGCCCTTCCTTCCCGGCAGCCCGCCATGCTGCGCGTTCCTGCGAAGGCCCTCATGGCGACACCTCCGTTCCGGACCGGACAACGAAGAGGGCTTCGGACCGCAGGGGCCGGAGCGGATCGGGTGGCGGAACTGGCGTACTTGCGGCCCCAACACCGCCCGGTTCCGGGGACAATGTATCGGCGGGACTGCTGCCGGAAACTGGGATGAACAGGCTGGCCTCACGCCAGTCGGTGACGCGCGGAGTGGCAGCCGCAAGGCGCGGCGAAGCGACGTCGCCGTCCAGCATCGGCGCCAATGTCGCGACATAGGTGCGTGTCTCGGCTGGCAGTTCCCGCAGGCCTGACAGGTAGTCGTCATAGCGTCCGGGTCCGGCATTATAGGCTGCGAGCATCGCGCCAATATTGCCGTAGCGGTTGAGCATTTCGCGCAGGTAGGCGGCTCCCGCAAGGATGTTGTCGCGCGGCGCGAACGGATCGGAACCGAAGCCGTATCGTACCCGCAGTTCGGTCCAAGTGTCGGGCATGATCTGCATCAGCCCCATCGCCCCCGCCGAAGAAACTGCCATGCTGTCGCCCGCGCTTTCGACATGCATGACGGCATGAAGCCAGTGTTCCGGAATGTCGAAGCGTTGCGCCGCTTCGGACACATGGCGCGCGATCGGATCGGGGATCGGGCGCAAATCGGCTGCCGCGTCCTGTGCTGCGACCGGCAGCGCGAGCGGCGCGGCCAGGAACAGGCCGGAAAGAAGGAGAAGCGTACAGCGCCGGGCAGCGCGTGGCCGCCCGGAGGACAGGATGAATGCTTGGAGCCGGTCCCGAAATCGCATCGCTTTAGTCCTTGCCATCGCGCTTGGGCGGACGGTTCCAGTGCAGCGACCAGGAGGTCGCATCATTGCCGTTCTGGAACAGGTTGGCGCGGATCGGATGCGGCAGTACCGGATCGTCGATGAGCACCGAGAGATACTCACCGGCCTTCTCGCCGGTGCGCGTCCAGGCCGCACCGATTTCAGGACCGTCTGCGTCAGCGCCGAGATGAACGCGATGGTTCGGCGCATTATCAGTCTCGCTCTGCTGCGTCGGAGCGATGACAAGCTCAAGGTCGAGCATGAACGTCCGGATGCGCCCGGCAAAGCCGGTTTCCTCGCGGATGAATTCGCCAATCTGGGGCATGTGTTCTTCCTTTCCAAAGCGGTGAAAAGAGCAGTCGGCGTGCAATGTGCCGACCGAGGTCGGGCGCTCACCGCATTGCCGCCCGCCATACGAAGTGCCCGTCGCCGGTCTCATCGGTCCAGATCGGCGTCACCCGGGCAGTGATGGAAGTGATGGGAAGCGGCCCGAAGTAGCGGCCATCGAGGCTGTCAGGCACACCCCAGTTCATCAGGAACACCTCGCCCCCCGCGATCACGCGGCAGCCTTGCCATTGTGGCAGGTTACGCCCTGCGCGATCGTGTAGTTGCGCCTCCCCATAGTTCTGGTCATGGACCACTAGAGCCTGGCCGATACGACAGACTTTGGTCCCTGGAAGCGCCAGCACACGCTTGATCAGCGGCACTCCGCGCGGCAGGTAGTCGCGTTCGTCAAGGAAGTCCGCGAGGTCAGCCGGCGGCAGGATGGCGACAAGATCGCCGACTGCGACCACATCGGCGGCGGAGACCGAATAGAGACCGATGGGCACGCTGGCCGAAGCGTTCCAGATCAACCGTGGCCCATGCCCGGTGAGCAGCGGCGCGACGATCAGCGCGCTTCCCGCCAGCATGGAAAGGAGGATGCCGTGCAACGTCATTGCCGGACCTCCCGACGCGCAAGCCATGCGCGATGCTGATCGCGAGTATAGCGCTGCGGCTCCAGATCGGCGGTCAGACGGTTGTGGACATGCCGCCAGTAGTCGGGCGACACCTCCACCGGATCGATGCCGATTGCCTCGACAGCGTCGATGAATTGCAACACGCGCTCGACCTTTGGCCAGCCATCGAGCTTGAGCAACAACTCACCGCCGGGGCGCATAAAGGGCAGTGTCTGGAACGGCTCGGAGGCGTCAACCGTGCGCAGGATGTCGATGCGGGAGACGATCGTACCGAAGTCGTTGGCGGCCCAGCGGACGAAGGCGAAAATACTCCCCGGCGCAAATCCGACGAGGCGGCTGCGCTGATCGAGACGGCGCTCGAAGCACGTCCTGCCGAAACGGATCCAGTGCTCGATCCGCCCTTCCTCCCATGTCAGGTGGATCATGGTGGCGGCGGACGGAGTGTCCGAGGGCAGTGCATGGTCAGCAAGAGAGCGCGGCGTCTGTTCAGTCATTCCCCTTCTCCATCGGTCGGTGGAAACTCTCGGACGAGCAGGTCGCGCAACATCTCGGCAACCGTCACCCCTCGCTGGAAGGCCGTAATCTTGATCCGGGCGCGCAGCGCGGTCGTGATGTCCACGGTCAGCCGTGCGGAGCGCGGCTCAGCGCTCTCGGAGCATGGCGAAGGCGCGTCGCCGGCCTTTACCCAGGTCTCGGCCTTGCCGGGACGCGATGCGAAGCCCGGTCTGTCGGTCCGCAGGTTCATGGCGCGATGTTCCCGGCGAAGAGCCCGTCGATCTCGTCGGACAGGGCAGTGATCTCGCGCGCAGCGGCACAGTTGCGGTCCGCTTCCGCGACCAGCCGGCCTGTCTGCGCGGCCTCGGCAAAAATGATGCGTTGACCGATGGTGGTCGACAGCATCGGCGGATCATGATCGGCAAGGGATTGTGCTGTCTCGCGTGCAATGATCGTCCGTCCCGCGCAGCGGTTGAGGACGAAACGCGCGATCAGGCCGGGTGTGTAGACCTGCGCTTCGCGGATCAACGCCAACATCTCGGCCGAGGCCCAACCGTCGAATGGAGATGGCTGGGCCGGGATCAGAACGAGATCAGCTGCAAGCAGCGCGGAACGCATCAGGCCCGCCACGCGTGGTGGCCCGTCGATAACGCAGACATCCGAGTGCCGGACCAGGTCCGGCACTTCACGATGCAGCGTATCCCGCGCCAGACCCAGCACCCCGAATTGGCGGGGCAATGCCTCATGGCCGCGTCGTTCGGACCAGTCCAGTGCCGATCCCTGCGGATCGGCGTCGATCAGCGTGACACGCCGCCCCTTCGACGCCCAGGCACCTGCAAGGTTCAGCGCAAGCGTGGTCTTGCCGACACCACCCTTCTGGTTGAGGACTGCGACGATCATGACCGCCCCCGTTTTGGGGCAGTTCCCGCGTGGTTTTCCCCGGCATCCGCGCCACTACAAAAGTTAGATATACTGTTAGAAGAGTTACGGGGCTGAATCTGGGTTTCAGGCCAAAGGCTTAGCTGTGATCCATGCGTGCGAAGTACAGAACCGCCTGCGTGTGAAGTACAGATAGTCGACGCGTGCGAAGTACAGACGCCATTCACAGGCTGTCCACAGGGTGGGATCGGCGCTCCGCCGGGCTGGATATGCAAGCGCTCGCGCCCGTCTTCGATCTCGCGTGCAAGGCGGTAGCCCGGCAGCGGCTGGCGCAGGATCAGGCGGCGCAGCTGCAGCGCGAAGTCCGACCTGCGGACCAGACTGCCGGATTTCTCGTGGAGGTGGGGAAAGTCGAAGCGCCAGCCTTGCGGTTGATGCCCGGCATGTTTGCGGGCGACACGGTAGAGCCAGCGCTCCAGCCCACCAGACAGCCGGAAATAGGCCGGATCGATCGCCAGCACGAGTGTCCGGTCGATGACCCCGCGGTAGAACCAGTCCGGCAGGACGAACTCCATGCCCTCGACGCGCCCGTCATGGCGGGTGAGCAGTTCCCATTCGTTGATCCAGGAAAACTGGTGACGCCGCCAGTGCTGGCCCTGACGGATGGTGGTGCGGATCGAGGTCGATTGCAGCCGGTCGAGTGCGCCCTTGAGCAAGCCATAGGCGCGGATCCCGGTGCCACGGCCCGTGGCGGACAGTAGCTGATAGGGTGTGAACCGCAGAAAGCGGGAGGTCCTGAGGCCTTCGTTCTCGGCCTCGACAATCTGACTTGCGGCCCAGATCAGGACATCCGCATCCCAGATCGTCGCCATGCCGTGTTCGGGAACGGCGAAGACCTCGACCTGGACGCCGCCTGCGGAATAGCGGATCGGGACTGTCCGCTTGGTCTTGGCAAGCGAGAAGAACGGGCGCTCCATGAGATCGCGCTGGTCGCGCGGGCTGGCATCGCCCGTGGCGACCACAAAAGGGTCCAGGCGGGCACGTTCGGAAGTTGGCAGGCGGCGCGACATCCGGCGAGGGCCCTAGCGGACACTGCCGTGGCGATACGCTTGCGGGCGCAGATCATGCGGACGCGCCGGGAGGATCGTGCCGCGCGGATCGGAGGTCGAGGCGACCTTGCCTTTGTCGGCCCAAGCTTCCAGCTCGTCGATGGCATAGACGACGCGCCCCCCGAGTTTGCGGAACATTGGTCCGGTGCCGTAGGTGCGGTGTTTCTCAAGGGTGCGGGGCGAGAGGCTGAGAAAGACGGCCGCCTCTTTCGTGCGCAGAAAGCGTGGCGGCAAATTTGCTTTGGTGGGGTCCATGGATGCCTCCTTGGCTCGGGGTGAAACCGCTCCGTAGAAGCGGCGAACAAGGGCCATGGTGGCGAAGCATAGGGGCGAAGACGGAGGGGGAGTTTGGGGTGGGTCTGCTTCCCCCACCCCGAAGGTGGCGGTCAGGACCGGCGGCGAAAGCGCAGGAGCTTGCGATATCCGCCCGAAATCATGCTGGCTCCGTCTTTCAGGAGATCGCGGATAACGTCGCGCAATGGTGAGGTCTTCCAATGCTCGGATGAGACACGTTCGACGCCGAATATGACCTCGGCGATCTCGCGCTGGCTGGCATTGTGCCGCCGGGCATCACAGGCGCGTAGCATCGCCTTGAGGCGACGACGCTGCTGCGACGTGACCCGAAGATCGGGCGGCACCTTATAGCCGGAAAGATGGCGCAGCAGGCGGTCGAGTGCTGCAATCCTGTCGAGCCCGTCGCTGTCGAGAGGGATATGGACCCCGACAGGCGCATCGGGGGTCATGCCGGGATCCGCGACAAGATGCAGGTCGGGTGCGATGGAGCGGAGGAGGAGGTGCAATTCGTCCTCCGATATCCTGACCTCATCGTGACAAAGGTCACCCAAGGTTGCAGCGCCCTGCCCCGGCGGGAATCTACCTGCAACAAGCCGCAGCACCGCCGTATCGACAGTCTCACTCCAGAAAATTGGCTGATCGATGGCTGAAAGACCTGGCCGGGCTGCGAAATCGCAGCCCCCAACGGCTCTCCAGCCGATCGGGAACAGGTTGGTCAAGAGATCGCGCAACTCGGAGAACAGCATAATCTTGCTGATAGTCGGCGTTACGCCGCAAGCATTCCCACGCAAGCTGGTCGGCGCCGATACTGTCCATGAAATCATAGACCGATTCTTCGCGCCAGCGCGACGTGTCCGGTTTCATGGCATTCCTCCCGTACAGCGAGAACACACGTCAGACGGGAAAAGATTCCAAACACAGCCCGTGATGGGTAGTCCCTGTCACGGCAAAGCGCTTTCCATTCGCAGCAACACCACGACTTCAGTGCCCTCGGCCCATGCGCAAGATCTGGTATCCGTGTTTTGTCATCCAATGCGCCCGGGCAAGATGGCTCGCATGCACCCGGCGCGCACGCTCCGGCTCAGCAACCGGGTCAATTCCAAACAGGATTTCTACTGCTTCTTTCCAATCCGCGCCGTCTGCTTCGGCATCGAGCAGCCGACAGTAGAGCTTCACGTGGGCGCGGTCATAGTTGGTAAGCAACTGCCCCTCCGGGGCACAGTCGTCAAAGGATGGCTCAGTCATTGGCTGTCCTTGAAATCGCGTGGCCTGCGCAAATGGCGCGCAAGATATCGCAACGGAGTGACCGGTAAACGCAAATCTGCTGCAGATCGATGAATCGACAGGCCAGCATTTGCCGCATGCCCGGCGCATGATCCCTATCGAGGTTTCCGAGAAACATCCATCATCACTCCCACCTGAGTGCCGGAGTTGATGAACACTATGCCCGCAGCTTCCAGGGTTCTTCGTACCCGGTCCTCGGTGCTTTCAAATACACGTTCACCGTTGACCGACTCCATGCGTTTAAGCGCGGTCAGTGAAACAGTGGCCCTGTCTGCGAGCATCTCCTGCGTCCATCCCAGCAATGCGCGCGCGGCCCGTGTCTGTTGAGCGGTGATCATGCATGATCACCTCCCACCAGCGCTGGTCCCCGCGCCAGAACTACGGCTTCTCTATTCGGGCCAATCGGATAGCAAGGGTTACCCCACGCCCAAGCGGCCCATTTACATACTATAGTTGATAAACTTAAAGTATGTAAATCGCGATCTTCCTGCGCATGGATATGCGCAAACTGGTCGGCCGGAACTTCGCCCGCCTGCGTCGGGAGAAGGGCCTGACCCAGGAAGAGGTCGAAGTGCGTTCCGGCTTCAGTCAGCAGTACCTCAGCAGCCTCGAACGCGGCCGGCGCAACCCGACCGTCATCACCCTGTACGAACTGGCTCAAGCCCTCGGTGTCAGTCACGTCGAGCTGGTACAGCCTAACGACGAAGTCTGATCGGCACTTCCCGCGAGGATCATGCTTCTCTTCGTGGTCGGCACAAGGCCGCCACAGGATGGGATCAGAAGAGCCAGCGGAACAATCTATAATGCGACGTCGCCCCGGCATACCGCGGCGGTCAAGTCGTATTTGCGAACTCGCTGCCCCTCGTCCCCTCGCGGGGAGGTGCCTCGATCAGGTTTGCGCCCGATCGAACCTTACATGGAGGTAGCTGCCGCCTCCGGCCTCTGCCCCCAATCGAATTCCGTGCCATCCACCCACATGCGATGGAGGACGACACCGATACGTCGTGCCAAAGCTACGATCGCCTTCTTGTGCCCTCGACGTCGTGACACCTGCGCTGCCCAGGCTTTGAGAGCGGACCATCGCTTCACCCGGGTCAGCAACACTTGCGCGGCCTCGTAAAGGGCGCTTCGCATCATCGCATCTCCCCATCGGGATATTCGTCCGGTTCGATCGACTTCCCCGGATTGCTGCTTGCGGGGAGTCAGACCGAGGTGAGCGCCAACTGTGCGTGACCTGGTAAAGCGAGATGGAACGTCGATGGTCGCCCGGAAGGTGAGTGCGACAAGTGGCCCAACACCGGGAACGGTCATGAACCGGCGCGTGACCTCATCTTCCCGGGCGAGCTGAACAAGCAGGTCGTCAAGGCGACCGAACTGCTCTCGTAGCGACCGCCTCGCGACCAGAAGAGCATCGGCGACAATGTGTAGCTCGCTTTCGGCGATCAACTCCCTGACGCGAGGTTCGAAGTCACGCGCCGTGACCTTGCTTAAGTGATAACCGAAGTTACGGATGAGGCTGCGGATCTCGTTTTCGACGTCCTGGAGCTTGTTGCGTAGGAGCTGCCGCGCCGTGAGAACCGTGCGAAGGCGCTGGCTCGTCGGCGTCTTGACGTGAACGGGCTTGAACAACCCAACACGCATCATCTGCGCGATCCCGCGTGCGTCATGCCGGTCGGTCTTGTTGAGCTGAGCGGACAGTGCCGCTTTCATGTGACGCGTCTCAACGCATACAACTGGGATGCGTGCCTCCGCCAGCCGTCCGTAAATGTGTTGCGACAGCATTCCGGCTTCGAGCCCGACGCGAACGATTTGGAACGGCAGCGTTAGGATGTGCTGAGCGATCTCTTCTGGGTCAGAAGAGAGCTTTCTTTCATGGGCAACCCCGCCGTCTACATCGACGACGCAGAGGTTGACAGTGCGGGCCGAGACATCCAGCCCGATGTAGTGGTTCTGAGACATGCCGTATCCCTCCGAATCAAGGACCGACACTTTTCATAACCAATCCCGGCAGACTTTTGTAAACTACGACTATTTCAGTCGTTTTAGCTCGCAATGGGTGGTGTTTCGGGTGGCAACGAGGACGTAGAGCAGTCCGGAAACCGTCGCACAAATCGATCGCAAATGTCAGACTTTTGCGTTTGAGTTTTGCGACAGAAACTCTCTTGAAGATTCAGGCGCCGGCGATTTTGCCGCTAAACTTAGGCCAAGTGCGACAGACTTGGCGAAGTCATTTGTCGTATGCCTGTAAGGCGACGGGCAACGACTGGATTACGACGTTGCCAACTGCTGGCAACCCAGCAAGAACGGCGCTGACCACCTCATCACGAGTTGCGCCATGCTCTTTCGCCTCAAACACATGGAACGGAAGCCCGCTGTCCAGCCGAGCGGCTGCGAGTATCCCAATATACACCAACGCTTGAGTTTTCGCGTCCAGCTTTGAAGCCACATCCAGTTTCTTTACAGCGTCCAACCACGCTTCCTGATAGGCAGGCGCTTCCTTCATGAATAGTTGGAATGCATCACTAATATGCGTCGGTTCCATCAAATAACCCCTTGTTATTTCAGTCCGTCCGGAGCGACTTGGTCGCCAATTTGTGGGTCTGTCTTGTTCCGCGCTCATCACGATTCCATCCCTTAACAGCTCGCATGATAAGCTCCGGGTGCTTTTTGCTGATATCTCGCAGGGCATTGCCCACCGACTTCCTGAGATATTCGCTGTCGTCGTTTCTGAACTGGCTAAGCAATGCGACCGCGACCTCTGGATGATCTCGAAAATACGGCCGCCCTGTCCATATCCTAAGCCCTTCCGTCACGGCGCGTCGAACGTTGGCGGAAGGGTCAGCAAGCCACTCGCCAATAACCGGTAGGGCAGCTTCATATCCCCTGTCCGCGCAATAGCGATCGAACGCCTTCGCAATGACTTCTTGGACGCGCCAGTCGCCGTCTCTCCTAGCCTGCACCCTCAGAGCTTGTAAGGCGTTCTCATCCAGCGCTGCCGACATCCCGAGGACGAATATTCCGATGCAGCGCGCTTGCGGCAAATCCGTTTGCAGCAGAGCGAAGGCCACCTCTTTGGCTTTGGCCGCAGAAGCCCGTTCACGGACCTCGACAGCGGCGGCCTCTAGGTCCTTAAACCCATGCTCAGTCTCCCTTGCACGCTCCACAAGCTGTTGAATGATCTGCACTGAGCAGAAACCTCTTTTATGACGCTACTCAAAACGTCGCGAAGTCCAGAGCTAGTTCGACATGCTAGCGTGACTTCTGCAGCGCTGCAAAAATTAGGATTTACGCGACAGATAGTCCACTTCGCGCAAAATTGTCGGCCGGCGATACGCTGCGAACCGAACTTTAGAATTCTATCACTACTGACGGTGCACTACGCGTTGCCTCGCCTTGGTATACGGCCTCGATGTTGTTGTCATCTGGATCGAGGACGAAAGCCGCGTAGTATCCTGGGTGGTAGGCCCGCACTCCGGGTGCACCATTGTCACGGCCACCGTGGGCAAGCGCCGCGCTGTAGAAGGCGTCCACCGTGGCGCGATCCTTAGCCTGAAAGGCCAAGTGATGCCGACCTGTCAACTCACCCAACGCCGATGAGCTTTGCGTCGAGGATACGATAAGTTCGTCGGCCAAGAAGTAGCCATTGTCCGTGCTGAGAACAGGGACACCCAGCACTGCCATGACTGGCGTGTAAAAGTCCTGACTGGCCTTAAGATCACGCACCACGAGCTGGATGTGATCAATCAGTCGTCCCCGGTGCAGTTGAGTGGCTACCATTCTGATTCCTCGTGTAAAGTTCGCCTTGAGCAAGGCTAAGAAGGGTCTGAATATAGGTGGGGCTTAAGCGGTTATCACGTGATTGCTGAAATTTACGAGACGCTCTTTGTCTTGAGCCACTTCCGCAAGCGCCCGCGTGCATTGGCGTAAGGCGATGCCGTATTGAACTGAATCATGCGGCCCATCGTCCATTTCTCATACCACGAACGGCCATATAGATCGTCGTTGCTACTGGCTTCGATCAACGACACGATACGGGCCTTTGCTCCTGCCAGATGCTCGATCAGTTGGGGATAGGGGACACCCTTATAGTCGCGATAGAACTTCTGAGCGAGGCGGCCCAGCTCGTTCCACTTGAAGCCAGTTTCGGGGAAATCGACCGGCTCGCCTGCCATATGCCTGTCGAGCCATTTCAGCACTAGCTCATTCCACCCGACCAGATAGGCGGCGAGATTGGCAACGCTCATCTGCGTTCCCTTTACGTGCCCCTCCAAGCTGCTTTCATCGACCAGTGACAGCGGGACGCCGCTTAAGTCGATAATGAGCTTATCGAAGTTTGTATTTATCGCTTCGAGCAACTCGTCTTTGTTCGTGGGAACAGCCATACTTTCCTGCCTTGTCGCAAAACTCCCCGATTTGCGCGACAGTTTTGCAGCTAATTTCCGCGACGTCACAAGAATCAAATTACGCGACAACAAATGAGCCAAAACACTGGTGTGTGGCGGTTGAATGCCACCCGAATACCCCATCTATAATAGCCGCTCTGTCCCGGAAAAGCGACCTATAATCGTTGCGGTACCGGGTGCCGATCTCGGCGATGCTGAGCGCTGATTCGACTTGCGGCCCTTAGTCGCTGGGCAACTTGTGCGACCGGTGCGGGCGCAGCGCCGTGTGCGTGGCGGCTTTCCCGCAGGCATGTGAAAGGCTCCGACCTCAGAGTCGGAGCCTTCTTGCCGTGGCTCAGTCGGCACGGCGGCCGTTGGGGCGTGACCAGATGAGCGAGAAGGTCTCGCCGTCGTCTTCGTCGAAGAGGTTGGCGTAGATCGGCGCGTTGAAGCTCGGATCATCGAGCTTGAGGCCCAGGTAGTCGCGGCCCTCGCCCGAGCGCTTGGACCAGGCGGCGCCGATCTCGGCGCGGCCGACGAGGACCCGGTGGCTGGGGGCGTTCTCGCCGGTGGCGCGCGGGTCGGGGATGATGCGCACGCCCTTGGCCTGGACGCTGAGGGTGACGATTTCGCCGGTGAATTCGTTCGAGCCGGTTTTCTTGAAGGTGCCGATGGTCGCCATTTTAAGTCTCCGTTTTCCGTTTCCGAGCCCGCACCATTGCGGCCTCGATGGCGATCGACGGGCCGGAGACGACCGCTGGCGCACCCCCAAAGGGGGCTGGACAGCCGAGGCAGGTCATTCTTGTCACCGCGAGGAATGGCGGCGCCAGCCGACAGGGGATGAAAGTCCAACGACGCTGTTGCGCCAAAGCGGTCGAAGCGCAACCCGCTATTCTTCGGCCAGATCAGGCCATTGAAGAGGCCATTTGGAGCGGTCGAGACACGGGGGTGAACGGAGACGGTGGCGCGCCTGAGGCTCCTCAGGATGACCAGAACGTCAACCACTGGCCTAGTCACCTCATCCTCAGGCCCTGCGCGTCCTTTCACCCGGCCTACGCTCCACTGACATTGCCCTTACCGGGCTCCGAAACCCGGCTGTGCGTGGTGCCGCTGCCTGTCCTGCGCTTTTGAACCGGGCAGTGTCCGCACCTCACGCCCATCCGGGCTTGGCGTGCCCACCCTGCCGACGCTGCGAGAGGGGCGGCACACTGCCTGTCCTCGCATCTTATCCTGTCAAACGCCCCATGTGGAACAAACGGGCGGGAGACTTTCGTCCGTACGGTCGGTTTCCACATTATGCACGGGAAAGCCTCTCTGCCCATCGGCCGCGCGTCGGCAAAAAGGGACCTTCTGTCCGTTCGCTGCGAGCGTTCAGTGTCCGCCGGTAGTCGCGGCAAGACCGACGTGGTGGGCGGAAAAGCGGTCTGATGACAACGCGGTGTGAGTGCTGAACGTAATCTCCCCAAAACGGCTGGATGAATTTTCCCCAGTTTGGCGCCGGTGCCGATGGTCAGGGGGGGCATGCCCCCTGACCATCGGTGGCGCAGAATTTCCCCTGCTGATG
>Ga0209347_1004777_pt1 | contig 13650 bp, 13 predicted proteins | sample AutmiccommuBRH23_FD_187382 | JGI IMG/M metagenome (GOLD analysis project Ga0209347, IMG submission 187382) | Deep subsurface microbial communities from Mt. Terri, Switzerland - Autotrophic microbial communities BRH/23 (SPAdes) (version 2) | ecosystem: Environmental > Aquatic > Deep subsurface >... | reverse complement strand
CCAGTGCCGGCGGTGGTCGGCACCAGCACCAGCGGCAGGCGCGGCCCCTTGGCATTGCCCACGCCCCAGGCCGCCTCCAGATCCTCGCCCGATCCCAGCAGCAGCGCGGCCAGCTTCGCCACATCCAGCGACGAGCCGCCGCCGAAGCCGACAACCCCGGTCGCGCCCAAGGCCTGCCCCGCCGCCACAGCCGCCATCAAGGTCGCCTGTGAGGGATCGGCCTCCACTGCATCGAACACGGCGACCTCCGCCCCCGCCGACAGTGAGGCAATCGCCGGATCGCACAGCCCAAGCCGGCGCAGGCCCGGATCGGTCACCATCAACACCCGCGGTCCCAGCAGCGCGCCAGCCGCGCCGGCCAGATCGGCGGCAGCACCGGGCCGGAACACCAGCGCCTTGGTCGTGGCAAAAACGAATGGGTCCATGATGCTCTCCTGTTGTCCCCGCGCCGTCAACTCGCGGCGCCTCCGCCTGCAGCTTGCCGCCTGCCGGCCGGCAATGCCAGAGCGACGGGGGTCAGCCGGCGGCGGCAGGGCGCGGCGGATCCGACCTGGCAGGATTGGCGCGCAAGACCGTAACCCTTGCGCGGCCCCGGTGCTTGGAGGCGTAGAGCGCGCGGTCGGCATCGACCAGCATCCGCTCTGGCACCGGGTGGAGGTAGTCCACCGACAGCACCACCCCCAGACTGCCGGAGATCGTGGCGACGCCGCTGCTGAACGGCATCGGCGCCTCCAGTCGGGCGATGATCCGCTGGCCAAGGGCCTCGATGGCGGCAGAGTCGGTCATCCCGCGCAACACCAGCACGAATTCGTCGCCGCCGACCCGCGCCACCAGGTCGTGCTTGCGCGTCTCGGCCTGCAAGATCCGCGCCACCTCGGCCAGCACGGCATCCCCCGCGGCATGGCCATGCGTGTCGTTCACCTGCTTGAAGTAATCGAGGTCCAGATGCGCCAGCGCGAAGGGCGGCGCAGTCCCTGCCCGCCCGCCCGCCTGCACCGCGGCCTCCAGCGCCAGCTCCAGCGCGCGGCGGTTGGCGAGGCCGGTCAGCGGATCGGTCAGCGCCTCGGCCACCGCAGACCGATGCGCGCGTTCCAGCCGCAGGTTCAGACCCCGCAACTCTCCCATCACCGCACTTTTCGCCTCGATCAGGTAGAGCATTTCCACCGTCAGGTCGGTTGGCGCGAAATCGCCGTCGGTCAGCGCATGGTCGCGCACCGCCTCGGCCACGGTCAGCCCGAACGACAGGTTCAGCAGCATCCCGCCGTCCATCTCTGGCCCCAGCGGCACCGCGATGCCGCGCAGGCCGGTGCGGGGACGGGTGCGCAGCGCCAGATGCAGGCGGCGAAGGCCATGGGCACGCAGGTCGGCCATGCCGGTCATCCGCTGCGGGCGGGTGACCTCGATCAGGTCGAACAGCGACACGCCGGCCCGCAGCGCCCGCCCGCAGACCTTGCGCAGCGTCGGTCCCGCCGCCTGCACCCTGCCGCGCGCGTCGAGCCACAGGAACATCGGCATCAGCACGCCCAGCAGATCGGGCGAGAGCTGCAACCGATCCGGCGCGGCGCGCGGCGGGGCCGGAAGCAACGGCGCAGCGGGCGGCAGCGGCGTGGTCATGACGCCACCTCTGCCGCCGGCAAGCCAAGCTGGAAGCGCCGACCCTTGGCATAGCGGGCCTGAAGCAGGTCGATGCGAATGCCGCCTGCCCCGGCCCTGGCCTGCGGATCGGGCAGTTCGATCAGGGCCAGTGCGCCGTAATCATCGGCCATCGCCCGCAGCACCCCCGCCAGCACCGGCGGCGCCAGCCGGGCCATCACATCGCCCGCGGGTCCGGCGCCGAGATGCACCGCAAAACGCCCGCCCGGTTCCGCCACCAGCCGCAACGCCGGCAGGCCAAGGTCGGGCAGTGCCAATTGCGCGCGGCCCTGCAGATCATCGAGCGAGTGCAGGAAATCGGCATAGCCGACACCGCCAAAGCGCAAAAGCCGTCGCAGCGGTTCCAGCGACACCAGATAGGCGCCCAGATCCTCCAGCAGCGCCTCGGGCGGTTTCGCGAGCAGCTGCGCAGCGGCGTCGAGCACCGCGCCGATCAGCGCATCGTCGTAGCTCTGCATCGCCTCGAACCCGTCTGGCCCGATACCCGCCCTCCGTGCCACTGCATCCCACAGGTCCCCCCCGTAGGTGTCACGCAAGAAACACTGCAGCGAGCGGTTGACGAGACCGTGCATTCCCAACCCCTTTTCCCACCTGGGCAGAGGCTAGGCTCGACGCGGTTTACAAAGCGCAAACCCGCGGCGGCACGATCGGGACAGTTTGATGAGTCGCCTCAGGGCCAGGGCAGCAGCAGGACCTCGGCGCCGCCGATATGCAGGGCGGACACCGAAGCCGCGCCGATGCGGACATCGCCCGCATGGAGCGCGGCGAAGAGCGCCTTTGCCCCCGGCTCCACCGCCGGGGCCACGAAGATCGCCGAGGCCCGGTATTCGGTGCCGCGCGAGGAGACGAAGCCCTGCCGGATCACGCTGTCGCCACCGCCGTTCAGGAACAGCAGCGCTTCCTCGCCCGGCGCGGCGGGGATGAACTCGCCGATCACCAGCACGCAGCCGGGGCGGCCGGCGTCATCGGTGCGCGCGCAGGCCTCTTGCCAGCTGTCCGTCTCCCATTGCTGCAGGCCCTCCAGCATCCAGTCCGGCACCTTGCGCCCCTCGGGCAGCACGGTCAGGCTGGCGCGCAGCGCCTCGAGCGCCGGGGCACCGGCAGCAGCGGCGGTGACGCCATAGCGCTCGGTCGAGTCGTTCGCCCTTGCCAGCCGCGCCTCCAGCGCCGCCTGATCGGGGTGGTCGGTGATGGTGCCAAGCTCGGCCAGCGCCGCGGCGCCGGGGCGGCCCCAGTCCCACCGCATCTCCTGCAGCGGCAGTTGCACCACAGTGATGCGGCCGTCCCCAAAGCGCGCCAGCTGGCTGCGGGCAGAGAGTGCCTCGGCGTTCAGCAGCGGCGTCTGCCAGAGGGCCGCGAGTGCCATCACCGCCAGCGCCATGGCGATATTGGCCTGACGGATGCGGTCCATCCACGCCGCGCCAGAGAGGACGGATGCCGCGTAGAGCAGCGCGTAGCCAAGCACGACCAGCGCCGCGACTCCGCCCGCCACCCGCTCGGGCGTGAGGCCATGCTGGCCGATGCGCAGCAGCACCGCCCAGACGGCGAGGCCGGCGAGCACCGGCAGCAGCAGGGCCATGGCGCGCGCCGCGTTGCGCATCAGCGGGGTGTGTGCGGCTTCGGCGTCGTTCTGGTCGACGACGATGGAGATGAGAGAGACGCCGCCCATGACGATGGCCATCAGCGTGGCGGCGGCAGAAAAGGTGCCGAAGAGGCCCGTGAGGCCCCGGAACGGCAGCGCGAGGGCGAAGATCACCATCACCACCAGCAGCGGCGGCAGCAGCAGGCGCAGGAGGCGCAGCACGAGATAGGGCGAGACCAGTTCCGCCAGTTCGGACACGACCGCGAGGCCAAGGCCCAATGCGGCGCCGGTCAGCAGCCACGGCACCAGCTCCACCTCGGAGATCAGCCAGTCGATGGCGTTGATCCCGACGAGGGACAGCAGCGTGTCGGAGAGGAACACCACAGCCCAGACGACGCCGGTGAAGAGCCACGCCGCGGCATAGCGCACGACGATATTCCATGCCGCCAGGAACAGCGCCGGGTAGTCGCGCCAACCCGCGCCGATGCCGCGCGCGATCAGGAAGGGCACCGGCAGCGCCGCCAGCAGCAGCAGGGCGAGCATCTGGTGCGGGCTGCGCAGCGCCTCGTCCACCGTCTCGAAGCGCAGGCTGGCGAGGGCGGCCAGCCCAGCCACTGGCAGGGCCACCAGCGCCGCCCCGGCCAGGGCGGCGCGGGCGCGCATCTGCCCGGCCATTGCCAGCGCATCGGCAAAAAACACCCCCGCCAGCACGGTCATGACCAGATGCAGGCGGGTGCCGCCAAGCTCCTCGGCCAGCACCTCGGTCAGCAGCCAGCCGCACAGGCCCGCCAGCGCGCCAAACCCCGCCAGCCGCAACCGTTCGGGGGTGAAACTGGTGCCGTTGATGGTGCTGTCACTCATGCTGGTCGCTCCTGCCTTGCGGGGGGCAGGCTATCCCCTTCGCCGGGCGGGGGCCAGTGGGCGTCTGGCTCAGCCAGGCCTGACAGCCGACAGGTGCTTCGCGGCGAGCGGCTGAGGCAGCGTCCGCGATGTCCAGAACCCTTCCTTCTTGCCCGGAATCAAGGCGCCTTGGCGCCGCCGGGCAGCGCCCGTCCGCCCCCTCGGGCGGGCGCTTTGCAACGTTGGTGCCTAGAACTGCGGTGGAGGGGTGTTGAACCATAAAGCGCCTGGACGAGCGTAGCTCGCCCACCCGGCGGACGGGCTCCGCCCTCTGACCGTGCAAGCCAGCCGGCTGCTCTGCCCTCTTGAACGATCGTCAACTCATCCCGAGCCTGCCCGCGCCTTAGGAAAGCTTCGGCCCCCCCTCAGAAGTCCGTCGGTGCGCCGCCCTCGGCCTTTCGCCGCGCGACGAACTCCTTAAGCTCCTCATGCACCCCCGCATCCATCGGCGGCGGCTCAAACTCGGCCAGGATCGCCTTGAAGATGCGGTGTGCGCGTTCCGGCGTCCATTGCGCGCCGTCCTGCTGCCAGGCCTCGAAGTTGCGCCAGTCGCTGGCAATGGGGGCGTAGAAGGCCGTCGTATAACGCTCCTGCGTATGCTGGCAGCCGAAGTAATGGCCTTCGGGGCCGACCTCGGCGATGGCCTCGAGGGCGATATCCTCGGGCGTGGTGGCCCAGGTCGCGGGTTCCATGTAGCGCTGGATCATCTGCAGCACTTCGCAATCCATCACGAACTTCTCGGGGCTGGCGATCAGCCCGCCCTCCAGCCAGCCGGCCGCATGATAAACCATGTTAGTGCCGGACTGGACCGAGGCCCACAGCGAGTTCGACGTCTCCCACATCGCCTGCCCGTCGGGGACGTTCGCCGCGCAGACGCCCGAGGAGCGCAAAGGCAGCTTGTAGAACCGCGCCATCTGCCCGGTCATCTGGGTGGCGCGCATGTATTCGGGGGTGCCGAAGGCCGGCGCGCCGGATTTCATGTCGACGTTCGAGGTGAAGGTGCCGATCACGCAGGGCGCCCCCGGCGCGGCATACTGGATCAGCGCGATGGCCGACAGCGCCTCGGCAATCGACAGCGTCACCGCGCCCGACAGCGTGACCGGCGCCATCGCGCCTGCCAGCGTGAAGGGCGTCACGATCACCGCCTGCCCGGCGCGGGCGCAGCGCAGCGCGCCGTCGATCATCGGGTGATCGTGCTTGAGCGGCGAGACGGAGTTGATGTTGGTATACATATGCGGGCGGGCGCGGAACTGCTCCTCGGTCATCCCCCCGGCGATGCGCACCATCTGCATCGCATCCTCAATCCGCTCCGCGCCCAGCGAATAGGCGTGGACAACCTTGTCGGTCAGCACCAGCTTTTCATAAAGGCAATCCAGATGCCGGACCGAGGCGTGAACGTCCACTGGCTCCACCGGATAGCCGCCGGCGAAATGGATGCAGTTGAAATACTGGGTCAGCTTCATGAAGCTGCGGAAGCCCTCCATGAAGCCCGGCACCTTGCCGGTTTCCAGATCCCAATAGTTGGGCGGCGAGGAGACATTGCCGAACAGCAGCGCCTTGCCGCCGATGGGTAGGGCGCGGGCGGGGTTGCGGGGGGTAAGGGTGAACTCCTCGGGGCAGCGGCCCAGCATCTCCATCACGAAGTCTTCGTCCATGAAGACGGTGTTGCCCTCCACCTTGCAGCCGGCCTGCCGGAAGATCGCCAGCGCCTCGTCGTTCAGGAACCGGATGCCGATGTCGCGCAGGATGCGCATCGCGCCCTGGTGGATCGCCAGCACGCCTTCGGGCCCCATCGGCTCGGTCGGGCGGTCATGGTTCTGCGGGATGCGCCAGGACATCTGCTCGATGGCATGGCTGCCCGCGCGGCGGGCATGGCCGGCGCGGCCCCCCGCGCGCTTGCGCTTGCCATCGTCTTCCGCTGCGATTGCCGTGCCCATGCCGCGCCCCTTTTGCTGCTGCGCCAGAATTGGGCGCGCAGCCGGGTCGCTTCGCGGCTTTCCGCGACATGGAGGTGTCGTTTTCGCAGCGCGGCCGGTCCCGCAGCGTCAGGCCGCCGTCTCGGCCGCCTGAGTCTCGCCGCGTCCGGCGCTGAGCCAGCCCGGCAGATGGCCGATATCGGGCAGCACCACATCGGCATAGGGCTGCAGCTCGGCGCTGCCCGCGATGCCCGATAGCACCGCGACCGCGGCCATTCCGGCGGCCCGCGCCGCATGCAGATCGTGGCGGCTGTCACCGACCATCGCCACCTGCGCCGGGCGCAGGCCCATCTGTTCCGCAAAGGCCAGCAGCTGCCCCGGGCTCGGTTTCGCGCCATGCCCGCTGTCGAAGCCGGCGATGAAATCGAACATCCCCAGAACGCCCGCGCTGTCCAGATGCGCCCGCGCCGGGCCCTCGGCATCGTTGGTGGCCACGCCCAGCCGAAGTCCGCGCCCGCGCAATGCCCCCAGCAGCGGCGCAAGCGGCACCGCCTCGGCCTGAGGCGCGACGGCGGCCAAGGCGTTCATCCGCGCGACCAGAGTAAGCGGGCTGGCGCCGGGCACATGCGGCAGCAGCGCCTCGGCGATCTCTCCAGGGGTGCCCGCGATGACCAGACTGCTATCCGCGAACCGGCTGCGGGCGAAATCGAAGCCGATCGCCTCGCCCAGCCTCTCGGCCCGCGCGCTATCCCCCGCCGCCAGATCCAGCAGCAGGCTGCGCGCCCAGGCGCTCCACGTCGCCTCGAAGTCGAACAAGGTGCCATCCTTGTCGAAGATGATCGCTCGGATATCGGCCATGGGCTCTCCTACTCCCGGAGTCCAAGACTGGCCGATCCGGGCTTCGATTGCAACGCAAAGGAGGCCGGGGGAGTGGCCTCGGCCAAAGACCGCGAGACAGGCGGTTATTGCCGACTCTGATCGCCTATGCCAGCATGGCAAGCATGACTGAGGAAGAGCAAAACGCAAAAGCCCTGAACGACGTGAACACCTATGGGTGCCATGTTCTCAAGGTCTTTGGCGGCGAGAGCGAGCCTCTGTTTGCCTACTCCATCGGGATCGAAGAGACATCGCACCAGCCGGATCTCATCGTCGTCGGCCTGAAGCTCGATCTCGGGCACCGGATCATCAACGAGTATAATCGCAGGGTCCGCTTGGGGGAGGTTTTCCATCCGAACACCTTGTACCAAGGTTTTCTGGACGGGTTTCCCGTCGCTTTCAGTCCGGTGTTGAAACAGCACTACCGCGAGTATCTTGTCTGGGGCCTGTGGTTTTATCGCGGCGACGACTTCCGGGTGTTTCAGCTGATCTATCCCAACACGTCCGGCCGATGGCCTTGGGATCCGGGCGCGTCGGACGATTTTCGCAGGTTGACCCCGCTGCTCTGCGAGCGCCCGAAACTGACCTGATGTCACTTTGCCGCCTCCGTCCCGCTTGGCGGAGGCGGCAACTGCTCACGTCCAGTGCATCGCATCCCCGCCCGGCAGCGCCGCCCGCGCCCGCATCGGCGCGTCATAGCGCAACCCGGCGGCATCGCAGAACCCGGTGATCCAGGCGTCATCCATCAGCAGGAAGTCCAGCACCGATCCCAGAAATTCCGGGTCCGCCGCCCGGGCGCGCACCTCGTCCACCCCCGCCCCGGTGCTGCCCAGAAAGCTGCCGAACAACTCGTCATCCGCTGCCAGCCAGCCCAGTGCCTGCACCGCCAGAACCTCGGCCGCGCCGCGCGTCATCATGCCCTCTGCCATCCCCAGCCCCCTGCCCTCACGGCCCCGTCTTAACGCCGGAAAGGAAATCTTAACCTTTGCACATGAAGTATGAATTAATCGGGGCGCAGGAAAGCGGAGACTGCGATGGCAGGCAAGATCCTCATCGTGGATGACGTAGCGACGAATCGTATCGTGCTGAAGGTGAAACTCGCCGCGGCCTGCTATGATACGCTGCAGGCAGCCACCGGGACCGAGGCGCTGGGGCTGGCCCACAGTGCGCGGCCCGATCTGATCCTCCTTGACGTGCAGCTGCCCGACATGGACGGCATCGCCGTGTGCACCGCGCTGAAGGCCGATCCCGCCACCCGGGCGATTCCGGTGGTGATGGTCAGCACCTTCCGCGACGCCGCCAGCAAGCTGCGCGCGCTGCGCGCCGGGGCCGAGGAGTTCCTGTCCAAACCGCTGGACGAGGTGGTGCTGCTGGCGCGGATGCGCAGCCTGCTGCGCGCCCGCGAGACGGAGGAAGAGCTGCGCCTGCGCGACACCACCAGCCGCGAGCTGGGCTTTGCCGAGGTGGCAGAGGGTTTCGACGCCCCCGCCACCATCGCGCTGGTCGCCGCACGGCGCGAGACGGCGCTGGCCTGGAAGCATGACCTCGTCCCGCATCTGCAAGACCGCCTCTTGGTGCTGGGGCGCGAGGATGTGCTGGCCGAAGCCCAGGCCGGAACCGGCCAGCCTGCACCCGACCTGTTCTTGCTGTCTGCAGACCTCGCCCAGCCCGGCGAGGGGTTGCGGCTGATGTCGGAACTGCGCTCGCGCAGCGCCACGCGCCATGCCGCGGTCTGCATCGCGCTGCCGCCACTGGCGCCCGAGACCGCGGCGATGGCGCTGGATCTTGGCGCCTCCGACGTGATCGCCGCCACCGCCTGCCCCGCCGAAATCGCCCTGCGCCTGCGCAGCCAGATCCGCCGCAAGCGCCAGGCCGACCGGCTGCGCGCGCAAGTGGCCGACGGGCTGCGCATGGCGGTGATCGACCCGCTGACCGGCCTTTACAACCGCCGCTACGCGCTGCCGCATCTGGCCCGCATCGCCGACCGCGCCCGCCAGACGGGGCGGCATTTCGCGCTGATGCTGCTGGATCTCGACCGTTTCAAGCTGGTGAATGACGGCTGGGGCCATGCCGCCGGCGATGCGGTGCTGGTCGAGGTCGCCGAGCGGCTGCGGACCAACCTGCGCCCCGTCGATCTGGTGGCGCGGCTCGGGGGAGAGGAGTTTCTGGTCGCGATGCCCGACACAAGGCTCGAGGCCGGACGCGAGGCTGCAGAACGCCTGCGCCGCGTGATCGAGGAACGCCCTGTGGCTTTGCCCTTTGGCCAGGGCGCGGTGCCGGTGACGGTGTCGATCGGCCTTGCCATCGGCGGCGGGCCCCGGAACGCGACCGCGCCGCTGGACGAGCTGATGTGCCGGGCCGACACTGCCCTGCTCGGCTCCAAGGCCGAGGGCCGCAACCTGGTGACGATCAGCCGGCCGGCGGCCTAGCGGCTCGGATTGGAGCACGCGTCCCGCCGCAGACGGCCTGCGCCGGGCCGCTGCGCCGCTCCAGCCCGCCCGCCACGCTGCCCGGGACGACGGCGATCCGGGGCGCGGGACCGCGCCAGTCGGCTGCGGCCCCTCCACCCGCACCCATCGCTTGCCGAGCCGCCTCCTGTCTTCTGGCCATAGGCTCCAGCAGCGCCGGCAGTCACACGCGGGGCAGTCCGCGCCCGCCGAGTTGCGCAACGCCCGACGGCAAACCGCGCCTGCCTCGCCACCCTGCCCCGCGCGGCGCCGGCAGTCACACGCGGGCCAGTCCGCGCCCGCCGAGTTGCGCAACGCCCGACGGCAAACCGCGCCTGCCTCGCCACCCTGCCCCGCGCGGCGCCGCTTTCCCCGCCGCCCCAATCCTGAGGGCCTGACGTGCCGATCCGGGCCTCCCCTCAGGCCAGCGCCAATAGGCAGACCGGATAGCGCGACCTCGGCAGCCGGTATTCCAAAGCCGGCGCGCTGCCACAAGCCCATTGCGGCCCGAAGGCGCGCACCCGGCTTACCTCAGCGCGACCCTGCCCCTTTGCCTTGTCCAAATATCCTGCGGGGGGAGCCCGAAGGGCGTGGGGGGCGCAAAGCCCCCCGGCGCCCGGGGTCAAGGCAGCCGGTCCGCGGTCCACCCGCCCGGCGTCGCCTCAGTCCTGCGCAGCATCCTCGCGGGCATCCTGATCCGGTCGCTTGCCAGGGTGGCGCGGACCGGACAGCGCCTTTTCCAGCCGCGCCGCAAAGGCCACGCGCTCTTCGGGGCGCATGGCGGCAAGCCGCTCCAGCAACAGATCCTGCCCAAGCTCAAAACCCTGCCGTGCCCGCTCTCGCTGTGCCTGGACCACCTCGGCGGCGGCGGCGGCGTCATAGGGCTCGGTGCGCAGGACGGTCAGCAACCTGTCGAAATCGGCGCGCATCTGTTTGCGCAGGTCGCCAAAATCCGGCGCCCGCTCGATGAACGCACGGCGCAGGGCCCGGCGGTCCTCGCCGCTCAAGGCATCGGTATAGGGGCCAAAGCCCAGGTCGTTGACCATCGGCGGACGCGGCGGCTTCTTGGAATGCGCCAGCGCTGCGCCCGCGACCACGCCGATCCCGGCAAGGTTCAGCGCCAGCGACAGCACCAGCGCGATCCGCATCCAGCGCGGGCTGCGCGCGGCAGCGGCGGGTTTTCCCGTCTCGGTCATCTCAGCTCTCCGTATCCAGTGAAGCCAGCGCAAAGCTGTCGAAATCCGGGATCAGCTCCAGTGTCCCGACCGTCTCGTCCGGCGCGGCCAGGAAGGCGGTCAGCGTGTTCGAGCCCTGCACCCCGGCAAAGCCCAGCCAGATCCCGGCCATCGTCGCGGTGGCCAGCCCGCTCGCGCCGCCCCAGCCGCCCAGAGCCGACAGCACGCCGGCCAGAATCCCCTGCCGCGGCTGTGGCTGCGGGGCGGCGCGGTCCGCCTGCACGGCCTCGGCCCCGGCCAGCACCCGCGCCAGAAACGCCGCCGAAGGCTCGGCTGCGGCACTGCGGCCGGCGGCGAAGAACGCCTCCAGCGCGATATCGGGATCGGTCGTCTTGTGCGGATCAGCCATTGTCATACCCCAGTTCCTCGCGCCGCCCCGACAGGGCGGCGGTCAAGGCGCGTTTGCCCCGCGCCGTCAGACTTTCGACCGCTTCGACGCCGATCTCCATGATCTCGGCGATCTCGGGGTTGGTCAGCCCCTCGAGGTGGCGCAGCACCACCGCCTGCCGCTGCCGGTCCGGCAGCGCCGCCAGCGCCGCCTCCAGCGCAACCGCCCGGTCGGCCTCGATCAGCCCGGCCACGGCGCCCGGCCGCCCGTCCTCGGGCTCCGCCACAGAATCGAGCGCGACCGAGCGGCCGCGGCGGCGCAGGCGGTCGGTGCAGAGGTTCGAGGTGACCCGGTAGAGCCAGGTGGATACCTTGGCCTCGCCCTGCCGCCAGTCGGGCGCCACCCGCCACAGCCGCAGCATCGCCTCTTGCGCGACATCCTCGGCCTCGGTCCGGTCGCCCAGCATCCGCGCTGCCACGCGCAGTGCCATCGGTGCCAGCCGCAGCGTCAATGCCCGCGCGGCCTCGGGATCCCCATTGGCGTAAAGCACCAACAGGGCCTCGTCGGGGACATCGCTGCGCAGATCGAGGGCCATGTTCATCGGTCCGGGGTATACTCAGGTCGCGTCCGGTGCAATCGCTTGCCATGTCCCGCGCGGCGCCGCACGGTCGGGGGAACGGGGCGCCGCAGCGCCCCGCCTCGTGTCAGGCCCGGATCAGTTGGCCGGAGCCGCCTCCGGGGCAACCGGGGGCACTGCGCCCGGTGCTGCGCCCGGTGCTGCGCCGGGGCCGCCTTGGCCGCCCATGCCCGGGCCCCCTTGACCACCCATGCCCTGGCCGCCCATCATGCCGTGGCCCTTGCCATGCTGCCCGCGCTCGCCCCGGCGCTCGTCCCGGTCCTTGCCGCGGCCGCCGCGCTCGCCATCGCGATCACCGCGCATCTTCTCGGCCATCTTGGCCTTGGCGGCCTCGAACTCCTCGGCGCTCACCGCGCCATCGTCATTGGCATCGACCCGGTCGAACAGCTGCATCGGCATCGGCGGGGCCATCAGCTCGGCCGCCGACAGCGCACCATCGCCGTCCAGATCCTGCGCCGCGATCTGCCGCGCCACCCGTGCCTCGGCCCGGACCTGCGCCTGCGCCATCTCTTGCGCGACCAGCTCTTCGGTGCTCAGCAGCCCGTCACCGTTTGCGTCAAGGCCCGCGACCTTGCTTTGCCGCCATGCCAGCACCTCGGCCTCGGTCACAGTGCCATCGCCATCGGCGTCGAGCGTGGCAAAGTCCGGCATCATGCCCTGCGGCCCGCCTGGGCCCATCATGCCGCCCATCATGCCATGCGCGCGGCCCATGCCGCGATCTGCAAAGGCCGGGACCGCAATCGCGGTGGTGCCAAGTGCCACGGCCAGTGCGGCGATCAGTGTTCTGGATTTCATCTCGTGCTCTCCTCAGGTGGGGGGCGCGTCTTGCCCTTCGATACCCGGTCAAACGGAGGAGCCCTGCAATTCCGTCGTCACGGCTGCGTGAGTGGCGCAATACGTCGGGTCTCACCTGCCGCCAATCCGCGCCAAATCCCCTTTGCGAGCGCAAAACCGGCAAGAAAAGGCACATTCTTGCGACATCTTCGCGCAAGCCCTCTGTTCCCGCTTCCGCGTCCCCATGTTTCTTGGGATAAACGCGAGCGCCAACAGGAATGCCCCTCCCATGCCCCAGACCGCCACACATACCGAGACTGCGACCCAGATCGAACCAGCCGTGACCCTTCATGTCGAGGATGAGGCCGACCGCCCCCTCGGCCCGGCGCTCAAGCGCGGCTGGAAGCAACGTTGCCCCAACTGTGGGTCCGGCCCGCTGATGTCGGGCTATCTGAAGGTGCGTGATACCTGCCCGGTCTGCAGCGAGCCCCTGCACCATCAGCGCGCCGATGACGGGCCGGCCTATCTGACCATCCTGATCGTCGGGCATATCATGGCCCCTGTGATCCTGTGGGCCTTCGTCGCCTTCCGGCCCGATCCGCTGGTGATGGCCTCGGTCTTCTCGGTCGGGACGGTGGCGCTGTCGCTGTTCCTGCTGCCACGGCTGAAGGGCGCCATGGTCGGCTTCCAATGGGCCAAGCGGATGCATGGCTTCGGCGCCGCGGGAAGAGCTTGAACGATGAGCACTGCACGCCCCGACCTGCCGATCCGCGATGCCGCAACCGTGCTGCTGCTGCGGCAGGGCGCGGCCGGGCCGGCGGTGCTGATGGGTCAGCGCGGCGCGTCGGCGGCGTTCATGCCGTCGAAATTCGTGTTTCCGGGCGGCGCGGTCGATGCCGGGGACGGCGATCTGCCCTTTGCCGCCCCGCTTAACAAGGTGTGCGCCGCGCGGCTGGCGGAGGGAGGCTGCTCGCCCACCGCCCTCGCCGGCGCCGCGATCCGCGAGCTGTGGGAGGAAACGGGCCTGCGGCTTGGCCGTCCCGGCATCTGGCCCGCCACCAGCGGCGCCGACCCCTCGGACTGGGCAGGCTTCGCCGCGACCGGGGCCGAAACCGGCCTGGTGCCCGACGCCTCGGCCCTGCATTTCGTGTTCCGCGCCATCACCCCGCCCGGCCGGCCGCGCCGCTTTGACGCGCGGTTCTTCCTGGCCAGCGCCGAGGCCATCTGCGGCGATCCCGACGATTTCGGCCGCGCCACCGATGAGCTGTCCTTCCTGCATTGGGTGCCGCTGGCCGAGGCACG
>Ga0209347_1004776_pt1 | contig 13651 bp, 13 predicted proteins | sample AutmiccommuBRH23_FD_187382 | JGI IMG/M metagenome (GOLD analysis project Ga0209347, IMG submission 187382) | Deep subsurface microbial communities from Mt. Terri, Switzerland - Autotrophic microbial communities BRH/23 (SPAdes) (version 2) | ecosystem: Environmental > Aquatic > Deep subsurface >... | reverse complement strand
GCGGAAGGCGATGGTCGGCTTCACGGCCATGGCCTGCATCAATTGGCGCATGCTCTCTTCGATTTCGTCCACCATCAGCTGGATCAATGGCGTCTCGGCCAACTGGTCCAGCGCGATGGCATCGGCTTGACCCAGCGGATGGCCCAGCGGCAACCACAGCCGGTAGGGCGAGACGAGCAGCGTTTCGACATTCAGCGCCATGCGGTCATGCACCGAGGAAGTCAGCAGCACCGCGACATCCAACTCGCCGCCGATCAGCAGGTGTTGCAGGTATTCGCCACTATCTTCGATCACGTTCAATTCGACCCGTGGATGGGCGCGGCGGAAGCGGGACAGGATGTCCGACAGCACATAGCCCGCCACAAGCGAGGTCACGCCCAAGGCCAGCCGCCCGCCTTCCTGATCCGCCTGATCGCGAAAGGCCTGCCTTGCGTTCGACACATCCGCAAGGATCTGCTGCGCGTGGCGCAGGAACTGGCTGCCCAGATGCGTGATCTCAAGACCGCGCGCCTGTCTTTCGAACAGGATCACACCCAGATCATCCTCCAGCGCGCGGATCGCCTCGGTCACAGAGGATTGCGAGATCGACAGCACACGCGCGGCACCCGTCACAGAGCCTTGTTCCGCTGCGGCGATGAAGAATTGAAGCTGTCTCAGGGTAAATGCCAATGCGCGCGCCTTGCCGTGACGATCAGGGGACACCATGGCGCGGGACATGTGCGCAGGTCAAACGGATCATGGCGCAACGCGAAAGGCACCTGCGCCCGCAGCCAGTCGGCCCTGTCGGGGCAAGCCGCCTCAGTCGATCCTCCGAAAGACGCGGGTTGTCTGCATGTCAGGGTTGGTTGCGCGTTCCCAGACCATCTCGGCCCCGGCGCAGGAGGCCAGCCGATAGGGTTGGGGCAGAACGGGGACAAAGGCCCAAGGGTCCGTGAATGTGTCGCCACCGCTGAGCGCACCTGTGCTGAACGAGGTGGTGCCTGTCGACAGCGCGCTGTCCTTGCGGAACAGCAGCAGCCCCTCGCGTTCTTCAAAACGCCCGGTTTCCTCGTTGGCGGACAATCGTGTTACGACCTCGGCCGCTCCATCCGGTCCGGAGCCGGTCGTCAGGTAAGTCTTCGGGTCCGCCCAACGGTAATGACCCTGCGGCATCAACGTCAGCCGGGGGCCATCCCAGTCGTGGATGATCTGTGTCGTCATTTCGGCGGGCGCGGCGAGCAAGGCGCGCATGGCGGCGGGGCGTTCACTCTCAGCGGTCGGATCACGCGGCGTGGTCATTTCCCATGTTCCCTGCATGCAGGACCCGCAGTCGCCACCGCCTTCGGCTTCTGCGATCCGCAGGCGCGCCATCGTCTCGCCGGTCGAGCCAAATCCCGCTGCGAAAAGCAAGGCACCGCCGTCGTTGCAGCCGAAGAAGCGCCGCACGGGCACGCCGGGGCGCAATTCATCGAAGCCTGCCCCTGATTCATGGGCCAGAAGTGCCACGGTGCCGGGGCTTGCCGCGTCCAGTGTCAGCGTCCAGAGGCCCGGCTCCAGCATGACCTGCCCGCGTTGCAGCGACAGGGCAGGGCCTGACAGGGTGACGACGCCCGCGTCCTGTTCCAGCGCGGGGCCGGGGTCCGGGGCGATGCGCGCAGGGCGACCGTCGGGAAAGGCCAGTGCGTCGGAGAGATGCATGAACATCAGGTTTGACCATTCCTCTGGCGTCATATGGCTGGCGATGGCGCTTGGCCGGGACAGCGCTGCTTCGCCCAGCCGCGCCACCTCAAGCGGATAGGTGGGGCCGTTCAACTCGGCCGCCCAGAACCAGAAGGCGACGGCCGCGTATTCCACGTCGATCAGCCGCAGGTTGCGGATCGCGGTATCCCACGAGGCGAGAAAACCGCGGCTGTCGTCCTGCCCGTGAACGGCCAGATTGGCGAACCATTCGGCGGTGCCTTCGATCCACCATGTCGCCTCGCAACGATCGACTGACGGGTGCAGCTTTTCCTGCACCACGTGGAACATCTCATGCGCCAGCGTGAAGTTCAGCGCCTCGCGTGGTTTGTCGCGCCAGAGTGGCGGGTAAAGGTTCACCTCGCAGCGTCTTCCGGGACAGGTGCTGTCTCCCAGATTGCCGGTGTCCACTGTGCTGTCCAGAAGGTGAAGGTCCACGGGGCGTCGGTCGCGATCCGGGAAATTGGTGACCCCGGCGAGGGACAGGGCCATATCAAGGCGCATGAGCATCAGATAGACATCGCGGGCCAGATCATCCTGTTCCGCCTTGGCATGGATGCGGATCTCGCTGTCCAGTGGCAGCGAATGGTGGCTGTAGCGCATCGCGTAAAGCCCGTCCGCGCGGTCGCGGGCGATGTCTTCTTCCATGGCGTCATAAGCGCGTTCTTCGGCTTCGGCCGCGGCGGCGGCGGCTTCGGGGTCAACGGCCGCAAAGGTCGGGGCGCAGGTTTCGGCCCCTGCGAGGCTGTATGTGCAGAATAGCAGACCCAGAGCCGCAACTGCGTTCCGGACCCGTCCCATCATTGGCGTGCCACGATCTCGACCCGCCGGTTGGCCTGCCGCCCGGCCTCGGTTGTGTTCGTGGCGACCGGGGCCAAGGGGCCGACACCTGCCGGCACGGCGCGCCCTGCCGCCACACCGAAGCGGGCCTCGAGCGCCTCCACCACGGCCTGAGCCCGCGCCCGCGACAGGGCAAGGTTGGACTCAAGCGTGCCGACACTGTCGGTGTGGCCCACGACATAGAGCTGCAATCCTGCGCGGTCGGCCAGCAGCCGCGCGATTTCCGTGATGGCGGGATCAGAGGCCGGTTGCAGCACGGCGCTGCCGAAATCGAAATAGATGTTGTCCAGCGCGATCTTGCCTTCGCTGTCGATCGCTGCGGCCATGGCGGCGGCATCGGTGACCTTGACCTGATCCGTGGCCATGGCATCGGCCTGAAGGACTTGCACATAATGGTTGTTCTTTTCGACACCGACCGAGACATGGACCCGCGCCCCTTCGAAGCTCATGGTGCCTGTCAGGTATTGCACATCGCTGCCGATCCCGAGGTTCATGCCGTTGCGGCTTTTCCAGCCGCCGTCGCTCTGGTTGCCGCAGTCTGACCGGCTGGAGCATGACCAGTCGAGCGCCATCCCCTGCGCCGTCAGCGCGGCGCGGTAGTTTTCGACGATTTCGAAGGTGGATTTGCCCGGCGGATTCTTGAACCGTCGCAGCAGGATGCGCCCCTCAAATGGCGCGCTGATGACCGCCCCATCGGCGAAACCGGTGACCCGTTCCGTCTGTCCGAAGGCCTCCTCGATCCGGTCGCCGGGGCGTTCTTCCGAGCCAGTGTAAGGCACGACGTCCAGAACGCGGGTCTGTGCCAACGCGCCTGATGCCGTCAGGATCAGGGCAAGGGTCAAGCCTTTGACAAACATCAGCACTCTCCGTCATGTGTCAGGACCAGAAGGCGACGTCACTTTGCAGTTCTAGCGTAATACGGCGCAGGTCTTTTTCCAATCTTCTTTGATTTATGCGTGGCAGGCCGGGGCTGACTGACACGCCATTTCACCAAGGCGACGTCCGCCGATGGCGGCATCATCCGCAATGCAGGGACCGTGGATCAAAGGCTGAATCAGATGATGGACGTGCTGTTCCGTCACCCCTCTCGTCCACCGGAGCGAGGCGGGGACATATGGCTCTTTTCCTGGCGTGGTTCATGATTTTGTGCGTGTCCCGACGTCCTGACGTTCGCGGGCATACGGAAAGGGGCGCGGAAACCCGCGCCCCTTTCTTCTGTAGTCGTTACGCGTGAGCTTGGATCACAGATCGCTGACGATGCTGCACAGCTCGCTCCAGGATTCCTGCGACACCTGATCGAAGCCGGTTCCCGTCGCTGCGGTGCCGAAGGTGCTGCTGTTGGTCTGGCCGGTGCCGCTTTCCGCGGTGCCGGTCGTGCTTGTGTCAGCCGAACCGGACGCGGCTGCCCCGGTTGAATCCGTGCCGGTTTCCGCAGAACCAAAGGTGCTGGGGTCCGACTGCACCGTCCCGGTGGCCGATGCACCCGAGTTGATGTCCGACGTCCCACCTGACCCGGCGGTCGTGTCAGCCCCTGTGGTCGCGGTGCCGAAAGTGCTGCTGTTGCTTTGACCGGTGCCGGTTTCCGCAGCGCCAGACGTGTTGTTCGCGGCACTGTCGTCCACGGCCACGCAATCCGCACGGACGGTGGACTGTTCTTCGGCGGTCAATGCGGCCCAGCTGGTCTGGATATCAGCGTCCGAACGCAGCGACATCGTGCCGTCATCGGTGAAGAAAGCTTCTGCAGTGGCTTCGCTCCATGTTTCGCCCATCATGGGCTGGGGGGCAGATGCCGTCTGGGCGCCTGCGGCGGTTGCAAGCATCAGCGGAATCACGGTCGTTGCGAAAAGTTTCGGTGTCATGAATGACCTCCTGAGTCGGCACCCCGGATGGGATGCGGAAAATTGCCGATCAAGCGTCTGGCCGGCACATGGCCGGTCCCAGGCTTGAACGAATGACGATTGTTTCACTGCCTCTCGGGGCACCGGCAGCGTGGCCACCGGATCTTGTCTCTGGGTTTCATGCTGACCGGACAGAAAGGCTTTGACTTGCCCTGCCGGTCGCACGCTTTTTGCGTTCCCTTGGAGAGACAACGTGCCCCGGCGCGTGGAGTTCCGTAAAATGTCGCGCGGTCTTCATGTGGGGGTGATGCGGGCCTTCATTTCAGCCGCGTGAGCGTCCGAGCAGCGCCGACGTCCGCAAGTCTGTCAGAACCTTCAGGGTCGCTGCCACGGCAAGGATGCAGAGCAGCGTTTTCGAGACGGTTCCCATCGTCCCGTGGATCAGCACCGCATGGATGGCGCTGCCCAGCACGATGATCAGCGCCAGTGCGGAATGACCCAGACGCCACGGTCTGATCCCGATCCGCAGCGGGCGGCGCAGCAGCGCCAGAAGGGCGGCCGCGAAGATGGCCCACATCGCCACGACGCCCCATGCCGAAAACGGGGTGGGCGAGGCGAACAGCAGCGCGTCGATCACATCGGGCGGGCTGGTCAGCCAAAGCCCTGCCACATGGATGATCACCGCCAGCAGGATCAGTGCCCCGGTCCAGCGATGCAGATACCGCCCTTGCCGCATCGGCAGACCGGGCAGATATCCCCCCGCCAACAGCGGTTGCAGCAGGAGCAGTGCCATCGCAACAATACCCGCGAAACCGGCGATGATGTAGATCGGTTCACGCCAGGCCAGCAGCGGGCTGCCAAGGGCCACGGCGACAGGCACGGTGACTGCGGTGGCGACTGCGGCCCAGATCAGGATAGCGCGAAACGAGCCCATTATATCAGGCGGGCTGCAACACGAAATCCGCGTTGAGGGTCGTGTCGCCGGGGCTGCGCATCACGGGACGCAGGAATACGGTCTGAAAGGCGGTGTCATCATAGGCGAGATGTCCGTGAGGTTGTCCGAAGGCGGGCACAATCTGTGGCATTTCCAGCCGGAAGGAGCCGTCCGCACGGGTCAGCGTGGCCCCATGGCTGTGGGGATCACGCTCATGACCCTCGGTCGTGTGGGCCCAAATCTGGATGCGGATACCTTCCAGCGGAGCGCCGTCACCCGCGCGACGGACCGTGCCCGTCATCCAGAAGCCACCACCGCCGATCCGTTCGACGATGGGGGCGCCCGGCAGGTAATTGTTGGCCCCGCCCCGCATGGTCGGGGTAGGGGCAAGACCCTGTGCCCGCGCGGGCACCAGCAGGCCGGAGGCTCCGGTGGTCAGAACGGCACCGGCCGTTGCGGCCCCGGCGACAAGAAGATTGCGGCGATTGATCTGGTTCTGGGGCATTCCGAACGCTCCTGTCTGAAACGCCGCCGCCTTGGCGGTCCGGCCACATCTGCGGGTCGGAGATCTTGGCGCGGACCCGGTAGCGCGCCGCTTGCCAGTCATACTATGGGGCAAGCGGCGGGCGAGGGAACCGCACCAACGGCTTTGTGAACAGGTTTCATTGCCGCGAGACGCGCGGATCAGGCGATATGCAGATCGCGTGACAGACCCGACAGGATGCGGCAGCCCGTGGCGGTGACGACGGCCACTTCCTCCAGCCGGATGCCGAAGCGTCCGGGCAGGTAGATGCCGGGTTCCACGGTAAAGACCATCCCTTCCTCCAGCAGCAGGGGATTGGTGCCGGTGATGTAGGGCGGCTCGTGGATCTGCGATCCCAGCCCGTGGCCGGTGCGGTGGGTGAAGTAATCGCCATATCCTGCCGCGACGATGGCGTCGCGGGCGGCGCGGTCCACATCCTGCGCCGGGATGCCGGGACGGATGACGGCCAAAGCAGCCTCGACCGCGGCATTCACCACGGCGTGGACTTCGGCGTAGTCGGCGGGCGGTGCACCCAGACAGGCCATGCGGGTGATGTCGGAATAATAGCCGTCCTTCGATCCGCCGATATCGCAGACGATGGGCTGGCCGGGGCGCAGGACCGTGTCGCCGGTATGGTGATGTGGGAAGGACCCGTTCACGCCGATTCCCACGATGGCGAATTCGGGGTTGGCCCCTGCTGCGGCAAAGGCGGCGCGGGCGACGGCGGCGATCTCGCGTTCGGTCATGCCGTCGCGCAGGGCGGCGCGCAGGGCGGTTTGCGCGGTATCGGCGATGCGGGCGTTCTCCTCCAGCGCGGCCAACTCCTCCGCATCCTTGATCATCCGCAGCGCGCCGACCGTGTCGGTGGCAAAGCCGCGCGCCCGGTTGGGCAAGGCATCAAGCAGCAACAGCGCATGATCCGCGCGCATGGATTCATCGACCGACACGCGGTCGGGCGAGGGGGCCAGTTCGGCGAGTGCTGCTGCCAATGCGGCATCGGGGCCGGTCGCGTCGGCCCATTCCCAGAAGGGCAGGTCGGTATGTTGCCGCGCATCGCCGGCGTTCAGGGCGGGCATGAGGAAGCCCGCCTTGTCGGGTCCGATCAGCAGCAGGCAGGCGCGTTCATCGGGGTGCGGGGCAAAACCCAGCAGCCAGCGCATATGCGCGCCGGGGGCAAGGGCGACCAGCCCTGTGCCGGTGTCTTTCATGCGGGCGCGCAGGCGATCAAGGCGGCTCATGCCGGATTCTCCATCGGGACGGTGGCAAAGGCCGTCAGCAGGGCGCTGCGGTGGGTCTTGACCAGCGCCTCAAGCGTGCTGACGCGTTGGGGCGTGAAATGACCGGCGGCGTCAAGGATATTGACCGTGCCGACCACCAGCCCGCTGTCATCCGCGACGGGGATGTTCAGAGCGGATTCGCAGCCCAATGCGTTGATCAGCGCGTGATCGCTGAAATAGATCGCGAAGTCGGGCGTGCTGTTGGCGACGAAGCTTTTGCCCTCTCCGATGACCAGATCGGACCAGGCATCATCGCGCAGGGGCTTGGTGCCTGTTGCCGGGTAGTCCAGCGGATGCGAGGTATAAGCCCGGCGCGCCAGCCCTGCGGTGCGGTCCAGAACGGTGACGGTGAAAAGCCGCGCGCCGCAAGCGGCGTCGGCGGCCCGGTGCAGGGCGGCAAAGGTGGCATCGGTCATGGCTGTTCCTGAGGGTGTGTGGAATGGGGGCATGGGCGACCGGGGCCGCCCATGCATAAGGGGGGATCAGTTCTTTTCCACCAGCCGGTAGTAGACATAATCCGAGCTGGCGCCGTTCACATAGCCATCCACCCGGTCGGCCATGGCCACCTGCTTGATCGCCTGGAACATGATGACGAAGGGCGCTTCGGCCTGCATCTGCTGTTGCAGATCCAGATACATCTGGTTGCGGGTGTCGGTGTCCTGTTCGGCCAGTGCCGCCATGGTCTTTGCGTTCACCTCGGCGGGCGGCATCCATGCGTTGCGCCATGTGGTGGTCGAGACATATTTGTCGTCCGCATTGTCGGCGTTATAGGCAAAGGCCTTGGCGTTGGAATGGGGGTCCATGAAGTCCGGGCCCCAATAGAGCAGCATCCCCTGATGCGTCCGCGCGCGATACTTGGTGATCACCTGCGCACCCGTGCCGGGCAGGATCTCGAAGTTGATGCCGGCTGGCGCGAAGGTCTGTTGCAGGCTGGCCGCGATATCGGTGAAGGGGGCCGAGTTGATCACGTCCAGTTCGATGGTCAGAGGCAGCTCTACCCCGCCTGCGGCCAGAATCTCCTTGGCCTTGTCGGGGTCATAGCTGAAGGGCGTGTCGGTCAGCGCGCCGGGGAAACCTTCGGGCCAGAACGCCTGATGCACCTCCATCTGGCCTTTCAGGAAGCTGTCGGCCATGCCCTGATAATCCACCAGATAGCGGGCGGCTTCCCACAGCGCGGGGTTGGTCAGGGCTTCGGTCTTCTGGTTGAAGCTGAACCAGTGAACGGCGGTCTGGGGATAGGTTTCCACCTTGACGGCGTCATTGCCCGCAAGGCCCGCGACCTGATCGGGGGACAGGTTCTTGGCCATGTCCACATCGCCGGATTCCAGCAAAAGACGCTGTGTCGCAGCCTCAGGCACGTGACGGATCAGCACGCGTTGCATCGCGGGCGCACCGCCCCAATAGGCAGGGTTCGCTTCCAGCATCAGCACCTCGCCGGGGGCGAAGCGGGCCAGTTTGAACGGGCCGGTGCCTGCGCTGTTCTGGTTCATCCAGGCATGGCCCATGTCGCCGTCCACCTCGTTCGCCATGGCGGTTTGCACATCCACCACGGTTGCGGGACGCGAGGCCAGCACGTTCAGCACGAAGGAGGGGGCGAAATCGCCGGTCCAGCGCACGGTGACGGTGTTGCCCTCGGCGGTGACCATTTCTTCGATATTCTCGGCCGTCCAGCCAAGGTTCGCGAGGATGAAAGCGGGGGCCTTGTTCAGCACCAGGACACGTTTCCAGCTGCCCACCACATCGGCCCCGGTCAGCGGGTTGCCGGAATGGAAGGTCACGCCGTCGCGCAGCTTGAACACGGCGGTCTTGGCCGCGGCGTCGATCTCCCAGCTTTCCGCCAGACCGGGGGCCAGCGTGGTGGTGTCGGTCGCGTCATACTGGACCAGTTGGTCATAAGCGTTGGTGACATATTCACCCGAGCTGAATTCATAGGCGGTGGCCGGGTCGATGGTCACGATGTCGTCGATGTTCTGCGCGATCACCAGCGCGTCATCGGGCGTTACCGCCAGCACGGGGGCGGTGGACAGCGCGATCAGGCTGACGGCCAGCGTGGCCGCAAGGTTACGAGGGGCAAAGATCATGGGCCTTCTCCTGTTGATATGCCGCAGCTTGTCCCCGCTACGGGCGTTCGGGGGATCGTCCGATCAGGCGGGGCGAGGTGCCTGTCCACAAAAGACGGGCGGGGCCTTCCCCGATATTGGCAAATGAATGGGGCGTATCGCCCATGAAATGCAGGCTGTCGCCGGGGTTCAGCACGAAACTCGCCGCGCCGAGGGTCTGTTTCAGGGTGCCGTCCAGCACCATGATCAACTCTTCGCCGACATGGGCTGTCACCTCGGATGCATAGCCCACGGGGATATGCACGATCAGCGACGACAATGTGCCGCCGGGCAGGGTCGTGTTGATCCGCTCATAGGACAGCGAGGCATCGGTCAACGAAAAGCGTGGCCGCTCTCCCGCGCGGGTGATGCTGTCGGCGGGTTTGGGCGTGGCGACGAATACGTCGATATCCACGTCCAGCGCACCTGCCAGACTGGCCAAGGTGCCAAGGCTGGGGGTCGCCTTGTCGCGTTCCACCTGCGACAGAAACCCGACCGAGATACCCGCCTGATCCGCCAATGTCTGCAAGGTCAGCCCCGCCTTGCGACGCAATTCGCGAATGCGACCGCCAAAGGCGGGCGGACTTTGCGTGTCTGTCTGTCGGGCAGCTTCGGTCATGCGGGCCTCCGACTCGAAGGCTAGTAAAAAAATTTTGATAGGTCAAAAATAATTTGTTACGCTTGCCCAAAGCGGGAGAGATGATGACCCTGACGCAGACCATGACCCAAGCTCCAGCCCGCAAGCTGGCGCAGCGCGTTTGGCCGCCGCTGCGGTTTGTTCTGACCGTGGCGGTCACCTTTCTGGGGCTGCTGGCGATCACCTTTGTGATCGGTCGCGTGGTGCCCATTGATCCTGTGCTTGCGGTCGTGGGGGACCGCGCCAGCGTCGAAACCTATGAGGCGGCGCGTCAGGCCATGGGGCTGGATGATCCGTGGGTCGTGCAATTCGCCCGCTACGTGGGCGATGTGGTGCAGGGCGATCTGGGGCAATCGGTCTCCACCGGGCGGGCGGTGGCCGATGATCTGGCGCGGGTTTTCCCAGCGACGCTGGAAATGGCCACGCTTGGCATCCTGATCGGTGTGGCGCTGGGCGTGCCTATGGGGGTCTGGGCCGCCGCGCGGCAGGGCACATGGGTGGATCAGGTGATCCGCGTGATCGGGCTTGCGGGCTATGCGATCCCGGCTTTCTGGCTGGGTCTGGTGGGGTTGGTGCTGTTCTACGCCAAGTTGCGATGGGTCGGAGGGCCGGGGCGGATCGACATTTTCCTTGATGGGATGGTGCCGGTGCGGTCGGGCCTGTTGTTGCTGGACAGCGCCATCGCGGGAAACTGGGAGGCCTTTCACAGCGCCTTTTCCCATATCGTTCTGCCGGCCACGATCCTTGGGTTTTTCAGCCTCGCCTATATCGCGCGCATGACCCGCAGTTTCATGCTGGAGCAGTTGGGGCAGGAGTTCATCATCACCGCCCGCGTCAAGGGGGTGCCCGAGCGGGTGGTGCTGTGGCGGCATGCCTTTCGCCCGATCCGGGTGCAGCTGATCACGGTGATCGGGCTGAGCTATGCTGGGCTGCTGGAAGGGTCCGTGATGATCGAGACGGTGTTTTCTTGGCCGGGTATCGGGAATTACCTGACCACGGCGCTTTTGAATGCGGACATGAACGCGGTGCTGGGCGCGACGCTGGTGATCGGGGCGGTGTTCGTGGCGATCAACAAGGGTTCGGACGCGCTTTACCGTCTGCTGGACCCGAGGGCGCGGACATGAGCGCGCATGAGATGAACCTGCGCGACTGGCTGACCAGCGACGATCCCGAAACGCGGATGCAGGCACGGCTGGGGCAGGGGTTCCGGCTGGCGCGGGCGCTGGCACGCAACCCGCTGGCGATGGTGGGACTGGCGGTGATCGTGGCGCTGCTGCTGATCGCGGCCTTCGCGCCGTGGCTGGCGCCTTTTTCGCCCACCGAGGGCGTGCTGGCCAACCGGTTGCAGCCGCCCTCGGCGACCCATTGGATGGGAACGGACGAGCTGGGCCGCGATATCCTGTCCCGCGTTATCCACGGCACCCGGATCACGCTGATGATCGTGGTGCTGGTGGCGGTGATCGCGGCCCCCTTGGGCCTGATCATGGGGGCGGTTGCGGGCTATTTCGGGGGCTGGGTGGACCGGCTGCTGATGGGGTTCACCGACATTTTCCTGTCGCTGCCCCGGCTGATCCTTGCGCTGGCCTTTGTCGCGGCCCTTGGGCCGGGGATCGAGAATGCAGTCATCGCCATCGCCATCACAGCATGGCCGGTCTATGCCCGCATCGCGCGGGCCGAGGTGCTGACCTTCCGCAATGCCGAATTCATCGCGGCGGTGCAGATGCAGGGCGCCTCGTCATGGCGCATCATCGGTCTGCATGTCATCCCGCTCTGCCTGTCCTCGACCATCGTGCGGGTCACGCTGGATATGGCGGGGATCATCCTGACGGCGGCGGGCCTTGGCTTTCTGGGCCTTGGCGCGCAACCGCCGCTTCCGGAATGGGGGGCCATGATCTCGCGCGGGCGGTCGTTCATCCTTGATCAGTGGTGGGTCGCCACCATGCCGGGCTTTGCCATCGTGATCGTTTCGCTGGGCTTCTGCCTGTTCGGGGACGGACTGCGCGACGTGCTGGACCCCAAGCAAAGGAGCAAGGGATGAGCCTGCTTGCGGTAGACAATCTGCGCGTCACCTTTCCGTCCGACCAAGGCCCGGTCGAAGTGGTGCGCGGTCTGTCCTTTACCCTTGGGCGGGAAAGGCTGGGGATCGTGGGGGAATCCGGGTCGGGCAAATCCATGACGGGCCGCGCCATCATGGGGCTGATCGGTGCGCCGGGGCGGGTGACGGCGGATCGTCTGGAATTCGAAGGGCGCGACCTGCGCAACCTGCCCGAACGGGAGTTTCGCAAGTTGCGCGGGGCGCGCATGTCCATGGTGCTGCAAGACCCCAAGTTCAGCCTGAACCCGGTCATCCGTATCGGCGACCAGATCGCCGAGGCGCTGGAGTTTCACACGCAGTTGTCGGCCAGCGCCCGCCGCGCCCGCGTGCTGGAGGCGCTGGAGGCGGTGCGGATCGACGATCCCGAACGGGTGGCCCGGCTTTATCCGCATGAGGTGTCGGGCGGCATGGGCCAGCGCGTGATGATCGCGATGATGGTGGTGATGGAGCCCGCGCTGATGATCGCGGATGAACCGACCAGCGCGCTGGATGTATCCGTGCGCGGGCAGGTGCTGGATATCATGGACGATCTGGTGCGCAGACGCGGGATGGGGCTTTTGCTGATCTCGCATGACTTGAACATGGTGGCGCGGTGGTGCGACCGGATTCTGGTCATGTATCGCGGGCAGATCGTCGAGGAATTAGGTGCGGGGGCGCTGAACGCAGCGCAGCATCCCTATACGCTCGGCCTGCTGGCCAGTTTGCCCAAGCTGAACGAGGAGCGCGCGACACTGCCGATACTGGACCGTGCCGCGCTGGACGGTTTCATGGCAGGGGCCGCCCGATGATCGACGTGCGGAACCTGACGGTGCGCTATGGCGACACGACCGTGCTGCATGGCGTTTCGCTGGCCGTGGCGGAAGGCGAAAGCTTTGCGCTGGTGGGAGAAAGCGGATCGGGGAAATCCACCATCCTCAAGGCCCTTGTGGGACAGGTGGATGACTGGCAAGGGCAGATGACACTGGCGGAGCATGCCCTGCAACCGGGGCGGCGGGCCGATCTGGCGCGGCAGGTCCAGATGGTGTTTCAGGACCCCTATGGCAGCTTGCATCCGCGCCGCACTGTGGATGACACGCTGGCCGAGCCGCTGGCCATCCACGGGATCAAGGGGCGCGATGCGCGGGTCCTGGCGATGCTGGATGCCGTGGGTCTGCCGCGCCGTTTCCGCTTCCGCCTGCCACATCAGTTGTCGGGCGGGCAGCGCCAGCGTGTCGCCATCGCCCGCGCCCTGATGCTGGAGCCGCGGGTGCTGCTTCTGGACGAACCGACAAGCGCGCTGGACGTTTCAGTCCAGGCGGAAATTCTGAACCTTCTCAAGGGATTGCGTGCAGAGAAAGGCCTGACATTCCTGCTGGTGACCCATGATCTTCCGGTGGTCAGCTTTCTTTGTGACCGGCTGGCCGTGCTGCGCGCCGGACGGGTCGAGGAGGCGGCAGCGGTTGCCACCCTGCGCGCGGCGGGGCTGCGCAGCGCCTATGGGCGCGAATTGCTGGAACGATCGGGGCTGGTCTGATCCGGCTGGGCAAGACCTTTGCTTGACAGTCTGCGGCCAAGTTTGTTTCGTGGACACGGCAGGCGGTCCGGTATGTGCAAAGGGGTTTTTCGTGTTGCGTCACTTTCAGATGACCCGCAGTCCGGGCGTCGCCCGTGCTTGGCCTTTCTTCATATCCCATGACGGCATGTCGCAGGTGG
>Ga0209347_1004774_pt1 | contig 13656 bp, 11 predicted proteins | sample AutmiccommuBRH23_FD_187382 | JGI IMG/M metagenome (GOLD analysis project Ga0209347, IMG submission 187382) | Deep subsurface microbial communities from Mt. Terri, Switzerland - Autotrophic microbial communities BRH/23 (SPAdes) (version 2) | ecosystem: Environmental > Aquatic > Deep subsurface >... | reverse complement strand
TATCAATTAATGCATACTTCTTAATGAACCGCCGTATACCGAACGGTACGTACGGTGGTGTGAGAGGACGCTGAATAAAATAATTATTCAGCTCCTACTCGATTATGCCTGCATTCTTGAGGTGAGCAGTAGGAAGTGGGAAAATCGGATTATTATACTTCTAAAATCAGAGATTTTTTGATATAATCTATTTAACGAAAATATATGTTCGTATTTTGGAGGATAAATAGAGATGATTATACTTGGTTTTGACCCGGGAATAGCTATTGTTGGTTTCGGGGTTATTGACAAACAAGGAAACAACATTCGTCCGAAACAATATGGCTGCATTCAGACTTTGGCTGGACTAGAAACCGGAGTACGACTAAAGCAGATTTACGATTCTGCTCTTGAGCTGATAAAAACCTATCAACCTGATGCCATCTCAATAGAAAAGCTTTTTTTCAACAAAAATGTAACTACCGCCTTGACAGTTGGTCAGGCTAGAGGTGTTTTAATGCTTGCAGCAGTGCAGTTTGACATTCCTATTTTTGAATACACTCCTTTGCAGGTAAAACAAGCACTTGTTGGATATGGTCGTGCGGAAAAGAAACAAATACAGGAGATGGTGAAATTATATCTAGGCTTAAGCGCAATTCCAAAACCTGACGACGTTGCTGACGCACTGGCAATTGCCATATGTCATGCGCACTCTGCAAAAATGGTCAACTTAATTAAGGGGAGCTCCAAATGATTGATTTTATTCAAGGGGAATTGTTTTCTATAGAAGAGGATTCGATTATCGTCAACGTTAATGGTATTGGATACCAGATATTTGTTCCTAAACCGGACAGTTACCAAACTTTGCTCAATCAAAGTTGTTTTGTCTATACTCACCATCATATGCGTGAGGATTGGATGGGATTATTTGGTTTTGTTGATAAAGACGAGCGTTACTTGTTTCGCTTGTTGTTAAGTGTTTCTGGAATTGGACCAAAAGGGGCACTGACAATCATCGCGCAAAGCAATCCGCAGCAGGTAATCTCGGCCATTGCTGAAGAGGATGAGAAGCTGCTAGTAAAGATGCCTGGTGTTGGCAAAAAAACCGCACAAAGAATAATCCTTGATTTAAAGGATAAGGTAAAGGGCTTAAGCTTCGTAAAAGCTAATTCGGCTAAGTCGGAAATTAACGTCAATAGTAAAGCTGTCGAAGGACAAAGCACAGATTTGCAAGCTGCCTTGAAGTCCTTAGGTTATCGTGAAGATGAAATAGAGAAGACTATTGCTCTATTAGCTGATGTTGTTGACGATACACCACTTAATCAATTAATAAAAAGAGCATTACAAATACTGATGCGAGATTAAAAAGGGGAGGACAAAATGGAGGATCGAATTATATCATCTATGCTGCTAACCGAGGATCAACCAGTTGAATTTAGTCTTCGTCCGCGTTATTTGGCTGAATACATAGGACAAACAAGGGTTAAAGAAAATTTAAAGATTTTTATTGAAGCAGCAAAAATGCGCAATGAGCCACTAGATCACGTTTTGTTATACGGTCCTCCTGGACTGGGGAAAACAACTCTCTCGAACATAATTGCTAATGAAATGGGAGTAGGCATCAGGATAACCTCAGGTCCGGCTATCGAAAGGCCAGGCGATTTAGCGGCACTATTGACTAATCTCCAAGAGGGAGATGTCCTGTTTATTGATGAGATCCATCGACTTAATCGTTCGGTTGAAGAGGTGCTTTATCCGGCAATGGAGGATTTTGCCTTAGATATTATTATTGGCAAGGGTCCCAGTGCAAGGTCGGTAAGGTTGGATTTGCCCAAATTCACTTTGATCGGCGCGACAACTAGGGCAGGTCTATTATCCTCACCTCTTCGCGACAGATTTGGAGTGGTCAGCAGGCTGGAATACTATTCTGTTGAAGACTTAACCAAAATTGTAGTCCGTGCTGCAGATCTATTCACTGTCCAAATTGTCGGTGATGCTGCTAAGGAAATCTCTCTTCGCTCAAGAGGAACCCCTAGGGTAGCCAATAGACTGCTGAAGCGGGTTAGGGATTTTGCCCAAGTAATTGCCGATGGGGTCATAACTGAAAAGGTGGCAAAAACATCTTTAGAGCAGATTCAAGTGGATCGTTTAGGGTTAGACCATATTGATCATAAGCTGCTGGAAACAATTATTGAGAAATTTAAAGGCGGACCAGTTGGGCTGGATACTCTTGCAGCCTCGATTGGCGAAGAGTCTAATACCATCGAAGACGTCTATGAGCCCTATTTAATGCAAATCGGCTTTCTACAGCGCACACCTCGAGGGAGGATGGCTACTAATGCTGCTTATCAACATTTAGGGAGGGAGATACACACTGAATGAATCCAACAGCTAAGTTGCTGATTAGCGTAGGAATTGTACTTCTTCTATCTTCTCCGTTCTTTAAAGTAAGCCATTCAATAGCAAAAAACCTAAAGACAGAAGCTTTTTTGCAGATATAAAAAAATCCCGCTTACCCCGATAGAGGGGAGTAAGCGGGATTTTTTATTTTATCCTATTTGCCAGCAAGAATCGCTTCGAGATCCTGCTCAACGGTACCTATTGGCTTAATATCAAAAGTATCGACTAAGACCTTTAGAACATTTGGGGAGATGAACGCCGGAAGAGTTGGACCTAAGCGAATTCCCTTAACCCCTAAGTGCAATAAAGCAAGCAGAACAGCTACTGCCTTTTGTTCATACCAGGCAATGTCATAGGAGATGGGTAGTTCGTTTATATCTTTAACACCTGTTGCTTTAACCAACTTTTGGGCAATCATCACAAGAGAATAGGAGTCATTGCATTGTCCAGCATCAAGCACTCTTGGAATTCCGTTAATTTCTCCAAGATTTAACTTGTTGTAACGGTATTTAGCACAACCAGCGGTTAGAATTATATTATCTTTTGGCAGTTCTTTTGCAAGGCTTTGATAATAGTCTCTAGTCTGATGTCTGCCTTCGCAGCCTGCCATCACAACGAATTTTTTAATAGCTCCAGAATTAACAGCTTCCAGTACTTGATCAGCTACGCTAAGTACTGAATTTCTAGCGAAACCGCCAGGAATTGTTCCTTTTTCGATCTCTGTTGGTGGTTCACATGTTAGCGCGTGCTGGATCAACTGTGAGAAATCTTTTTGCTTGCCGTTTTCTCTGTCTGGAATGTGTTTCACACCTGGAAAACCTACAACTCCGGTAGTGTAAACACGATCAATATAATATTTCTTTGGCGGAACAAGACAATTAGTGGTCATCAGAATTGGACCATTGAAAAAGGCAAATTCTTTTGTTTGTTCCCACCAAGAATTCCCGTAATTTCCTATAAAATGATCATATTTCTTGAAAGCCGGATAGGAGTTAGCAGGGAGCATTTCTCCATGAGTATAGACATCTACACCTGTCCCTTTGGTTTGTTCCAATAGCTCCTCCAGATCGCGAAGATCATGACCGCTGATTAGTATACCGGGTCGATTTCTCACACCAATATTAACCTGAGTCGGCTCGGGGTGACCGTAAGCTTCGGTGTTGGCTTTATCTAACAGCGCCATTGCTTTAACTGCAATTTCACCGGTTTTCAAAATGGTGGAGACTAATTGTTCTGCGGATAATTCCTCAGTTGTTGCTGCTAATCCTTCCATTAAAAAGGAGGTAATCTCGTTGTCACTCTGTTCTAATACTAAAGCATGCTCAACATAAGCAGAAATTCCCTTTAAACCATAGATGAGAAGTTCTTTAAGTGAGCGGAGATCCACATTTTGAGTATTTAGAATGCTTACCTCGCCGCTTTTTAGATAATAATCATTAACATCCCCGCTATTCCATGTAGCCATTTCAGGAAGCACTTCATTGAACTCTTGCTGATATTCATTAAGATAGGCTTGATAATATTTGTTTTTTAAGTCCTCTCTGATGCTAAGCCCCTCAGTAATTTTGTTGATAAAAAATTCTTTGTCAAAGTTAACATTAGTTATCGTGGAAAATAAGCTTTTGGCGATAAAAATTCCGGCAACCTCATCATATATTCCTAACTTTTTGGCTCTTTCTCCATAAATTGCGATACCCTTTAAAGTGTAGATCAATAAATCCTGTAAATTAGCTACCTCATCAGTTTTTCCACAGACACCAACAATTGTACAAGCTTCATTATTGGCAGTTTCTTGGCATTGATAACAAAACATGCTCATAAGTCATTAACCCCTTTATCTTAGTTGTTTGTTTTTCTCACATGTCTTAATTTATCACTATCATGATATTGTTTTCTGTGATAAAAATCACAATGTTAATCTTAAACTGTATAGTTTTATTACTTCTACATACACTATTACTGCATTCTGATTACAAACTATGGAGGAGGGAAAAAGAAGATGCCTAAAAAGGACAATCAAAATACAGTAAACAATAATGTTGATAATGTTGATACTAAAGTTAACAATGTAACAGATAATTTTGACGGCAAACAGGTAACCCAGAAGAACAAGACTAACCAAAAAACCAAAAAAGATTTCTAATATCAAAAAAACGGGTAGATCTATTACCCGTTTTTTAATAACTGACAAGGGGACAGGTTTGGCGTCCGGCAGAAGAAGACAAGAGAAACGTCCCCTTATCTCCTCGATAACTGACAAGGGGACAGGTTTGGCGTCTGGCAAAAGAAGACAGGAGAAACGTCCCCTTATCTCCTCCAAGTTCAAAAATACTTTCTTAGCTGATGAAATAATCATCTATCGCAAACATAAGATTTATTATAAAACCGAAGATAAAACTCATTATACAGATGAATATTGGTCAGGAAAGAAGGAATGCAGCGGTATGAAAAAACAAATTGGATTTCACAAAAACTTGCTAATTATCGGCGCCGGCGGACATGGAAATGTTGTTGCTGACATTGCTGGGAAAATGAAAAAATGGCAAAGTATAGTTTTTCTTGATGATGATGAAGAAGTGATTAAATCTTCTAGAGGAATCAAAGTTATCGGCAAATCAACTGACGCTAAGTCCTATATTAAGGATCATGATATCTTTATAGCTATTGGAAGCAGCAAAACAAGAGAAAATCTACAAACTCAGCTTGAACTTGCTGGTGCTAATATTCCGGTTTTAATTCATCCTTCTGCAGTAGTTGCGGAACAGGTAGAATTAGAAGCTGGATCTGTGGTGATGGCAGGCGTGGTGATCAGCTGTAATACAAGAATTGGCAAAGGTTGCATTATTAATACCAGTACTACAGTCGATCACGATAACGAACTTGGTGATTACGCACATCTCTCGGCAGGGGTTCACACGGGGGGTGGTGCTAAGATCGGCAAAGGTACATTCATGGGAATCGCCTCTGTTGTTAGCAGTAATGTAATCATTACCAGTGGCTGTACAATTGGTGCCGGGGCCGTGGTGATAAAGGATCTACTTGAAGCCGGAACCTATGTAGGAGTTCCGGCAAGAAAGGTAAAATGACCCTTAGAGGTTAAAATATCTAGCTTCGGGATGGGAAAAGACCATGGCTGATACTGATGCTTCGGGTTCCATCATAAATCCTTCAGTCAGATTCAGACCAATCTCTTCAGGTTTAAGCAAGGTAAAAAGCTTTTGCTGATCCTCAATGTTTGGACAGATCGGGTAACCAAAAGAAACACGAATTCCTTGCTCGGCAATACCTAAATCTTCTCTCATTAAATGATGGACTTCATCGGTAAAAGCTTCGGCATATTCTATAGCAACTGCTTGCAGAAGGTAAGAGCGTAAGTATTCTCCTTGCTCACGCCAATTGGCGGCAAGCTGTTGTATTCCCTTACCGGTTGTAACAATTAAAAAACCAACGTAATCCAGATCACCGCCAACTGGCTGCAGATAATCTGCAAGGCATAAAAAAGGTTCAGACTGTTGCCGCGGGAACGAGAACCTTTGAATGACTGAATCAAAGTTCAAGGGATCATAGATAAGCACATCGTCGCCCTCAGCCTGTGCCGGGTAGAAACGGTAAATAGCCTTGGCTTGAATAAATCCCTTATGTTCAACTTCATCTAGCAGCTGATTAACCAGCTTGAGCAATTCTAAGGTTTTTTTATCAGCTTTATTTATCAGCTTCTCAACACTTCCTCGCAGACCAAGCTGCTTTCCTAACAACCTTTGCATATTTAGTTTGGGTCGTAAATTAGCTAAGGGATACTCCTCTAAAATATGCTTTCTTAAGTCTCTGGGTTGGTACGTTTGAATTGGTTTTTCGCTGATTTGATTATATAGTTCTAGTCCATGCATCGCATCACGAGCATAATAGACTGGTCCGTTATATTCTACAGCTATCCGCTCTTCGGTAAACTTTCTCGTCAAAGCCGCTCCGCCGACAACTATCGGTAAATCAACTCCTGCGGAACGCAAATCTTGCACTGTCGTTACCATCTGCTGTGTAGATTTAACCAAGAGCCCGGACAAACCGATTGCCATGGGTTTTTCTCGGTAACATGCTTCAATTAGCTGTTCAGGAGAAACCTTAATCCCTAAATCGACAATTTTATAACCATTGTTGCTTAAGATGATCTCTACAAGACTTTTTCCGATATCATGAACATCACCTTTAACAGTAGCTAACAGAATTGCGCCCTTTTCAGCAGCATTATGACTCTCCAAGTAGGGCTGCAGGAAGCTGACCGCTGCTTTCATCGACTCTGCACTCTGAAGAACCTCCGCTACAATCAGTTCATTTTTATTGAATAAGCGGCCGACCTCTTTCATCCCTTCCATTAGAAACCGGTTAATAATCGTCAAAGGTGAGTATTCAACTAAGGCATTTTGCAAATCAGTCACTAGACCGTCTTTAGTACCTTCTATTATATAATTACTCAAACGTTCTTCTAAGGTCCTCTGGTTTTCCAACAGAGTTTTCTCAGGTATATTTTTATCGCGATAAAGGGAAGTAAAAGCTGCCAAGCTCTGCTTATCTGTCTGAAACAGTAACTTTTCAGCAGCTAAGCGCTCGATCTCTGTTAAGGAGGCATAGCGCTTAAGCCTTTCTGTATTAACTATTGCATAATCAAGACCGGCTTGTGTCGCATGATAGAGAAATACTGAATTAATCACCTCACGACCGACAGTAGGCAACCCAAAAGAGACGTTGCTTATTCCGAGAATAGTCGGACATTCAGGGAAGGTTTCCTTTATTAAACGAAGTCCAGCAATGGTTTCACTCGCTGAACCCAGATAGTCTTCATTCCCTGTGCCGACAGGAAAAACCAAAGGATCAAAAATAATATTTTGCGGTTCAATTCCGTATTTAGTTACTAGCAAGTTATAGGAGCGTTTGGCAATAGCCAGTTTTCTTGTTTTGGTAACCGCCATCCCTTTCTCATCAATCATGCCGACAACAATAGCAGCTCCGTAATGGTGAATTAGGTTAGCGATTTCCGCAAAACGTTTTTCGCCGTCCTCTAAATTAATCGAATTAATAATTGCTTTGCCTTGAAGAAATGTAAGAGCTCGGGCAATAACCTGCGGATCAGTAGAATCAATCATTATAGGAGCTTTCATCTTTTTTACCACATAAAAAAGGAATTGCTCCATATCCGCAAGCTCGTTGCGATCTGGGTTTGCCAAGCATACATCAATTACCTGTGCCCCACCTTTGACCTGAGCTCTGGCTATTTCTGCCGCTTCTTCATATGTACCAGAAGCGATCAAATCTCGGAATTTTTTTGAACCGATGGCATTTGTTCTTTCGCCAACCAAAATTGGTCGATTATCATTATCTAAAAACAGCGGATCTATACCGGAAACGGCAGATATGCTGTTTTTTTCTGTAGTTCTAGGCTTATAATTCTGCAATTTTTCTGTTAGGAGTTTAATATGCTCTGGTGTTGTTCCGCAACAGCCACCGGCAATGTTTAACCAACCCGCATCAGCGAATTCCGCCATTTTTGCAGAAAAATTTATTGGAGACTCATGATAACAACCGTTCTCATCGGGGAAACCGGCATTAGGATAACAGCTGACATTTGTGGAAGACAGACTGGCAAGTGTCCGTAAATGATCCCTCATCAGCTCGGTACCTGTTGCGCAGTTTAAGCCAACGGCGATTGGTTGGAAATGCTCAACAGAGATATAGAAGGCTTCAATGTTCTGTCCAGAAAGCGTTGTACCCGTTGTTTCGATGGTTCCCGAGATTATTATCGGAAGTTCAATGCTTAACTCGGCAAATGCCCGTTTTATTCCTACTCCGCCAGCTTTAACGTTTAAGGTATCCTGGGCAGTTTCTAGCAGTAGCAGATGAACACCACCCATTATCAATGCTTTCGCCTGTTGATAATAGGCGGCTTCCAGCTGAGCAAAGCTTATGCCGCCAGTTACAGATAATGACTTAGTAGTAGGGCCGATCGCTCCAGCAATAAAACGTGGTTTGTTCCCGCTCTGGTATTTTTGCAGGGCTTTTTTTGCCAGTTCCACAGCAGCGAAGTTTATTTCAGCAGTTTTTTCCTGCAGGCCATATTCTGCCAAAACTATCGCGTTGGCGCCAAAAGTATTCGTCTCAATAATATCGGCTCCTGCCGCTAAATAATCTTCATGGATTTTTTGAATCAAATCCGGTCTGGTTAAATTCAGCTGTTCATTACAGCCCTCGTAAGACTCACCACCAAAATCACTAGCCGATAAATCAGCGCTTTGTAGCATGGTTCCCATTGCACCGTCTAAGATTAGTATTTTTTTAGCTAGCTGCTGTGCAAAAAGGTTTGTAATATTCTCTTTGTTGGTCTGTATTTTTTTACTCATAGTGAATTACAATCCTTTCGTCTTGTTCAATCGTCGTAAGCTTAAACAATTTTTTGCTTGACCGCCTCTTTAATTTCTAGTACATCATACACGGTCTGCAGATCACCAATTGGGTATAAATGAATTCCTTGGACGATCGGTCTCATTTTGGCGATCAATTCTTGGGCGGCCTCGATGCCAGCTTGCCTCTTTCCAACCTCTATTTTTTTAATTAGCTCATCAGGAATCGTAATTCCGGGAACATTTTCACGTATATAAATAGCCATTTTGAGGCTTTTTAATGGTAGTATACCAAAAATTATATGAACCGGCAGGTCGGCGGTTTTTTCCATAAAGCGTTCAACCTGACTAATGTGGAAAACCGGCTGAGTTTGGACAAATTGAACTCCGGCGGCGATCTTTTTTTTCAGTTTCTCTACTTCCAATTCCAGAGAATCAGCCCCGGGATTAACTGCTCCGCCTATAAAAAAACTGGTTGGGCTGTTCAAACTATTACCTGCTAAATCAAAGCCGCGGTTCAACTGGTTAGCAATGCTGATTAAACCAGTAGAATCAACCTCAAATACTCCGCCGGCACTTGGATGGTCGCCTTTAGACGGATTATCGCCTGTTAAGGTTAAGATGTTTTTTACCCCCAAAGCGGCGGCGCCTAACAGCTCAGCTTGCAAACCCAGTATATTGCGATCTCGACAGGTTAAATGAAAAATAGCTTCAATTCCCATATCTTGTTGAATAATATGCGCTAAAGCAATCGGGCTCATTCTTAGCTTCGCCATTGGACTATCGGCTATATTAACTCCATCAATATAGCCAGCTAATATCTTAGCCTTTTCTAATATCGGCAATGGGTCTGCACCTTTTGGCGGCTCCAGTTCAACGGTGGTTACGAATTTTCCCAGCTTAAGCTTTACTGCCAAACCATGAATATTATAAACGGACATTTGCCAACCTCTCCTTTACAATACTGCCCCACTTTTCGAATTCTGTCAAAAAACCATCATGACCAAAGTTTGTATCAATCTCGTAAAACCAAGCCTGCTTTCCATTGCCGATCTGTTGAAAATGATCGGTCAACTCCTTTAACAGCTCCGGGGGGAAAAGTAGATCACCTTTGAAGCTGAGAGCTAAAATAGGTGCTTGAATCAGCTTGAGGGCATTTTGCCAACCCCCGCGTTCTCTGCCGATATCATGGCTATCCATCGACTTTAGAAGGTAAAGATAGCTATTGGCATCGAAGCGTTGGATCAGCTTTTCACCCTGATAGAGTAAATATGACTCGACCTCAAAGGATATTTCTTGATGAGTCTTACCCCAAGCCTCAGAAGCTTTTCTATTAAAACGTTGATTAAAAAGCTGTGGAGAACGGTAGGTAACCAACCCTACCATTCTGGCAATACTTAAACCAAGAATATCTTCATCATCTGTAGAATAATTTCCGTTTTTCCATGCGGGATCCTGGATAATAGCTCTTCTGGCAATAGTGTTAAAGGCAATAGCAAAATCACTTAAAAAAGGAGAAACGGCAATTGGGATTAATATGTCCATAAAAGTCGGATAGATAATCCCCCATTCCAAAACCTGCATACCACCGAGGGAACCGCCAATCACGGCATGAATATGCTCAATTCCTAATTTTTGCAAGGCTAGATATTGAGCATTAACCATATCGCGGATTGAGATAAAGGGGAAATCCGTCCGATATAAAGCCTCTGTCTCTAGGTTCACACTGGTCGGGCCGGTAGAGCCATCACAGCCGCTAATTACATTTGTAGTAATAACCTGATAGCTGTTCGTATCAATCCAACGGTTGGCGCCGATAAAATCTGCCCACCAACCCGGATTGCCTCCTTGTCCTACAGCATATTGGTTTCCAGTCAAAGCGTGGCAGACTAAAATCGTCGGCGAATTGACATAGCCTACTCGCTCATATGCCACTTCTACATTTTTGAGAATCCGACCGGATTCCAGCTGCAAATCGCCAATTTTTACACTGCCCTCGTTATAGTAAGATTGGAACGCTGCTAACGCCATTTCCTCTTCCCCCTTTATGCTAAGGCCTGCTCTAAATCAGCCAATAAATCATTAATATCCTCAATCCCTACCGAAAGTCGGATCAATTCATCTGTAACTCCGGCAGCGATTTTTTCCGTGTCGGATAGTTGCTGATGTGTCGTGCTGGTTGGATGAATAACCAACGAACGGACATCACCGATATTTGCCACTAAAGTAAATATTTTTAGTTTATCAATGAAAGCTTGGGCTGCTGGGAAGCCGCCTTTAATTCCAAACGTTAAAATTCCGCTTTGACCCTTTGGCAAATATTTTTGCGCCAGCTCGTAGGAAGGATGACTTGGTAATCCCGGATAATTAACCCACTCTACATTAGGATGCTGTTCTAAGTATTTAGCAACAGCTAAAGCATTGGAACTATGTCGCTCTATTCGAAGAGGCAGAGTTGCTAATCCCTGGTTCAAAAGAAAAGCATTGAATGGTGAAATTGTTGCTCCAATATCGCGATTTAACTGAGCTATAGCTTTGACAATATAGGCCAAGTTCCCCAAAGCTTCAGTGAATACCAAACCATGATATGCCGGCTCCGGTTCGCTTAATAAAGGGAATCTGCCATTATCCCAAGGGAAGGTGCCTCCGTCAATAATTACCCCGCCAAGAGCTGTCGCATGACCGCCAATATATTTAGTTGTCGAATGGACGACAATATCTGCCCCGAATTTTAAAGGGTTAAACAAGGCTGGGGAAGCGAAGGTATTATCGACTATTAAAGGAACACCATTTTTATGTGCTAAATCAGCCAGCTGCTCGATGTTTGGCAATTCCAGAGAGGGGTTGCTGATTGATTCTACATAAAAGGCTTTGGTTTTCTCATTGATCTGAGCTTCCCACTCTTCTAATTTATTCTGTTCGACAAAATGAACATGAATCCCTAGTCTTTTCAGGGTATATTTTAGTAGAGTTATTGTGCCTCCATAAAGGTTTTTGGCAGCAACAATTTCATCTCCGGCTTGGGCAATATTGATGATCGATAACAGAGATGCTGCTTGGCCTGACGAGGTAACCAACGCCCCTACGCCGCCTTCTAATAGTGCTAGCCTTTGTTCTAATACCGCTGTAGTCGGATTGCCAATCCGGGTATAAATGTTGCCCGGCTGCTGCAAGCTGAAAAGTGCCGCAGCATGCTCCGCACTTTCGAACTGATAAGTCACCGTTTGATAAATTGGAACATTTGTTGCACCTTGGTGTTGGCTAGGCTCTAAACCCCCGTGAATAGCTAATGTAGCTAAACCTCTTCTCTCTTCATTAAACTCTGTCATTTCTTTTCCTCCTCTTTTTTCTTTTTGATGTCGCTATTATCTCCGAGGAAATAATAACCTAGTGCCCTTAGAGCACTCTTTGCTTTACTTTTTGTCTGAGTGAGATAAAAAAAGAAATCTAGAGAATTAAAAAACCTCTTCCCAAGAGAAAGAGGTTAATAACCATAATTCTCTTATCTCCCAGATACTTGATCTGCTGGAATTAGCACCTTAACTAGTTTTACCTGTTAGGTTGCCGGGTTTCATCGGGCCAGTCCCTCCACCACTCTGGATAAGAAGTAATCCTTTATTCAATTAAAATATTGAAGTAATTATATAACCTCCCCCGGCGAATTGTCAATAAGAAAATTATTATTTTTGAATATTACAAAATCAATGAATATAAAAATGCCGGGAGTTCAGCGAAGGACTTTAGCAGATAAACTTTTAAAGTTTTTTCATCGATACAGCTCTTTTTTTGGGGCGATTAAAGCTAAAAAGCTTAACGGTAAGGAAACCGACGTTTGTGCAGCCAAGATACTGAAAATGGGGGACAGGTTTGGTGTCTAGCAAAAGAAGAGGACATCGGGGACAGGTTCAGCGTCTGGAAAAAGAAGACAGGAGAAACGTCCCCCGCGTCTCTCCTGGGGACAGGTTCAGTGTCTGGAAAAAGAAGACAGGAGAAACGTCCCCGTGTCTCCCAGCGTGATATCTGATGAAACTTATTGTAGTAAGAAATTTTTAAAAAAACACTTGAAAATTCAGAAAATTAATTATATTATAAAAATTGAGAGGTGATTCATATGTCAGAAATTCAAGAAGTAAATGATTTAACAAATGTACCTTTAACTAAAAAAGGTCTAAAAACTCGCCAAAAATTATTAGATACAGCAGAAGAAATATTTGGAACAAAAGGCTATTATGAAGCTTCGATTGTGGATATCACCCAAAATGCAGATGTAGCTCAAGGTACTTTTTACAATTATTTTACTTCTAAATATGAGATTTTTGAAGAATTAGTTAAACAATTGAGCAAGGACTTTAGAAACACAATTAGAATCGAAGTGGCTCAGGCAACTAATGCAAAAGAGGCTCAAATGATAGGTATTCGTACTTTTTTTCGCTGGGTTAAGAAGCATCGGAATTTATACAATATTGTTCAACAAACCGTATTAGTCAATGAACAATTATACCGCTGGTATTATGAACGTATAGCAAAAGGGTATGTAAAGGGTTTAGAAGAAGCGATGAAGGGAGGAGAATTTAAGATACTTGATTTGGAAACGGTTGCATACGGATTAATGGGTATAAGTCAATTTATCGGTATGCGCTGGGTATATTGGGAGGACCAGGATGTACCCGAGAATGTTTTTGAAGATGCTATGAAGCTTATTTTTGAAGGATTAGGTCATTAAGAATTCATAGAGTGAGGAGTGTATTTATGGAGGGGATTAGCTATTGGATTGAAAAAAGAGCTTATATTTCACCTAACAGAACTGCATTAGTAGGTGAAACTCGAAGATTAACTTATCATCAAATGGCTATTGAGATTAACGAAATATTTAATGCTTTTACTAGAG
>Ga0209347_1004773_pt1 | contig 13661 bp, 11 predicted proteins | sample AutmiccommuBRH23_FD_187382 | JGI IMG/M metagenome (GOLD analysis project Ga0209347, IMG submission 187382) | Deep subsurface microbial communities from Mt. Terri, Switzerland - Autotrophic microbial communities BRH/23 (SPAdes) (version 2) | ecosystem: Environmental > Aquatic > Deep subsurface >... | reverse complement strand
CCGGGGGCGCTGGTGGGGGCATCAGACCGGCAATTCGGGTATGTACATTCGTGTGTGGCCTATCCCTTATCAAATCTGGAAATTATGCTCTAAAACGCCAGGATGATGGCAACTGATGTGCTAAACAAATGACGAACATTTGGCGGGAGAGATATGCTCTGATCGCCAGAAAGGAGAACAATTGAGAAAGTTCAGATTTATAACCATTACCATGCTTACTATACTCTTGGCTTCTATCGCATATGCACAAGCAGGAGTAATCACAGTAAATGTCACTCAAATAGATTTAAAAAAAGGCGGTAAAGTCAAAATTGGCATTTTCACCTCTAATGGATTTCCGGTTGTTGGCAAGGAAGTTTTTGGAAGTGATCTTGAAGCAAAAAATTCATCAGTCTCGATTGTATTCAAAGACGTCCCTACTGGTAAATTTGCCATAGCTGTTTTTCAAGATGTGAATAGTGATGGCATGCTTAATTTAAATTTTTTAGGTATTCCAAAAGAACCATATGGTTTTTCAACAAACAAATTTGGAAAGTTCGGCCCTCCAGATTTTGAGGATGTTTCATTTCAAGTAAAAGAAAATAACCCAATTTCTTTAACAATCAATCTTGAATAATGAGGAGCGGTTGAAGGGATCGGAATAATGGCCGCATGATAATCTACATCATCTGCAACCTCGAAAACACCCGGGCTGCGGTGAGTCACAAATGCCTTCAGGGTCTGTGGGACGGTGGATATGTCGATGTATGCTGAAATGTGAAACGGGAGATGGGCGGGAATTTCGCCATGTTCTTCAACATGCCGTGCGACTCTGCCGGCGATTTCCGAAAGCTGCCGGTTGAACGCCAGGTCTTCAGAAATTTTCAGCATTCCGGATATGCCCGCTGAATAGACGATCAGCAATACGGCCAGGTAGCCGCAGAAATAGAGCTTTTCGCAGCGCGTAAATGTGAGTTCGCAGAGAATCGCTGGCCGGTTTCCAATCTCCCCATAAATGGTATTCCAGATCTTCCCTCGACACCACCTCGGGGGCGGATTGCATTAGTTTTACAAGAATCTTGAAACATGTCCGGTTCAGCCGGACCGGGGTTCCGTTTATGGTTACCTGTCGCTGCCCTATATCCACACGGACAGGGCCGGATTCAAGGATTTTGGATGCATCATACTGGGGGGATCGGCGGACAAGGGCCATTAAGCGGGCTTCAAGTTCTTCAAGTGCAAAGGGCTTTAACAGGTAATCATCGGCGCCGGCGTCAAACCCTTCGAGCTTGTCATCAAGCGTATCTCTAGCCGTGAGCATCAATATGGGTGTCGGTTTTTCCGATTCTTCACGAAACCGCCGGCAAAGGGAATATCCGTCAATGCCCGGCAGCATGATATCCAGAACAATCACGTCCACCGGCTGGGTGACGGCCAGGTGAAGTCCGGATATCCCGTCCATTGCATAATCAACCACATGGCCGCTGTCTTCTAAAAAATCGCCGATATTGGCGGCAAGATCCTGGTTATCTTCTATAACCAGAACCCTAATTGATTGGAAAAAAGGGGTGCCATGTTTTTTATTCATGTTGTTATCATTTGTTCTCAGAATCGGTAAAAGTGAGATTTCTGTTTCAGGCGTATACGTAGCTTTTACGAAGCCATCAATTCTATATGCGCCATCGGGCGCTCAGGCCCGCCGGCCCGAACACGGCTTCCGGGTCAAGCATTGCCACCAGTCGGCGGGTCAGGCTGTTGACGGCGGCCCGGTCGCGCTCCGCGGGTATGCTACGCCGGGCGGTTTCGACCACGGCGGCCGCCTGGTCCCGCAGCATCTCCAGCCGTGGCTTGCTGGTGGTCATATCGGCCACCGCGCCCAGCATGTGGAGCAGGGACGTGAGGACCGCCACATTTCCTTCGGCGTTGCTGCGGATCTGATTGATCGCGTTTCCGAGCAAAATTTCAAATGAAGCCCCGCGGATAATCAATCGCAACTCCCCGTCCTCAAACCGGTAAGGGGCCCCGATGCGGCGCCGGCAGAGCCGCACCAGGATAACCGTCAGGTAGTGGGTGCACATCACTGCCGTGGTGGTATCGTAAATCCCCGGGGAAAGGGCCTTGATCGCCATGTCCACGAGCTGGCGGATGCCGAAGGCGGGATCCTGCTCGACCGTCCGCTGGCGATCCAGTCGATAAGCCGCGTTGATCCGGCGGATGATGCCCACATCGGGCGCGTCGGGTCCGTCGATAAGTGCCAGCGGCGTATCTTCCACCACAAATTCGCCGGTCCCCCGCTCCATGCGGATGACCATCCGTCCTTTTTTCGCGGCGGCAAACAGGGCGCCGATATCCACAGTCTGGATATATCCGCTGCGCCGGGCCGGAACCGGCTGCCATTGCGTCGGCCAAGCAATGAACCCGATATCGCCGTCAATCGTATCATCTTCGCCGTCCGCCAGTGTTTCGGGAAACGCGTGCTCGATGGCCCGCAATGTCTCTTTTGATATGGATGCGAGAATATGGGCCGCCTGAATGGAGGCGGCGATATGGTGGATGAAGAAGATCAGAAATCCCATGCCGACCAAGGCCAGCACGACGCCAGTCAGAACGGCGAATGTGGGGATGAACTCCTCGCCGTTCTCCCGGATGGTACGGAGCACCAGCAGGCAGTAGACGTAAATGCCGATAAAGACTCCCAGGACGGACTGGTTCATCCGGTCGCTCATGAAGTTGCGCAGGACCCGCGGGCTGTACTGGTTGGAGGCGAGCGAGAGGGCCACGATGGTGATGGAGAAGACCACCCCGGCGATTGTGCTCATCGATCCGGCAATGGTTGACAGGGTGCTCCGTGACCCTTCGGCGCCCACGCCGAAAATGAGGGGCATGGTTTCCGACAGCCCAGGTTTGAAATACAAGTCCAGGCCTACCATGCCGATGGCAAGCCATATCGCTCCCAGGACAATGATTCCGGGTATGAACCAGAGGCTGGCCATCAAATTTATCCAGAACTGCCGCAGCCGCATCAATCCCTCCAGAGAAGTTTGATGGCTTCGTAAAAAGTCCAACTTCTGCGTTGCGCGTCATCCCTCGTCACTGTGTCGTACGACAAGTACTTCTCATTCCTCGGGATTCGAGCCTTGCCATTTTATAAGATTTGGTGGAGCTTTTTACTTTGCCATCAAAAACTGACTTTTTACGAGATCATCAAGCTTGATTGCTTCGTAAAAAGCTACGAACTCGGCTTCGCCGCGTTATTGCAGAAAGGAACTTCTTGGCCATCAATATAGGATGTGCTGACGCAGGAAGCGCATCGCGATTGATGCGCTTCCTGCGTCAGCACATCCTATAATTCGAGCAATTCGGGCGGTTGCTGAATCGAGTTCCTTGGAAGTGATTACCCCGCGCGGCGGTGTTTTTGCAGAAAATAACTTCCATGCGTCGATTGTGCTGAGCTTGCGAAGCCCAACAAATGTGGATGTTGGGCTTCGCAAGCTCAGCACAACCTATTCGCTTCCAAGGAACTCGATATTGTTTTTCATGCACGTAAACGTACACGTGCTCGTGCGCGTGCACGGCTTTTTGAATTTGTTCCTTCAGGCAAAAACGCCGCTTCGCGGAGTTGGTCCTCTTTTTACGAGTTCATCAAGCTTTCATGCCATTGAGAGAATATCGCCTCTTTGAATACTTCCAAAGATGCGTCTTTTTCAGGGAAGTTTCAAATCGGAGATTCACATGGTTTTTGCAGAATAGCAGAGGAGCGACCTGAATCAGCCGGCATCAGCTCGGACGGGGCGTTCGCGGCCGCGTCCGGAAAGGGGGAAGAAATGGAAGGCAATGCAAATATCGTGTCAGCTTTTTACGAAACCATCAACCCTTAACCCTCATCGCCGGATTCGATCGCTTTACCGACAGCCGTGGCAAGTTTTTCCGCCTTGGTTTGATCGAATTTGGGAAGGGTGCTGCCGGAGAGGAAATCGAAGGTCACTTCTTCGAGGATAATCGTGGGCTGCTGGCGGCACAGGAAATGAAGAAAGTTGCGGAAGGTGGCCACCGGGTTGGCAAGCGGCTTGATCTCGAAATCCGCATAGGCAATCGCGTCGATATCGAAGGTAAACGGGCGTTGGTTTGAATTGACGTACAGGAGGAGCCGGATGATTTCGCGGCCGTTTTCGATGGCAGTATATGCGGCCAATGCGGTGAGCTGATCGAAGGCAATCCGGTTGAATCCAGGCGTGTTGAAGTTCAGCCCGCCGGGTCCACCCGACAATCTGCCGGCGGCCTGGGGGGTAAACCGTTCCTCACCCTTGAACATGAGTTGAACGGGGACGACATTCGGTCCGGACCGGCGGGCAGGTTCGGGTTCGCGTGCGGGTTCGCGGTGAGGTTCAACCCGTTTTACCGGCGCTTCGCACATTGACTCCACCCGGCAGACCGCTCCCGTCCGTTCGATGGCCCGCTGGTATTTGACGGCGGTTTCCCTGTCGACGTTCCGCTTGATGACGTGGTTTTTCTGCTTGAACAACTTGTCCATGTTGGACACGGCGGTTTTGAACAGAGTGGCCATTTTTTCTTTGACGTCATCTATCCGGGCGCCCTTGGCGAGATCGCCGGAAACCACGACCTGGAACGTATTTTCACTCATTTTTCACTCCCATGAACCGGTTCACGGATTTGCCTGATACTGTCGGCGAAGGCAACCTGCATCATAGTCGACCGCCTGAATTCATCGGCAGAAGTCAAATTTTTTTAAAGGGAATCGTCGAACACGTTAATAAATACTGGTTCGATGAGTCAAGTAGAATGTTCGAAATGGGTGCTCTACCGGTCTTTTTTCCGAAGCGCATCCGCAAAGGGATTGTTGAACGGTCGGGGTCCGTCATCTTTTTTCTTCTTTTCGGTCTTGCGGGACCGGGTCGGTTTTTCCGAAACCGGTGCCGGATCGTCGTCCAAGGGAGCGGCCATTTCCGATTTCATCGACAGGGAAATCCGTTTACGGGCCAGGTCGACTTCCAGGACAGTAACCGTCACTTTCTGGTGGACCTTGACGACGTCGGCGGGATTCTTTACGAACTTGTCCGCCATCCGGCTGACGTGCACCAGCCCGTCCTGGTGGACCCCGATGTCGACGAATGCGCCGAATGCCGTAATGTTGGTCACGATGCCGGGGAGTTTCATCCCGGGGAGCAGGTCTTCCATTTTTTCGATCCCCTCGGCGAAGGCAAACGCTTCGAACTGTTCCCGGGGGTCGCGTCCCGGCTTGGCCAGTTCCGCGAGGATATCCCGGAGGGTGGGGAGCCCCACTGTGTCGGTGACGTATCGGGAAATCTCGATTTTCTGCCGCAGATCGGGCTGTTTGATCAGGTCGATTACCGTGGCCCCCAGGTTTCTGGCCATGGCATCGACCACCGGGTAGCTCTCCGGGTGGACGGCGCTGGCGTCGAGGGGATTTTCGCCGTCTGCTATCCGTAGGAATCCCGCGCACTGCTCGAACGCCTTGGGGCCGAGGCGGGGAACGTCCATGAGCCGCCGGCGGGATGCGAACGGACCGTTTGCTTCCCGGTGGGCAACGATATTCTTGGCGATCCCGGCGTTTAGCCCGGAGACGTAGGTCAGGAGCTGGACGCTGGCCCGGTTCAGGTCGACTCCGACGCCGTTGACGCAGCTCATCACCACGTCATCGACGGACTGGCGCAGCGCGCGCTGGTCCACATCATGCTGGTACTGCCCCACCCCGATCGACTTGGGATCGATTTTGACCAGTTCGGCAAGCGGGTCCATGAGCCGCCGGCCGATCGAGACGGCGCCGCGCACGGTCAAATCGATATCCGGGAATTCCTCCCGGGCGATTTCCGAGGCGGAATAGATCGAGGCCCCGCTTTCATTGACCATGACCACCTGGACCGGGGACGGAAAGTCGATTGCCCGGATGAAGGCTTCGGTTTCCCTGCCGGCGGTCCCGTTCCCCACGGCGATCGCCTCGATTTCAAATTTCCCGCACAGGGATTTGATCTTTTCCGCCTCGGCGCCGGCGCGGCCCTCGGACATGTGGGGAAAGACGGTGTCGTGATGCAGCAGTTTTCCCTGCCGGTCAAGGCAGACCACCTTGCACCCGGTCCGGAATCCCGGATCGATCCCCATGACCCGCTTTGCGCCGAGTGGCGGAGAAAGGAGGAGCTGGCGCAGGTTTTCGGCAAACACCCGGATCGCCTCGGCATCGGCCCGGTCTTTTGCGGTGATCCGGATCTCGGTTTCCATGGCGTTTGACAGGAGCCGCTTATACCCGTCTTTTACGGCAAGGCGGACCTGGGCGGCGTCGGCACCGTCCCCCTTGACGAACAGGTGCTCCAGAATGACGACGGCTTCCTCCTCGTCGGGCAGAATCCGCATGCCGAGCACGTCTTCGGCCTCACCGCGCCGGATGGCCAGCAGCCGGTGGGACGGCACTTTGGCCACCGGCTCTTCCCATTCGAAATAGTCCCGGTACTTGGCCCCGGCCTCTTCCTTTCCGGGGATGACCCTGCTTTTCACCGTGGCGCTCCGGGAAAAAAGGTCCCGGAGCCGGGACCGGGCCCCTTCATGTTCGTTGACCATCTCCGCGATAATGTCCCGGGCGCCGGCAAGGGCGTCGTCAATGGTGGCGACCCCCTTTTCCGGGTCGATAAAGGGTGCGGCGGCCGCTTCGGGATCGATGCCGGCCTGCTCGAAAATGGACAGGGCCAGCGGTTCGAGCCCTTTTTCCCGGGCCATGACTCCCCGGGTCCGGCGCTTCGGTTTGTAGGGAAGATAGATGTCTTCAAGTTCGGGAAGGGTCGGGGCGGCCAGGACCCGCTCCTTTAAGGCATCGGTCAGGTGGCCGTGCTTCTCCAGGGATGCGAGGACGGTTTCTTTCCGGGCATGGAGTTCCCGCAGCTGATCGAGCCGGTCCCGGATGGACGCTACCACCACTTCATCGAGGCTTCCCGTTGCTTCTTTCCGGTACCGGGCGATAAACGGAATGGTCGCCCCTTCGGAAAGAAGGGCCGCCACCGCGGCCACCTGTCGGTCGGCGATCTGCTGTTCTTTGGCGATTTTTAAGATAAAAGGGTCGTTCTGCATTGATTTACCTGTAGATATTTAAAAGTATCAAAATAGATGGTCTCGTAAAAGTCGGTTTTTGATGGCAAAGTAAAAAGCTCCACCAAATCTTATAAAATTGGCAAGGCGCGCAAATCCCGAGGAATGAGGCGTACTTTTCGTACGCCGCAGTGACGAGGGATGAAGCGCAACGCAGAAGTTGGACTTTTTACGAAGCCATCAAAATAATCCCCACAACATCCGGATGCCCATGATCATAAGCAGGAGCGCGAATATCCGCTTCAGACGACCCACGGGAAGGCTGTGGGCCAGTTTAGCACCCAGGGGGGCGGTCAGGACACTTGCCGAAATAATTCCAAGAAAGGCGGGAAGATAGATAAATCCCACTGCGTGGGGGGGAAGCAGGGCGTTTCCCCATCCGCCGACCACGTATCCGGCGGTTCCCGCAACCGCGATCGGAAAGCCGATCGCCGCCGATGTCCCGATAACGGTGTGAAAGGGGAGATTGCACCAGGTCATGAACGGCACCGAAAGCGACCCGCCGCCGATGCCGACCAGGCTGGAAACCCAGCCGATAACACTGCCGGCCCCGAACATCCCCGCAGTACCCGGCAGGGTCCGGCTCGGCTTCGGTTTCTTATCGATCCACAGTTGTATGGAGACATAAAAAAGAAATACCACGAAGAAGATCCGGAGCCATTCGGAAGGAATACGGGAAGCGAAATTGGCTCCGAGAAAGGTCCCGACGATGATTCCCGGGGTGATCCGTTTCACCACGTCCCAGCGGACCGCCCCCCGGCGGTGATGCGCCCGGAGGCTGGAAATCGCCGTTAAAATGATGGCGGCCAGGGAGGTGCCCAAGGCCAGCTTCATCTGGATCGATTCGGCGATTCCCTGGCCCGGGAAAACAAACACCAGCATGGGGACGATCACCAGCCCCCCGCCCACGCCAAGGAGTCCGGCCAGGACCCCGGAGACGGCCCCCACGGCCAGGTAAGTCAAGATAACTGCGGTCATTTGCGCTTTCCCTTATTCGATGGCAACGTAAAAAGTCCAACTTCTGCGTTGCGCTTCATCCCTCGTCACTGCGGCGTACGACAAGTACTCCTCATTCCTCGGGATTCGCGCGCCTTGAATTTGGAGCTTTTTACGTTGCCATCAAAAACAGACTTTTTTCGAATTAATCTTATTTATTTCCCGATAACCACCCGGCGATATAAGACCCGTTTTCTTATCAGAAATCCGGCAAGGGAACCAGATCTTCTTTGCCTCAGTCCCAAAACGTCTGGCTTGAGAACCGTGACCGGTTCTTGTTTACATGCGGCAGGGTAAATCGGTAAGAAAGACGAATGCAGTTAAGCCGGGCAGCATCACGCAGGCACTCGTCATCCCTCGCGGCGATGTTTAGCTTTTCAATGGTGATGGCTTTCGTAAAAAGCTATTTACCCCGCTACGCGGTGTTTTTGCAGGAAGGAACTGATCAAAAGCCCCAAAGGGGCGATATATCTCAGCCCAGGGCATCGCCCTGGGACGACGGTTAAAAACCGGACCGAGCCCTGAAGGGGCGATCTATCAGGCATATAAATAATATGATTTTGCATGGAACGCCCCTTCAGGGCTTAACAACCTTTCTTTTACCCAGAGCGATGCTCTGGGCTGGAATGGGAAGCCATTTCAGGGCTGGAAAAAAATTAGTTCCTTGAAAGTCCAACTTCTGATTTACGACAATCGCTTATGGATATTCCGAAACTTTTTGCGCCCGAGGGCGATTGAATGCTGGAATTTGACAATATCAGTCTAAAATTTGGTGAAGAGCAGGTGCTCGACCGGTTCAACCTGCATGTCGGAAGATCCGACAAGGCCGTCATCCGGGGGAGTTCGGGGCGGGGGAAGAGCACGATCATCAATCTCCTGCTGGGGTTCCTGCAACCCGATGCCGGCCGGATCGTCTGGAAGGGGACCCCGGTTACGGATGAGAATATCCGGAGCATCCGGTCCTCGGTTGCCTGGCTTCCCCAGGATTTCAGCGGCACGGGCATTGTCCGGGAGGTGATCCGGTTCCCGTTTCATTTCCGGAGGAACAGGGGCCTGCATCCGGAAGATGACGCCATGCTTGCCGTCCTGAATGCTTTGGGGCTGGATGCGTCCCTCCTGGCGAAGAAATTCGCCGATATCTCGGAGGGGCAGAAGCAGCGGGTCGGCCTGGCCATATGCCGGCTCCTTGACCGGGAGCTGATCATACTCGATGAACCGACCTCCTCGCTCGATCCGGAGTCGAAACGGAAAGTGATGGCCATGTTTCTCAAATCCCCGAACCTGACCGTGCTGTCCACCTCCCATGACCCGGAATGGACCCGTTGCTGCAGTCACGTCATTGACCTGGACAACTGAATTTTTCCTATGCAGATCGTCGATATCAGCTGGTTCAGACTTTCCATCGGGTTCCTGGCGCTGGTCATCCCCGCGGCCATCCTCATCCATTACCGGACCCACCTGTTTTCAAACCTGGTGATCGCCACAATGCGGATGACGCTACAACTGCTCTTTGTCGGCTATTACCTGGAATATCTCTTCCGGTTCAACAATCCCTGGCTGAACGTGGGGTGGATGCTGGTCATGATCGTGGTTTCAGACATCGCCACCATCGATCGGAGCGGAATGAACCTGAGGCCGCTGTTCATCCCCGTTTTTTTTGCAACGCTGCTCGGGATGGCGACCGTGGCGTTCTTTTTCATCGGCGTCGTCATCCGGCTGGAGGACATCACGGCGGCCCAGTATCTGATCCCGATAACGGGAATGATTCTGGGCAACTGCCTGCGGAGCAATGTCATCGGTATCCATGCGTTTTATTTTTCGCTGAGCCGGAACCGGTCCCTTTATCACTATTATCTCGCCTCCGGCGCCACCCGCAACGAGGCGCTTTTCCCCTTTTACACCGATGCACTGAAGCAGGTGGCGAATCCGACGCTGGCCACCATGGCCACGGTCGGGCTGGTCTCGCTCCCGGGGATGATGACCGGGCAGATCCTGAGCGGCAGTTCGCCGCTGATCGCCATCCGGTACCAGATCATGATCATGATTGCGATCTTTTCGGGGTCGATCATGACCGTCTTTTTCGCCATCAAATTGATGAACCCGGCGGTGTTTGACAAGGCCGACCGGTTCCGCACGGAATACCTGAAGAACTGATCCGGTCCGGAAGCCGCAACGGATCACTTACCTTTCAATCGCCAGGGTCCGGGGAGTCTTCTATTCCCGGAAACGTCACCACCCGTTTCGGGTCGAATTGCATATACTCACAGAAAGCGAGGACATATGGATACCACTGGCGGCGCAGGGCGAGGTAGGTCTCGAATCCTTTTTCGGGGTCTTTCGGTGTGGCGATTCCCCGTTTCCGCAGTTTTTCAAGGGTGGAGAAATAATGGGTGCGCCACCGGGGGGCCTCGTTTTCGGATTCGTCGTAAAAGCGGGGAACGTATCGCCTGGGAAGAAACGATTCGGAAAGGTAGGGAAGAAGCGTTGTTCCGCTGTGCCACAGTTCACCGGTGGCGGAAGAATCGATCAGCCACGCGTATTCGTCTCCGTCCAGGGCCGACCGGACGAGGGATATGGAATCCATGGCGATCAGGATGATGCGGGGGAGACCGTAGTAGGTCTCCCGGAAGCGGAAGAAATGCAGGATCGGGTAGAAATGGTGGGATTCCAGGAGATCGGTCAGTCCCGCGGAAAGTGTTGTGAACTGGCTGCGGATCTGGGCGGAGTCGGGCTCCGACCCGAGCCGGCAGATATATTCCGAAGGATCCGCGGTCCCCAGGGTTTTGTAGTGAAGGGTCAGGGCGAGAATATTACGTCGATGCAGGGAACTGAAAACACTTAGAAAATAGGTGATCACCAGGGTAAAAAAGGAAAATCCGAGGACCGATTGCAGGACCATGATCATCCGGAACAGTTCGGTACGGGGTACAAGGTTCCCTGTACCCAGTGTGGAGAATGAATAGCCGCTGTAATAGACGGCGTTGAGAAAGCCGGTGGGGGTCGGTCCGGAACTGGCGGTGACATCGACACCGAGCCGCGGCCAGATGATCAGGGCGAACCCGACGATGAAGAAGCCCACCCAGAATACCAGAAGGACAACAATGAGCGAGGGGCCGCAATAGGAGAGGATATTATCCTTGCGGCGTCTGGAGAGGCGGGCCGCACCCCGGAACAGGCGCCACGTCGCCCGGTTCAACAGGGGGGAGAGGAGCCCGGTACCGCTGCGAGCGTAAAGAATCGTGAGAAAAAGATCGATGGCGGCCACCAGTACGATCGCCGCACCGGTGATCTGGATGATCAAGTCCATCTGGTGATCTCCGGAAAAGAAACGTTGATGGCTTCGTAAAAGGTCCAATATTGCGTTGCGCTGCATCCCTCGTCATTCCGCGTACGGACAAGTACGCTTCATTCCTCGGGATTTACGTACCTTGATCTTGAACTTTTTTCTTTGCCATCCTAACATCACCATCCTGCTATTTCATCTCGATTTCGTCTCCCAGAACATCCTGGATATAGAAGTACTTTACAAAAAGGATAATGACCGCCGTGAACGGCATTGCGAAAACGATGCCGACCACGCCGGCAATCATCCCGAGGATCACCTGGGCGGTGAGGGTCAGCAGGGGCGGTATCAGGATGGTGCGCTGGATTACCAGCGGGGTGAGCACGTAGCTTTCAATTATCTGGATGCCCATATAGAGGACCAGGACCCAGAGGAGCGGGGTTAATCCCATGGAAAGGGCAACGAGTCCCGCCGGAATGAAGGAAATAATCGGCCCGATATAGGGTACGAACGCCATGATCCCGGCAAAAACGCCAAGGGTCAGTGCCATATTGATACCCAGGAACCAGAGGCCGATGCCGGTCAGCAGGCCGAGAACGAGCATTGAAATCAACCGTCCGATCAGCCACCATTGCAGGATATTTCCGGTCAGGTCGAGCGCTTTTCCGATATGAGGTCGATGCCGGGCCGGAAAAAGCCGGAGGAGGCCATGAATATACAACTCCGGATCGTAGGCCAGGTATACGCCGAGAAATGCGATGAACGCGACAGCCATAACCGCGCCGGTAACGGAAAAGAAGAAGGAAGAGAAATTTTCCCAGATCGGCCCGGCGACATCCTTGAGTTTCGGGATCTCCTGCATCAACCGGCCGATGAGCGGATATTGTCCGAGCTTATCCGGGACCTGCTGGAAGGAGCCGGGGATTTCCTGCGTCAGTTTCTGGGCTTCCGTGTAAATGCGCACCCCGAAGAGCGCGGAAAAACCTATAATGAGCAAGGTGATCAGGAGGATCACCAGGGTGATTGAAAGGGTTCTGTTCATCCCGGTCTTCCGGCCGATCCAGTCACCGATTCCCCGGATCATGACGGCCAGGAGAATACCCCCGAAGATGAGGAAAAAAACGCGACGCGCAAACCAGACGAAAATCAGGAACAGGGTAACCAAGGCCACAATGGCGCTGATGACCAGTACCTGCCGGGAGAGTTCGGAATAGTTGCCGTCCGGAGATGCGTTCATGAAATCTCCTGTACAAGCCGCGAGGGAATAATTGGTTAATCCCCCATACTTTCAACTTCGTTTGATGTTTCAAATGATAAATTTTTAGTTAGATCAAATAAATGGGTACAATCCGGTATTTCGAACCGTTTTTTTCCCGTCCCGTTGTACTGCCCGTCCGAACGGTACGGGGCGGATTTCGCCAGTTCAGGAAAAATCCCGGCGGAATACATGAGGCGCCTGGGAATAATACGGGAGAGACATTATTTAAAAACCGGCGGCGACGTGTAATTTTATAGAAACATCAAACAACGAGAGGAATGAACTATGGATATTTTACGGATCATTCTGGCCATCATACTCCCTCCGCTTGGCGTTTTCCTGCAGGTGGGTTTCGGAAAGCATTTCTGGTTGAATATCCTGTTGACGCTGTTCGGCTATATTCCCGGTATCGTTCATGCGATCTGGGTGATTGCTAAATATTGACCATTGCGGAATGCGGACGGGGGACCGGGAGTTGCCCATTTTTGCTCCCCGAACCGGATAATATATAAATACGTTAAAGGAGGGTATCCATGGCCGAAAACAAAGTTATCGATCAGTTGAACAGCCTCATCCAGCTCGATATCGATGCCGCTCACGCTTATAAACAGGCGCTTTCCCAGATTGATGATAAAATCATCAAAGATAAGATTGAAATTTTCCGCAATGATCACCAGCGACACATCAGCGATCTGTCCAAGGAGGTTCGGGCGCTCGGAGGGACGCCGACCGAATTCTCCAGAGATTTCAAGGGATTTCTTATCGAGGGATTCACCGCGCTCCGTTCGGTGACCGGAACCGACGGTGCCTTGAGTGCGATGAAACAGAACGAGGAATTGACGAACAGCACCTACCGGGATGCGGTTAACTGGGATCTTCCGGCTTCGGCCAAATCGATTGTTGAAAAGAACGCCGGGGATGAAGAACTCCATCTCCGATACATAACGGAAACCCTGAACGCGCGGAAGTAAAAGAGTCTGGGAAACAAGCGTCTCGCCGAAAGATCAAAAGAAAATCACCCCCACCCTGACC
>Ga0209347_1004772_pt1 | contig 13662 bp, 8 predicted proteins | sample AutmiccommuBRH23_FD_187382 | JGI IMG/M metagenome (GOLD analysis project Ga0209347, IMG submission 187382) | Deep subsurface microbial communities from Mt. Terri, Switzerland - Autotrophic microbial communities BRH/23 (SPAdes) (version 2) | ecosystem: Environmental > Aquatic > Deep subsurface >... | reverse complement strand
TCAAGTGCATCTGATGAAGGTGCTGGCTTCAGATGTAGCTAAGGCTGCAAAAGCAGGCCAGTTCATTATTTTACGTATCGATGAAACCAGTGAGCGTATACCGCTTACCATCGCCGATTTTAATGCTGATGAGGGTTCAGTCACCATTATTTTCCAGGAGATGGGCAAGACCACAAAGCAGCTTGCAGGAATGACCGATGCGGATGTGCTGCAGGATTTCGTCGGCCCGCTCGGGAAGCCCGCAGATGTGCGTAAACTCGGTACTGTGATCCTTGTAGGAGGAGGCGTTGGCATTGCTCCCGTTTATCCACAGGTCAAGGCATATCGGGATGCAGGAAATAAGGTCATATCCATTATAGGGGCAAGGAACAAGGACCTGCTCATACTGGAAGACGAGATGCGGGCTGCAAGTGATGAACTGTATGTGGCGACAGATGACGGATCGAAGGGGCATCATGGCTTCGTGACCGAGGTCGCAAAGAATATCCTTGACAGCGGCGAGAAGATCGCAAGGATAGTTGTTATCGGTCCTCCGATCCTGATGAAAGTGGCTGCAGGCATGACGGCTCCCTATGGTGTGGAAACGATCGTCAGCCTGAACCCGATCATGATAGACGGTACCGGCATGTGCGGTGGCTGCAGGGTTTCCGTCGGTGGAGAGACCAGGTTCGCGTGCGTGGACGGGCCTGAGTTCGATGCGCATAAGGTCGATTTCAACCTGCTAATGAGCCGTCTTGGCCTTTACAGGAGCGAAGAGGCACAATGTCAGGAGAACCACAACTGTACCTGCAGAGGTGGTAACTGATGGCAGCACGACAGGCAATGCCTCACCAGGACCCCGGGGAGAGGATCCGCAATTTCGATGAGGTGGCGCTGGGGTACACCCGGGAGCAGGCGATCGCTGAGGCTGCACGCTGCCTTGAGTGCAAGAATCCCAAATGTGTCCAGGGCTGCCCTGTGAACATTGATATCCCGGGCTTCATAGCACATATGAAGACTGGAAACTTCGATGAGGCGATCGCCACCATCAAGCTGACAAATTCCCTTCCGTCAGTATGTGGGCGTGTCTGTCCTCAGGAAGTACAGTGCGAGGAGTTGTGCGTGCTTGCAAAAAAGGGTGAGCCGGTATCTATTGGCAGGCTAGAGCGTTTCTGTGCCGATCATGAGAGGAAAAAAGGCGTGGATGCTCCGGTAAAAGCGCAGCCTACCGGTAAACGCGTGGCTGTCATAGGAGCAGGCCCTGCAGGGCTCACTGCAGCAGCGGACCTCGCAAAAGCAGGGCATGCAGTTACGGTCTTTGAGTCTCTTCACGATACGGGCGGGGTGTTGACCTATGGAATACCCGAGTTCAGGCTTCCAAAATCCATCGTAAAGGACGAGGTCCGATTTATCGGGCAGCTCGGAGTTGATTTCAAAGTTGACTATGTTATCGGGAAGATAAAGACCCTTGACGAACTGCGGAATGATTTTGATGCGGTTTTCATTGGTACGGGCGCCGGCCTTCCGAATTTCATGGGTATAGAGGGTGAGAATCTCAATGGTGTTTACTCTGCTAACGAGTTTCTCACAAGGGTCAACCTGATGAAAGCCTACCTCTTCCCTGAACATGGTACTCCCATCAAGAGGGGTAAACGTGTTATTGTGGTAGGCGGCGGCAACGTTGCAATGGATGCTGCGCGAAGTGCCCTTCGTCTTGGGGCCGAGGAGGTAAGCATTGTCTATCGCCGCGGTGAGGATGAGCTTCCTGCCAGGAGAGAAGAGGTCGAGAACGCAAAGGAAGAAGGCATTGTTTTCAGGCTGCTCACCAACCCTGTCCGCATCCTTGCAGGCGAGAACATGACAGTGAAAGGTGTCGAGTGTATCAGTATGGAGCTCGGCGAGCCGGATAAGTCCGGGCGCAGAAGCCCTTCTCCTAAAGCAGGTTCGGAACATATCATCGATGCCGACATTGTGATCATTGCCATCGGCACTTCACCGAATCCGATGATACTCTCAGGTTCCGGGGGGCTGCAGGTAGGGCCACGCGGCACGATCGTCACAGACGAGTCCGCAAGGACATCTCTGGAGAACGTGTGTGCCGGCGGAGACGCAGTAACTGGCGCAGCTACCGTTATCAGTGCAATGGGAGCTGGCAAGCTTGCCGCGCGGACCATCAATGACTATCTCCGGAATGAGTGAAAGTGCAGGGTTAGCCTTCCTTGTGGGTCCGGCTGTGATCCGGAAAAAGGTTAACTGCCATTTTTTTATAAACTGACATACCAGCTATCTCTATTCAGGCCATAATGAACACAAATTCTTCAATACGAACTACACGGCGAAAGAACAGGTCCTCATCCGGGGGAGAACGTGCAGTCAAAGCAGAGAAGCACGGTCCAAGATATGCAACCCATGAAAAGGATTACATTTTCTGGTGTATGACATGCAATGTTCCGCTCATCGGGAACAAGTGCTGCACTTGCGGATGTGAAGGGCAGAGAATGGTCCTGTCCCAGCCGGCTGACGTTCGGTTCTGTTCCCCCTATGAGAGAGAGATCCTTCACGGACAGCTTCTAAGATCATTCGGATGCGATCCGTTAGGAGACCGCCTTATACTGCTCAATAAGATACCCGGGGATGATAAAACAGACGAGGTCATCGTTGACGGCCTGTATTTTGGCATACTGAGATTTGACATGCAGTCAATGGACTACAGATTCGAGCCCATGGTTCAGGGTGCAAAGATCCTCATGGAGCACTCCGCCGGGAAACTCGTAAAGATAAAAAAAGGCAGCAGGCATCTTAATGGTAAGAAGGTGGATGCTTCTGGGGTCGAGAGCATGTCCGCTGATATCCAAAAAGGTGACAGCGTGCTTATAATGTCCGGCGCTCTCACAGGCTTTGGCGTTTCATACTGTAATGCGGAAGACCTTCCGGTTTGCGAGGGCCCCGTCGTCAGGGTGCGCAAAATAGACTCTCAGTCAGTTTATCTTCACCCGAAGGTTCCTTCCATTAGCGATGCTGTGACAGCGAACATAGAACACCTGCGCAGCCTGGGGAAAGATGCCATCAATACCATCAAGGGCATAGCAAACCAGAAGCAATACCGGGATCTTCCGGTACACGTTTCTTTCAGCGGCGGAAAAGACAGCCTCGCGGTCCTGGACCTGGCCCGCAGTGCGCTGAGGAACCGGGATGTAAAGGCGTTCTTCCTCAATACGGGCATCGAATTCCCGGAGACCGTAGATTTTGTGCATGAATATTGTGATGATAACGGCATAGAACTTATTGAAAAGAAGGCAGGGGACAGTTTCTGGGACAATGTTGAGGCATTTGGTCCCCCGGCCAAGGATTTCAGGTGGTGCTGCAAGATATGCAAGCTTGCCCCGGCAAATGCAGCTATTGAACAATGCCTGGAAAATGCCCCGATGTGCCTGACCATTGACGGAAAGAGAAAACATGAATCCTTTTCCAGGGCAAAGATCGCTGTCAGTGAAAAGAACCCCTTTGTTCCCGGACAGTTGAACATATTTCCGATAAAGGACTGGAGAGCTCTCGAAGTATGGCTGTATATATACTGGAGGGGCCTGAGATACAATCCGCTCTATGATATGGGCTTTGAGAGAGTAGGATGTTATCTTTGTCCGGCGGCACTCTCTGCAGAATACCAGCGCTTCCGGGAACTGCACCCCGGATTGTATGGCAGGTGGGACAGTTTCCTCTCGGAATGGGCTAAAAGAGCAGGCCTTCCTGATGAATTTATAACACATGGGCTCTGGCGCTGGAAAGAACTCCCCCCGAAGATGATCCAGCTATGTGAGGAGATGGGCATATCCCTGTCGGACCAGGAGAGAACCTCTTCTTTCAGTATCGAGATGACCTCTGGAATATCCCCGTGCAGGGCCGGCGGCTATTCTGTCGAGGGGGCTATACAGGGCCTTTCAATGAAGAAGGCCTCCAATATAATGAATATCCTGGGTACGACGACCTTTTCAGAAGAACTTGGTCTTTTGCTTTTGAAGACATCTTCATCTACGGTAAAGGTGTTCTCTTCCGGAAGCGTGGTCGTGAACGCAGAGAACAGGGAAGAGGCCGACAGGTTGTTTTCAGCGGTTTCCATGCAGCTCCTGAGAAATCACAAGTGTACCGGGTGTGGAATATGCCTTAAGGTTTGTCCAGTCGGGGCTATCAGTCTTGACGGTGCAAATGGGGTGCTAGTTGATGCGAAATGCATCGGCTGTGGTAAATGTACCGGTTCCTGCGTTATTATGAAATACTCGGATAAGATCAAGGCTTAAAGACCTTTTTGGCTATTCTGTATAAGGCAGGTTGTCTTATACGAGTAACTTATCCATAGTGAGTTATTAATACTCTGAGATATTATATAAGCCTCTAAATATTTCATTTTAATTCCAGGCAGATAACAATGGATCCAATTCAGCAGGACGGGGTATCCCGCATAATTAATTCGAAGTGGAAGGTCGCGGCACTGGCAGCAGTCCTGCTGCTCCTCATTATCCAGGTATTCATATTTCTGCCTCTTGCAGACGGTATTATTCTGGGGCTTGTGTTTGCATATATAGCGAGACCTATCTTCCTTAAAATGAACAGGTTTCCCCGATTGGGTGCTTTTGTGGCGACCATGTTCATTGTCATGCCCCTGGTCTTCATTGTCGGCTGGGGCCTGCTGGAGATCGTCCGTAAGATCATGTGGGTATTTGAGAACCAGACATATGTGCTCAATGCTATTTTCGATTATTCAAGGACGATCAATATCCCGGCAGGTTACGGGGACGATGTGAACCAGTTCATCTGGAATATTTCCACTTCCTTTTTCCCTCTGCTCAGTAAAGCAGGCCTGTTCTCCTATGCTTTTGATATTATGATGTTTGGCCTTAATTTTGTGGTAGCAGTGTTCATATGCTATTACCTTCTGGCGGACGGGCACAGTTTCTATGCTGCAGTCGTCAATATTTTTCCTGACAACTTAAAAGAGCAGGTGGTCAGTTATTGCGAGCATCTTGATATTATCCTGCAGGGAGTTTTCGTAGGCAACGCTGCCTCGGCACTGATCGTAAGTGTCCTGTCACTGATAGTTTTCTATGCGTTCGGATTCTCAAATATCTTCGCATTATCGGCGCTTATATTCCTGGCATCTGTCATCCCTATGTTTGCAGGATACACTATCCTTCTGGTACTTTCTGTATACCGCTACTTTGAGTATGGCTCGGAAAGCGCTGTCGTGTTCTTTGTGATATCATCGATAGTCATCTATGTGCCGCCTGAACTCTTCCTGCGCCCCTATCTTTCAAGCATCAAATCCCGTGTGCATCCTCTTCTGATACTTCTTGCATTTCTCGGCGGAGCGTTTGTAGGCGGCATCGGGGGATTCTTTGCAGCGCCTATACTGCTTGGCTCATTAATAGCAGCTTACAGAGTGTATAAGGATGAAGCGCCTTCTAAATACATTTCTCCTGAGAAGAAGCATGTTACTGCTGAGGTTAATGTGCCTGAATAAAGGCAATTCTCTTCTGCAGCATTTAACAGCGTTTTTCATATCGGGGACAGAACTGAAAAAGGTTAATAAGGATTGCTATAATTAAGTTAGCATTTATAACTAAGGTGAACCCCATGCAACTGTTACTAATCCATGCTGATTATATTGAGTATGAAGTTAAAAAAAGCACTCCTGTAGCCGAAAAGATTGAGGAGTCGTTCAAGACCGGAAGGCTGGAAGATGCTTTGACTGCCTTCATGGCTGTAGAAAAAACTGATGAGTCTGATGTTGATGGTATCATAGCCAGCGCAGTGGGTGAGATCAAGAGTGTGGCAGGCCAGGTAAAGGCTGCCAATATCATGCTGTACCCTTATGCACATCTGAGCTCGAACCTTTCCTCACCCAAAGTTGCTGTCGCTGTCCTCAAAGGTGTGGAGGAAGCATTATCAGGTGAGTATAATGTAAAGAGGGCTCCTTTTGGATGGTACAAGTCTTTCAGGATCAGCTGCAAAGGTCATCCATTGTCAGAACTCTCCCGATCGATAGTTCCGCAAGGCAAGCCTGCGGTTTGCGGAGAACCTGTGGTGTGCGTACCGGAAGAGAAAGAAGAGGTCTTATCCGAGGCATTGAAAGCCGAGAGCACTGCCAAGTCCTACTGGCATATACTGACGCCTGACGGCCAGCTGCACAGTATTGAGAACTTTGACTTCACGGGACACGGGAACCTTCAGAAGTTCGTTAATTATGAGATATCAAAGCAGAGGGCAGTAGAAAGGGCTCCTCCTCACGTGGAATTGATGCGCAGGCTGGAAATAGCGGACTATGAGCCGGGATCGGACTCCGGTAACATGCGCTTCTATCCGAAGGGGCGGCTTATAAAATCCCTGCTCGAGAACTTTGTGCTGGATGAATCCTATAAGGTCGGTGCGATGGAGGTGGAAACTCCCCTGATGTACGATATGGAGCACCCCACCCTGAAGAAGTATCTTGACAGGTTCCCTGCAAGACAATATTCAATAGAGTCTGACAAAAGGCATATGTTCCTCAGGTTCGCTGCCTGCTTCGGGCAGTTCCTCATGAACCACGACATGACCATTTCCTACAAGAGCCTGCCATTGAAGATGATAGAGATGACCAGATACAGTTTCCGCAAGGAGCAGCGCGGGGAGCTTGTCGGGCTCAGGCGATTGCGTGCTTTCACGATGCCTGATATGCACAGCCTCTGTACTGATATGCAGCAGGCAGTGGAGCAGTTCGATGCACAGTACAATATGTGCATATCCGTCCTGGATAAGGTAGGTATCAAGGTCGACGACTTTGAGGTAGCTGTAAGGTTTACCAGGGACTTCTATAATGATAACAGGAACTTCATCACAAATCTGGCCAGGACAGTCAAAAAACCAGTGCTGGTCGAGATGTGGGACACGAGGTTCTTCTATTTCGTGCTCAAGTTCGAGTTCAACTTCGTTGATGCTCTCTCAAAAGCAAGCGCGCTCTCGACAGTCCAGATCGACGTGGAGAATGCCGAGAGATATGACATCAATTATGTCGATACCGATGGAGTGGCAAAGAGGCCGGTCATACTCCATTGCTCGCCAAGCGGAGCTATAGAGCGGTGCATCTACGGTCTCCTGGAGAAAGAGGCCATGAGATCCGAGAACGGTAGTGTGCCCATGCTTCCTGTATGGCTGTCGCCTACACAGGTGAGGGTCATACCTATTTCTGAGAAGCATATGAAGTTTGCAGAGCAGGTTGCTGACCAGCTTGGGTGTCGTGTCGATATCGATGACAGAGAGGATACCGTGGGCAAAAAGGTCCGTGAGGCAGCCAGGGAATGGATACCTTATGTTGTTGTCGTAGGTGACAAAGAGGTTGAAACCGGCAATATCAATGTGACCATCAGGGCAGAATCTCAGCCCGAGAAGCCAAAGAAGGTCGAAATGACAACCGCTCAACTCAATGACAGAATAATCTCCGAGACCGAAGGCATGCCTTACAAGGGATTGCCTCTTGCTAAGATGCTGTCCGCAAGGCCAAAGTTCTTATAATCCGCGTGCAAATAGAAAAGTATGCAGGATGAAAATACAAATGCAGAGGCTCTTGCCTCTGCTGCTGTAACAGTTTCCGGAAAAGTACAGGGAGTCTATTATCGGAAATTCGCGCAGGAGAATGCTATCAGACTTGGATTGGCAGGGTTTGCACGAAACCTGCCCGACGGCCGCGTTGAGATCGTTGCTGAGGGTCAGCGTGCAGATGTTGAAAAACTGATAATCTTGCTCCGCCAGGGTCCTGCTTTTGCCCGGGTGGAGGATATGAATGTGCACTGGACCTCTCCTTCGGGCGCATTCCGCGATTTTGGCATAAAGAGGTAGGCTGTACGCAGCCGATAGAATAAGTTTAATATTATACGTTGGATTGTTGCATGATGAACGATGTAGTCATTGTCAGATATGGCGAGCTTGCACTTAAAAGCAGCAGCGTCAGGAACTGGTATGAAAAGACCTTGATGAGCAATATCGAGGCAATGCTCAGGCAGTATGGCGTGTCCTATTCGGACATTAGCCGTGAGTGGGGCCGGGTATTCATCCATAGCACGGACCCGAATGCACCAACGGGAGCAGCAGATGTATTCGGTGTTGTCTCCACCTCTCCTGCGAGGACCACTGAGGCGACCATCGAGGCTGCGGCCAGGCTGTGCGCGGAAGTAGCTGATGGTCTCATACACGAAGGAGAGTCCTTTGCCATCAGGACAAAACGTACCGGAAACCATGATTTCTCATCACAGGAACTCGGGATAAAATGCGGCGATGCCGTCTGGGCAATGCTTGAGTCACATGGCATGAGCCCTTCGGTGGACCTTACAGATCCGGACCGGGAGATCTTCGTTGAGATGCGGCAGAAATATGCCTATGTATTCACCCGGCACGTGCAGGGTGTAGGCGGGCTGCCCATTGGCACGCAGGGCAAGATGGTGTCTCTTGTCTCGGGGGGGATTGATTCCCCTGTAGCTACATGGATGCTTATGAAAAGAGGTGTGGAAGTAATCCCCGTATACTGTAATAACGAGCCATATAGTGACGAGCGTGCAAGGCAGCGCACCATGGAATGCATCGACCGCCTTCAGAAATGGTGTCCGGGACATCCTTTCAAGGTATATGAAGTGCCAAACGGCCAGAACCTCAGGGCCTTTATCGACAAGTGTGACCGTGCTAAGACATGTGTGCTGTGCAAGCGCACAATGTACAGGATAGCTCTTGAGATCATGAACATAGAGAATGCATCAGGCATTATCACCGGTTCATCCCTTGGCCAGGTTGCCTCCCAGACAGCCGCTAATATGTATGCTGAGATCTATGGCCTTTGCGCTCCTCTCTATCATCCCCTGATAGGTCTTGATAAAGATGAGATCATCAATATTGCAAAAAGAATAGGCACTTATGACATTTCCATACAACCGGCTGCAAGCTGCGGTGCGGTTCCTCAGTACCCCGAGGTTAAAGCTAAGTTTGCGTCCCTGCCGCCTGAAGAGGATAAAATGGACATCGAAGAGATGATACGCTACTCCGTGTCAAATGCCAGGGTCTTTAAGGTATGATATATTCCTGGCTTTTTTGCATTTTTTACTAAAGCCTTTTTATTCCTTTTTTGGAAGATTTTCATGGTTGCTGAACAAATGCACAGATTTAATGCAATAATATTATATTATTGTTTGAAGATATGAGTATCTATTTGCTGCAAAACGACCTCATTATCATCTGCTCATTATGTTTTCCACTTTTGGGAGTACTGGATAACATTTATATATGTTGATTTCTAATGCACAATTAGGCGCACAAAAAAATCACAGCAATGAATTTTAGCACAAATTTCATCCTTTATCTCTCGTCCATTCCCTCAATTATTCCCGTGCGCCTAAACCCTTTTTTAACTGATCCGGGCATGCTCCTTAGTTCTGTCGCCGGTCCTGCCTGCATCGATATGGTCAAGAGCAAATCTTATATAAAACCGGGCCATATAATATTAAAAGATATATAAAAATCCCTCTCTCTTATATGGCTGGTTTCTATGACTGAATTCCCATGGGACATTAAAAAAAGCTCAGGCGGCAATTTATCCACTGCTGCATCACCAGATCCTAAACTACCTGCCTTCCTTACAGGCAAGAGCGGACCGGGCGAGCCTGCTCCGCCGTCTGGTCCATCTTCTATTCCCGATATCCTTGCCAGTGCATTCTCAGGAGTGCCTATGGAAGAAGCCAAAATCGAGATGCCACATTTTGATGGCAGGTCTGAAGGGCAGCCCGCTTCGTTCAGGCCTCCTGATTTCCGGAATATTAATGACATATCCGGGATGTTCTTAAATAATGTTCCAGGCAGTCCCGCACCTTCCGCAGAAATGAAACTGCCTTTAAGCCCGCATTTTTCCCCGGGCCCGAATGTCCCCTTCCTGCAAACTATAGATTCGGATGCACGGGCGAAGAAACCGGATATGTCTTTTTTCCAGGGTGACCAGGATACTGCCCGGCCTCCATCCAGCGTTGCAAAAGCTCCCTCTATGGAGGCATCAACTGCCAATCCTTCCCAAAAGACAGGTAAAAAGTCTCCTCCTCCCATTTTTAAGCTGCAGCTCCCGGATGAAGACGTTCCGGACAATAGATCCCGGGAAATATCGGACGCAGGTGCATCAGGTTTACCTCCGGTCTTCACTCTGGACCCAAAGCCTTCAAAGGTTCTGCCCGATCCTTCGATCGCTTCTCCTTTCCATCATGGTAGTGTTCCCGGAAATGCGTTCTCTCCGTTCAGCAATTGCCTGCCGGAATATGTGGCTCCTTCCCCGGACCCGTTCACAGGTCAGGTAAATATGCCGGGGATCTCTTCATTATCACAACCAGCCGCAGCCAGCAGCAGTTCTGCATTCGCGCATCCACAGCGGCAAACCCTGCTTACCACGCCTGCAGCACCTATGGGAGATCCACTTACAGGCCAGGCTCCTGTAGTTTCCCTATCTTTCCAGGGTCATGCAGGCCCTCAGGCAGATCCTTTTGCCAATACGGTACCTTCATCTAGTGATCTTTTCCCGGGTCAGGCGCAGACCCCGACAAATCCCTTCACCGGCCAGATACCATCTTCATCAAGCCAATTCTCTGGCGCTGCCGAGCAATCTTCCAGCCCTTTTGCAGCATCGGCTCCTGCTGTAAGTCCTTTTCCGGGACCTTTTCAAGTTCCGCCCGGCCCTTTTGCAGGAGGCTTGCCGCCTGCGGGCAATAGTTTTCCAGGTAAGGGACAATCGCCCGGAAGACCGACACCGTTGCAGGGCTCAAGATCCTTACTGCTGAAGGCTGGTGCTCTCAGGAAGAATCTCGATGGAGCCACGACTGCGGTCAGATCACTCTTCAAGGGCGTGGTTATGGGAAAAAGCCTGATAGAAAGGATGGAAGATATAAGGGATGAGACCGATCCCAAAGACATAACGGGTGACCTCTCACCATTTGCATCCGATGCACAGGCTGATCCATTTCCAATGGGGGGCGTACGTGGTGCTCAGGCCGGGCCAATCCCCGCAACAACTTTTACAGGAGATGTAAATCCCTTTAGCATGGAAGAGCCTGACCTGCGGCAGGTATTGCAAGAGCCGGCTGGAAATGCAGATCTCCGGGCTCTCAGAAAAGTCACGCCCATAGCAGAACCTCTGATGGAGCTAAAGGATGAGCATCGCATAGATCTGTTCGCTGAGGAGAAAGGTCCTGCCGGATATGTGCCTGATGCGGATAATGGCATCCTGAAGACGATCCCTCTGGGGAAAACAGATATGGGACCTTTAAAAAGCACCATGCTGGAAGATAAAGACGGCTCCGCCAGTATGTTCCTAGGGGATGTGCATGTCAGTGGGCATGAGCAGATAGAAGAGCTCTCCTCCGGGCTGAAGGATGTTAAGGCGGAAATGGAGAATGTGCTGTCCCGCTTTGCAGATATTGGCAGCAATGTACTGGGGCTTTCAGCGACAGTGGATGAAATGAGTTCCATCGTAGCCGGCCTCCGGGCAGAAGAACAGCGCTTATCAGACACTGCTGCACAAGTGGGATCCCTGGATAAGAAATTCGGCTCCCTCGACTGCCGGCTTGGAAGCATGCAGTCCGATAACCGGGATATCAGGGCGGATCTGGCAAGGATGGAGGAAGGTCTTTCCGAGCTTGTCAATTCCTATACTGCTCTCCTGGTGCAGATGCACGAATCCTCGCAGGAGGCTGAAGCACGTTTCTCCAGGCTTGAGGGTGCGCTCGAAAAGCTCTCTCCGCTGGAAGATCGCCTGCATGCTGTCGAGAAGTTTCGCAGTGAATCGCAATCAATGTCAATGGAGCTGTCAAAGTCGATATCCTCCCTGATGGACGATGCGGGAGCAACATCTGCCAGCCTGCAGCAGTTCAAAGAGGCTTCCGAGCTCAGTAACGGCAAGTTCAAAGAGGATCTCCGTCTAATGACAGAATATGTTGATTCCGAGCTCAGGAAGATAGGGGCGCGAAGTTTCAAGGGGTATGGCCAGAGTGTTCATCTCTCAAATATAACAAAGAATTCCTCCAACATGAAGCTCTGTATGGAATGGCTTGAGTTCCTTATGGGACTAGTGGGCAGGAACAATCTTCCGGACATCCTTTCATATTATGAGGAACTCGGCTGGCTCACCGAGCAGGTAAGGTCCGAACTGATGCACTATGCCGAAGGCATCGACTTCTATATGGAAAAACCCGACTGGAAGCTCACCCCTGACGACCATGTCAAATCAATCTGGTTCATCGAGAGCCTCGCAGGATTAAAGGTTGACAAGAACAGGCTTTCTGTTATTGACAGGGATATAGAGAAAGTCAAGAAGGGCACTGAGATATACGGAATATGAAAGTTCTTTTTTGCGGCTGCAGTTTCTTTAAAAAAGGATGTTTGCAGATAAGGCAGACCCGCAAACCGTTTAATGTCAGTTCTTATGCAATTACAGCTGTAGAAGTATCTTCGCTCTTAACTGTGACTCCTGACAGTTCCATGGTTGCCCTTGCAAGGAATATCTGGAAGAGTGGCACTGTTATGAGTAGTCCTACAACAAGCGCTATTGCTCCTATTATATACATGACGGCCATGATGATATAGAGCACCAGGCTTTCCACAGGATTTGCCTTTACAAGCTCAAAGGTCTCCTTCACAGCATCGACGCCGCTGTATCCCTTGATAACAAGCAGGGGCATACCGAAGATGAATATGATCCCGACAATAGTACCAAGGATGGAAGCTATCTCGCTGGCTATTCCGACAACTACCATGTATATTATCATGTATATCCAGCTTCTGACAAAATTGCCGTTCTTGAATCCTTCAAAAACGTCATTGATCTCTACAGGCTGGGACCTTGCACCCTTGACCGCTATGTGGACAAGCCCATAGAACAGCGGGGCGATCGTTACTATAAGTATCATACCAACAAACGCTATCAGCGTCGCAACTGCATAAGTAACTATATTGTCCTTCTGGAAATTCCAGGAGTCTTTCAATAAACCTTCATAGTTCACAAAACCACATCCTTTTGAATGGTTATATAAAACCTGTTCTGGATAGTATATAAACTTTGTTAATATTTGCCAAGTGGCATGAAAGTCTACGTTTCTTCCTTTTGAAGTGTATTTCCAGGCGCATGCTCAAAACCAATTCTCCCAAGGCGCTTTAAGATGTGTACCCGCATGTACTGCCCAAGCATTACATTATAGTGCTAAGGAGTGGCTCTTCAAATAAGTTCTATAAGCCGTTTGTGAAAAAAAGAAAGGGAGAGTGAAGAAGGATAGAAGGAGTAAGCTTACTCCTTCCTGCGCTGGAACATGAATGCAAGTCCCAGTATTGCTGCAACCGGCAGTGCAACTGTCGGGAACTCGGGGATCTCGTTTACCTCTTCCTCATCGAGTCCGAGCCAGACGCTCTCAGGGTTTCCTGGCAGTCTGGTGACATGCAGAACTACGGAATAGTCCTCAACATTCATCGGGAGTACGCCATCCCAGTTCTGGTCCATCTGGATCTTGATGTACTGCACGGTCTGCTGATCGCCGCTGTCCCTGTCGACTGCTGTGAGCATTGCCCCGAATCCTGCATTGCCCTGTCCCTTGTCGTCCTCGACAACCCAGTCAACATCTGCATTGTCATCTATGACATCTGCGA
>Ga0209347_1004770_pt1 | contig 13664 bp, 13 predicted proteins | sample AutmiccommuBRH23_FD_187382 | JGI IMG/M metagenome (GOLD analysis project Ga0209347, IMG submission 187382) | Deep subsurface microbial communities from Mt. Terri, Switzerland - Autotrophic microbial communities BRH/23 (SPAdes) (version 2) | ecosystem: Environmental > Aquatic > Deep subsurface >... | reverse complement strand
CACTTTATTTGCTCTTTTGAAGTTTTTTTACCACATATTTCATGCTGGAAACATGTTATTATTATAAAATGATAGCATTGCATGTGATTTATGTCAATAATTTACATAATTCACATATATGAGATTTTATTATATATTATCCCACTTTAATTACATATTTTACTAGCTGTTTTTTTGTAATCGCCTCAATCTTATGACTTTTCAGTTTATTCAAATATTTAAAAGCCATTTTAAAGAGTCTTCAAATTAAGAGAATAAAAAAAACCGTGAATTATTGTTCATAAAAATTTCAATAAAATCTCACAGTTTCTTTTATCTATATGTTTTACAATAAATATTCTACATTGAAATTCAAATATTACAAAAGCATATTCCTTGATTTCATAGGTTGCCTAATTCTTCCTTGAAACTTCTTTAATGCAACCTATATATAACAAAAAAGCCGCCCAAAGGGCGGCAATTACTAGTGTACTGCTTTATCTTAATTCCAAGCCATCTCAAAGACGGCTTTTGTCACTCTTTAACAATATCTCATTATAAAGCTTTAAGCCTGCTACCTTTCACCTCTTTCATATATGGAATCGAGGTTTCAGCACCATGTCTTGAAACAGAAATTGAAGCAGCTATAGAAGCAAGCCTTAAAGCTTCATTTTCATTATAGCCCTGCAGCAGGCTTCCTATAAAGAAGCCCGTGAAAGTATCTCCTGCAGCGGTAGTATCAACAACGGGCACTTCATATATGCCGTGTATAAGCATCTTCCGGCTATCCTTATATTTTACTCCATACCTGCCAAGCGTCAGCACAATCCTTGCTGCAGGATACATCTTCGCAAGACATTCCAGAAGCTTTTCCTGATCAGCACTACCGCAGATATCTGCAGCTTCAACTTCATTAAGTATAAAATAGTCCACATACTCCAAAGGCAGTGATAATATCTTCTCATTCATCGGAGAAGGATTCAATATAATGATAAGCCCCTTATTATGCGCTTGTTCAATAATATAATCCAGCATATTAATCTCATTCTGAAGAATGAGAAAATCGCCCTGACCAAAACTTTGCAGTGTTTTGTCAATGTGTTTCTTGGTCATTGTCTGATTTGCACCGCCATATAGCATAATACAGTTCTGTCCTGTGCAGTTTACCTGAATGATGGCATGACCTGTGGAAACATCATCACGCTGTTCTATAAAATCAATATTTATAATGTTTTTCTGAAGAGCCTCGCACAAAATACCACCATCAGCTTTACCGACAGCACCTGCATGGTATACCTGAACCCCTGACCTTGCCAGAGCAATAGATTGGTTCAGCCCCTTTCCACCACAAAAAACCAGACGTGACTCAGAGGATATGGTCTCTCCCGGACGGACAAAATGATCAACATGATAAACATAATCTAAATTTAATGATCCAAAGTTTAAGATTTTCATCTATGGCCTCCCATCTATATGATAAACATTTTACTGTAAGTTATTATTGTTTTCTAAAAAAACGATAATAGCATTCTATAGCTTCAAAGTATTTTTCCAGTGATACATATTCATTTGGCTTATGTGCCTCACTGCTTTCACCCGGACCAAACAGAACAGTCGGCAGATTGTACTGCATTAAAAAGATAGATGCATCACTGAAAAAGCTTGTACCGGTGAGAACAGGAGGATTACCGCGTACCGTCCGAACCGATTCCGAAAGCTCTTTGACAAGCATATCATCCATAGAAATTTCAACAGCTTTTCGGTTTGTAAGCACTGTGAATTCCAGCTTTGCACCTGAATAACGCTGCTCAATGTGTTTAATCAGCCGGTTAACTGAAATTAAAAGCTGCTCATGCTTAATCAGCGGAACGGTTCGAATATCCAATGTCATAGTGCATGCATCAGGAACCATATTTACCTTGCCCCCACCTTGTATCTTTGTAAGTGTACACGTAGGATTTGAGAGATAAGGATGAATTTTCTCGCAAACCAGCGATTTAAGCTCTGAAAACAACTTTAAGGCTATCTCGCAGGCATTGATACCTTCCAAGGGATATGCCCCATGAGAAGTTTTTCCGTGAATGGTAAATTCCAGCCACAGTGTTCCTTTAGATGCAACAGAAATTTCATTGCCGGTAGGCTCTCCGATTATAACCCGCCCTACCCTGTCAAGTAGTCCGCTTTTTATCACAGCTTGTGCCCCGAGCCCTGATGTTTCCTCATCACCTGTACCTATGAAAATAATATCATTTTGGGGTGTAAAGCCTTCCAGCGCAAGCTGTTTAAAAGCATACAACATGGCGCAAAGACCGCTTTTCATATCACTTGAGCCTCTTCCATACAACCTGCCGTCTTTAATTGTGGAAAAATTCGGGGGAAAATCCCAGCCACTCCTGTTTCCAAAAGGCACAGTATCCAAATGTCCATTAATAAGCAAGGATTTTTCATTTTTGTATCCTTTCAGAATAGCAATGACATTTGCTCTACCCTCTGAAAACTCTGCAACTTCAACAGAGCAGCCGGTATCCTTTAAATAATCGGCGATAAACTCTGCCAATATGGTTTCCTCTCCATCAGGATTGACTGTTATGATATTGATTGCTTCACACAACAGCTCTAATGCTTCATCTTTTTGAAATTGTGCAAGAAACGCAGGCATCCTTTATCGCCTCCTCTATCACTATTTTACTTTGTCAGATAATCCAGAATTCCTTTCCAAAGCTCATCGTAAAACCCCCAATTGACAAACTCCGGAGGACCCCAGTGCGGTGCACAATCTGAGGTGAATACAGCTGATTTCCCTTTTCCAAATTCACCCACTGCAATAAAAGGATCTCCATCTATGGTAACAAGAACATTACCCTCTGGAATTGCCTTTGTACGGTTGTATCCAAGAAAATGCGGCCATTCTTCGGGCAAGCCTTTAATAGCCTCATGCTGTTTGATTATAACGGGAGCAACCCCCTCGGGGTGTTCAGCCCTGTCATCAAATTCAAGGCATTGTACCGGCAAAACATCTCTTATTGGTGTTTCACCATATCTGGATTTTGCATCAATTCCTGTAAAGGACATATAGCCGCCTACCATTAAAAATGAACCGCCTCTATTAACATAGTCTTTAATCAACTGGCATCGGTTTGGTGTTTTTACGCTCCCGGCGAAGGTTTGAGGAGCAAGCAGCAGAGTGTTGGAACCGATATCCGATAGGATAACACATGAATATTTGCTGATTTCATCCATTGTAAAAGGAAATTTCTTTGGAGCAAGGTGGTTGGGTATATAATCTACCTCATAACCTGCTTTTTCAATAGCAGCACGTATAAATTCCACGCCTTCTTCATATACCGATGTATAAAAGCTGTCAAAGCCTTTTACATGAGTCGTATAACTCATCCATGACTCACCGGCAATCAATACTTTCTTAGCCATTTGTTTCTCCTCCTATTAACTATTTGCACCAGTCCAGAATCAACTGTGCGTATATTAAAATTGCATCCAGATATTGCTGCATGTCTATGTACTCATCTGCGGTGTGGCATTGTGCCGGTGAACCGGGACCATATTGCAGGGTAGGACACCCTGCAATATTCTTCCATACTCGTGAATCGCAACCTGAAGCAGAACCTGCTATATGAACTTCTTCCTCCATTGCAGAACTGTAAGCTCTTTGAAATGACTTGACAAACGAATGCTCAAGCTCCATTTCAAATGCCCCGCCTGCCTGATAAATAGAAATCTTTGGCTTATGGTCCTTCAGCCACTCATCACCCTCACAACAGCGGTAAATTGCACCTGTATATGCTTTTACAACCTCATCGTGGTCCATCTGCTTAGGAAGGTAGTGCACACAGGTTTTGAAACAGCAATAATCCGCAACTGTAGAGCCTGCCGTACCTCCCTCAATTACTCCTACATTGGATGTGGGCGAAGGCAGCAGTTTATGCTTGTAGTTCATCAGCCACTTGTGTTCAAGCTCATCAATGGCTGCCATCAGCTTGACAGCTTTTTCTATTGCACTGACCCCCAGCCACTTGAAGCCCGAATGCACTGCTTTTCCTTCTATCTCAACTTTAAAAAAGATAAACCCCATATGTGCTGCAATCAGTTCATAGTCTGTAGGCTCACACACTACCACAGCATCGGCTTTTTGCCCGTTTATTGCAGCTGCAATAGAGCCATTGCCGCCACCCTCTTCATCTACAACTGACGTAATTACAACCTTACCGGGAAGCGGAATACCAGAATCCTTCAACAGTTGAACCGCCATTGCAGCTGCCATTAAACCGCTTTTCATATCGCATACGCCAAGTCCGTACATCTTGCCGTCTTTTATTGTCGGCTCATGGGGAGGTGTATTCCATAAGGACAATTCTCCTTCCGGCATTGTATCAACATGTCCGTTAAACATTATTGACTTTTTGCTTTCTCCTTCAAAGGCAGCATAAACGTTGTATCTGCCGTCATAGTTATGTCCGGGATTTCCCTCCTTGTATTCTGCAAGGCTTTTCTGAATTGCCCGCTCAGTCATCTGGTCTTTAATAACCGAGGAAGCACCCATTTCGTGGAACATATGAATAAGGTAATCCTGGCCCTTTCTCTCCAGACCGCCGTCAATACCATGCCCCAGGTCGTGGGTATCGATAGCAACGAGGTCTGAAAGCCGATTGATATATTTGTCTTTGTTCTGTTCAAGGGCTTGTTTCAGCTTTTCTATCATGTCCACCCCATCCTTTCACAAGAGTAATATTAGTTGTAAAGTCTTATGCATTCCTCAACTATATTCCAGAACTTTTCCTGGTCCAATTTAAAAGATACCAGTGAATTTGGCTCCTTGTGCATAGTGTTGAAGTAGTCACACAAAGTACGCCCATAACATTTTTCACTTCTGATCTCAACTTCGGTGTACATAGGTTTTGTCTCGATACAAGTAGGATCTATAAGATAGGCAATACAGGTAGGATCGTGCAAAGGTCCGCCCGCCCAACCGAATACAGCTTTTTGCGTCTTACCGAAGAATCTCATTAGATCCGCGAACAGATGTGCTGCTTTATTATCAATATTCTCCACCCTATCAACGATTTCCGGATAGCACAAAGCCTGTCTGGTAAGGTCAAGCCCCATCATTACAACAGGCCTGCCTGAGGTAAACACAACATACGCAGCTTCTGCGTCGGCCAGAATATTAAACTCCGCTGCCGGAGTAGCATTCCCAAGCTGATAGGCACCGCCCATCAATACGATTTGTTGAATTTTCTCTACAATCCTAGGCTCTCTGCGCATTGCCACAGCAACGTTTGTCAGTGGACCTGTAGGTACCAGTGTAATATCTCCTTCGGAGGCCATCAATGCTTCAATGATAAAATCCACACCATGTCTGGGGTCAAGCTTTTTTGTCAATGGCTCGAATACTGGACCGTCAAGGCCGGTTTCTCCGTGGATATCATCCGCAATAACCTGCTTTTCCCGCACCATTGGGACACTCATACCAGCACATACAGGCACATCAATGCCCAAGTGCTGACAGACATTCAGCGCATTTCTTGCGGTTTTCTCCAGAGTCTGGTTGCCTGCTACGACAGTAATGCCCAAAAGCTCCAGGCTCGGGTGCTTTGCAGCCATCATAATTGCTACTGCATCGTCATGTCCGGGATCACAATCAAGAATAATCCTTCTTTTATCCATACTAATCTCCTTTAATAATGTTTTATAGTTGCTCTGTCAAGAGAGAGCTTTTTATCTTAGCCTCCCTTACAGATTTACGCCACAAAGAAACTGTAAGTACAAAAATTGTTATTATATAAGGCATCATCAGAACAAACTGTGATGGCCAGCCATATGCCTGAAGCCTTCCTCCAATCGAATCGGTAAGGCCGAACAGCAGACAGCCGATCCATGCAAGCATCGGATTGGCACTGCCAAAGAACATTGCTGCAACACCCATAAAGCCTCTCCCGTTAGTCATATTCTCGGTAAACATCTGTGAATAGCCGATGGACAAGTGTGCTCCAGCCATACCGCCAAGAATTCCGGAAATAACCATTACCTGATATTTCATCCTATTAACATTAATCCCTGCTGTTTTTGCCGCCATTGGAAAACGGCCAACCGAACGAAGTCTTAACCCCCATACAGTGCGGTAAAGCATAAAAGTGATCATAAACACCATAACAATTCCGAATATCTCCATAAGAGACCAGTTATTAAGCAAACCATTGAGATATTTATTACTGTCAAAAATGGATATATGAATTTTGGGGATAGCAATAATTCTAGGATTTGTGAAGCTGCCTGATGTTCCTAGGAATTGCTTAATACCAAACTTTGTAATGGCAAGAGCAAATATATTGATTGCTGTGCCAATGGCACAGATATCTGCTTTATATTTGATATGTGCAGTCGCCATAATCATTGCCATAACAACCCCTGCAATCATGGCTGCCAAAAGTGCCAGAACCCAGCTTCCTGTAAAATAACTGACACAAACTGCCGTAAATGCACCAGTCAGCATAATACCCTCAGTGCCAATATTGATAATGTCAGCCTGCTGCGTAATTACTGCTGCAAGTGCAGCAAACAAAATAGGAGTTGCAGCTCTGATGGTCGCATAAATCAATGTATAATCAAAAATCGAACTAAAATCCATTATTTAGCCCTCCTTGTTGATCTTCTTTACCAGTTACAGCCGAAGCCTCTTTCTTTGCCTTGTGTTTCTTTTTAAATGTAAATAAAGCTTCCATTGTTGCAAAAATAATAAAGACTGCAATAATTGTATCTACAATTGCCTTAGACACTCCCGTGTAACGTTCCATACCCAAAGCACCAGATTTCAGAACTGCAAGGAAGAATGCCATGAAAGGCACTGTCTTTATATCACTCTTTACAATCAGAGCTGCCAGCATTCCATCAAACGCAATACCGGAAGAGAAGTTATCAAGAAAATATCCATATACACCTAAAACCTCAATACAGCCAGCCATACCTCCAACTGCACCGCTTAGCATCATGGCGCGGATCATTGTCTTTTTGGGATCAATACCAACATACTGTGCATGCAGCGGGTTTAATCCGGCACTTGTAAATTTGTATCCCAATGTCGACCTTGACATCAGCCAGTAAATAAAAATCACTGCGGCAATTGCTATAAAAAGGCCTGTATGTGCCTGGCTTGGCCTCATAAACTGCGTCAACTTAACACCTGCTGCCACGGCTGGCGTTTGCGGAACTCCAGTTTTTGCGCTGAAGGGTCCGTTTACAAGGTATGAGGTAATAAACATTGCAACATAGTTCATCAAAATGGTGACACAAACCTCATTGACACCCCATTGGGCTTTTAATGCGCCTGGGATTGATGCCCATGCAGCGCCCACCAGCATTGCAAAAGCAAAACAAAACACTATATGCACAGGAGCCGGAAGCCCTGTAAAAGTAAATCCGACCCAAGCTGCAGCCAAAGCACCCAGATAGAGCTCACCCTCAACGCCGACATTAAAGATACCAACTCTTGATGATATTACAAATGCCATTGAGGTAAGTAGCAGTGGTACAAACTTTTGCAGAGTTGTACCCAGATTCAGTTTGCCGACAAAAGCACCTTTAAACAGCTGAAAATAGGCTTCTAAGGGGTTATAGCCCAACATAAGCATAATTACTGCACCGATCAACATGGAAACCACTATAGTAAGCAGAAGGTTAATATATTTATTCGGCGACTTCATGACAATACCGCACCTCCTGCCTCAACTGCCTTATTTGCTTCCGAAGAAATACCACCCATCATCATCATGCCAACATTATCCTCATTGGCATCTTCAGCATCAATAGTACCCATTATCTTTCCTTCATACATAACAACAATCCTGTCAGACAGCGAAAGGATTTCTTCCAAATCTGCCGATACCAGCAGAATACCCTTTCCACTTGCTTTAACCTCATTTAAGATTTTACGGATCGATTCAATTGCGCCAATATCGACGCCCCGGGAAGGCTGGGAAGCAATAAGCAGCTTACCGTTTGCATCAACCTCACGGGCAACTACAACTTTTTGTGCATTACCCCCGGACAATGACTGTGCAAGTGCATAAGGATTATCTGGTCTTACATCGAATTTTTTAATCAACTCTGCTGAAAAGTCAAAAATTTCTTTTCTGTTCCGGACAATTCCTTTTGCAAAAGGCTTCTGGTCTGCCTTAACGGCAACCAAGTTATCCATAATACTCATGCCTCTGCTTAATCCACGCAAATTTCTATCCTCAGGAATATGGGTCAACCCTATCTCTCTTATTTTTTGTGGAGAACGGTTGGTAATGTTAGCTCCATCCAATAATACAGTACCTTGTTCCACTTTTCGCAGGCCTGCAATTGCCTCAACAAACTCACTCTGCCCATTTCCGTCAATACCTGCTATACCAACAATTTCACCTGATTTTACAGTCAGAGAGACACCCCTGATTTTAGAAAGTTCCTTTTCCCCTGATGTCCAGAGATCCTTTACCTCAAGCACTGTGTCTCCGATCTCAGCCTTCCTCCTTTCTACATTCAGAAAGACCTCACGTCCGACCATCATCTTGGCAAGGTTGGCTGTATTGGTATCTGCTTTATTTACGGTATCAACATACCGGCCCTGACGCATAACTGTTATTCTATCAGAGATTTCCATAACCTCTTTCAGTTTATGGGAAATAAACACAACGGATTTTCCATCTGCCTTAAGATTATTTAGTATTTCAAAAAACTTTTTACATTCCTGAGGAGTAAGTACAGCAGTGGGCTCATCAAGGATTAAAATTTGCGCTCCCCTGTAAAGGGTTTTTATGATTTCAACTCTCTGAGCTTCACCTACAGAGATTTGGTTTATTCTTTTATTAGGTTGAATGTCCATTTTATAATTGTCTATGTATTTTTGAATATCTTTCCTGGCACTATCAAAATCAATAGTTATTCTTTTCCTAGGTTCGAAACCGAGTATTATATTTTCCAGTACTGTCAGTTCATTTACCAACATGAACTCCTGATGGACCATACCAATTTCATGCTCAATTGCCTGTTTAGGAGTAATATCTGCCAATTTTTCACCATTCACCTTGATTGTTCCACTGTCATATGGGTAGATGCCGTAAAGAATCTTCATCATAGTTGACTTGCCGGCACCGTTTTCACCAATTAAAGAATGTATCTCTCCTTTTTTTAAATTGAATTGACCGTTACTGACCGCTTTAACCAATTCAAAATTCTTTTCAATGTCAGTCATCTCAACAATATATTCATTCATTGACTCACCCCTTCCCTACTGTCTGAAGTATCTTTGTGCTTTTCTTCCTTATTTCATAAAGTGGCCTGTCATTACAACAGGCCACTTTATAACTAAGCATTCTCAAAATATCTAATCCGGCTTACTTCCTTCCAAAGCCTTCAAATGCTTCAACCTTGATTTCACCTGATCTAACCTTCTTTTCCAATTCTGCAACCTTATCCAAAATATCCTGAGGGAATTTATCTCCTAACGCCTGTTTCATAACGGACATATCAGTCAGGCCAACTCCGCCATTGGTGATATCCAGATAGGTTGTCTTATTGCCTTCGAAGGTTCCTTTTACAACAGATTCGATTGCAAGGTATGTCCCTTGATCTACACGCTTCAACATAGAAGTCAGTATTGAACCTGGGTATACATCATCCTGGTTCAAGTCAACCCCGATTGCATATTTTTTCTGTTCTTTAGCCGCTTCAAGAATACCATTGCCTGTTCCGGAAGCAACATTCATAACAATATCGGCACCCTGGCTATATTGAGCGATGGTCAGCTCTTTGCCCTTTAGCGGATCATTAAAGGTGCCTGCAAAGGACTGAAGAATTTTGATTTCCGGATCTATGTACTTGGCACCCTGTTCGTAGCCAACAAAGAAATCGGACAAAACAGGTATATCCATACCGCCAACCCATCCTATGGTTTTGTCAGCATTTACTCCCGGGATATCGGTCTTCGTTGTAAAAATTGCTGCAGCGGCACCTGCGAGGAAAGAACCCTCATTCTGGGCAAAGGTTGAGGATACAATGTTCTCGCCCTGTACAACACCATCAATTAAAGCAAATTTTGTGTCAGGAAATTCCGGACAGTGTTTTGCCATGATTTCTTGGAACTGTGTAGAAACGCCGATAACCAAATCATAACCATCTGCTGCCATAGCAACAAAGTTAGACTCCCACTCAGTGGGCTCTTTGGACTGCATTTCTTTAAGCTCAATTCCGAAGTCTGCCACAGCTTTCATTGCACCCTCATGAGCAGAGTCATTAAATGATTTGTCCCCAAGAAAACCGGAGTAAACAAGAGCAACCTTAAGGGGCTTTTCGGCTTGTGCAGTTGAGTCCGCATTGCTATCTGCAGAAGCTGCAGTACTCTCAGCCGGTTTTGGTCCACATCCTGTAAGCATTGCGGCTACCAGGGTAAGTGCCAGTAACACTGCTAATAGTTTTTTCATTCTTCTTCCTCCTTAAATTTAAATACATCTTTATTTGCATTGCCAAAGGCAAATTGCAGCTACACTCGGCAAGGGGGTAAGTAAAACGTTTTACCTACATAAATATAAATTCAACCTATGATTGCTGAATTAGATAAAACGTTTTACTCGTTATTATTTATTTTAGTATATATTGTTTCAATTGTCAATATTGTACTCAAATGATTTTATTTTCATATTGTCCATTTCCAAGACTCCACCTTCCGAATTCAAGTGGGGTAGAGTCCCCATCTGAATCCTCAATGCTCAGCTATGGCTGAACAAGTTCACTAGATTCAAAATTCATGTTATAATCTTTGTATGCTTTTTTAGGAATAGCCAAATGTTTACTATTCCTAGTTTTATATGTATAATAATACAGAATAGGAAAAATATCTGAGAATTAGGTGAGAAAATGCGTACAACAATTAAAGACATTGCCGCCAAAACCAATCTGTCAGTAACAACGGTTTCCTTGGTACTCAATGATAAACCGTCCAAAATATCAAAAAAAACAAGAGAGCTTGTGATTAAAACAGCACTGGAGCTGCAATATAGGCCTAACCAGCTGGCGGTTGGCCTGATTAAGAAAAGGACAAAAACCATTGGCCTGATTGTGCCGGATATTCGCAATAGTTTTTTCTCCACCCTTGCCAAGGGCATTGAGGATGAATGCCGGAAAAATGGCTGGACAGTCATTCTGTGCAATACCAGTGATAAACACGAACGGGATATTGAATATATTAATGTACTTGCAAGCAAAAGTGTAGATGGTATTTTGTATTGCATGTCTGCCGACAGCAGTCTTGAAAAATTTCAAAAAAGCCACGATCTTTTAAATAAACTGAATATTCCCTTTATAATGCTTGATCGTTCATTTGAAATGCCAAATTGTATTACTGCCAAGCTTGATCATGTGACAGGCGGATATCTTGCAACAAAATATTTATTGGAGCTTGGTCATAAGCATATCGCATGTGTAACCGGTCCAAGTAACCTTGATGACTCCAACTGCCGTCTTGAAGGCTATAAGAAAGCCTTGCAGGAAGTAGATATTGCCTATGATAAAAGCATCATAGTAGAGGGGAATTACAGTATGGACAGCGGCATCATCGCCGTGGAGCATTTGATGGACAAAAACTTTACGGCTATTTTTGCCTTTAATGATATGATGGCATATGGAGTGTACAAGGGCTTGAAAGCTCATGATCTTTTAGTACCCACAGATATATCGGTAATGGGCTACGATGATATCTTTCTATCAGAGATACTTGAAGTTCCTCTTACTACTGTGCATCAGCCGGTAGAGCGGTTAGGCACTGCAGCTACCCGACATCTCATCGGCGTTATAGAAGATGATTTTGCGAATAAAACCATCGCTACCTTTCCCCCTGAGCTTATCATTCGCAAAAGCACCACCCATTATAAACCGACCCGTTGAAAAAACTATAATTTGGAAAACTTCTAAAAAAATAAGTAACGCCAAACTACACTGTTGACGTTACTTAGTGAATACTTTAATAGCAACTTGTATTAAAGGGTCACTCATAAATATAAAAGCCATACATTGACATTATTCTTTCTAATGTACTGCTTTATTAAGATCTTCCACCAGCTTATCTGCATCCATCCTATATCTGAGAGCAGCCTGCTCTACTGTCATATACAAAGCACCGCCTCAGCCAAAGCATTTTATTCCGTGAGTCTTGAATATAGACTCAAGCTGCGGGTATTTATATAAGATGTCATCTATAACCATATTTTTACTTAGCATTATTTCACCCCCTATTATTATATGTAGTTTCGAACATTTTATATACCTATACGGGGTACCTGTTCATCTAATTTTATTATAATATGGTTTCCTTTTGTTGTCAATATTACATTTCCAATTTTATATTTTTTCAAGATATCTGACTGCGCTCAGTGATGCTACATTGCCCTCTCCCACAGCTTTCGCTATCTGGTAAGGCTTTCCGGCACAGTCCCCGCATGCGAAGACACCCTTAATACTGGTGGCCATATCCTTATCTGTTTTTATAGAGCCTTCGTAAAGCTCCAAGCCTTCTAAAAGCTGGTTTACCGGAATCACATTCCGTATAATGAATACTGCATCAACCTTAAGCTCCCTTTGATCGGTTGTCAGGCTGTAGACCTTGTTTCCATCACCTATAATACCGGTTACCTTTTCCTTCAACAGCTTAACACTATCCTTGAGCTTTGGTTCAGTATGATATGTAGGTATATAGAATACCTCTGAACAGATTTCCGAAAGGAAATTGGCTTCCTCTTCTCCTTCCGCATTCTCTGCTATAATTGCAATGGGCTTGTTCCTGTATAAAGGACCATCACAGGTGGCACAGTAGCCTATTCCCTTACCAAGATATTCTTTCTCCCCCTCAAAATACTTTGCTTTTCCATGTCCTGTCGCAATTATGATTGACTTCGCTTCATAGAACTCGGTTCCGGCATTTATGGAGAAGGACCCACCCATATCAAGTATATTATATGCCTTCTCCTTCTTTATCTCTACACCCATGGAAACGGCATGCTCTCTGAAGCTTTCTACAAGCTCGGTACCACTTATTCCTTTCAGTCCAAGATAATTATCTATTTGAGGTGCTTTCATAAGTCCTGTTACCTTTTCATTACCTCCAAGAAGTATAAAGCTTTTGTTTCTTATTTTAAGGTTTAATGCAGCGGAAAGCGCTGCAGGACCTCCTCCGATGACAGCAACATCCATCATTTTTCATCATTCCTTTTCTAAAGATTTATAAACGGTTTTCCACTTACTATAAGGCTGATTTCCATAGTCATCATTCCAATAAATATCAGAAGGCTTATTAATAAAGGCCAGGACAGCCTTATACTCTTTATAATATTGATAAAGCGAACATCAGCCCTATTTGCAGTCATTTCAGGATGTCTGTCGCTTATCGCCTTCAGGCATATAACCATAATAGTTCCTGCCAAGGGGAGTATTATACCGAAAAGAATAACAGCACCAATCAGGGATTGTGTAGTCATACCTTCCTGAACCTGCTCAATATTCATATCTTCATAAAAAGGCAGGTTCATTATTACATAGCCCCAGGTAACAGAAATTGCATTGTTTATAAAGTGCCCTAAAATCCCTGCAAATATCGAATTTGTCTTATATACTACAAAGCCGAGTATTATACCCAAAAAGAA
>Ga0209347_1004768_pt1 | contig 13668 bp, 13 predicted proteins | sample AutmiccommuBRH23_FD_187382 | JGI IMG/M metagenome (GOLD analysis project Ga0209347, IMG submission 187382) | Deep subsurface microbial communities from Mt. Terri, Switzerland - Autotrophic microbial communities BRH/23 (SPAdes) (version 2) | ecosystem: Environmental > Aquatic > Deep subsurface >... | reverse complement strand
TGCGGTGGATCTTGCGTGGTAACTCAGCAGGAAAGAGACGAATACGACCGAAATGATATCGACGAGGTCGAGTGCCCGCATTGTATTGGTAGAGGGCAGACAGGATTTATTGGAGATCTTTGTGCCTATTGCGGTGGATCTTGCGTGGTAACTCAGCAGGAAAGAGACGAATACGACCGAAATAATATCGACGAGGTCGAGTGCCCGCATTGTAATGGTAGCGGGCAGACAGGACTTGTTGGAGATCTTTGCGCATTATGTAAAGGCTCATGCGTGATTACGCAAGAAATTGCTGACGCATATTTTGAGCAACGTAGAAGATAAAAACAGCGAGCTAAAGTAACTTTGTTCTTTCAGAACCAATGTACTGCGGCTGAGAAGGTGAGAATCCGCTTAAATGCTCTTTCCGAGTAAAGAATTTGGCCATAGTCCTCCCCCGGCATTCCTCAGATTCCGTGTGCCTTGAATACGGAATTCTGGAGCGCGATTGATGTCCGGGGAAGCAATGTATCGGAGAACACAAATTCCCAACAAACAGTGCGTGTGCGCGCAATGAAGCAGGCCGGGCGTAGAGACAAGGCATGCCTTGTCTCTAAGCGTGCGCGTAATCGTAATCGGGGTTTTGAAGTTCCGATTACCCGCGATTTCGCGCACGAGCACGAATAGGTTCGGCTTGCCAGAAATCAATTCTACCGGACTAAAGCAGATATCCCGCAAAAACACCGGAAGCACGAAAATACGTGTTTCACCCCATTTCCTCCCGGTATCAAGTCCTTTACCTTTGCACCCATGATGGACATGTTTTTCAAGTCAACCGTTGACCTGAAAGGGTAAGGGCTCGAAAAATGAGCCAGTATCATCTCGAAAAATTCTTTTCACCCCAATCGATTGCCGTGGTCGGGGCCAGCGAACGCCCGGGCAGCATCGGGCGGGCGGTGATGGCCAATTTGACCGAAGGCGGTTATGAAAAACCGATTATTCCGGTAAATCAGAAACATCGCCGCATATTCGACCGGAAGGCATTTTCAAGAATCGCCGATATCAAAGATGCCATCGATCTTGCGGTCATCGCCATTCCGATCAACACCATGCCGGATGTCATCGCCCAGTGCGTGGACAAGGGAGTGCAAGCCGCCATCATTATTTCCGCCGGCGGAAAAGAGGTGGGGGAAACCGGCAAGGAACTGGAAGAAAAGATCAATACCACGGCCAGGCGGGGCGGCTTGCGGATCATCGGTCCGAACTGCCTGGGAATCGCTTATCCGAAAAACCGATTGAACGCCACGTTTGCCGCCCACATGCCGCTTTCCGGGAAAATGGCGTTCGTTTCCCAGAGCGGGGCTATCTGCACGGCCATTCTCGGGATTTCGCTCCAGGAACGAATCGGGTTCAGCCATTTTGTAAGCGCCGGCTCCATGGTCGATGTCGATTTCGGCGACCTGATCGATTTTCTCGGAAATGATCCGGAAGTGGAAAGCATCCTGCTCTACGTGGAGAATATCACCCAAACCCGCAAATTCATGAGCGCGGCCCGGGCCGTCTCCCGGGTCAAGCCGATCGTCCTGTTGAAAGCCGGGAAGAGTGCCGCCGGCGCCCGGGCGGCCGCGTCCCATACCGGGGCCATGGCGGGTGAGGATGCGGTTTACGATGCCGCGTTCCGCCGCGCCGGCATCATCCGGGTGCACACCATCGGCGAACTGTTCGAATGCGCCGAGCTCATGGCGAAACAGCCGCGCCCCCGGGGCAACCGGCTGGCCATCGTCACCAATTCCGGCGGCGGCGGGGTCATGGCCGCCGATGCCCTTTCCGAATACGGGATTACGCCGGCCAACCTTTCCGAAAAGACCATGGCCCAACTGGATGCCGTGCTCCCTCCCTACTGGAGCCGCAATAACCCGATCGATATTCTGGGCGATGCGCCGCCCCGGCGATATGCCGATGCACTCGGGATCTGTATCGACGCCCATGAGATCGACGCCCTGCTGGTCATCTTGAACCCCCAGGCCATGACAGCGGCCGAGGATGTGGCCGAAGCGATCGTCCAGATTGTAGAAAACCGGCGGATTTCCCTGTTTACCGCCTTTACCGGCGGCGTGGATGTGGCCGAAGCCCATCGCGTGCTGAACGGATCGGGAATTCCCACCTACGATACCCCGGAACAGGCGATCCGCGCGTTCATGTACATGTGCGAATACGAGCGGAATTTGAATCTGCTCCAGGAAATTCCGCCACGGCTGCACCATGATCTTCTGTTCGATATGGACCGGGCCGGGCGGATCATTTGTGACAACCTGGATGAAAACGGGCGGTTTCTTAGCGAGATCGATTCCAAGGAACTGCTGGCCGCCTACGGTCTGCCGGTGGTCCCCACCCGGCTGGCCGTCTCCGCGGACGAGGCCGTTCATATCGCAGGCGACCTGAACGGTCCGGTTGTCCTGAAAATCCATTCGAAAGACATCACCCACAAATCGGATGCCGGCGGGGTCCTGCTCGACCTGTCCGGCGGGGAAGCCATCCGGAAGGCATTCGATGAAATAATGGAAAACGCCCGGCGGTATAACCCGGAGGCAGCGCTTTTCGGGGTAACCGTTGAGCCGATGATTTCCCGTTCGGATCTGGAAGTGCTGCTGGGGGCGAAAAAAGATCCCAATTTTGGTCCGGTGGTCATGTTCGGCACCGGGGGAATTCTGACGGAAATCATCGGGGACCGGGCCATTGGCCTTCCTCCCCTGAACCGGCTGCTGGCCCGGTTTCTCATAGAGGAAACCCGGATCGGCCGGTTATTGAAGGGGTATCGGAATATCGCGCCGGTGGATATGGAATTGATGGAAGAGATGATCATCCGGCTGGCCCAACTCCTCATCGATTTTCCCCAGATCGGGGAGATCGATATGAATCCGGTGCTCATCAAGGACGGCATGGCGCATGTGGCTGATGCCCGGATACGGGTGAGCGCCACCGATATTCCGCCGCCGCATCACCTGGTCATCAGCCCATATCCGAAGGAATACGAATCGAAGCAGACCATCCGGTCCGGCGAGGAAATTTTCATCCGTCCGATCAAGCCGGAAGATGCGCCCCTGTTCGAGGACCTGTTCGAGCAGCTCTCCGAGGCAAGTGTTCATTACCGGTTTTTCTGCGCCATAAGGCATTTGCCGACGTATATGCTCGCCCGGTTTACCCAGATCGATTACGACCGCCAGATCGCCATGGTCGCCATTCATGGCGAAGACAGCCGGGAAAGAATGATCGGATGCTGCCGGATCGTTGCCGACCCCGACGGCGTGGAAGGCGAATTTGGTATGATGGTCGGCGACCGGTGGCAGGGAAAGGGGATCGGCACCGCCCTGCTGTTAAAATGCCTGGGCATTGCCAGGGAACGGCGCATGCGGTTCGTCAAGGGGATCGTCCTGCCGGATAATCGCAATATGCTCAGGCTGGGCCGGGATATCGGTTTCGAAATAGCGGGAGTGCCGGGTTCAGGAGAAAAGGAACTGCACATCGATCTGGATGCATATGCACCGTAAATGGAGTATCGCCGCACCCTTGATTTAAACGAAAGCCTTGAGCCCAAGGTTTTCATGAACATAAAATCATATATGGAGGTATTTGTCATGGCAATTACCCGATGGAATCCATGGGGCGGCACGTTTCCCACGATACAGGATCGCATCAACCGTATGTTCGATGAAATGCTTCCCGCTTCGGGACGAGAGGACGTCGGCCTGATGGACTGGCGGCCAACGGTCGATACTTTCGAGCAGGAAAATGCGATTGTCGTGAAAGCAGAACTTCCCGGGGTCAATAAAGAGGACGTATCGATCAACGTCCACCAGAACGTGCTGACCCTGAGCGGTGAGCGGAAACGTGACGAAGAGGTCAAGGAGGAGAAGTATTACCGACGCGAACGGTTTTACGGCAAATTCCAGCGCTCCTTCACCTTGCCCGAAAATATCGATCCGGTCAAAATCTTCGCCAGTTTCAGGGAGGGTGTGCTCGAGGTAAGAATACCAAGGACGGAAAAGAGTCAGGCCAAGCGGATAGAGATCAAATAACCCGTGAGATTAACGAAAGAAAGGGGCGTTTCGCCCCTTTCTTTTCAGGTTGGCGGGTATTTGAGTTCCATACGTTTTCAGTCAGGCATTGGACCCTGGGGATCGATCGGAAACCCTCATCATCCAAAAACGCCTGGAGGCGGAGTATGGACCCGATTGACACCATCTTGGAAGACTATGAAAGGGACCTCGAGAAGGCGCGGGAAGGGCAGTGCAAAAAAATCAGCCGCTGCACGGAATTCCGGGACAGCTTTAAGAGGAACTACCAGGAACACTACAGGGAGAGGTTGGAGGAACTGACCGGGAAGCTCACGGCCAGAGGGCATTTGGCAAGGTTCCGGGAGAGTCTTCCGTCGGACATGCATTACGGATTTTCTTTCTCCCTGGCCCCCAGGCACCTGTTCTCGTCTCCTGTGGACAGATTCTATCCATCCCATATTCAATCCACCATTTCTTTTATGGCCAACGAGCATACCCTGTCGATCGACATCGAGTCGGTCATCAATCCCAAAGTAGAAAAGGTGGATAACCCAACGATGGAAAAAATCCCCCGGGAACAATTCAACAAGGAACTCTTGATACGGAAGATCGGCGAGTTCATAAAAAAAGTGTTCACCGAAACCATTATCCTGGATTTCCGGCAATGGTGATGCAGCTCCCCCTCCTCCTTGCCTGATTGATCCGGCTTGGATCCGGTCTTCATCCCCTTTACAGGGGGAACTGCGGGAGTTGCATGCGCCGGGACCATCGCGGGCGCATTTTACTAGATAGGGTGGGCCGCTTGCGGGGTTTTCGGCATGAAGACGAATCAACAGAACCTCGAGGGGATGAACCATCTCGACTCGCTTTCGGGGCCGGAGATCCTGGAAGCGCTGCAAACCCGTCCCGAGGGGTTAAGTAGTGAAGAAGCGGCCACTCGCCTGCTCCGCTACGGTTCGAACACGATCACGGAAAGCAGAATGAATCCTCTATGGATCCGGTTTTCGGCCAACTTCATCCACCTCATGGCCATACTCCTCTGGATTGCCGGGGCCGTTGCCCTAGCGGCGCAAATGCCCCAGTTGGCCGTCTCCATCTGGGCGGTTAATCTGATCAACGGCGTCTTCAGCTTCTGGCAGGAATACAAGGCCGAAAAGGCGACCGAAGCCATGCGCCGGATGCTGCACTCCTATGCCACCCTTCTGCGCGACGGGGACGTGCAGCGCATCGAGACCCGGGATCTGGTGCCGGGCGACATCCTCCTGCTCGCCGAAGGCGACGGCATCGGGGCCGATGCGCGCCTGCTCGAAGCGGCCGAGCTTCGGGTCGATCAGTCCACACTGACCGGCGAGTCTATGCACGTCCGCAAAACCGATGAGCCTTTCACCCGTGTCAACCTGACGCGAATCGAAATTCCCAATCTGATATTCGCCGGGACCCACGTGGTGTCCGGCACCGGCAAAGCCGCCGTCATCGCGACCGGGATGCGCACCGAGTTCGGTAAAATCGCGGGCTTCACCCAGCGCCTGGGGGGTGGGGCAAGCCCGCTGCAAAAAGAAATGCAGCGTGTCACCAAAGTGGTCACCGTCATCGCCGTTTGTGCGGGCACCGTCTTTTTTCTGCTGGCCGTAACCCTGGCCGGCATGGAGCCGGCCGCCGGCTTCATTTTCGGTATGGGGATGATCGTGGCCTTTGTTCCGGAGGGGCTGCTTCCCACGGTTACCCTTTCCCTGGCCATGGGGGTGCAGCGCATGGCCGGGCGCAATGCACTGATCAAGCGGCTTTCGGCTGTTGAAACCCTGGGGAGCACTTCGGTCATCTGTACCGACAAAACCGGGACATTGACCGAAAATGAAATGACGGTCCGGTACATCTGGATTGACGGCCGCACCTTAACCGTCACCGGCACCGGGTATTGTCCCGACGGCCGTATTCTGAACGGCTCCGCATCCGAAGCGGCTGACCTGCGGCAACTCCTTCTCTCCGCCGGGCTCTGCACCAATGCCCGCCTGCTCGCGCCGGACGCTGCGCGCCCCCGGTGGACGGTCATCGGCGATCCGACCGAAGGGGCGCTGCTTGTCGCAGCCCGTAAAGGCGGGCTGGATCTGGCGGCAGAGGAATCGGCCTCGCCCCGGCGCCGGCAGATTCCCTTCGATTCCCGACGCAAGCGGATGAGCACCATGCACCATTCCGGCAAGCAAATGGTTGTATATACCAAAGGGGCGCCCGGGGAAGTGCTGGACCTGTGTACAAAAATTGTACGAAACGGGGGCGAGCAGGAGCTGGACGTGCCTGCCCGGGCACGCATCATGGCCGCAAACGATGGCTATGCCCGAAGCGGACTGCGCGTTCTGGCCATTGCCCGACGCAGCCTGCTTCCCCGGGACGTTGACCCGGCCGGTTCAGGATCAAGGGCATTTTCTCCCGAAACCATCGAAAAAGACCTTACCTTTCTCGGGCTAGTCGCCATGATGGACCCGCCCCGGCCGGAAATCCGGGCGGCAGTCGACACCTGCCACCGGGCCGGCATACGGGTTATCATGATCACCGGGGACTACGGGCTCACCGCACAAAGCATTGCCCGCCGCATCGGCATTATCAGGGGCGAGCACCCGGTGACCGTGAGCGGAGCGGATCTTGATAAGATGAGCGAGGATGACCTGGTTCAGGTCCTTGGAAAAGAGGTGGTGTTTGCCCGTGCCGCCCCGGAACACAAATTGCGCATCGTAACGGCCCTGCAGCGGCTTGCCCATGTGGTGGCGGTCACCGGAGACGGTGTAAACGACGCGCCGGCTCTCAAGAAGGCGGACATCGGCGTTGCCATGGGCATTGCCGGAAATGATGTGGCCAAGGAGGCCGCGGACATGATCCTCACCGACGACAATTTCGCCTCCATTGTCCACGCCGTTGAGGAAGGCCGGGCGGTTTTTGCAAACATCAAAAAATTCACCACGTATATCTTCACCAGCAACACCCCTGAAGCCGTCCCCTTCATTCTGTTTGCGTTAAGCGGTGGCCGCATCCCGCTGGCGCTCAACGTGATGCATATCCTGGCCGTCGACCTGGGGACAGACCTGGTCCCGGCGTTGGGCCTGGGAGTGGAAAAGCTCGAACCGGGGCTTATGGACAGAGCGCCCCGAAATTTAAACGAACACGTGATCACGGCTCCGCTGCTTATGAAAGCGTACCTTTTTCTGGGACCCCTGCAGAGTCTTGCGGTCATGGCGGCATTCTACTTCCAGTACTGGACCCATGGATACTGGGGGGAATGGCTCGGGTTGCCGGACAGCGGGGCGTTGTATGAATCGGCCACGGCCATGGCGCTCGCCTGCGTGGTCACCACGCAGATCGGCAACCTCTTTGCCCAGCGTACCGAGCGCATTTCGGTCTTCCGCGCCGCCATTTTCACCAACCGGCTCTTGTGGGCGGGTATCTGCAGCGAAATGATCGTCATTCTGCTCATCGTCTACCTGCCGCCGGTTCAGAACCTCATCGGCACCCGGGCTTTTCCGCCATTCAACTGGCTCTTCCTGTTTGCCTGGGCACCGCTGCTTCTGATCGCCGATGAAATCCGAAAATTCCTGCTGCGCTCCCGGGAGCGGACAGCCGGTTCCGGAGGTCCATCATGAAATACCTGATCATCGGATGCGGACGGATGGGGACTGGGGTGACAGCGGCCCTCTTGCGGAAAGGCCACGCTGTTGCCCTTGTTGACAAGAGCCCGAAAATTGCGGAGCAGCTGGAACCGCGCCTCCGGGAGCACTTCGTGGAAGGGAGCGCCTTTGACCGCGAAGTCCTGATCCGGGCCGGAATCGAACATGCCGACGGCTTGGCGGCCATGACCAGCAACGATGAGGTCAATGTCATCGCGGCCCGCCTTGCCCGGATTATCTTTCATGTCCCCAGAATTGTGGCCCGGCTCTATGATCCGCGCAAACGCGAACTCTACCGCCGGCTCGGCATTCAGGTGGCCGCCACGCTCTCCTGGTCGATCAACCGCTGCGTCGACCTCTTATCCTATTCGGAACTGGAGGCGGTGGCCAGCATGGGCCACGGGGAGGTGGAAATTGTCCAGGTCGAGGCCGGTGCGCTCCTGGAGGGGCACAAGGTCGGCAGCATCACGGTTCCCGGCGAAGTGCTCGTGGTGGCATTGAGCCGCCATGGCAAAACCTTTCTGCCTTCCCCGGAAACGGCATTGCATCGTCGGGATGTCATCCACATTGCCGTACTGACCGCTTCGGCTGAACGTCTGCGAGCGATTCTGGGACTGCCCTGAGGAGAAAAAAATGAACGTGATCATCGTGGGGGGAGGAAAGGTCGGAACCCGACTCGCTACGCTGCTGCTGGCAGAGGGGCATCGAGTAAAGATCATCGAACTGCGGCAGGGCGAACGGATTTACCTTCATGACCATCTGCCGGCCGGAACCGTGGTCGGGGGGAACGGGACGGATCCGGCGGTCCTGGAGGGCGCAGGCGTCAAAGATGCCGACGTCCTGGCCGCCGTGACCGGCACGGATGAAACGAATCTGGCGGCCACATGCCTGGCCCGTTTTGAATTTCGGGTGCCGCGAACCATCGCCCGGGTCAAGGACCCGCTGAACGGGTGGATGTTTTCCCCCGACATGGGGGTTGACGTGGCGTTAAACCAGGCCGACCTGATGGCCCGATTGATCGCCGAGGAAATGTCTCTGGGAAATATGATGACGCTGCTCAAGCTCTCCAAGGGCGAATTTTCGCTCGTGGAAGAACAGGTTCGTCCGGGGGCGCCCGCTGCAGGCAAAGCCATAGCGGAACTTCGGTTTCCCACGGAGTGCATCCTGGCCGGCGTACTCCGCCAGGGCCGCCTTGTCATTCCCCACGGAGATACCATTCTGTCCCCGGGCGACGAGGTCCTGGCCGTGGTCCATGCGGTCCAGGCCGGTGAACTCGCCCGGATTCTGGGCGGGTAAAGAAGAAGGGGATGGATATCCAAGGTTAATCACATCTGAACAAAGGGCTGGAAATTGGGGTTTTCGGCATTGAGTTGAAACGTGCCACGCCGGTGCTTTTTTTGGAATATTGGTCCCACTCCTGAAACGTTTTTTTACAAGTTGTAAAAAATACGGACAAAGGCCGAAGCCTTTCGCCCTTCGGGCAACCCGGCTTCACGCCAATGAAGTCCGTAACGCTCGAAAATATGGATTGGTGAGAGCTTCCGGGATTTGGCACATCGCTTGCTTAATTAATTATGGCAGAACGGGAAAAAATCGGAAAAAGGAGAACGATCATGATGCATCCCAAACAGCGGAAAATCCTCCTTGCCCTGGACGGCTCCGAGGGCGCGCTCATGGCGGTCGATTATGCCGCCCAGATGCCCTCTTTTCGGGAGATGGAAGCCGTATTATTCAACGTCTTCAGCAGTATGCCCGAGTATATCTGGGACTTGGAGCACGACCCGCAGTTCACCAGCACCGCCCGGCAGATGCATGCCTGGGAAGTCCAGCAGCGCAGGCAGATGAAACAGTATATGGAAACGGCATCCCAAATGCTGATCCGCTCGGGGTTTTCCCCGAATGCGGTTCGGGTGAAGATCCAAAACCGTAAAAGAGGGATCGCCCGGGATATTCTAGCTGAAGCGCAGACGGGCGGTTACGATGCGGTTCTGATCGGGCGAAAAGGGATCAGCAAGATCCAGGAGATAGTCCTGGGAAGCGTTGCCTACAAACTTCTGGAGAAGATTAACTTCATCCCTATGGTGCTGGCGGGCGGTATGGCGCCAAACAACCGGGTGCTGGTGGCCATAGACGGTTCCGAAAACGCCATGCGGGCGGTTAAATACGTAAGCACCATGCTGGGCGGCCATAATTACCAGGTGACGCTGCTTCACGTTATTCGGGGCAAAAGAGAATCGCATGGCCTGTTTTCCACGCACGAAATTGAAAATACCGCCAGAAAGTCAATCGAGTCCGTATTTGAAGCGGCCCGCCGGGACCTGGTGGATGCCGGCATCAAGGACGACAAGGTGGAGACAAGTGTAATCAGCGGGGTGGCCAGCCGCGCGGCGACCGTGGTGGAAGAAGCCTCCAGAAACGATTACGGCACCATCGTGGTGGGCCGAAGGGGACTTTCCCGGGTGCAGGAGTTTTTCATGGGCCGAGTCGGAAACAAGATCGTCCACATGACAAAGCATCAAACGGTCTGGGTGGTTTCCTGACGGGCAGGGCAAAAGGATAGGGAAGAACGTTTGAGTGCGGAAGCAACGAGGATTGGAGTTCATCCCCCTGTGGCGGCCGCGGTTTTCGTAACCTACGGGGCACCCCTGTTCGGTACGTTTAGCGCAAATGCCTGCCTGAAGAGGCGGAAAAACTGACCAACCTGAACTGGCCCGGATTCTCGGCGGGTGAAGAAAAAAGGGATGGATATTCGAGGTTAAGCACCCTTGAAGGGGGGGCTGGCAAAAGCCAACTGGCGATGGCGGATGGCCACCATTAAATTCAAGGGAGCGCTTCATTTAGGAAGCTAAAGAGAATTTTCCGGATCTTGAAAGGAGATCACCCTATGAAAGAAGAGAAACGGGTTTGTGCACATTGCGGTTATACCCGTGACGGCAGATTCGAAGGCGATATTTGTCCAAATTGCGGGTTGGCATACTGGAAATGCGATAAATGTGGATTTCTGATTACCGCTTCCGCCCCCCCGGATACATGTCCTGAGTGTGATGCGAAATGCAGTTTTATTAATGTGACCTGCTATACCCCCGAGTGCGGAGGCCCCGGGAATGTGGATCGGCGTTTATGAAAATTGCTTTGGCTCTGGTTTCATTCCCCGGACTGCGATAAATGCCCCCTTTCCGAACCCATCGAGGACCTCCGGGGACTCTGTGGATGAGAGGGTCTGCTTGAAGGTCAAGTCGAGGAAGCCGGCATCCATTAAAAACGCACATACTTCCGGTGTGGAAAAAAAGACCGCCTCCTTGTAAAATACGCTTGAATTCCGCTGCTCATCATACTTTCTGCTCGACAATGATGCATCCGCCCGGCTTCAAAACCCGGAAGGCTTCACGAAAGGATTTCAGGATGTCATCAACAAAGCAGATCACCGTTACCATCAGTACAAAATCGAAATCGCCATCTGAAAACGGCAGGCTTTCGGCCACATCCCGATAGACCCGGATTCCCCGTTCTTCAGCTATGGTGGCCATCTTTTCCGACGGTTCCACCCCGCTCTTTATCCCCAGGGGCACAGCGAACCTCCCGGAGCCCACACCCACTTCCAGCCCCTCGGCGCCAGTAAAGGGGATCAGTTCGCGGACGGCTTCGAGTTCGGCATGATAGACATCCCGGTTCTTTTCAAACCAGTCCTCATATCTACAGGTATGGGTTTCAAATGAGCCTGTCTTGGGCATGGGTGTATCCATTTGCTTCAGGATTTTGACATGACAATGATGACGGCAACCAGCACACCGCCCGCCAAAGCGACCAGGCTGAATCTTTTGCGCTCCTGTTCCGCCCGCGGCAGCAGGTGAGTGGCGCCCACATATACCAGCGCGCCCGCCGAAAGCGACAACAACGCCCCCAATGTATGCCGTTCTATTTGGCTGATGAGGGGATAGGAAAGCAGCATACCCAAAGGGGTGGTTGCCGCGGCAGCCAGGAAGGCCAACAGCATGGCGCTGCGTTCGGCGATCCCGCCGCGAACCAGCAGCAGGTACGTGATGATCCCCTCTGGAAACTCGTGCAGGACCATGCCCATGGTCGCCAAGATCCCCGTGAGAATGCTGACCGTAAAGGCGATGGAGTAGATCACCCCGTCGATGAAGGAGTGCAGACCGATGCCGAACATCGGCACAATGCCGATCACGTAATCTTTCTTATCCGGATCCTTTTCACAGACAAAAGAGGTCAGAAACCGGTTGAACAGGTGCAGTCCGAAAAAACCGGTGAGCAGCCAGACCGGCGCCCGCGAGGTCATGGTGAAGGATTTTGGGATGATGTGCAGGAAGGAGGCGGAAACGAGCACACCGGCCGCAAAGCACATGAAGTATGTCGAATTGCGCTGCCCCCAATCGGTGAACCGCCGGATCGTGTAGATGCCCAGGGAGGTGACTGCGGCCGCTAAAATGCTGGTGCCGAGCGCCGTCCAGAACGTGTTTTCCATGACACCGATCCCTTCCCCGATGGTGAATCCTGGGTGTAGCATAAGGTTGCACCGAAGACCGGTCTCTCAAACTCCCTATTGCGCATCCAGGGAATTCATCCAGAGCCCGTGGATATTGCAATAGGCCAGGGCAACGAAGGATTTGAAATCCGATATCCCGTTGATCTGAAACCGTACATTGGGATTCGAGTATACCGGAGCCCAGGCCGCTCGTCCCAGGGCCATGACCTGCTCGTTGTCCTTTTTTACGCCATAAAGCTCGATCCATTCAATATGATGCTCGGGTGTGTTGGGATGCGCCTCTTCGTGCCCGATAACCACACGCACAATATCCATTCCCGACTTGTGCCCTTTATCCATGGTAATCGTTGGCACATGCTTTTCTTTTCCTTCGGATTTTTTTGTTTTGATGAACTTTGATAAATCCATCCGACTTTCTCCTTTGAGCTCGGAATTTTTCAGGCGATTTTTTCGCCCTCACTGTTGAAGTTTCTATTTCGTTTCCTCCATCTTCAACGGCTCCTTTTTCTTGCACTCCTCACATAAAACCCCGTATTCAGGCACCGTATGACTGATAATAACGTCCTTTTCCTTTGGATAATCCGGGCATTCCTTACACCAATGCCACCTGTCGCTGTCTTGCCTTCTGCAAAATTCTGTCATAATCTGTTTCCTCACATTAGGTATGTTAGCGGTTAGAATCTCCTTTCAGGTGCTTATAAAATTGCGAAGCTAATCATCTTACATCGGCATTGAGGTTTTTGCCTCTCCGCGGATTATGTAATTAGGCATCTGTTATGAACGCTGAATATTTTAAACTTAATATAATTGGGTTATCGTGGGGTATCAAATCAATCTCAGATAATGGAATGTTCGGTGCCGGGTGATTTCTGACGAATCATCGGAGATCGGGCCATTGGCCTGACTTCCTTAAACCGGATGCTGGCCAGGTTTCTCATCGAGGAAACTCGGATCGGCCGTTTATTAAAGAGGTATCGGAATATCGCGCCGGTGGAGATGGAATTGATGGAAGAGATGATTATACGGCTGGCCCGGCTCGTCATCGATTTCCCCAGATCGGAGATTGATATGAGTCAGGAACCGTAAGTTGCTTCCTTGGAAGGGTGCGGGCCAGGCGGGAAGTTGATGAATTTGTAAAGTCGGTTTTTGAAAGATCCAAATTCAAGAAATTATGGGATGCGCTGACGCCAGGAAGCGCATCGCTTGAGATAATGAGCATCCTGCGTCAGCGCATCCTGCGCATTGAGGTTCCTTCCCGAAAAATATAGGGACAGGGGATCAAGCATCGAGTTTATTCAAACACCATTTTTGGTTTCCAGACTTCCCAGACCTTGCCGACCAGGTCCGGCCCGGGTTTCAGAGTGGGTTTTCCGGGCGTCCATCCGGCGGGTATCGCCTCTTTGCCCCCGCTGTTTCTGACATGCTGAAATGCCTGGATCTGGCGGATACTTTCCGTGACGCTTCTTCCCACCGGTGG